>Ga0172362_10003254_pt1 | contig 14044 bp, 10 predicted proteins | sample LakKivs1_kivu2a2_FD_114534 | JGI IMG/M metagenome (GOLD analysis project Ga0172362, IMG submission 114534) | Sediment microbial communities from Lake Kivu, Rwanda - Sediment s1_kivu2a2 | ecosystem: Environmental > Aquatic > Freshwater > Lake > Sediment | place: Rwanda: Western Province, Lake...
AAACGTCTCGAGATGTTCGTGGACGAGCCGGTGCAGCGCGCCGTGCGCGGGCGCGCGCGGGCGGTAGCCGGGCGGAGTGACCCCGCCGGGGTCCGCGGTACCGGCGCCCGCCGGGAAGGTGCAACCCGACTCCACGCTCCCGCCGACTGCGGGTGGCGTGCCGGGTGGCCAGATCCCGGCGTGCACGCGGCTGCTCGGGGCGTCGCTTCCTGGAACTGACCGGATGCAACATCACGTCACATCTCGCCGGCAACGACTTGCTTCACGGGGGAAGCGCCCTGCATCGCGGCGCTAGATCTCGAACTGCGCACCGAGCTCGATCACGCGGTTCGGCGGGATCCCGAAGTACTGCACGGCCGACGGCGCATTGCGCGACAGCACTGCGAACAGCGTCTTTCGCCAGCGCATCATGCGCGTGCCACCCGTCACCAGCAGGGTCTCGCGGCCGAGGAAGAACGTCGTCGCGTTCGTGTCGACGACCAGCCCCTGCCCCGCCGCCGCACGCAGCACCACGTCGATCGACGGCTTCTCCATGAAGCCGAAGCGCGCGACGATGCGGAAGAAGCCGTGCTCGAGCGCCGACACCTCGACGCGCTGCTCGGCGTCCACCTCCGGCCGGCGCTCGCTCAGGATCGACAGCAGGATCACGCGCTGGTGCAGCACCTTGTTGTGCTTGAAGTGGTGCAGGAGGACGTTCGGCACGCCGCCCGTGTCCGAGGTCATGAACAGCGCCGTGCCCGGCACCCGGTGCGGCTGCTGCGACCTCAGGTCAGCGAGGAAGAGGTCCATCGGCAGGTTGCCGAGCCGCAGCAGCTTGCCGAGCTCGGCGCGGCCCCGCTTCCACGTCGTCATGACCGTGAAGATCACCGCGCCGACCAGGATCGGGAACCAGCCGCCGTCGAGGATCTTGACGACGTTCGCGAGGAAGTAGCCGACGTCGAACAGGACGAAGAGCGAGATCACGCCGGCGGCCATCCACACCGTCCAGCCCCAGCGCTCACGGCCGACGGCGAAGAAGATGATCGTCGTGATGACCATCGTGCCGGTCACCGCCATGCCGTAGGCGCCCGCGAGCGCGCTCGACGTGCCGAAGCCGACGACGAGCAGCACGCACGCTACCATCATCATCCGGTTGACCGACGGGATGAAGATCTGCCCGTGCGCCGACTCCGAGGTGTGGACGATCGTCACGCGCGGCACGAAGCCGAGCTGGACGGCCTGCTGGGTGAGCGAGAAGGCGCCCGAGATCAGCGCCTGCGACGCGATGATCGTCGCCGCGGTCGAGAGCCCGATCAGCGGATAGAGGCCCCACGCCGGTGCGAGCTCGAAGAACGGATTGCGCAGCTCCGCGCCGCGCTCGAGCAGCAGCACGCCCTGCCCGAAGTAGTTGAGAAGCAGCCCGGGCATCGCGACCGTGTACCAGGCGTAGCGGATCGGGCGCGCGCCGAAGTGGCCCATGTCCGCGTAGAGCGCCTCGCCACCCGTGATCACCAGGACCACCGACCCCAGGACGAAGAACGCGTGCCAGCCCTCGTGCACGAAGAACTCGACCGCGTGCCACGGGTTCACCGCGCTCAGCACGGAGACGTGATCGCCGTGCTGCTCGAAGATGCGCACCGCGCCGAGGAGCCCGATCACCACGAACCAGGCCAGCATGACCGGCCCGAACACGGCCGCGATGCCGGCGGTGCCGCGGTGCTGCACGGCGAACAGGCCGACCAGGATCACGATCGTGATCGGCATGATGAACGGGTCGATCTCGTGCGTCGCGACGCCGAGCCCCTCGACGGCGGACAGCACCGAGATCGCGGGCGTGATCATGCCGTCGGCGTAGAGCAGCGCCGTGCCGAACAGGCCGAGCAGAAGCAGCACGTACTGGCCGCGCGGCGACGTCCGGTCGGCGACGCCGGCCTTCGAGAGGGACAGGAGCGCGAGCGTTCCGCCCTCGCCCTGATTGTCCGCGCGCATGACGAAGGTCAGGTACTTGACGCAGATCACCATGATCAGGGACCAGACGATCAGCGAGAGCACGCCGAGGATGTTGGTGTGGTCGATGTGCACCGCGTGCGGACCGAGGAAGCACTCGCGGAGCGCGTACAGCGGCGACGTCCCGATGTCGCCGTAGACCACGCCGAGGGCGCCGAGCGCGAGCGCCGACAGCGAGCCGTGGATGTGGTGTCCGCTCTCCTGAGAGGGCTGGTGCGTCGCCGCCACCTGCGGCTGGGCGGCGGGCTCGGTGGCCACGCTCACGAGCCCTCCGCGGCGGCGCGGACGTCCCCGGCAGCGTGGGCGTCGGCCGCGGCGCGCGTCCGGGACGCCACGTCCTCGAGCACGGTGACGACGTCGCGCACCTCGACCAGCACCCGCTCCTGGTCGGGCCCGAGCGGCACGCCGAGCGTGCCATCGGGGCTCAGGCGGAAGCCGCGGCCGGCGGCCTGCACGAGGCCGATCAGCGCCTCGCCGGCGAGCGGCGACGAGCCGTGCACGCGCAGCGACAGCCGGCCGCCACGTACCTTCGCCTCGGAGATGGCGAGCGCCGCCAGCCGGCGACGCACGTCCATGACCTCGATCAGGGTCTCCACGATCCCGGGCACGGGCCCGTAGCGGTCGCACATCTCTTCCGCGATCAACACCTTGTCCTCCGCGCGCTTGAGCGCCGCGAGACGCTTGTACCACGTCAAACGCTGATTGACGTCGTCGATGTACGCGTCCGGAATGTAGGCGGCGATGCCGAGCTGCAGCTCGGGCTCGATCTCCTCCCGCGCCGGCTCGCCGCGCAGCTCCTGGACCGCCTGCTCCATCATCTGCGTGTAGAGCTCGAAGCCGACCGCGGTGATGTGTCCGCTCTGGTGCTTGCCGAGCAGATTGCCCGCACCGCGGATCTCGAGGTCGTGCGCCGCGATCTTGAAGCCGCCGCCGAGGTCGTCGAGCTCCTGCAGCACCTGCAGGCGCAACCGCGCCTCCTGCGTGAGCAGGCGCTCGCCGGGGATGAGCAGATAGGCGTAGGCGCGCGCCGGCGACCGCCCCACGCGGCCGCGCAGCTGGTAGAGCTGGGCGAGCCCGAAGGTGTCGGCGCGGTTGATGACGATCGTGTTGGCGTTCGGGATGTCGATGCCCGACTCGATGATCGCGGTACAGAGCAGGATGTCGGCGCGCCCCTCGAGAAAGTCGAGCATGACCTTCTCGAGCACGTGCGCCTTCATCTGGCCGTGCCCGATGATGATGCGCGCCTCGGGGACGAGCGCGCGCAGCTTCTCGCCCATGCGCTCGATCGACTCGACGCGGTTGTGGACGAAGAACACCTGCCCGCCGCGCCGCAGCTCGCGCAGGATGGCCTCGCGGATCACGTTGTCGTCGAGCTTGGTGACGTAAGTCCGGATCGCCTGCCGGTCGAGCGGCGGCGTCTCGATGACCGACAGGTCGCGGATGCCGGTCAGCGACAGCTCGAGCGTGCGCGGAATCGGCGTCGCGGTCAGCGTCAGGACGTCGACGAGCTTCCGCATCTGCTTGATGCGCTCCTTGTCCTTGACGCCGAAGCGGTGCTCCTCGTCGACCACCAGCAGTCCGAGGCGGGCGAAGTCGACGTCGGCCTGCAGCAGGCGGTGCGTGCCGACCACGATGTCGCAGGCGCCCGACTTGACGCGCGCCAGCACCTCGTCGTTCTCGCGCTTCGTGTGGAAGCTCGACATCGATTCGATGCGCACCGGATAGCCCGCGAAGCGCTTGCGGAAGGTCTCGGTGTGCTGCTGCGCCAGAACGGTCGTCGGGACGAGCACCGCGACCTGCTTGCCCTCCATCGCGCAGATGAACGCCGCGCGCATCGCCACCTCGGTCTTGCCGTAGCCGACGTCACCGCAGACCAGCCGGTCCATCGGCTTCGGCTTGCCGAGGTCGCCCAGCACCTCGTCGATCGCACGCTGCTGGTCGGGCGTCTCGTCGAACGGGAAGCGCGCCTCGAACTCCTGGTAGTACGGGTCGTCGGTCGAGAAGGCGTGGCTCTCGTTGCGCGCGCGCGTCGCGTAGAGCTGGAGCAGCTCGTGCGCCATCGACAGGATGGACTCCTTCGTCTTCTTCTTGACGCGCTCCCACGAGACGCTGCCGAGCTTGTCGAGGAGCGGCTTCGCGCCGTCTCCGCCGACGTACTTCTGCACGAGGTTGACGCGATCGACCGGCAGGTAGAGCCGGTCGCCGCCCTGGTACTCGAGCTGCAGGAAGTCGCCCTCGCTGCCCGCGACGCTCAGGTGCTTCAGCCCCCGATAGAGCCCGATGCCGTGGTCGAGGTGCACGATGTAGTCGTCGGGCTTGAGCTGCTCGAGGCTGCGCATGACCTGGTCGAGGGTCAGCGCCACCGCCTGCCGGCGCCGCGAGCGGCGGTGCTCGCCGAACAGGTTGACCTCGGCGACGCAGACCAGGTCGTCGTCGGGCAGCTCGATCGACTCCGAGATCTCGCCCTGGACGATGAACGGACCCGGCATCTCGCGCGCGGCGAGCGCATCGGGGAAGGCCTCTCCGGCGGCCGGCACGAGCAGATCCTCGCCTTCGAGGATGTGCTTGAGACGCTCGGCCTGGGCCGCGTTGCCGACCACCAGCGCCACGCGCGCTCCGGCCTTCGTCCAGTCGCGGAGACGCGTCGCGAGCGCCGCGAAGCCCTTCTCCTCGCGCAGCAGGCGCGTCGCGCGCAGCTCGAACGGCAGACGGGTGGTCACCCGCTCGGCGCGCCCGCCGGCGAGCTCGCTGTCGAACGTCGGCAGCTCCTCCAGGGACAGCGTCGGGAACGCGCGCAGGCCCTCGCGAAGCTCCGTCGCCGACAGGAACAGCGCCTCCACCGGGGGGTGGAACCGCCGCTCCTCGGCCGCCATCGCCGCGTGCTGAACGACGCTCTGCCACGCCTCGTCGCCGGCGCGCTCGATCGCGGCCTCGTCGTCGAACGCGACCAGGGTATCGGCCGGGAGGTAGGCCGCGAGCGGCGCCATCTCGACCAGGTACGGCGCGATGGTCTCGAGGCCGGGCAGCGGGACGCGTTCGGCGATCGCCTCGAGGAGCTGGTGGCGGTCCTCGCGCAGCATCTCGAGCTCGCGCGCGCGGTCCTCGATGCGACGTCGCCGGTCCGGCTCCGACGCGGCGCTCGCCGGGAACTCCGACGCCGGCAGGATCAGCGCGTCCTCCTGGGCGTCGAGGCGACGCTGCGAGCGCGGGTCGAAGGTGCGAATCGACTCGACGACGTCGCCGATCAGCTCGAGGCGCACGGGGTCGGCGAGGCCGGTCACGTAGACGTCGACCAGCCCGCCGCGCACCGCGAACTCGCCGCGGTCCTCGACCAGCGGGCGGCGCCGGTAGCCCCAGTCCGCGAGACGGGAGGCCAGCTCGTGGAGATCGAGCTCGTCGCCCTGCACGACGTAGCTGCTCGCGCGGGCGAGCGCCGCCGGCGCCATCACTCGCTGCAGAACGGCCTCGGGGGTGCTGACCACGATCGGGAAGCGCCCCTGGCTCAGGTGGTGCAGCGCCTCGATGCGCTGCGCCACGGTCTCGGGGCTCGGCGACACCGGCGCGAACGGCGAAACGTCCCAGGCGGGCATGACGTGCACGCGCTTGCGCAGCACCGAGGACGCGGCCTCCTCGCCGAGCCAGAAGTTCAGGTCCGAGGCGAGGGTCTCGGCGGCGCCGGCGGTCGGCGCGAGCACCAGCATCGGCCGCGGCTGCGCCCGGTACAGGGCCGCCAGGGAGGCTGCACGGGCGGACCCGCGCAGCCCCTGCAGGCGGGCGTGACGGTCCGCAGCGAGGCGCTTCTGGACCAGCGTGACGGCCGCCGCGATGCTGCGGCGGGTGGGTTTCGGATCGGAAGCCTGCGACATGGGAGCTGTGCTGCGCGAGCCGGCCGTCGCGGTACCGGACGGCCGCGCCTCGATCGAACCCGCCTTCTAGCATCGCTGCTGGGATACCGGTTTTCCAGAGGGGGCCGCGCGGCGGATCGAAGGGAGGCACTGCCGCGCGAAGACCGCTTCGCGTCCGTCGCCCGGGCTGGTATCGGGTCGTGGTGGCCTCCGAACCGCGGGATCTCCTCGCCGAGCGCATCCGGCGCCTCGAGCGGCGCATCGACGAGATGTCGGGCGAGGTCGCCGCGACCGGCGCGCAGCTCGGCCGCGCGGCGACGCAGCTCGACAGCCTGGTCGACATCGTCGGTCGCCTGTCGCGCGTCGTCGACGTGCAGGGGACGACGCTGCACGGGGACGAGACGCAGCTCGAGCGCAAGGTGGGCTCCATCGAGGATCGCGTGCGCGACCTCGCCGACACGCTGACGCAGGTCGTCGAGAGGCTCGAGGGTATGCGCGGTGCCATCGCCGATGCGCTCGCGCGCCGCGAGTCGTCGACCTGACCCCGATCCAGCCCGATTCGTGACGCGGACGCGGCATCGGGGGCGTGCGGCCCGAACCGCCCAGGGCCGCGGCGCCTCAAGTCGCGCCGCCGCAGCTCCGAAGACCCGGCAGGGTGCGCGTCGGGACAGCGCGTCGGCTCGGGGCCGGCGACGAAGTCGCGGCCATCCGGTGCCAACCGATGCTCGACAGCCCAGCGACGGATTTCTTCCTCGGCCGCCAGCCGATCCTCGACCGCACCCAGCGCATCGTCGCCTAAGAGCTGCTGTTCCGGCACGACCGGACCAACCGGGCGCTCGTCCGCGACGACGCCGTCGCGACCGCCACGGTGCTGAGCCACGTCTTCGGCGAGCTCGGCGTCGCTGCGGCACTGGCGCCGCGCAAGGGCTTCGTCAACATCGACGAGGCGCTGCTGCTCGGCGACGCTCTCGAGTTCCTGCCGAAGAACCAGATCGTCCTCGAGCTGCTCGAGACCGTGCCCATCACCCCGCGGGTCATCGATCGCGTGCACGAGCTGCACGCCGCAGGATTCACCATCGCGCTCGACGACTTCGCGAGCGACGTCGACAGCTACACGCCGATCCTCGACTGCGTCGCGATCGCCAAGGTCGACCTGCTGAGCGTCGACGATACGGCGCTGCAAGAGGTCGCCGCACGGCTGCGGCAGTGGCCGTTGCGTCTGCTGGCCGAGAAGGTGGACTCGCGCGAGCAGGCGGAGCGGTGCATGGCGCTCGGCTTCGATCTGTTCCAGGGCTACTACTTCGCGCGCCCGGTGATGATCGAGGGGCGCAAGCTGCTGCCCTCGGAGATCGCCCTGATGGAGCTGCTCGGACTCGTCGTGGCGGACGCCGAGAGCCGGGCCATCGAGGACCTCTTCAAGCGCCACCCGGACCTGAGCTTGAACCTGCTGCGTCTCTCGAACTCGGTGGGCGTGGCGGCGCGCCGCGAGATCACCTCACTGCGGCAGGCGATCACGCTGCTGGGACGGCGGCAGATCCAGCGCTGGCTGTAGCTCCTGCTCTACACCTGCGACCGCGGGGGCGCGAGCTTCCCGAGCCCGCTGCTCGAACTCGCCGCGACGCGTGGGCGCCTGATGGAGCTGCTCGCGGACGCCGCATTCCCGCGCCGCCGCGATGCGGGTGAGCAGGCGTTCATGGTCGGCATCATGTCGCTCATGGACACGCTGCTCGGCATGCCGCTCGCGCAGGTGCTCGACGGTCTCGCGGCGCCGCCGGAGGTCCGCGACGCGCTCGTCGGTCGCTCCGGCACGTTCGGGCCGCTGCTCGACCTCGTCGAGTGCCTGGAATCGGGTGGCGGCGCCGCGATCGCCGACGCGCTCACGGCGTGCCCGTCCCTCAAGGCCGAGACCGTGAACTCCGCGCACAGCGCCGCCCTGTTCTGGGCCAGCGGCGGCATCCCCCCGCGCGACGACGCCACGGCGCCCGCACCGGTGGAGCAGCGACCGCAGGCGGCCTTGCGAAGCCCGACCCCACGCGACCAGGCGCCGGAGCCACAGAACGTGCACGACCTCTTCAGCGCGCGCTGAGGGCCGACAGCCGCTCCTTCTGCTTGCCGTCCGCGGCGAAGTTCGCGGGGTCGAGCCAGCGCCGGAACGCCCCGTCGAGCCGCGGCCACTCGGAATCGAGGATCGAGTACCACGCCGTATCCCGGTTCCGTCCCTTGACCACCACGGCCTGCCGGAACACGCCCTCGAACGTGAAGCCGAGGCGCTCGGCCGCGGCGCGCGACGGCTCGTTGAGCGCGTCGCACTTCCACTCGTACCGCCGGTAGCCGAGATCGAAGGCGCGCTTCATCATCAGGTACATCGCTTCGGTGGATGCGATGCTGCGCTGCAGCGTCGGGGAGAAGCGCAGGTGCCCGACCTCGATCGAGCCCGCGGCCCGATCGATGCGCAGGTAGCTCGCGAGTCCGACCGCGCGTCCGCTCTCGATGTCGACGATCGCGTGGAACAGCGGATCGTCGCCCAGACACGTCGCCTGCATCCACTCGAGGTATGCCGTGCGATCGGGGAACGGGCCGTAGGGCAGGTACGTCCAGCCACGGCCGTCCGCGTCGAGCGCGTTGGAAGCGAACAGGTCGTCGGCGTGGCGTGCCACGTCGAGCGGCACCACGCTGCACGTACGGCCCGTCATGGTCGTGCGCGGCGGGCGTGGCGGTCGCTGCCAGTCCGCGACCGCCACACCGACACGCTGGCCGAGCGCGTTCACGACGAACTCGAGGCCCGAGCTGTCGTCCGATCGAACCATGCAGCGATCGTCGCGCCGCCCGATGCCGTCAGCGCGAGGCCGCGTCGCCGCCGCGATGGCGCGCGTACTGCTGCTGGCTCTGGATGGTCCCGAGCACCGGGATGGCCACGGTGGGCTGGCGGGTGCTCGTCGACGAGATCACGATCCGATCGTCGAACGTGCCCGTCGATGCCGTCGGCAGCAGCGTGACGCGCACGCGGACGCCGCGCTGTGGCGGATCGAGCGGCGTGGCCTGCACCTGCAGACGGCTGCTCTGGCTCGAAACGTCGGTGATCTGGACGTCGGGCTTCGTCTCGACGTCGACGTGCTGGCTCACCACCGCGCCCGCCGGGAGACGGCCGAGGTAGACCCGCGCCGGGGTCGCCGCGAGATCGGTCGCCACGGTGCCGTGCACGGTGAGCACCAGCTCGGGCCGCACGGGGTCGGTGCTGTGCACGGTGACCGACTTCGCCTGCGGTCCGGAGAGCTTGTACGTATCGAGCGCCACCTCCACGCCGCCCTCCTCGCCCGGCAGGAGCGTGGGGGTCGAGGCGAGCACCGCGGTGCAGCCGCAGGCCGGCTTCACCGACGTGATGTCGACCGCACCGGGTCCGAGGTTCTTCAGCCGAAAGGTGTGCGACACCAGCGGGCCGCTCTCGACGGTGCCGAAGTCGTGGTCGTCCCGCAGCGCTACGAGGTGTACGCCGCCCGACGGCGACGCCCAGCCGGGCGAGTGGCTCGACGCGGCGCATCCGGAGAGCATCGTCAGCCCCAGCGCCAGCACGACGCCCTTCCCGCCCCCCTGCCTGCGGCCGCGGCCTTCCCTGGTCACGGTCTTCATCGGCCCCCTCCAGCCCCCCGTCAAGACGCGCGCGCCGGCTCGAGGGCGCGCCGCGCATTCCACCCTTCCAGGTAGCGCGTGTGGATGCGTCCCGCGAGGAAGTCGTCGTCCTCGAGGATCGCCTGGTGCAGGGCCACGTTGGTCACGATGCCCTCGATGTGCAGCTCGGCCAGCGCGCGGCGCATGCGCGCGATCGCCTCGGTCCGGTCGCGTCCGTGCGCGAGCAGCTTCGCCACCAGCGAGTCGTAGTACGGCGGCACCAGGCCGCCCGCCTGCAGCGCGCTGTCGACGCGGATGCCCGGCCCGCCCGGCAACCGCAGCGCGCGGACCACGCCGGGCGACGGGCGCATGGTGAACGGATCCTCGGCGTTGATCCGGCACTCGATCGCGTGCCCGACCGGAACCACGTCGCGTTGCCGTACCGAGAGCGCCAGTCCCGCGGCCGCCCGGATTCCCTCCTTGACGACGTCGACGCCGGTCAGCATCTCGGTGACGCCGTGCTCGACCTGCACGCGGGTGTTCATCTCGATGAAGTAGTAGCCGCCCTGCGGATCGAGCAGGAACTCGACCGTGCCGACGTTCGTGTACCCGATCGCGGTCGCGACGCGCAGCGCCGAGCGTCCCATCCGGGCGCGCAGGCGCCGATCGAGCGCGACCGACGGCGACTCCTCGAGCACCTTCTGGTAGCGCCGCTGCAGCGAGCACTCGCGCTCGCCGAGCTGAACCGCGTTGCGGCTCTGATCGGCGAGGATCTGGATCTCGATGTGCCGCGCGCGCTCGACGTACTTCTCGATGTAGATGCGCGCCTGACCGAAGGCCGCCTGCCCCTCGCCGCGTGACGCCTCGATCGCCGCTTCGAGACCGGCCGGTTCGTGCACCACGCGCAGGCCGCGCCCGCCGCCGCCACCGGTCGCCTTGACGAGCACCGGGTAGCCGATCTCGCGCGCGATCTGGCGCCCCTCGTCGAGCGTTCGCACCGAGCTCGAGCTGCCCGGCAGGACGGGAACGCCCGCGCGGCGCATGAAGCGGCGCGCGCGCGCCTTGTCGCCCATGAGCTTGACGTTGCGCACGCGCGGCCCGATGAAGACCAGGCCGGAGCGCTGGCAGGCCTCCGCAAAGTCGCCGTTCTCCGACAGGAACCCGTATCCCGGATGGATCGCGTCGCAGCTCCGCGCCTGCGCGGCCGAGATCAGCGCGGGCATGTTGAGGTAGCTCTGCTCGGGGGGCGGCGGGCCGATGCAGATCTGCTCGTCGGCGAGGCGGACGTGCAGCGCGTCCCGGTCGGCCGTCGAGTACGCGGCGACCGTCGCGACGCCGAGCTCGCGGCAGGCACGGATCACCCGCACCGCGATCTCCCCCCGGTTCGCGATCAGCACCTTGCGGAACACATGCTCACCCGTGCCGCCACACCCCGCGCGCTGGCAGCGTCCGTTGCCACGTTAGGGGAGCCCCGCCGCGGGCTCAAGCAAGACGGGCGCAGCGCGCCTCGCCGCGGGAGCCCTGGGGCCCTGGGACGAGGCGCGCCGCGCCCAAGTGGCGGCGGGGGTGGATCGGTGCTGGGGGTCGCGCGCCGCGCGTGGATGGCGCCGGGGGGATCGGCGCTGGGGGTCGCGCGCGGCGCGCGTGAATGGCGGCGGGGGTGGATCGGTGCTGGGGGTCGCGCGCCGCGCGTGAATGGCGCCGGGGGGGGATCGGCGCTGGGGGTCACGCGCGGCGCGCGGGGGGTGCGCTCAGGGTCCGACGGCGAGATGGCGGAAGGCCTGCTGCCAGCCCGCGCCCGGATCGACCCTGGCGGCGCTGAGCGTGGTCCCTTCGCTCGACTCGACGAGCGATGGCGTCCGCGCGAGCAGTAGCATGGTGACCGCGGCCATCATCGCCACCATCAGGATCCGTCTCGTCGAGTTGCGCGCAGCCATGGTCTTCTCCATTCGCCGCTCCGCGGGGCGACTCTGCGTCCCGGGAGGTGACGAGTCAGCTGAGCAAGCCCCGCGCCAGTCGGAGCCCCTGCAATCCCCGAGGTTGCGCAGGCCAGAGGGTGCCACCGGGGGCGCGCGCGGCACGCTTTCGCGGGCGCCTGTGCCACGCACGGCACGGACGACCGACGCGGCGGAGCCTGCCGTGCCGCACGTCGCAGCGGGCGTGGCCAGGGCCGTCAGGCGGCCGCGACGAGGTCGCGAACGAGCACCGACGGCGGTCCGACCGTCGTCAGCCAGAGCTGGTGCACCGCGCGCGTCGCACCGACGTGCAGCCGCCGCCGCGCGGCCGGGGTGTCGGGGAACTGCGCCGTGCTCACCTCGACGCAGATCACGTAGTCGAACTCGAGACCCTTCACCTGCTCGATCTCGGTGACCTCGATGCCCGGCGTGAAGCGGAAGTCCTGCTGCTCCACCTGGCGGACGCGCGGGACTTCGCCGTCGGCGAGGCTCCGCGCATAGAGCGCCGACAGGTCGCGCGACGGCGTGAGGATCGCGACCGAGGCGAGCGGCTCGCTCGACGCGAGCTCCTTGAGCGCGTCCGCCAGGTAGGCGACGCAGGCGCCGTGCTCGGTGAAGCGCAGCAGCTCGACCGGCGGGCCGGAGCGGATGGTCAGCGGCGGCTCGTCGTCCTCGCGGAGGTCGCCGAGCACTTCCTGAGCGAACGACGCGATCTCGCGCGTGCAGCGGTAGCTCACGCGCAGCGTGCTCACCTCGGCGCCGGCGAGCCCGAGCTCACCGAGAAACGCGCTCCACGACGTGAAGCCGCCCTGCTGCACCACGTGCTGCTGCGTGTCGCCCGCCAGGGTGATGCTGCTCTCCTTTCTCATGCAACCGAGCAGCACGCGGACTTCGAGCGGCGAGAAGTCCTGCACCTCGTCGATCACGACGTGGCGGTAGCCGAGCGCCCCGCCGGGACCCGGCAGGCTGCCCGAGCGCAGCTGCCACGCGCGCAGCAGCAGCGGCAGGTCGGCCTCGTCGAGCTCGGCGTCCACGCCGGGTTCGTTGGCGAGCCACGCCGTCAGCTCCTCGTGGCGCGCACGGTTGTACGCACACGCGCGCTCGAGCTCGTCCGCCGAGAACGCGCCCGGCGCCTCGCGCTCGAACACCTCCGCGATCAGCGCGCGGTCGGAGAGCACGCTCGACCAGTGGTCGGTGACCTGGCGCGCGTCGCCGCGTCCGGGCACGCGCGCGACGTGCTGCTCGAGCGCCTTCATCATCGCCGGGTGGAACTTGGTGCGCAGGACGACCGCCGGCGTGATCTCGCGGATCCGGCGCGGCAGGCGGGGCAGCAGGCGCTGCACCTGGTCGCGCGCCCACTCCTCGAAGGTCCGCACCTGCACGCGCTCGACCTGCAGCGCCGGCAGCACGTGGCTCACGTAGTCGCGCAGCGCCGGCGAGAACACCACGACGAGCGTGTCCGGTGAATCGATCAGCGGATTCTCGTAGGCGAGGAACGCGATGCGGTGCAGGGCGACGGTGGTCTTGCCCGAGCCCGCGGTGCCGCGGATGACCAGGTAGCCGACCTGTGGCTTCGTGATCAGCTCGAACTGCTCCGCGTCGATGAGCCCGGCGATATCGGCGAGGTGCTTGTCTGCGCGCTCCGTGAACGCGGGCCGTCCGGACGCGAGGTGCCCGTGCTCGTCCGACCGCACGTCGTGCGCGCGCAGCGCTGCGCCGGCACCGCCGGCCAGTCGCGGCGGCTCGGTGCGGCTCTGCCGCCAGCCGCCCTCGGCCGCGTCGTCCGCCTGGAAGATGCCCTCCGGCGACTCGACGCGCTTGAGCTCCCGGTCGCGGATCGTCACCACGCGACGCGCCGCGACCTCGCCGCTGCGCAGCCGCCCCGAGACCTCCTCTTCGTATTCCTCGCCCTGCCGGTAACGGTAGAAGATCTTCGAGATCGGAGCGTTGCGCCAGTCGACGATCGGCACCCCGGACAGCATCCGCGGCGCCTTGCCTAGCAGGATGTCGTGGACGAGGCGGTCTTCCTTGAGCCGCAGGTGCCCGAAGTACGGCGACGCCAGCTCGACCTGCGGGGTGGTCCGGGCCGAGCGCAGCTGTTGCAGCAGCGCCGACTGGCGGTCCCACTGCTGCAGGAGTGCCGCCCGGTCCTCGGCCTTGGCGCCCTCGCGGATCTGGCCGCGCAGGTGCTCGAGCTCGGCGACCAGCGACTCCTCGGACGGCGGCACGACCGGTCCGGCGCTGTCGAGGCGCTCGTTGACCTTCCGCAGCAGCGCGAGCTCTTCCTCGACGACGGGGTGGTGCGGCATGGGGATGGTCACCCTAGCGACCGGATGCGCCCTGCGAAACCGTGCCCGCCCGGACGCGTCACGGCTTGCGGCCGGCGAGCCGCGTCGCGAAAGTGCGCGCCGTGCCCGACGCTTCCGCCGATGCCACGGCCCTGGTCGACGCGCTCGCCGTGCGCCTTGCACCTGCCGGATTCGACCTGGTCCAGGCCCTCGACGCCCGCTGGTACGACGCCGCGGTAGCGCCGGAGTACCGGCTGCCGCGCCCGGGGAGCGGACGCGAGGCTCGGCTCGCGGTGGTGGTCGGCAGCTCGCGGGCGTTCTGGGAGCCGTTTCTCGCCTGGCTGCGGGACGATCCGATGCGGCT
>Ga0172362_10003255_pt1 | contig 14042 bp, 16 predicted proteins | sample LakKivs1_kivu2a2_FD_114534 | JGI IMG/M metagenome (GOLD analysis project Ga0172362, IMG submission 114534) | Sediment microbial communities from Lake Kivu, Rwanda - Sediment s1_kivu2a2 | ecosystem: Environmental > Aquatic > Freshwater > Lake > Sediment | place: Rwanda: Western Province, Lake...
AGTTGCGAATCCGGCCACGATACGGTTTCGAGACGGTAGAGTTTCATTGGTCTAGCACCTCCGGTGTATGAGTATATGAGTAGATGGGAAAAAGGGTTGGGTATGTCAGCGTGACATCTGGCGGGCCACAAATTCGGCGACGTCCACTACCGGCATGCGGTTCTTCTCGTGGCGGGCGGCCTGGGTGAGCGTGCGTTTGCACTGCTGGCAGGCGGAGAGCAATACCTGCGCGCCGGTGGCCTGGGCCTCTCCGAGGCGCCGCCGGGCGACGGCTGCCGTCAACTCCGCGTCAGACATTTCCACGTCGCCGCCGCCACCGCAGCAAAGCGCGTACTCGTGGTGGTGTTCCATCTCGACCAACGTGACACCCGGGATGGCCCGGATCACGGCGCGCGGTGCGGCGTATACGCCGCTGGTGCGCCCCAGGTCACAGGGGTCGTGGTAGGTGACCGTCCCTTCGAACGGGGTCAGCCGGACGCGGCCCTCCGCGACGACTTCCTCCAGCACCTGGGTGGCGTGCAGGACCTCGAAGCCCAAGCGTTCGCCGAGGATGCGCGGGTAGTCGTGTTTCCAGGTGTGGTAACAGGAGGGACAGGCCGCCACCAGCCGCTTCGCGCCGCGCTGGCGCACCGTTTCCACGTTGTGCCGCACCAGTTCCACCGCTGCATTTTCCATCCCAACGATGATGAGCGGGAAGCCGCAACACCACTCTTCCCCACCCAGCGTCGTAGAGTCCACTCCAGCCCGCTCCAGAATCTTTACCATGCTTTGCGGCACCGGGTAGGACTGCGGGTAGAAGGAGGCCACACACCCGACAAAGTAGACTACCTCGGCCTGTGCTTTGCCGTCTACCCCCCTGGGCACCTCCGGCATGTTCTGGCTCCAGATCAGCCGGTTGCCATTTGGATCGCCGGAGAGGTTGTGGCGGGTCGTGATCCTCTCCCGCAGGCGGTCCAACGTTTCAGGGTACACGCCCTGGTCCACCAGCGTCCGGCGCATGGCGATCCACAGGTGGCGCGTGTCAATGTGCACCGGGCAGACTACCCCACAGCGCCCGCACAGCGTGCAATCGTAGGCGCCGGCGGAGTGAACCTTGACCCGCGTTTCGTCGAGTGGACGGGGGCCGAAGATGCGCGCCCATACCCCATACTGCTGGCTGACAAACCGGCGCACAGCCTCGATCTTGCGCAGTGGTGTAATCGCGTCCAGGTCCTGTTTCTCGGCGAAGGTGGGGCACCACTTGACGCACTCGCCGCAGCGCGTGCAGGCGTCCAATTCCATCAACTGCATCCAGGTGAAACGCTGCACGTCAAGCCTGGACATGGGATGCACCTTCCTTCATGCCGATGCGTGCGTTTCCCGCTTCCATCTCGCGCACCATCGCCACCAGCGCACCGGCGATGGCGTGCATGAATTTGGAGAAGGGCGCCGTGGCGATGACAATCGAGGTGAAGAGCCCGTGAATCACGTACATCCAGGCCGCGAACGCGTCCCACGGGATGGGCAGCCCTTTGGCGAGCTGGGCCAACGGATAGCCGGCGAAGGCAAAATAGGCCGTCGTCCCGACGCGGCTGGAACTGAGGCGGGCAATTTCGGTGGTCCACCCGGAAAGCAGGATCAGCCCCAGCCCGACGGCCATCCACGTGTCCAGCGGAGCGGTGCGCAACTGGGGGACGCGGAAGAGGTAACGCCGGACGGCGAAGAACAGGAACCCGGCCGTCATCAGGAGTGCGCCGGTGTCGTTCAAGAGCGCTGGCACCGGATGGTCGGGATTCATCCACATCCCAATCCACGGCACGTATTCCAGGTGGAAGAAAGGGATGAGGATTTTGTCGCTCAGCGCCGAGATGCCCGAGAGGGCCGTCAGCAGCATGAAGCCGGTCAGCAGGAGGAAATGGTTAAGCCAGCGCCAACGATTGTTGCGGTACAGGCGGCGGTTAAACCACGCCTCAGTGATGAATGCCTTGATCAGTAGCCCCAGCCGGGCACTGAAGATTGTCCTGGCCGCAATGCGCGCCAGTATGCCGATCTTCTGGCCCACGGAAGCGTCCGCCCGCCCGGCCACGCTACCTTTCAGCCAGTTGGTGAAGACGAGCCACATCCCCACGAGAAACAGTCCCATCAGCGGGAGGTGGACGATCCAGAATACAACTTGTGCAGTTTTCTCATTCATAGGACCTACAGGCCGCCGGACTGTGGTGCGGCGGAAGCGCGGGACTCTGCACACACAATGGGCAGCCTCCAGGCCTGAGTTCGTCACGAACCCGGCCAAACGGTGCTGCCCATCGCCAGGTTGACAGATTGATGGAGCGCCCCATACAGGCGCACCGTCCTGTTAGCCCAGGACGTCCTTGAACTTTTCTGCTTCTCCCTCGATGAAGGCTTTAAATTCTGGAGAATCAGCCTTCATCAGGTTGCCCAGTTCGGCCTGGTTGGACATCGTGATCTTGACCAGCCAGCCGTCCCCGTAGGAAGACTCGTTGACCAACGCAGGCTCCCACTCGAGCTCCTCGTTGACCTCAGTGATCTCGCCGCTGACAGCAGCGGCGATGCGGCCCACCCACTTGCCCGATTCCATGGACATGAAGGTCTGCCCCTGCTCGACTCCTCGGCCGGTGCGGGGAACTTCGACGTAGACGATCTCTTGCGCGATGGCCTGGCCGAACTGCGTCATGCCCTGTGTGACGACGTCTCCCTCTACCCGCGCCCAACTGTGAAGCTTGTCGTAGTACAGGTCGTCAGGAAACTCAAAGCTGCTGATCTGCATGATTGCACCTCCCCTGTGTGATCATTTTAAGACTTCGGAAGTCTGTCAGACCTCCGAAGTCTGGATACCTGTGTGGGTCAGGCAGTGCGTTCGATGTGGTTCAATTGCTGCATCAAGCGTGACTTGCGCCGGGCAGCGTTGTTCTTGTGGATGACGCCCTTCTCAGCGGCCTTGTCCAGCGCGCTGACCGCCGTGCGCAGAGCCTCGCGAGCTTCTTCCAGACGGCCCTCGTCCATCAACTGCCGCGCCTTCTTGACGGCAGTCCGCGCTCCTATGCGATATACCCGGTTGTGCAGGCGCCTGCGCCCTGCGCTGCGGAGGCGCTTGATTGCGGATTGTTTATTGGCCAAACCTCATTCCTCCAACTGATAGATTACAGCGAGCCATTTTACAACAACTTGGCCGATTTGTAAAGCCTGGGTGAAGGGTTATAATAAGCCTGGCACACACCTGCCCCGAGATGGGGCGGAGAGCACGTTTCGGATCACTGGGGAGAGGACGGATGAGCGCGACAGAAATGCTCCGGCAAATAACTACGCTCCAGGCTCAACTGGGGGGATGGAAGGAGCTACACCACATCTTGCACGACGTACTGGCTGCCTTCTCCCCTTTCTACGCCAGCCTGCGCGCCTTGAGCCATGGGCAAGCAGGGGCCATGGACGGGCTGGCACTGTTGCAAGGGTGGCGATCCTGCCAGGCCGCGGTAGACCGGCTGACGGATTTTGAGAGCAGCGCCGAGTACATCCGGCTCGCGTCCCGCCGTGAGGGCACCACACCCTCCTGGCCAGACTGGGGCGCGCGGATCGCTGCGCTCAGGCGCGAGGTGGAGGAAAGGCTGAGGGAAGAGAAGTGGGACACCGAGGGTTTGCTCGATCTGGCCGACGAATTTCACCACGTCTGCGATTGCTATCTGAGCCTCGCCGACCGGAAGTTGCGGCGGGTTATTGAAGAAACGCAAGGATTATATGTGCGTTTGCCAGGAGGTCTGGGATGAGTGGAGCATTCGACACCCTCCAGAAACGGTATCAGGTGCTGGTAGCCCGCCAAGAGAGCGGCGAAGTGGGACAGGAATTCCCGGAGGACGTGAAAGCCTTCATTGCCGATGCGCGGCAGGCCGGGAAGTCGGTCGCCGATTTGAACGAGCGCAGCCAACTGCGGGCGTGGATGCGCTTCCTCGCCGACAGCGTGTACGACGCCACGGGTGTCTATCCCGACGTCACCTTGCAGCCGTTGGAGCGCGGGCAATTGGTTGGCCCCCAGGCGGAGCGTAAGGAAAAGCCCTCCCCCGCATTCCCACTCGTTTGGATGCTCGTCGGTGGGGCAGCGCTAGTCGTCATCGTGGTAGGGCTGGTGCTCATTGGGAACTCGTGGAAACTCGTCGGAACTGTGGCCAGGGAGACACCCACCCCACTACCGCCACCTCTCGTGGGCCACGTGGCAGTGGGAGCGGGGTTGGATGCGGGTGGCGTGTTGGAGGTGGCCGCTGACGCCTTCTGCCTGGGCACGCCTGAGATCGTCGCTGAGCTTACATTGAAGGGCATTCAGCCTGAGACGGAGTGGCGCTGGGAGGTGAAACGCGGTGATGCGGTCGTCGCTGCTCAACCGGCGGCCCCGTGGGGAGAAGGAGCTCAGCCCATTACCATCCGCACATTGACTGGCGGGCCAGAGGGCGTGGCAGCGGGCCAGTATGACTTGTTGGTCTACGCGGGCGGGCGGGTGGTGGGGACGCGTTCGTTCCGGGTGTTGGACGCGGCCCCGCGCGTCTTCAATCTGCGCGTAGTGGACGTGCCCGAACCGGCCGGGGAAACGGCCGGCGAGAACAAGTTCAGCTCGGGCGTGCGCGTGATCTATCTGAGTTACGAGTTCGAGGGGCTGTGTCCGGGGCTGGCCGTCTCGCACACGCTCTATCACGGGGAGGAGCCGATCCAGGAGCGCGCGGAAGCGTGGAGCGGCGCTCCCCAGGGGCAGGCGCTCGTCAGTTTCCAGGCCGTGGGCGACCTGCCGTTTTCCGCTGGCGACTACGAGGCGGCGGTGGCAGTGGCCGGCCAGGAGCGAGGGCGGGCGAGGTTCATGGTCGGAGAGGTAACCACAGAAACGGCAGCGGCGCCTCCCGCCTTCGGTGACGTTACGGTTGCGCTGGGCGTGCAACCGGACGGCACGCCGATCCTCACCGCGTCCGGTAACCGCTTCGACTGGAACACCAAAGCGGTCTATGCGATTTTCGACTACGTGGGGATGCGCGACGGGCTGGAGTGGATGGCGGTATGGGCGCGCAACGGCAAGGAGGTGGCGCGTGAGGAGCGCTTCTGGAACGTGGACACCGGCGGGACGGAGGGCACGCGCTGGGTGGCCTACTACGACGAGCGCGGGCAGGTGCTCGCGGGTGGAACCTACAGCGTGACGCTCTACCTGGAGGACGTCGCGCAGCGCACGGCCGATTTCCAGATTCTGTACTATGTGTCACGAGAATGAGAAATAAGACTTCCAAAGTCTGGGTGATATTAAGATAAAAACCCCTTGACAGTCACCGGTAGTATGGTATCATAAAATTGGCGTCCAAGCTGGCCAGGCGATCGCGCCTGCTCCCCTCGGTCTCCTGACCGAGGGAGTGGGTGAGGAAAGTCCGGGCTCCACAGGGCACGGTGCTGGGTAATGCCCAGGCGGGGTGACCCGACGGAAGAGGGCCACAGAAAAGCAGACCGCCGGGTTGGTAGAACCAATCTACCAGCCTGGTAAGGGTGAAAAGGTGGTGTAAGAGACCACCGGCGCGCGTGGCGACACGCGCGGCCAGGCAACCCCCACCGGGAGCAAGGCCAAGCAGGGGGGACGCCCCGCTTTAGCGGGGGAGGAGGCGGCCCGTCTCCTTTGACCTCCGGGTAGGCTGCTTGAGGCGGCGGGCAACTGCCGTCCCAGATAGATGATCGCCCGCGACAGAACCCGGCTTATCGGCTGGCTTGGACGCCGCAGAGATTAAGGTAGACACAGGGATATCGGGTGAAAGATGGACAGGCGTTTGGATCGCATCAGTGTCAAAGGCTACAAATCTATTCGTGAGTTAGATGGCCTGGAGTTACGCTCACTCAACGTGTTGATCGGCGCTAACGGATCCGGCAAGACCAACTTTATCTCCATCTTCAGGCTCCTGAACCAGATCGTTGACGAGAATCTGCAACTGTTTGTCGGGCAGGCCGGAGGCGCCGATACCCTGCTATATTTTGGCGCCAAGACGACCAGTGAGATTGCCATTGGACTGACTTTCGGTCAAAACGGTTACACCTGTACGCTGGTCCCTGCCGCACACGACACACTGGTTTTCTCGAATGAGGAGTGCTGGTACCATGACGCCGCGCACTATGATGAGCCCTACACCGTGTCGCTGGGGGAGGGGCACAAAGAAACCCGGCTTCATACAGAATCCTGTCAGCGACGACATCCTTCTATCGCTGACCACGTGATTGGCGCCATGCGCAGTTGGCGTGTATACCACTTTCACGATACCAGCGATACGTCAAAGGTCAAGAGAACAGGTGACATCGGCGACAATGCGGCCTTGCGACCTGATGCGTCCAACCTGTCTGCGTTTCTATACTTGTTGAGAGAAACATACGCCGATGATTACCAGAAGATCGTGGCTACCATTCGCCTAGTCGCTCCCTTTTTCGACGATTTTGTCCTGCGCCCGAGCTCTCTTAACCCTGACAAAATCCAACTGGAATGGCGGGAGAAAGGCTCCGACACCTACTTTAATGCCTATACTCTCTCCGATGGCACCTTGCGCTTTATCTGTCTGGCCACCTTGTTGCTCCAACCCAACCTGCCTGCTACAGTCCTGATTGACGAGCCGGAATTGGGACTCCATCCGTACGCCATCACGCTACTGGCCGCCTTGTTGCGCAGTGCTGCCACCCAAACCCAGATCATCGTCTCCACCCAGTCCGTGCCCCTGGTCAACCAATTTGGCCCAGAAGACATCATCGTGGTAGACCGGCAGGGCGGGCAATCCACCTTCAAGCGGCATACAGTAGAAGACCTGGCGGCGTGGCTGGACGACTATGGCATGGGTGATCTGTGGGAGAAAAACCTGCTGGGGGGGCGGCCGAGGTGAACCGCATCCTGATTTCGGTGGAAGGCCAAACCGAAGAAACGTTTGTCCGAGAGGTGCTGACACAACACTTGTGGGGATATGGTGTTGATCCTACCCCAGTTCTGGTCTCCACAAAAATCGTCAAGAGTGGCCTCCGCTTCCAGGGGGGACTTGTCTCTTACAGCCAGGCTAAGAGAGAGATCGTGCGCCTGTTGGGTGACAATGGGGCTGTCGCCGTCACCACGATGTACGATCTGTACGGCCTGCCCCAGGGTTTCCCTGGTTACAAGACGAGGCCTCTTGCGGATTGCTATGCCAAGGTAAATCATCTCGAAGCGGCCTTTTGCCGAGACGTTGACAATCATCGTTTCAGACCCTATCTCCAGTTACATGAATTTGAGGCCCTCATGTTCGTTGTTCCGGAGGAAACCGCTTCCATCGGTTCGGCGCGCTAACAAGGGTCTTGGCCGGTAACTGCGTACTCTCCTATCAAGTGTACCCGCGCCTGGCGCGGCGTGACCCGTTCCAGCAGACAGCCCAGCCGGAACAGGGGCTCGTTGAAGGCCAGGTAGGTAGGATCGCCGACAAAACGGAGTGAGACCCGCTCCAGCCCGGCGTCGCTTGCCAGCCGCTCGATCTGCGCCGGTGTGTTGGCACGATAGAAGGCCGGGAAGGTGTCGGCCTCCGGCCGGCCGTAGAACCGGCCCACCAGCCATCCCCGCGTCCAGCTCAGCGCGCGGTTGAGCGCCAGCAGCGGGTGGCCGGCGTTGGGCGTGAGGAAGACGAAGCGCCCGCCGGAAGTAAGCACGCGCGCCACTTCCGCCAGCGCCCGCGCCGGGTCAGGCAGGTGCTCCAGCACCCACGAGCAGCACACCAAGTCGAAACGGGCGTCGGCGTAGGGAAGCCGCTCCGCCATTCCGCAGGCCAGCGCCAGCGTTGGTGTGCGATGCCCGCGCAACGACGCCAGGTCGGGGTCAAGCCCGGCGACGAAGCCGGCCTGCGGGTGCAGTCGCTCCATCACCCCACCCCGCCCACAGCCCAGGTCGAGCACCGAGCTCGCGGCCGTCAGGCGAGCCGCTACCAGGTCCTGGTAGACGTGAGTGCTGGGCCGCCAGCCAGGCCGCATCCTGGCGTAGCGCTGGCGATAGATTTCCTGCCGGTCCAATGAGAGCATAAGCCCCCTCGTCATTCTGAGGAGCGCAGCGACGAAGAATCTCCCTCACCCGCAATCACGATCGTATATTCCCCCCTGGGCTCAACGTCACCGAGTTGGGCCAGCAGCTCGGACAGTTTGCCCCGCGAAACGTTTTCAAACATTTTCGTCAGCTCGTTGGCCAACGCCGCCTGCCGGTCACCCAAAACCGCGAGCGCGTCTTTGAGAAACGCTTTCAACCGGTGAGGGCTTTCGTAGTAGACGAGCGTGTGAGGCAAGTCCCTGTCGCTCGCGAGAAAGCGACGCCGTTTGCCAGGCCGGCGGGGTGGGAAACCACGGAAGGTGAAGGAATGCGCGGGCAGGCCGGAAAGGACGAGCGCCATCACGAAGGCCGTCGGGCCGGGGATCATGGTGACGGGCACGCCGGCCCGAATGGCGCGCTGGACCAGCGAAAAGCCCGGGTCCGAGATGCCTGGCGTGCCGGCGTTGGTGACCAGCGCGACCGATTTTCCCTCTGCAATGCGCTTGAGAATCTCTGCGCCGGCCTGGTCTTCGTTGTACTCGTGAAAAGAAATCTGCGGTTTCTTGATGCCGAAATGCTTGAGCAATAGCCCTGTCTTGCGCGTGTCCTCACTGGCCACCAGGTCCACCTGGCGCAGTGTCTCCAGCGCCCGCAGCGTGATGTCGGACAGGTTGCCGATGGGTGTGGAAACCAGGTACAGCGTGGCTATTCCAGGTTCATCCCACCCAGCGCTGGACTGTGGTCCGGCGGAAGCGCCGGGGGTGTGGCTGGCAGATACCATCTGGCTATTCCAGTTCACCGAATTCATATAGGATGAGCGAGGCAGCCACCATGGCCGCCGTTTCTGCACGAAAGATACGGGGGCCTAGCGTGACGGTGAGCGCGCCGTGGCCTCGCGCGAGTGCGATTTCCTCCTCGGCAAAGCCGCCCTCCGGTCCGATGAAAAGCGCGATGGAAACCGGATCGCGGTGGTGCAGTTTCACCGCCAGCAGGAGGGCACGCAGGCCAGTGTTCTTTTCTTCCTCCCAAGGGACCAGGCACAGGTCGAATTTCCTCATTGGGGATGCCTGGGCAAGGGCAAGCCTTGCCCCTACCTCGACAAGGGCCTCCTCGAACCTGCTTGCCTCGCGCAAGACCGGCAAGCGCCCACGGCGGGACTGCTCGGCCGCTTCGAGGATGATTCGTCTCCATCGTTCCACCTTGCTGGCCTTGACGTCCGCCGGACTGCTCACCATCGTGCGGCGCGAGACCATGGGCACAAACTCGACGACGCCGATCTCGGTACATTTTTGCAGCACCCACTCAAAGTTGTCGCGCTTGAGCAAACTCTGATACAGGGTGATGCGGACGCGGGGCTCGCCGCCGGCCAACTGCTTGCCCAGGATTCTGCCCACGGCTTCTTCCCGTTCGACCTGGATCAACTCGACCTCGAACTCCCAACCGCTGTCGTCCAACACGACGGCGCGCTCGCCCGGGCGCATGCGCAGCACGCGATAGATCTGGTGCGCGACGTCACCCTGTAAGACAGCCTTCGTTTCTTGCAATGCAGTGGGAGGGACAAAAAATCGGTGCATTACTCTCAACCTTTATCGGCACAAAAGACCAACTCGCTCTCGAACTCGATCTCGACCACCGGCCACTCCTTTCTCGCGATGAAATCGTAGAAGAAGCGGCGGTAGTGGTCGGTCAACGCGCGGCCGCCGTGGAAGCTGACGGTAGGAAACGAGACGACGAGATGCCGCACGCGGAGCGTTGCGAGCAAGGCCAGGCCCACTCCGCCGTAATTCTGTTCGAAACGGGGCAACTCTTTCAGGAAAAAGGCAACGTCGGCCTCTTCCTCTGGAAAGCGCAGCGCTATATCCTGTACCTTTCCCAAGGGGAACAGTCCCTGTAAAGAGAAGAACGTGTTGATAAACGCGATTCTGCGCTCGTGGACGTCGTAGGCGTGGTACTCGACCGTCGTCGGCAGCCCCATCCAGGGGAACGTGAGCGGGTTCAGTGCGCAGGCAAGGTCCAGAATCGCGCCGGGCTTGCCGGTGACGCGGAAAATCTCCTCGTAGAAGCGGTCGAGGATAGGCAGCCGTTCTCGAGTCGAGACGTGGCTGGCCAGGATGCGTGCACACGTTTCTCGGATGGCTTGCTGGCTGTCAGGCCGGAAAGCGGCCGTCAACTCGGCCTCGGCGGCGGCGTAGTCAGGATCGCCGACGTAGGGCGCCATGATGTGGTGCAGCCGTTGGCGGACCGCTTTTTCGATTCTCTTCTTCGTCTTGTAGCGCCCCGCTTCGACCTGCACCAGCGCCCGGATCGTCTCCTCGTACGTATCCTGATATTTCCTGGAATGCTTGATGGCGGCGACGATGGCCGCGATCTCTTGTTCACTCAGCATGGTCCGCGTGTGTTCCCCTCTTGGTAACCAGAAAGGCCAGCTCGGTGGCAAACTCGAATCGCTGGACAGCCCAGGGTTTGCCCTGCACCAGCTCGTGGAATCTGGCCTCGTAATTCTCGGCCATGCCCTTGCTCCGGCCGCCCAGACTGTGGACCGGAAACGAGACCAGGACGTGACGCGCCTGGATCGTCTCCAACAGCCGGAGGCCGGCCGTCTTGTCCACCTGCTCGAGACACGGGATGGTTTTCAGGATGAGCGCCAGGTCCACCTTTTGCACGGGCGGAAACTGGGTGACGTCACACGTCTGGGCCTGCCCGTGGACGCCGATCAGCGCCAGAAATTCCTGGATAAAGGCGACCATGTCCTTGTAGATATCGTAAGCGTAATAGGCCACGTCCCTACCCAGCGGCATCCAGGGGATGGCCAATGGATTGAGGCCACAGGCCACGTCGAGCACGGTCCGGATCGGCCTTATCCCGGTCAGCGTCGTGACGTAGAACTCGTCCAGGATCTCGATGCGCTCTCTGGTGGAAGCGTGCCAGCCCATGATCTGCTTGCAAATCCGGCGCAGCTCCTCGCTGTCTCCTGATGCGTATGCCTGCCTGAGTGCCCCTAATCCCCGCGCATAGTCCATCCTGGTTTCAAGATAGGCGCTGCTGACCTGGTGCAGCTTGTTCTTGGTGGCTTTGATCGCCTCTTTGGTGTTGCGGCGAACGGCCAGTTCCCGCCGGCCGATCTGTCTGATCAGATCTTTGCAGACGTTTCTGTATTTGGGGCTTTTCAGCACCGCGCCCACTACCTGCTCCAACTGACTTTCTGTATCGCTCATTGTACGGGCCAAGGCTCAACCAGTCCACCACCCCCAACGCGGACTGTGGTCCGCCAGGAGCATGTAAGAGAGCAGTCTTTTGAACCCAGGCAGGCCATCAACTGGGCCATGAACCGGAGGTTGTGGATCGTCGCCAGCCGCTGGTATAGGCTATCGTTCACCTCAAACAGGTGGTGCAGGTATCCCAGCGAATAACGAGTACAGCACAGGCAATCACAGAACTGCGAGATCGGCTGGGCTGCCTTGATGTGCTTCTTGTCCTGGGCGTAGACGTACGAGAACCATTCGCCCGTCAATTTGGAGGCGGCCGGGTCTACGTTGAAAGCATACAGCCGGCCGTGCCGTGCGTCGCGGGTGGGCATGGCGCTGTCGAACAATGCATACCCGAGCTGAACACACTGGGCGACGCTGGCCGGGTGGCCGATACCCAGTCCTTGCAGGGGAAACTCGGCGGGCACCAACTCCCGGGTGTAGGCGATGATGTCCAGGAGCAGATTGCCCGCCCGATCCAGTGGCCAGCCGCCATAGCCAAACCCGTCGAAGCCAATCTCCAGCAGTTCGTTGGCACAACGCTGGCGCAGTTCGCGCGATCCTCCGCCCTGGATCACCGCAAACAGCAACGGCCGTTGTTCCGGCAGAACGCCCTTTTGATCCACCAGGCGTTGGAATTCGGCCTTGCCCCGGCGGGCCCAGTCTATCGTTCGCTCGACCGAGGCTTGCTGAACCGCAGGCGGCTCGTCCACGTGCGTGCAGTCGTCGAGACAAAAGATCACGTCAGCGCCGTAACTCAGTTGGAGTTGGACCGTTTTCTCCGGCGAGAGGTTGAACTTGCGGTCGGACCCTTCCGGCCTGAAGAGGATGCCTTTTTCAGTCAGTTGGCCGTGTTTAGAGTTCTGGTGGATCAGCGAGTAGGCCTGGAAGCCTCCCGAGTCGGTCACGATCGGCCGCTGCCAGCCACACATCTCGTGCAATCCACCCAACGCCCGCACAGTCGAAGAGCCGGGGTGCTGCATCAGGTGAAACGTGTTCATGACGAGCGCCTGGACCCCACAGCCAAGCAGGTCGGTCGAGTCCACCGCGCGGACGACGCCCAGCGTCGCGTCGGGCAAGAATGCCGGCAAGGGCAACGGACCGTGGGGCAGGTGTAACATAGTTGCGGGTGGCTTCATAGCTTTCGCCTCAGTCAATGTCATTATAGCCGCTTTCCACGTCACGGGCAAGGGGATACTTTCGTGTCTTTCGTGTACTTTCGCGTCATTCGTGGTCCAAACGACCCGTGGACTGGTTCCCGACTTAAGCCAGGCATCCGGCCCCTGATCAGGATGTCAGAAGTTGCCTGTTGACAGCAGGTAGAAATAGACGTATAATACCAATTAGGTGAATTGTCCCAATTCGCCTGATCTGAGACTGAGAGGAGTACCATGGCCATCGCACACATTCGCGCTAGCGAAGTCCGCAACCGGATCGGCGAGATATTGGCCCGCGTGCGGTATGGACGGGAACACGTGTTGGTGGAACGACGCGGACAGCCGGTGGCGGCAATCATCGGCATCGAGGAGTACGACGACCTGATCCAGTTGCGCCGCCAGCGGGAAGCGCAGGAGCGGCGACGGCGTTTCCAGGCCATGCGCGCCTCGGCAGCAGAGAACGACCTGAGCGAGGAACAGGCCTTCCAGTTGCTCGACGAGGTCAGGTAGCGTGCGCGCCGTCCTGGACACCAACGTCCTGGTTGCCTTTCTGCTCACGCGCGGGCATACCGTATCTACCATCCTGGATAGTTGGGAGCGGGGAGACTTCGACCTGTTGACCTCACCGACACTCATCACCGAGGTGCGCCGCACACTGGAGAAGCCCCAACTGCAGCAGCGTATCCGGCCAGAGGCGGCCAAGGCCTTGTTGGAGGCGCTGGCGGCGGACGCGATTCTTACTCCTGGCAACCTTGAACTGCCTGGCGTCACCCCGGATCCGGATGACGACGCTGTCGTCGCCTGCGCTGTCGAAGGAGATGCCGACTACATCGTGAGCCGCGATGCCCATTTGCTGGGCCTGGGGGAACACGAAGGTGTCCGCGTCGTCGAACCGGCCGAGTTCGTACAACTCTTGGCAGATGGAATGAGAAATTTGACGATCTAACCTGTTAGGGGTATAATAACATCAGACGCTCCTCGGTAGCTCAATAGGCAGAGCGGCCGGCTGTGACAAAATGGTTGCAGCCCTGGCCAGTAATGGCCAGCGGAAAAACGGGGTGAATTCAGGGAAGCCGTAACACTGCGGGTGACGGTAATCCTGAGCCAAGCCCGGTGAATGGGTATCGCGGTAGCCGGGAAGGTGCAGAGACTAGACGGTGAGGAGCCCGACCAATAAGCCGTCCTCGAGCGCCCCGCACCCCTCTGGGGTGATGAGATAGTCCGTTCCTCGCGGAAACACGGGGGTAGACGTAACCGGTTGGCTGTAGGTTCGAGTCCTACCCGAGGAGCCAGGGGGAAGCAATGCTTCCCCTTTTGTCGTTTAAGCCTCCCGATCGAATAGTGTCTGGTGCGAAATGTGGCTGGAGGCCCGGCTTCAGCCGGGAAATCCCCGCTGAAGCGGGACGTCCGCCGAATTTTGCACTACGAACGAGCCTGATGAGGATGATGGCGGTGGCCCGGCTTCAGCCGGGAAATCCCCGCTGAAGCGGGACGTCCGTCGAATTTTGCACTACGAACGAGCCTGATGAGGATGATGGCGGTGGCCCGGCTTCAGCCGGGAAATCCCCGCTGAAGCGGGACGTCCGCCGAATTTTGCACTACGAACGAGCCTGA
>Ga0172362_10003263_pt1 | contig 14031 bp, 12 predicted proteins | sample LakKivs1_kivu2a2_FD_114534 | JGI IMG/M metagenome (GOLD analysis project Ga0172362, IMG submission 114534) | Sediment microbial communities from Lake Kivu, Rwanda - Sediment s1_kivu2a2 | ecosystem: Environmental > Aquatic > Freshwater > Lake > Sediment | place: Rwanda: Western Province, Lake...
CCGTTGTTAAGCTGTTGCCGGTCAGCAACTCGGAACCAGGAATCGATCGACACAGGTTGTTAGTTGCCTGGAACAAAATATTACAGGTGAACAATACAAGCCTTGACAGGATATTTATCAGACAAAACATAGTGACCACAGTTATGGGAGGTTTATCATGCGTGAGAAACTCTTGTCGGTCATCGTTCTGATTGTGCTACTCACCGCGACCGCCGTCGGCTGTAGCGGCGGACCAACCGGAAATGCCTCCCCCCTCGCTTCACTTTCCGAAGCCGTGGGAGATGTGTCCGTATCAAACGACGGCGGCAGTTGGAGTGGAGCGCATACCGGGATGTCTCTGGATACCGGCGATGGCATAAAGACCGGTAACAATTCCACCGCTGAAATCACCTTCCTGGACGGGAGCACCATCGAACTGGAGGCCAACACCGAGATAGACATCGTCTCACTCGAAATCTCCACCGACACTGGGTCCAAAACCATTACTCTGGACCAGATAATAGGCGATACCATAAGCCGTGTGACCCACCTCATCGACACGGCATCCAGCTACGAGATCGACACGGCGAGCGGTACCGCAGGCGTCAGGGGCAGCGTCATGCTGGTTCACGTGGACGCAGACGGCACAACCGTGGTCACTAACCTGGAAGGCGAGGTCTATGCCGTTGCGCAGGGAGTGGAAGTGGACATTCCCGTGGGCCAGTCATTCATCATTACGCCTGGTCAACCACCCAAGCTCATAATGATGGTAGCTGCCGGTGACTTTCACACGGTAGGGCTCAGTTCCGGCCTCACGGTGCTCGCCACGGGAATGAATGACGATGGGCAGTGCGATGTCGGCGACTGGACGGACATCTCGTACGTCGCCGCATCCTATTCCCACACGGTGGGGGTCAAGGCCAACGGCACTGTAGTCGCCGTGGGATGGAACGGCGACGGACAGTGCGATGTCGGCAACTGGACGGGCATCGTCCGGGTCGCCGCAGGCTACCAGCACACAGTGGGGCTTAGGTCTGATGGCACAGTGGTCGCCGTAGGAGACAATACCTACGGACAGCGCAATGTCGAGGATTGGACTCACATCACACAACTCGCCGCAGGCTGGTATCACACTGTGGGGATTAAGTCCGACGGCACGGTGATCGCTGTGGGAGACAATGCCTACGGACAGTGCGATGTCATGGACTGGACCGACATCATCCAGGTCGCCGCAGGCCCGTATCACACCGTGGGAGTTAAGTCCGACGGCACGGTGGTCGCCGTGGGGCTTGACGACAGCGGGCAGCGCGCTGTCGCGGACTGGACGGACATCGTCCAGGTCGCCGCCGGCCATTATCACACCGTGGGAGTCAGGTCTGACGGCACAGCGGTCGCTGCCGGGGGCAATTACCTGGGGGAATGCGATGTCACTGAGTGGGAAGGCGTCATACAGGTCGCCGCGGGAGAGCAGCACAGCGTGGGGCTTAAGAGCGACGGCACCCTGGTCACGGCGGGAGACGACGCGTACGGACAGTGCGATGTCGGAGACTGGAACCTGAAGTGAACAGAGCTACCAGGAATAACCCAGATACATTGTCAGTCATGTACCGGAATAAGCGCGCCGTTGCAGATAAACACAACACCGGACGCAAGCTCATCGTAGTACCAGATACACATGGTGCTATCACAGGAGGCTCCTTATGCACAAGAAGCTGGCGCCAGTACTCGCTCTGATTACTCTCCTGGCCGCGGCCCTGGTCGGGTGTAGCGGCGGGGGGTCAGCGGATCCTTCACCGCTCGCTTCCCTTTCCGAGGCCGTGGGAGATGTGTCCGTATCTGACCATGGCGGCGGCTGGAACGGAGCGGATATCGGAATGTCTCTGGACGCCGGTGACGGCATCAGAACAGGCAACAACTCCACCGCCGAAATCACTTTCCTTGATGGCAGCACCATCGAACTGGAAGCTGACACCGAGATAGACATCGTCGCTCTCGAGATCTCCTCCGATACCGGCCCCAAGACCGTTACTCTGGACCAGATAATAGGGGATACCATAAGCCGCGTGACCCACCTTGTTGACTCGGAATCCAGCTACGAAATTGAGACGGCGAGCGGCACCGCTGCCGTCAGGGGCACTATCATGCTGGTTCACGTTGGTGAAGACGGCACAACCCTGGTCACCAACCAGGAAGGAGACATATATGTCACTGCGCAGGGAGTAGAGCTCGACATTCCCGTGGGTCAAACGGCCGTTATTCTGCCCGGTGAGCCGCCCGAACTCGCTCCGCTGGCCGGCGATGATGCCTGGAGTACCAACGAAGACACCCCGAGAATTGTTCTCGCTCCGGGACTCCTGGCAAACGATTCCGATCCCGATGCCGGCGATACCCTGAGTGTGATCTCGCTCGATACCAGCGAAACCGTAGGCAATGTCACCGCCTGGAACCCGGCCGGTGCCTTCAGGTATGACCCAAACGGACGGTTCGAGTATCTCGGGATAGACGACTGGACCACCGACAGGTTCACCTACACCGTCTCGGATGGCCGTGGCGGCACCGATACCGGCAACGTGACCATGCTCATCAACGGCGCCAACGACGCTCCGGTGGCGGAAGACGATGAGGCCACCACGCTGATGCATACCAGAATCCTCATCCCCGTCCTGGAGAACGACACCGACGCCGATCTCGGAGACACGAACGTTGTGTCTGCGGTGACTCAGGCCGCTCACGGTCAGGTCTTTAATAACGGTGACAGCGTTACCTATGCTCCGGATTTCGACTTCCGCTACGGTATCGACACGTTTACCTACCAGGTCGTCGATGGCAGCGGCGGCAAGGACACCGCCACCGTCACGGTTCATGTCAACACCACTCAGCTGATCGAAGACATCACTATCACCGTGGGAGAAGACGGCCCGACGGGCAACATATGTGTCTGGGACACCGTGAGCGATTGGTATGCTATAGACGAGAACAACGGATATGAAGTAGACGGAACCCATCACCGGACTCCCTCCACCATTGGTCTCCTCGCCGGACGCAACTATTATGTCTGGGTGATGGGGACAGGTGGCTATTATGATGTCGCGGGCCTTCCCGACGACTGGGAGACCACGGTTTCTCCTGTCGAGGAAGGTTACCCGGCGGCCTATGGATATTTGACTATAGGTCATCCGGTCTACCTTTCTTTCGATTTCGTCCCGATTATGCCAGGATAGGAGCAGTATGTTATGATAGCGAGGCCGTGGCCGGAGTCCCCAGCCGCTAATCAAGACTGCAGTAAATTCGTTGCCTAAACATAAAAGGACCAGGAGCCAGAGCAAGCGCCTCTACCATGCCCTTGTGCTCATCGGGGTGGGTAGCATCTTTACTCTTGTGGCCTTACTGGTCCAGCCGTTTTATAGCATCAACCTGTGGGTCTCGGACCAGCTTTTCCTCGCTCAACCCCCTAATCCCAATATCGTCATCGCGGGCATAGACGACGCCACGCTGGCAACCTACGGCCTGTGGGGAGAGTGGCCGCGCAGTCTCCACGCCCAGGCCATTGACAACTTAAGCCAGGCCGGGGCCAAAGTAATCGCCTACGATGTCATCTTCACAGATGCTTCCTCGGATGATGAGATGCTGGCAACGGCAATCGTCAACGCAGGTAACGTCGTCCTGGCCGATGTAGGCACTCAGCCTGTCTCTCAGGGAGGGGAGATTGCATATGACGACTTCCTCATGCCGGTCGCTCCTCTGGACGAGGCCGCCAGCGGTATCGGACACGCCAATGTGGTCCCGGATGGTGATGGCACCGTCAGGCGAGTTCCATTAGTCATCAAGTCCACCTCAGGGCAGGTTTATCCGTCTTTAACGCTGGCTGTGCTTTACAAGGAATTTGGCCTTCCGCTACCGCAAGATTATCCGCTGGAAAACGGTAGCGCTTACCTGGTGATGCGCAATGTTCCGGTTGACAGCTCCTACAATCTCCGCGTCAACTTTGGCGCCGATAATCAGCAGCGGCCGTACGTCTCCTACCAAGACATCATCAGCGGCAATTTCGACCCGTCGCTCGTCGAAAACAAAATAGTGTTGATCGGCATGACGGCTACCGGCGAACTGGACACGTTTTCAGTGCCAAACTCAGCCGGCAAGATTCCCGGAGTCTATATACATGCCGGCGCCATGGACACGATTCTCACACAGCGCTTCCTGCAGGACCCTAGCCCGTTCGTCCCGCCGCTGATTATGGTCGGGCTTATCGGCATCATCGCCTTCGCCCTGCCCCGCCTCGGCACCCGCCACTGGACGGACATAGCCAAGGGGTTGGGACTGACCGTAGGGTTGTTTGTCGCCGTCCTGATAGGCGGCTTCATTGCCTTCGACAAAGGATATACCCTGGACCTGCTTTATCCCTTGCTTCTACTACCGACAGCTTACGTCGCCAACATAATCTACATAGTCATTACCGAGCAGCGGGACAAGCGGTTTGTCAAAGAGCTTTTTGGTCGCTATATCTCACCCCAGATAGCCAAAGAGATAGTAACCCGGGCCGATGCCGGTGACCTTCAGCTTGGAGGCGAGCAAAGGGAAGTGAGCGTGTTCTTCGCCGATATCCGTGGCTTCACCACCATAAGCGAGCAACTATCTCCTGAAGGTGTAATGCAAATGCTAAATTCCTATTTGTCGGTCATCGCCGATGCCGTAGTAGAGAACGATGGCATAGTCAACAAGTTTGTCGGCGACAATATCATGGCCGTGTGGAACGCGCCCCAATCGCAGCCCAACCACGCGCTGCTGGCCGTGAAGGCCGCTTGGGAAGCACAGCTGAGACTGGCTGAGCTGCGACAAAAAGACAACCGGCCCGTCCCCGTACAATTCGGCATCGGCGTCAACACCGGCGTGGCGGTGGCCGGCAATGTCGGCTCGGCCGGACGCAGCGAATACACCGTCATCGGAGATTCCGTCAACACGGCTTCACGCATCTGTAGCAACACACCGGCCAATGAGGTCCGCATCGGCGCTGAGACGTATAATCAGACGAAAGACTACCTGGAGGCCGAACAGTTGGAACCGCAGCAGGTCAAAGGCAAGGCCGCGCCCATCACGGTATATCGCATAATCTCGCTGCGCTCCGCGACTGCTCCGGAACATAAGTAAGGCCTCGCTCCTGCAACTTCACCGGCGGAGGCGCTGCGAGGTTGTACTAATCCATTGACACGGACGTTGCGCGACGGTACAATCGTAGGCTGAGATCATCGCATCAATCACCCCGAAACCCTGGGGCCAACCGGGGTCGTTTGATCGTACATAGTAGTAACGTGCGCACTCCGCAAAAGACGGTGGATATTCTCAAGAGACCTGTGCCACAGATAAAACTCAAATACTTCTCGAATCTGGAGGACGCTTTGTATGCGTAAGAAATGGCTGGCGCTAATAATCGTCGCTGCCATACTGGCTGTGTCGATACCTCTTACCCTGACCCTGATTCACCAGGGCGCGGTTCCGCCGGACGACGGAGGCTCAGACGTGCCAGCGGACAATTCCACCGCTCCTTCCCCGCTTGCCGTTCTTTCCACCGCCGACGGGAACGTACTGGTAATGGAAGCAGGCACTAACGCCTGGGCGGAGGCGCAGGTCGGCATGTCTTTGAAAACGGGGGACAGCATAAAGACCGGTGCCGGTTCCGGTGCTGAAATCACTTTCCTGGATGGCAGCACCATCGAACTGCAGGCTAGCACTCAGATAGATATCGCCTCCCTTCGAATCTCCACCGAAACCGGCTCCAAAACCATTCAGCTTAAGCAGACAATAGGGGACACCATAAGCCGTGTGACACACCTTGTTGACTCGGCGTCCAGCTACGAAATCGAAACACCGACCTGTGTGGCGGCGGTGAGGGGCAGTTCCATGGAAGTTAAGGTCGGCGCAGACGGCACAACCTGGGTAACTAATCTCCAAGGGCACATAGTGGTGATTGTCGATGGTGTAGAGCTGGAGGTGCCTCTGGGCCGCACGGCTGTTATCACGCCCGGTGAGGCGCCGTATCTCTTGCCGCCAAGCGGAGGCGGCGGTGGAGGAGGCGGCGGATTTACGCCGCAGCCGGATATCGCAATAATCAAGATGGCGGACGTGATGCAGGCCCTGCCGGGAGATGCCATCAACTATACGTACATTGTTGCCAATCCCGGTAACGTGCCGCTGTCAAGCGTGTCGGTTACTGACGATAGGATTAATGCTGTGATATACCAGGGCGGCGATACCGATGGGGATGGGCTTCTTGACACAAACGAGAGCTGGGTGTTCACCGCAACCTATAACGTGACCGCTCAAGACCCCAGCCCCCTGACCAATACCGCTTCGGCCAGCGGTACCTATGGCTCCCGGACGGTAATCAGCTGGGCTGTCGCCAGCGTTGATATCCTACAGCCGGCCATCGCCATAACCAATACCGCCAATTCGACACAGGTGCACGATGGCGGCGCCATCACTTACACCTACACCGTGACTAACCCCGGCGGTATGCCCATATCTGATGTCTGGGTGACCGATTCTTTCAACTACGGCGTGAACAGCCCCGATGGCATGTCTATGTTCGTTATTTCGGTGAACTCGACTGACATCACCTATGAGAGCGGCGATGACAATGAGGATGGAGTCCTCGATGGTAATGAAGCGTGGGTTTTCGACAGGACCTATGTAGCTATCGAAGACGCCAGCCCGCTGGTGAACACCGCTACCGTATACGGCATTGATTCCGGAGGTCAGACAGTAACCGCCTACGATACTGTCGCGGTGGATATCCTTAGGCCGGATATTATGCTGACGATCATACCGGACCCGGCCGAACTTCTACCTCCCTTCCCGGAGTCCGTGAACATCACCTGGACCTACAGCGTAACCAATACGGGCAATACGCTGTTATCTGACGTGTACGTTGCCAGCGAGATGGTTAGGGACCCGTTATATCAGAGCGGCGACACCAACGACAACGGCATGCTCGATACGGCCGAGACGTGGATATTCACCGGTTACTACACGACAGGCGACATTGACCCGCTGTATCCGCCCGGCGAATGGGCCACGGCATCCGGGTCGGATGCGTTGGGCATGAGAGTGTATTGCGATGCTCAGGCCTACGTGTATGTGCCTCCTCCTGTGTACTAAGTAAGTTGGTGCGGCGGTGAATGTCGTAGTTGCTTCGACGGCCGCTGGGCGCAGGGTAGGCCTTTGAGTGGCATGGACATAATCAAACTGGTGGTGAGCATAGTCGCCTGCGAAGGCGCGGGCGGCATAGGCGCAATTTTCACGACGCCCGCGATACCGGCCTGGTACTCAGGCCTGAAGAAACCCGCGTTTACTCCTCCCAATGCCGTCTTCGCACCCGTCTGGATTACCCTCTATCTCCTAATGGGCATAGCCGTTTTCCTGGTCTGGCGTGGCGGACTGGGGCAAGAAGGCGTAACCATAGCTTTCGTTGTATTCTGGGTCCAACTGGTGCTGAACATCCTGTGGTCCGTAGTTTTCTTTGGACTCAAGTCCATCCTTGGCGGGATGATCATGATTCTTCTTCTGTGGGTCGCGATACTGGTCAGCATCATCATGTTTTTTGGTGTGTCACCCGTTGCGGGCAGCCTGCTCATTCCCTACATCATCTGGGTTACTATCGCAGCCAATCTGAATGTGCGGGTCTGGATGCTTAACCGGTAGCCCGGTTGGAAGCCTCCGCCCTTCAAAGCGGCGCCAACCAGTTAACTCCCGAACTTGACAATCGCAAGGAGCGGTGAGTAGAGTTTAATAGAGTGACAGAGGACCCCCGATGAAGTGCCCGAAGTGCGGATACGAGAACCGCGAAGGTGCCGGGTTCTGCGCACAGTGTGGCCAGTCGTTCGCTGCCGGGTTCCGGGACATGAAGATGCAGCCCTGGCTGGAGCGGGCGCTGAGACATAAAGACATACTCAAGGCACAGGCCGTTATGTCAAGTAACGTCCCACCAAAAGCTACGAAATCATTCGCCGCATGAACTCGAACCCCTCTATTTTGTCATTGCGCCCTATGGTCGTTCTCACAGCACGCGAAACGTGGCAATCTCAAGCAACTGAATAGATTGCTTAATCCGCATCGCTTTCGCACAATCTGTCGGAGAGCCGCTTGCGATGTTTACAAATCACTGCAGATATGGTAGGCTATTACAGATCTTTGTAGATGTTCGGTAGGTTGCAAGGTGGCTACGGGAGCAAATCTATGAAAGCGGCGGCGACTCTTTTCGTTCTTGGGCTAATCCTGTTTGCTTCAGTCGTCTCCTCTCCGGTCGCGCTGGCAGCAGGAGTGGAGGTGCATGGCAGCAGCTGCCAGGACTACACTGCCGCTAACGGCACCGCCGTGATTAGTTTCCGGCTGCAATCGGAATCCGCCGTGTCGAACGTCTCTCTTTCATACTTCGACGAGAATGGCGAGCAGGCTTGTGCAAGCATGGATCTAATCAGAGGAGACTTCTATGATGGTTGGTGGCGGACGTCCATAAAGCCCTACGTGTTGAGAGAGGAAATCGAGCATACAACAACATATCGTCTTGATGTGAGGACCCTCCACGTCTCTCTTGATGAGAGTGTCGTCGATGTAGACGTGTCACGATCTTTGGGGTCGGTAACTGCAGAGAGGACACATGAGACCCTGTTCTTTTTCTCTGCCCCAGTATTATGGCTGGTGTGGTTCGCCGGAATTCCGGTCTCTCTTCTGGTGATGGTCATGACCTTGATGGGAGCCCACTAGATGTGCCTGGCTGCAGCAGACCAACAGTTCGGCCAGGAGCCACGAGGGAATTGCCCCGGCGACCAATTCTGAATGGGCTCCGGGATATCGGCTAGATTGGGATTCCTCAAGAGCAGACAGCCTTGAGCCCTAACAGGCCAAGCGCGGCGACCATTATGGTACATTGGGCAACTTCTGACCTGAACTATCTTCTTCACGGGAACCTTCTATTCGCTTCACGCGCAGCTTGAGCCCATCCATGTCTGTCACTGTGACCTCTTCGCCTTCTGTCAGCACGTCGGCCGAGTCAGCACCCCACAATTCGCCCTGGGTACGGACCAGGTATTGGGCGTTCCCGCCCGACTTGACCCGGGATACCACCCTGGCAGATGCTCCAATCAGCCCCTCCCGCCCGGTTTTTGGGCGCCGCCGCATCGCGCGCGCCACAGACCAGTATGCCAGCCCGCTGGCAAGAAGGATAACCAGGTATACCGGAATGGCAGCATGGAGAGGAAGCAGAAAGAAGACGATAATGCCCACTATGGGCAGCATGATTACTAAATGCCACATATTTGCCTCTAGCCGCCACTCCCTCCTACCTTCTCACCCTGTAACAGCCACAGCCTCATCTCATAGCTGTCGCCCCGCCGGCACCTCCCCTAACAATAGAATTTCGTCTCAACTATTCGACTCTATATCGAACTGACCTATGCCTCATGGACGTCCGGCAGGGGTTGGCACCGGTCAGCGGGTCGCGTTCTTGAAGACATCTTTATTCATGCTTGCCAAATCGCCAGCCGTGCATACGCTCCAACCAGAGTTTCTTCACGGCATCAGGACGGCTCCGCCACCACTCCCGTATTTGGTCGGCCTCGGCCTGATTGATAACGCCGCTCTGAATAGCCTCCTTGATTCTCCCCACAACCACCCGGTCGATTCTCTCTTTTCCTGCCTCCTGGAAAGCTGCCCTTACCTTTTCGACTGGTATACCCAGTTTCTGCGCGACGTCGTTGATGAACTCTTTGCGTTGTTGAGAGCCACCGCCAGATTCCTCTTCCATAGACCGCCTCCTCTATGCCGGCTCTTTTCCCGAACCGGCCCCAAAGTCATACTATAACACCGGACGGGATATGCGCGCAACAGGAGCCTTGCTAATCATCAGATAGCGCCGCAGTGGGTCTTGCCGGCGACGATACGACCGGCGAATGCCTGCAGCGCCGGCGGCAACTACTCCTTGACGGGACGTTGCCCGGTTACTCTGCCTGTTCCCGGCCCGGTCTATAGCAGACCCACAGACAAGGAAACCCTCTTACTGCCTCTGCCTTTCCTTTACCAGCGCTTGCACCACGGATGGGTCAGCCAGAGTTGTCGTGTCACCCAGGTTATCAACCTCACCCGCCCCGATCTTGGTCAGGATTCTTCTCATTATCTTGCCGCTTCTTGTCTTGGGCAGGGCATCGGCGAACTGTATCACGTCGGGAGTGGCTATCGGTCCTATCTCCTTTCTGACGTGGACCACCAGCTCCTTCTTCAACTCGTCGGACTTTTCCACTCCCGCCATCACGGTAACAAAGGCGTATATGCCTGTCCCCTTGATTTCATGCGGAATACCTACCACCGCCGCTTCGGTCACTTTAGGATGGGATACCAGGGCGCTTTCCACTTCGGCGGTGCCTATGCGGTGCCCCGATACATTGATAACGTCGTCAATTCGGCCCATCAGCCAGTAGTATCCGTCCTCATCAACCCTGGCCCCGTCTCCCGTCGTATAAACACCGGGAAACTGGACAAAGTAAGTGTTCCTGAACCTGTCGGGGTCGCCGTAGACCCCGCGCATTAGGCCGGGCCATGACCGCTTGATAACAAGATAGCCGCCTTCATTCACATTGGCCGGTGAGCCGTCTTCTCTGAGCACGGCTAGTTCAATCCCGGGGAACGGCAGCGTGGCCGACCCGGGTTTCAAGGGGGTAGCTCCGGGCAGTGGAGTAATCAGTGCACCACCCGTCTCGGTCTGCCACCAGGTATCCATTATCGGGAGTTTCCCCTTGCCGATTGTGTTGTAATACCACATCCATGTCTCGGGGCTAATCGGCTCCCCGACTGTGCCCAGGATGCGCAGAGAGCTCAGATCGTGCTTGTTCGGCCAGTCGGTTCCTTCCGTCATTATGGCCCGGAGGGCCGTGGGGGCCGTATAGAAAATGCTGACCCTGTACCTCTCAATAATATCCCAGAACCTATCGGGGTGAGGATAGTTGGGCACGCCCTCGAACATCAGACAGGTGGCGCCTGCGGCCAGTGGACCGTAAACAATATACGTGTGGCCGGTAATCCAGCCGATATCGGCGGTACACCAGAAGCGGTCCTCTTCCTTAATATCGAATATCCACTTGAACGTCTGGTACGCATAAAGCAGGTAGCCCGCCTGGGTGTGCAGGACTCCCTTGGGTTTTCCGGTGCTGCCGCTGGTGTACAGGATGAACAACGGGTCCTCCGCATCCATCACCTCGGGCTCGCAGACCGGGCTGACATCTCCGGCCTGCACTTCCTCGTGCCACCAGTAGTCGCGGCCCTCTTGCATTTTCGCTTGAATGCCGGCCCGCCGGACTACAATCACGTCTCTTACGTTCGGACACTTCTCCAGGGCTTCATCGGCATTGTCCTTACTGCGGATGATTCTGCCGGCGCGGTAATAGCCGTCTACACAGATAAGCATCTTGGCGTCGCAGTCAAGTATCCTGTTTCGCAGGGCCTCGGCACTGAAGCCGCCGAAGACGACGCTGTGGATAGCTCCGATGCGGACGCAGGCCAGCATCGCAATCGGCAGCTCTAGAATCATAGGCAGGTATATAGACACCCGGTCGCCCTTCTTGATTCCGTGCTTCTTCAGCACATTGGCAAACTTGCACACGTTATAATAGAGTTCCTGATAGGTAAGCGTGCTGGTGTCTCCGCCATCTGCTATCCATATCAGGGCCGCCTTATTTTTCCTCCAACTCTCAAGATGTCTGTCCAGGCAGTTATATGAGACATTGAGTTTACCGCCGACAAACCATTCGTGTTTGGCTTCCTTAAAGTCCTCAACCATTACCTTGTCCCATTTCTTGTACCAGTCCAGCTGCCCCGCAAGTTCTCCCCAGAAACCCTCGGGGTCATCAAGTGACCTTCGATAGATCTCCTTATACTCGTCCAGGCTCTTGACGTACGCTTTCTTGCTCAATGCCTTCGGGGGATAGAAGACTCTCTTCTCGTGCATCATAGAGCTAAGTGTTGTTTGATCCATATAAAGCAAGATTCCTCCAATCAGTTACAGCAAACGTCTTTGACGATGAATCAGCGCAGGGCGGCTAGTCTTCGTCGGTAACGCCCAGTAGCTGAACATACGCTTGATGCAGTCTATCAGCTATCACTGTAGCTACTCCCTGCATTATCTTGAAACCTACCTCACAGTTGGCGGTGCAAAAAGTAGCCAACTCCCGTCCGTTAAAGACGACCACCTTCGTTCGCTCCAGGGCCTTAACCGTAGCCGTACGCGTGTACGGGGGCACCATGGCTGACCAACCGAAGCTCTCAAAGTGGGTCGCGGCCTGGACCTGGCGTTGTGCCAGTGGCCCTACCTCCAGAATAATGCCCACCAGGCCTTCCTCAATCACGTGAATCGTGTCTCCCACACCACCCTGCTTGTAAACTGTAGTCCCCGCATCGAATACGCGCTCAACGCCCAACTTCGCCACGAGGGCAACTTGCCCATCATCCAGTTCCCGAAACAAGTCAGACCTCTTGAGTACTTCGATCTTGTCCATTCGCTCACCTCCTTCTTATAATCTGGAATCTATCACTATGCCGTCGAACTAAGGAATATGTCAACGGCTTGCCATTCTAACCTATCAGCGCTTACTGCGCAAGGTACCAAAGTATGTCACTGACGGGCAGAGGTCTGCGGAATGACTAACGCGAAAGCAACCACTGTGTCGGGACGAAATGCTCCTGCTAACCGGAGACAACTGCACCGGACGATGAAGAAGGCTTGGACTGCCTAATACAAGACCCCCTCTCCCTTGACCTGCTCGCCGTATGACCTCCGCTGGCGAGCGACCCCGGCACACGGCGAAGGACTAACGTGATGGCGAAATCAGGAAACAGAGAACGACTCAGACCGGCCGCCAGGACGCGGTTGAATGTTTCCGGTGAATAACATCACGGATTCTCGGCAGGCTCCATGACCGCCGCCCTTGAAGGCTGAAAGCGGAACGAATGAACCGCACTACGTTTCTGCTGATAACAGGATATAGCCCCCAGATGGTGACATGGCCGGCCGGAAGCCAGATAATGGCCGGCCTGGCGCACTTCTCCCAGAATCTGAGTGCGGCCTTTCTCGGGATGTACTTGTCCCACAGGGCGTTAATCATCAATACCGGGCGGCCCTTCAGACTGGGGCCAAAGGTCAGAGTATCATTCAGGAAACACTGCTTTGACGGGATAACATTCCCGAGCCCCTTCTCCGTCACCTGAGCAAGATATTCCGGGTATTCTGCGTGGATACGCCGGCACTCCTCCTCGCCACAAACGTAACCTTTCCTGAAGATGTCGACCTTTCCCTCGTACCCGAGCATCATGGCGTCTCCTCCCATCGTGATAAACGCACCGGCCTTGAGACGCGCGTCTACCCCCATCGCCATGGACGCAATAAAGCCACCCAGGCTCACGCCTATCACTGCGATCTGCTCGGGGTTTATCTCCGGCCTGCTCTCCGCCCAGTCTATCCCCTGGCGAACTTCGATGACCGAGGTACGGTGACCTTCAAACCATTCATCACACGTGAATATCGGGGCCCGTTTCTTCATGGCCTCCGGCATGCGCGTCGAATGGAACACAGTGTGTAAGACAAGGCAGGCTATCCCGCTCTTGACCAGACTTCGTGCCAGCATCTTGCAGGGAAACACAGTCTGGTCCCCTAGGCCGTGCACTATGATGGCCAGAGGGACCTTGCGCGCCTGCGTTGGCCGGTAGTATTCCCCTTTTACAATCCGGCTCTCGTTATGGGCCGCGGGGTCTGCCGTCACAAACGTAACTGAACTTCGCGACCATTTCGGGTTCGCCTTTTCCATCTCCACTATGAAGTCTGGCTTACCCCTGCTGTAATCAAATGGACTCATTGCCATTCCTGTGTTGACTGGATGATTTTGCGGCTGCCAGAGATGGCCGCAGCCACCCTATATCAGTGAAAAGTGACGAACTCTACGAACAGAATTCGTCACCATCCCTTCGAACCGCAATCAGACAACCCTCAATTCTAGCTCACCGATTTCTGCCTGACAA
>Ga0172362_10003266_pt1 | contig 14020 bp, 11 predicted proteins | sample LakKivs1_kivu2a2_FD_114534 | JGI IMG/M metagenome (GOLD analysis project Ga0172362, IMG submission 114534) | Sediment microbial communities from Lake Kivu, Rwanda - Sediment s1_kivu2a2 | ecosystem: Environmental > Aquatic > Freshwater > Lake > Sediment | place: Rwanda: Western Province, Lake...
CAGCGGGAGAAGGCGGTGCCGCCGAGCACGAAATCGTCGTTCTCGTCGAACGGGATCTTCTCGCTCTTGCCGTAGACCTCGCTGCTCGAGGCCAGCAGGATCCTGCGTCCGAATTTGTTCGCCGACTCCAGAACGACCTCGGTCCCGGCGATATTCGTCTCGATCGTGTGGACGGGATCGTCGGCGATGAGCTGCACGCCCACGGCGGCCGCCAGGTGGAACACCACGTCGCAGCGCGAGACGAGCAATTGCATCAGGCTGCTGTCCCGGATGTCGCCCTTGACGAATTGGAGCTTCGCGTGATGCCGGAAGGTTTCCAGGTTGGCGAGCCTGCCCGTGCTGAGATTGTCGAGGATGACGACCTCGTCGCCGTCCTTGAGCAGCCGCTCCGCGAGATGTGAGCCGATAAACCCGGCGCCGCCTGTGACCAATGCTTTCATGCCTGTGATGCCTTCACGACGAGAGAATATAGGACCAACCGCAAGCAGACGAGACTATCCGATTCGCGCGAGCGCCGCAAGTCTGCAATCTGGGTGGGGCGCATGACCGTTCTTGCAGTTCTCCCGGGCGCCGGCAGGTTTCGACAGATGCGCGGGGTGCGTTTAGTGCGTTTGGGATACCAGCGGGGAGAGGTTACCAAGGATACTCCAACGGCTGCACCACAGAGCGCGCCACGGCCGAGATCCCCCGAGGGGTCCGGAGCAGCGAGCGTCGCGGTCCCTCGCGCGGACTGGGGTGATCGGCAGGGGTCCCCGAAGCCCATTATTCCGGATTGGAGATCCCGGAGCCTCTCTCGTCCTCGGCGTACGGTCCCCGCTCTGCGCCAGGCCAGCTCCCGTTCTCCCCGCTGGCATCCGTAAAACGCCAAACGCACGCCGCGAGTGAGACCGGCCCACGGTGCTCGTGCACGAACGGGCATGCATCCATGTGGGCGCACTCCGTGCCCGTCGGATGCGCGAAGGGGAAAGAGAGGCAGCGTCCCTGCTTCATCCGTTGATCCGCCGGCGCACCGCTCAGGGGAATTCCATGGGCTCCTCACGCATCCGTTCGCGTCGGGGCGCCCCCTTGCCCCCCATGTGGCCGACGGCACGATACCCTATCATCGGCAAACGACCATTCCTTTTATCACACAAGTACCCGAAGACAAAGAACATAGCTGCACACTAATCCGGCGGGCGACGATGGCTTCTGCGACAGCGTCGTGTTGTGTGGCTTCGGCCCTGGAGGCAGCGGCTCCTGCTTCGCGGGGGGCACGCGCGCCGTTCACGACCTGAACCTGTTTGAACAAGCCGATCAGTGTCGTCGGCAGCGCTTTTATCGGTCCGTCCCCTGCAAATTCTTCCTGTTTTTCGAGCAAAAGGCGACGGTTCCAAGAGAAAACACGTTGATTTTTCCGCTCGAAACGGATAAGATACAGGAGTTGGGAAGGGTGATCTTGGGGGTTTTTACGTAGCATGCGTTCGCTTCTGTTTGTCATGCTGCCGATGATCGTTTCCCTGAGTTCAGCCGCGCACGCGGAGCGTGTCGTCACGGCGGTCGAGCTGTTCGACAGGATGCGCGGAATGTGGCTCGGGCAACTCATCGGCAACGCCGCCGGCCGGGCGACCGAAGGGCTCTACAGCAGCTCCTCGCCCAATCCCGAAGAGGCAGTCCCCTGGCAGATCAAGCAGGTCTGGGACGCCGACGATGACACGGACGTTGAGTATGTCGCCCTGCATACCCTTTTCTCCTATGGTTTTGATTGCAATTCGGCCCAGATTTCCGGCATGTGGATCGAACACGTGGGTGCCGACGGCATCTACGTCGCCAACGGGCAAGCACGGCGTCTGATGCTCGATGGCCATGTCCCCCCGGAGACAGGCAGCCGGATGTACAACCAGCACTGGTACTCCATCGACGCCCAGATCTGTACCGAGATCCTCGGGGCCGTCTCGCCGGGTATGCCCCAGGCGGCGATCGATCTGGCCGGCCGGTTCGGGCGGATCACGAACGACGGTTTTGCGGTCCACACGGCCCAGTTCTACGCCGCCATGTATGCGAATGCCTTCTTCGAGTCCGATGTGATGGAGCTGGTCGCGCGGGGTCTGGAGGCCATCCCAGCCACCAGCCGCACGGCGGCTGTTGTGACGGATGTGCTCGCATGGTACCTCGAAGACGCCAACGACGGGACCCTGGACTGGCGAGCCACCCGCCGAAGGCTCTACGAGTCGTACCAGGGCAGTGGCAGCTTCGGGCGCTACTACAACTGGGTCGAGTCCACGATCAACGTCGGTGCGACGGTCCTCGCGCTGCTCTACGGACAGGGCGATTTCAAGCAGACTGTGCAGATCGCTGTCCTGGCCGGCTGGGATTGCGACTGCAATCCTGCCACGGCGGGGGGTTTACTGGGGATTGTCCATGGCTTCGGCGGCCTGCCCCGCGACCTGACGGACCCGTCCGTCTGCGGCAACGTGTATGCGAATGTCTCACGTCCGGGCCTGCCCAACCCGGCGGCTTCGCTGCCGCAATATGACGCGATCACGACGATCGCGATCTACATGCTGGTCATGGCCCACGAGAACATCCTCCGCAATGGCGGCTCCTGCACGAGCGATGGATTCGGCTCAATCTACACGATCGCGGAACCCAAGGCGGTCCTTCCGGAGCCCGAGCGGTCCGACCCGAATGGCCCTCCCGCCCTGGTCGCCAAAGCCCTCGCCTCCGGCATCGCGGTCACGCCCGCCGCTTCGGTGCAGCGGTACAATCCGCAGCAGGACCGCAACAACCTCCATTCCATCATCGATGGCGTCACGGACAATTCCTACAATGGCCGTCGGCCTTACTACACTTACTCCTCGAATGCCGACCGGCCCGATATGGATTGGTACGAGTTGAGTTTCTCCGTGCCCGTCTGTTTTGGAGGATTGACCTTCCATGAGGGCGACATTGTGTGGAGCAAGCTCAACACGTACTACCGGGAGGATGAGCCGCTGGGCGGCTACTTCGAGGACCTGACCGTCCAGGTTCGCTCCAACGGTCAGTACCGCGAGCCCGCCGCCGTGCTGAGGTCTGAGGAACTGGACCGGTTCCGGATGTACCAGGCAATCACTTTCCGTTTCGCTCCGACCGTCGGCGATGCCATCCGCATCGTCGGCACGCCGGGGGGCTCGAAACGGTTTACCACGATACTTGAGTTAGAAGTCGAAGGCGATCTTTGTGAGGATGCCAATGAAACGACCGTCGACGCCACAGACAACTGATGGAAAAGAGGCGAACCCGCCCGCGGACTATGCGAAGATCCGCAAGGCGATCCTGTCGGGAAAGCCGGGGCGGATAGGCTTCACGCGGTTCATCCACCTGGCCTTCTATCCGCCGTACCGGAGACCTGCCAGCACAACAAACACTTGACAAATGTTCGCATAATGCGCACGATTGTGCGCATTATGCGAACATTTACAGGGCAGGTCCAAGACTGGCTGTTCCCGCGCGTCCGCACCGCAGTGCTAACGCTGCTGCTGATGGATGCGGACAAGCGATGGCATCTGCGTGAAGTGGTCCGCCGGGCCGATTGCGCCATCGGTACGGTACGTCGCGAGCTCAAGGGGCTCGTCGCTTACGGCATCGCACTGGAAAGCCGCGACGGCAACCGGACGTACTACCAGGCGAATCGACAATCCCCCATCTACGAGGAACTTGCCGGGCTGATTCGCAAGACATCCGGGCTGGCCGACATTCTTCGCGCAGCAATAGCCGATCTCGGCGAACGGGTCGAAATCGCGTTCGTCTATGGCAGCCAAGCGAAGAATGCAGCAGGCCCTGCCAGCGACGTGGACCTGATGGTGATCGGCAGCGCCGGATTTGCGGAGGTCGTCTCCGCCCTGGCCCGAATCCAGGATGCGCTCGCCCGGGAAATCAACCCGACGGTGTATTCTCCGGAAGAATTCGCGCGCAAGGCATCATCAGGCCACCATTTCATTCAGTCCGTGCTGAAGGGCCCGAAGCTGTTCTTGATCGGAGACGCGGATGAGCTTGGACGACTGGCTCCACCACGGTTGGCTGTCCGCGCATGAGTCTTCACGCCAGGAGGTTGAGGATCTTCTCGCGATTGCGGATCGGGATCTGAAGGACTGCCAATCTGAAGGCTTGAGCGCCGACTGGAAATTCAACATCGCCTACAATGCCGTACTGCAGAGCGCAACTGCCGCTCTGGCGGCAGCCGGGTATCGTGCGCCTCGTGATTCTCATCACTATCGTGTCCTTCAGTCTCTGGGACTGACCGTAGGTGTACCGACGGAGACACTCCGGCATCTGGATGCGTTTCGCAAGAAGCGAAACCTGACAGGGTATGAGCGGATTGGTGCCGTTTCCGACAGGGAGGTCGAGGAGATTGTGGAGACCGCCAAGGCCCTCAGATACCAGGTCGAACAGTGGATCCAGACGACCCGTCCGGAGCTGCTGTGACTACAGGTGGTGCATTTGCGATCTGCTATTCCTTGACCGCGGCGGCCTTGACCTTTTCGCCCTTGATCTCGTTGAGGATTTCCTGCGCCTGCTGGGGGTCTTTGGGTGGCCACTGACCCTGGGCCTGAAGCTCCTTGAGCCGGTCGATCCCCTTGGCGCTGACGATCGTGCGGCACCGCGGGAACTTGTTGCAGCCGAGGAAGGGACCGCGCTTGCTCTTGCGGATGACCAACTCGCCGCTCTTGCACTTGTGGCATTTGATCCCGGTCGACTCGGCCGGCGGTTTGGGCGGCAGGGGGTTGCCCTCCTTGTCCAGGCGCAGCGTCGTCTTGCAGGTCGGATAGTCGCTGCAGCCGAGGAATGCTCCGAATCGCCCGCTCTTGCGAATCATCGGCTTGCCGCAGTTCGGGCACTTGTGCTCGCTGACCTCGTCTTGCATCATCCGGCCTTCTTTGTCGCAGGGGCAGGCGAACTTACATTCGGGATACCCCGAGCAACTCAGAAATCTGCCGTTCTTGCCGAACTTGTAGAAGAGCTGGCGGCCGCAGTCGGGACAGTTGTACTCGCTGGGCGTGGCCTCCGCCTTCGCATGCTTCATCTCGGCGGTCGCGGTCTTGAGGTTCTCCTTGAACGGCCCGTAGAATTCCTTCAGCACGCGGACCCAGTCCAGGTGCTGGTCCTCGATCTTGTCGAGCTGCTCTTCCATCTGCCGGGTGAAGGCGATGTCCATGATCCGCGGGAAATACTCGTTGAGCTTGTCCGTGACGACCTCGCCGAGGTCGGTGGAGTAGAACTTGCGGTCCTTCTGCTCGACGTAGCCGCGGTCCTGGATCGTGCTGATGATCGGCGCGTAAGTGCTGGGCCGGCCAATGCCTTCCTTTTCCAGGGCCTTGACCAGGGATGCTTCCGTATACCGGGCGGGCGGCTTGGTAAAGTGCTGTTCCGGATGGATGTCCACGGTGGCGAGTTCCTGGCCCACCTGCGTCGGCGGGAGCTGCTGCTCGCTTGAGGATGTTGGCCAGACCCTGCTGTACCCATCGAAGACGAGCCTCCGGCCGGAGGCCTTGTACGTTGCGACGCCTGCGCCGGTCTGGGCCGTGATGGTCAGCGTCGTGACGTCCCACCGTGCGGGCTCCATCTGGCAGGCGACGAAGCGGCGCCAGACCAGGTCGTAAAGCTTGAACTGCTCGTCGGTAAGCTGTTGGCGGATCTCCTGCGGCGTCAGATCGACGTCGGTGGGACGGATGGCCTCGTGGGCCTGCTGCGCGGATTTGCCCGCCGCGTAGAAGTTCGGTTTCTCGGGCAGGTACTTCGGCCCGAACTGGTGCTGGATGTAGTTGCGGACCTCGCCGAGGGCCTCGCCCGACAGGTGCGTGCTGTCGGTTCGCATGTAGGTGATCAGACCCAACGAGCCCATCGAGCCCAGGTCGATGCCTTCATAGAGCTGCTGGGCGACGGCCATCGTTCGCTTGGCGGTGAAGCCTAAGCGGTTCGCCGCCGCCTGCTGCAGCGTGGACGTGATGAACGGCGGCGATGCCTTCGACACGGACTCCTTGGTTTCGATATCGGAGATTTTGAAGGGGGCCCGCTCGAGCTCCCGGAAGATCCTCAGTGCCTCCTCCTCGTTGGCGGCCTTGAATTTTGTGTCGCTGATCTTGAACAGCTCGGCCTTGAAGGCGTTGTGCTCGGCCAGCCACTGGCTCTGCTGCTCGACGGTCGGACCCTTGCCGTCCGCGCCCTTGGGTGTCATGAAGTCGAGCCACTGCGGCTGGTAGTTGCTGCCGAGCTCGGTGGTGAAGACGGCGGGGATCAGCCAGTACTCCTCCGGCTTGAACGCGTGAATCTCTCGCTCCCGCTCGACGATGATCTTGACCGCGACGGACTGCACGCGTCCGGCGGACAGGCCTCTCGTCACTTTCTTCCACAGCAGCGGACTGATCTCGTAGCCCACGATCCGGTCGAGCACGCGCCGCGCCTGCTGGGCCATGACTTTGTCCGTATTGATCCGTCCCGGCTCGGCGAACGCCTCCTGGATCGCGGATTTCGTGATCGCGTTGAAGATGACCCGATACGTGCGGTCTTCCGGGACGCCGAGGATCTCCGCGAGGTGCCAGGCGATGGCCTCGCCCTCGCGGTCAAGGTCCGTCGCCAGGTAGAGCTTGTCGCACTTCTTGGCCGCGGCCTTCAACTGCGTGACCACGCGCTTCTTGCCCGGCATGATGTCGTAGGTGGGCTCGAAGTCGTGCTCAATGTCCACGTTCAGGCCCTTCGAGGGCAGATCGCGGATGTGGCCCATGGAGGCCTGGACCTCGTAGTCCGGACCCAGATATCGGTTGATCGTCTTGGCCTTGGCGGGCGACTCGACGATCACCAGCGATTTATGCGAATTCGATTTTGCCATCTGCCTGCCAGTTTCCCTTTGCCCAAATGATGCTACTTACTGAGCACGATGCGTTCCTGTTCGGACCTCAGCGGGGGCTTCTTCGGCTGCTATCGGCTATTCCGCCACAGACATTTAGATTTGGACAGATACAGACGGGTCCTCTTTCTGTCAACAGAATTGATGTGGATTGCGGATTCCGGCGGTGCGATCCGATGGCCGGTTCTTTTCCTGGCACCCGTGAACAGATGGGTAGTCTGGGCCGTACATAGAGTGGTTGCACACAAAGGCTGAGGTCAAAAAAAGTCCTCCTTCCTCCTACCTCAGCCTTTTTTTATGCGCGGACCGCGCCTCCTCGGAAGGAATCCTGAAACATGGGCAGTCAGGCCTACTACATCAACGCCGTGCTGAAATATCGCTCCGCCCGGTCCGGCAGAATGGTCGTGATATTGCCTTTGATCCGGTTGGCAAGCTGGCGGGCCGCCCAGACGTTCGCGCCCGAGCTGATTCCCACCAACAGCCCAAAATCCTGCCCCAGCCGACGGGTAGTCTGGATCGCGTCCTCGTCGGAAACCTCGATGACCTCGTCCACCATGGTCACGTCCAGCACATCGGGGATGAAGCCGTCGCCAATGCCTTGGATCTGGTGCAGGCCGGGCTCGTGGCCGAGCAGAGCCGAACGATTCTCGGGCTCGACCGCGACGACCCGGATGTTTCTGTTGTGCTCTTTGAGGAATTGGCCCACGCCCTGGAGGGTGCCGCCGCTGCCGACGCCGGCCACGAAACAGGCGACCTCGCCGTGAATCTGCCGCCAGAGCTCCCGCGCGGTCTGCTCGTAGTGAACCTGGGGGTTCGCCGGGTTCTTAAACTGTTGTGGGACAAAGACTTGCTTGTCCTCGGCGGCCATTTCCTCGACCCGACGGACCGCACCGCCGATGCCCTCCTCGTCCGGGACCAGGACCAGGTCCGCCCCGAGTCCTCGAATGAGCTTTTTTCGCTCCTCGCTCATGCCTTCGGGCATGACGATCCGCACCCGGTGGCCCATGAGCCGGCCGACGAGGGCCAGCCCGATGCCGGTGTTGCCGCTGGTCGGCTCGCAGATGATGGCGCCGGGCTTAAGGGTGCCGTCCCGACGGCCCGCCTCCAGCATGGCCAGCGCGATGCGGTCCTTGATACTCCCGCCCGGATTGAGGAATTCCGCCTTGGCGAACACATGTTCACCGCGCAACTGCAACAGCGGCGTATTGCCGATCAGATCGAGAACGTTGTCTGTCAACATGGACCACCCGCCAAAACCGTCCCATCCTGCCCGAGAGAGTCCTGGGACCGGCGTGCCCCCGTCGCTCTCGGGAAAGTCCACATTATAGCAGTCCGGTAAACAAAAACCATAGGGCCGGACCCACGGAAACGCACGCCGCCCCACGCGACCGTCAGGCCCCCAATAGCAAGGCAATTCGGACCATCAACCCCCAACAGATGGGGGCAGCGCGGGCGCCGAACGGTATCCCTTCTTGTCACCCCCGTTGCGGGAAGGCAGCGTTCGCCCGAATTTTCAAAGAATTTTGCTTGCCTGCACGAAATCAGGCGAGTATAGTTTTGTAAGTCAGATTGAGTCCTGAATAGGTATTGCACTATAACAGGGCTGGGGTTATCTCGCTTTTCCTCTCCCTCCGCTCCTCAGCCCTGTTTTTCTTTTGCGCGCACGGAACCCGCGCAGAACGCGATGGCGCGGCGCAGGTCCCCTGAGCCCCATCGGTCCTATCTGTCCTATGGGACCTGTCGGACCCATAGGACACATGCCGCGGACTACTCTTCGTTATTGAGGAAGCGGATCAGCTCGTCGGGAATGTAGTAGCCGGCGAAGGCGAGGATGTCGTTGACCTGGGGCGCCGTCAGGTTGTCGCTGAGCTGGCGATTGTTGATGTCGACGTTGATAATGACGCCGAACTTCATTTCCTCGGGAGTGCCCGCGGCGACCTGGCCCGCGCGCTGCAGGCGCGTGGGCCGCAGCTCGATGTTGACGTTCTTGTCCTCGGTGGGCATCTCCAGGAACAGGCGCAGATTCTGGACCTTGTCGCGCCAGGTCTCGTACCGCAGACTGCCGGCGACGACCTCGAGCGAGTCCACGAACTCCGTATCGAAGACGAATTCGTGGACGACGCCGACGCGCGGCACGGCCCGTTCGGGAAATCTCTCGCGTATCTCCTCGAACGCCCGCGAAAAGATCTTGTCCTTCTCGGGAATGGCCAGCTCGTGCGGCCGGTCGATGTACAGACGCTCGGGAAACGTGAACACCGGGCCGCGCCCGGTCAGCACGAACGTCGGCAGCTCGACCCGCTTGGCGTTGGGCAGCAGGAACGTCCGCTGCACCCGCAGCTCGCGCGGGCCCACCAGCATGGTTTCGAACACCTCCGGGAACTTGGCGATGAGCCAGTTGCCGTAGTCCTGCAGCTTGGCCCGGTCCTGCTCGGGCTGCACCGCCGGACGCATGTCCACGCCGTACTTGACAATGTGCTGCGAGATCTTCTCGGTATCGAATAGATAGTCCATGCGTTTCTCCGCCAAACCGGGTTCTTGGGCACAATGTACCGCCTGCCTTGCGTCAAGTCAAAGAAAAGGCCGCTGGATTTCCGATGACTCCTGTCGAAGACATGCCGCCCGTGCTACCTGCCTATGGCAGGTAGCATTGACCGGATTGACCTTATTGACCCCATTGTCAATGGGGTCAATGGGGTCCTCTCCCAGTTCTCGGACTGGCTCTCCCCATTCATGCGATTGGCATGGAGCGCAAAACCTCGGGGGGTCTGGGGGCAGCGCCCCCAGGCGAATACTCAATCCTGGCAACCCACTCGTCTTCGATGGTCGGCGTGGTCTTCCCTTGCGCGCAGCGCCTACTTCCACCGAAGTTCGCGCAGCTCCGCGGGCGTCCGAACGAAGCGCACGGTGCCATCATTGAGCAGGACGCACCCGCCGCGCGGATCGTGGTTGTCGAACGCAAACAACTCCGGCCCACCGTGCTGGTTCCACCCCGCCCGTGTCTCGAACAGCAGCACCACATCCCCCGGCGAATCGTACTTGCAGTCGGGATTCATCGCATAGTGACACCTGCCCTCGCCGGCACTGGGACACTTGAACGGCTTGGCGACGAAACGGTCAAGCATGCCGATACGCCCAAAAGCGAGAGTGACGGCATCACACCAGCTATCCGATGCAGGATACCCAAGTCCAGTGCCGGCTTCGGCGGCACCATTCTGTGCTTGTGGTGCCTTTGAGTATAAGCGGAAGCGGTTGTAGAGGTCTCTGAGGTTATCTGCGCAGCGGACGCGCAGACTATACGGTCGTACCTCTGAGGCGAGTTCCTTGAACCTTGCAGGGTATCCCTCTGCAACCTCCATACGCCCAGGACAGGAGAAGGACTCTCCGCTCTCGGCGACAAGGCCGCCATCGTACAGGTCGAGATTGATCAGGCGGGTGCCTCCTTCATAGCAGGCGATCCGGGCCCGCGCTCCTCGGATGGTGATGCCATGTCTGCGTGCTCTGCCGATCTGATGGATGAATTCCTTTACGTCCACCCAGTAATCCACAGTGACACTGCGGGGAGACCGCAAGTAGTCCATCTCTGTCGCGTTGAAGAGCCGTTGGTGGTCGGCGTGAGGAAAGAGGTATTCCAATGCTGACGGGTCAAAGGATACCTCAAGATGCGTGCAAGGCTTGAGAATCGCTGCGACGGAGTCCAGCCCGTTGTAGCGCGCACTGTGCGGGACATGCTGGTTCTCCAGCGTGGTCTGCAAGACGCGCTCACCCTTGATTCTTGGATGCCCGGGATCGTAATAGAACAGGATCTCTTCGTCGGTCGTCCGATGGTATTCGTTGGTCTCGTTGAAGTGCAAGACCTGCAACGTAGCGTCGCGAAGGTCGCGTGTATCTTCCGCCATCCCTCTCTTCTCCAGTGCCGTGCGGATCATGCCCGGCAGGTCTCCTTCGTGATAGCCGATCTCGAAAGCGATCCGGGTGACGTAGCTGGTTGCAGGAGGGGTGCCCCCTGAAGACAGCACTGCCTGGGTGCACATAGGCAGAGGCAGTAGCAGCGTGTTCACCACCGTGGCGCCTGCCGGGACGCGCCTGTAGCGAGCCAGAGGCTGGTTTCTCATGACGTCCCAGGGCATGTCTGTTCGTCGGCGTATTGTGAATGTCTGGCTGCCTCTAGACCACACGGCCTCCAAGTCAAGACCGCCAACGCTCATGCTATCGCAGACCCATATATCGCGACCGGAATTGTTCGCGATCTGACAGCGAAGCTGCAGAGTCTTTTCGCTCTGCCTCTCGTTCGTGACGGCGAGTGTCGCCGCCTGGCGGGGCTCCTGCGGCTGGGCCGTTGCTGAGATGCCCAGGAACAGGCCAGCGATCAGATTCGGATGTCTGCTCATCTTGTCTCCTCTCCGACATTGTGCTCCGTTACCTGGATTCCGCGAGATTCACGGGGTACTTCTGCCAGGGGACGGCGCCCGCCTGACTGATGTGGCCCTGCAGGGCGTTGAAGAGCTTGCGGTACATCGGGTGTTTGTCCTCGAGCGGGTGCTGCTCCTGCGGGTCGTCCGAGAGGTTGTAGAGCTTCAGCGCCTCGAAGGGACTATTCTGGAGGAGCTTGAAGTCGCCTTGCCGAGCGGCGTAATAGGCTTGGCCGCCGTAACGCGGGCCACCCTCGCGACGGACCCAGAAGAGCACGCGATTCTCATCGGCCTGCGCTTTGCCCAGCAGCGTCGGCAGGAAGCTGACGCCGTCGATCTCGTGATCGATCTTCACGCCCGCGGCCGCGCAGACCGTGGGCAGGATATCCATCGTCAGGGCCACGCGGTTGCTGCGCGAGCCCGCCTGGATTCGGCCCGGCCAGACGGCGCCCATCGGGGCGCGGATACCGCCCTCGTACATGTCGCCCTTGCCCGCGCGCCGGGGCCCGTTTGTCGCGCCGAGATCCAGTTGGCCGCCATTGTCGGACGTGAAGATCACGAGCGTATTGTCGCTCAGGCCGGTCTCGTTCAGGGTGTCGAGCACCTTGCCGATGCCGGCGTCGAGATGCTCGATCAGCGCGACGAGCTTGGCACGTTTGTCGCTGATACCCGGCTCGGGGTCCCCAACGCGAGATTTCGCGTTGGGGGGCCCCTCGCGCTGCTTGACGCGCTCGATCCACTCCGTCGGCGGCTGGATCGGCGCGTGCGGGGCGTTGTAGGCGAGGTACAGGAAGAACGGTTTCGTGGCGAGGGCGTCCCGCCCTTGTGTCCCACGGGCATCTTGCCCGTGATCCGAGGGCGGGACGCCCTCGGGACGCAAGGGCAAGATGCCCTCGCCACGCGGCCGTCGCTCGTTCCCTGCCGCTTGCTCGCGGAGGTAGTCGATGGCCCACTGGGTGAACAGGTCAGTCGCGTGGCCCTCGGGGTCGATCTCCTTGTCGCCCAGGCGCATGTAGTTGATCCCGTGCCGGCGGTGGTTGTAGTAGTCGTCCATCATGTCGCCGAGGAAGCCGTGGAAGTGGTCGAAGCCCCGCTCGGTGGGGGTGTTCGGTGCGGCCAGGCCCAGGTGCCACTTGCCGACGAGGGCGGTGTGGTAGCCTGCGCGCTTAAGCAGGCGGGGCAGCAGGATTGCCTCGGGGGACAGGTAGCCCCAGTTGTTGGCGAGGTGCGTGCGGATCACGCCGGGGACGCCGACGAGGTCGGGGAACCGCCCGCTCAGCAGGGACGCCCGCGTCGGCGAGCAGACCGGGCAGTTCGCATAGAAGTGGTCAAACCGCATGCCCGACGCGATGAGCCTGTCGATGTGGGGCGACTTGAGGTCCGTCGCGCCGTAGCTCGACAGATCGCCGTATCCAAGGTCGTCCACGAGAATGATCAGAATGTTGGGTCTGCCGCCAGCCTGTTCCGCGACCGCAGACCCGTTGCTCGCCACCGCCAGCGACGCCGCGCCGGCCAGTTTCAGGAAGTCACGTCTTTCCATCCTATTGTCTCCTCGGAGAGATTGCACATCCGAAGTCTTGTCGGGTGCGTATCACGCACCATCTTTCTCCTCGTCTCACCACGCGGAATGTCATTGCGAGGAGCATGGCGACGAAGCAATCTCAACCTTCCGTGCGGGAGATTGCTTCGCTCGCAATGACATGTCTCGTGCTTCGAATTTCAGATCAATGTGTTCTCCTTATAGCCTATCGAGCTCGAGCTTGTCACCCGCCTCTTTCATCCAGCGGTGAAGCTGCTCGTCGAGCGAGCGGATCGTGTCCGCGTACTGCGGGTCCTCGGCCAGGTCCTTCGTCTCCCACGGGTCCTCCCGGAGGTCGAAGAGCTGCACCTCCTTGGCCTGCGGATAGCGGATCAGCTTGTATCGCTCCGTGCGGACCATGCGCTGGAGGTCGCGATAGGCGCCGTAGATGGAGTCATAGAGCCTCTCCTTCTTGCCGGTCAGGAGCGGGATGAGACTCGGGAACTGGACGGTGCTCGGCGTCTCGATGCCCGCCATCTCACAAGTCGTCGCAAAGAGACTCTGGAGGTAGACCAGCGCATCGATCCGGCGTCCGGGCTCGATCCCCGGGCCACACAGGATGAACGGCATCCGCACCGAGTGATCGTACTGGTTCTGCTTGCCCATCAGTCCGTGCTGGCCGACGGCTAGGCCCTGGTCGGCGGCGAAGACGATCAGCGTGTTGTCGGCTTGGCCGGACTTCTCGAGGGCGTCGAGGATCCGCCGGATCTGGCGGTCGAGGTGCGTGATGATCGCATAGTATTCGCTGCGGTGCACCTGGACAGCCTCTTTCGTCCGCGGGAAGGGGGCCAGAACCTCGTCGCGCAGCTTGTGGTCGCCCTGATCGAATGGGTGCTCGGGCAGGTAGTTCGGCGGGACCGCGACCTTCTCGGGCGGGTACAGATCGACGAACTCCTGCGGCGCCTGACGCGGATCGTGCGGCGCGTGGAAGGCGACATACATGAAGAAAGGATGGTCGTTCCCGGCGGGACGGCGGTTCAGGTAATCGATGGCTGCGTCGGCCCAGAGCTCGCTGCTATGCACGGTCCTGCCGTCTTGTTTGCGCCAGTGCCCTTCCAGGGTCTCGTCGGACGGGCTCCACGAATTGCCGGGGGCAGGGCGGTTGTATGGGTCTTTGAGGATGCCCCCGTCGGCGTGCCAGGCGGCGTTGGGGTCCTTCGAGGGGAGCATGCC
>Ga0172362_10003267_pt1 | contig 14020 bp, 6 predicted proteins | sample LakKivs1_kivu2a2_FD_114534 | JGI IMG/M metagenome (GOLD analysis project Ga0172362, IMG submission 114534) | Sediment microbial communities from Lake Kivu, Rwanda - Sediment s1_kivu2a2 | ecosystem: Environmental > Aquatic > Freshwater > Lake > Sediment | place: Rwanda: Western Province, Lake...
TAGGGCTGAGAACAAATGGGACAAAAGTAATATTTGATACTGTGCTAACAGGAGTTCCTAATGCAGTATAGAAGCTACCTACCGCGAATAGACATCCGCTCGCGTAGTTATTTAAGGTGTAGAAAGATGTTCCATTTTTGTAGAAAATAAATTTTTGAGAGGTATAGAAAATTTGGAAGAAATCAGTAGATAACCATGTTGTAAGATTAGGAAGTGTAGTGCTTCCATATAAGACGGAAACCGTTTTAGTTGGTCCTACATTTCCAAATAATAAAGCTGCATCGTATAATCCATTAAGATTTAGAGGAGGTGTAACGAATGATGGATTTGGTGATAATCCAACAGCGCATTCTTCAGTTCCACTTAAATCACCATCGACTTGAAATCCTAATGCGATTGGACTATTTATATAACATTCTACAGTCTGCCATCTACCATCCCAGGTTCCTCCAGCTATTACCGCTTGAGTTTTATTTGGAGCAAGTATATTTAAATTAGGATATCCAGTAACTTTTTCTAAAGTAAAAAAACCTGCTCCAAAAGCTCCTGTTGATCCAGTAGGACCAATCGCACCTGTAGGTCCAGTTGCACCAGTATATCCAGTGTGACCAGTCGGACCAGTATATCCAGTATATCCAGTATAACCGGTAGGACCAGTAGGACCAGAATACCCGGTAAAACCAGTCGGACCGGTATATCCGGTATAACCAGTATATCCAGTTGGACCAGTAGTTCCAGTGGGGCCTGTTTGACCGGTGTGACCGGTATAGCCGGTATATCCGGTATATCCGGTATATCCTGTATATCCAGTTGGTCCAGTTAAACCAATGCCAGTTGGTCCAATTTGTGTGTACATAACTTGTATAATAGTGACTATGAGGGATGGAATGGCAGGAGTGCCTCCAGAAGCTGCAGAATATTCAAGTTGAATACCAGTGTTATCTGTTGACCAATAAAGTTGGTAGTAATCTCCCGAAGTTACATCAAGAAAATAATCCCAAGCAGCTACTGCATTTGGAGATGAATCATTTATTGATAAAACAGTATTTGTATCAGCAACATATGAACCATTTTTGCTTAGCCATACATTAACATTTCCAGGACTACCGGATGTATTACTAAATCTTGCAGAAAATTGGATATCATAATACCCACTATAAGCAAATGTTATTTTAGTTGGATTTAGTGATAAATCATTTTGTATAGATATCCCACTTGCATCTGCTGTAGTATTTAAATTCATTGGATAAGCAGTGCCAATAACACCCGCTGGCTGATCAGTAGTATCATAAAATGAACCAAAATATCCATAATCACCTCCCACTCCAGGCGCACCAGTTGGTCCTATAGGACCAGTATAACCAGTATAACCAGTAGGACCAGTATATCCTGTTGCACCAGTGTATCCAGTATAACCTGTCGGACCAGTATATCCCATTGGCCCAGTATAACCAGTAGCACCTGTATATCCAGTGGAGCCAGTTGTTCCAGTATAACCAGTATATCCAGTAGTTCCTGTTGGACCAGTAAATCCAGTATTTCCAGTATAACCGGTTGCACCAGTATATCCAGTATAACCTGTAGGACCAGTATTTCCAGTAGTTCCAGTATAACCAGTATAACCAGTAAAACCAGTGTAACCAGTTGTTCCTGCACCAGTCGGACCGGTATAACCAGTATATCCAGTCGGTCCAGTTGCACCGGTGTTACCAGTTAATCCTGGACCGGTAACACCGGTAAATCCGGTTGGTCCAGTATTTCCAGATGCACCCAGTGGTCCGGTTATTCCGGATACGATTGGTCCGTATGCTATATCGCAAAATTGTTCTCCAATATCATTCTGCACAAATATAGCTTTATATAAGCCAGCAGTAAATGAATATATGGTAACTAATATTCCGTTATAATAGAACTCAACTCCTGAACGTGCTGCAACAATTGTATATACATTTCCAGGAATATGAACTCCAGCGAATTGGGAAAATACACCACCCTGAATATAAACAAAAACACCAGCAGCCGTAAATAAAAATGAATATTCTATAGGACCTACACCAGTACCAAGTCCTGCTTGACTATTATTTGGAAGACCAGGAAATGAAGCGGTAAAACTAAGATATGCTTGTGGATATGAAGGTATTGTAATTGCAGTCGATGGAATACCATCATCCCCAATTTTTTCTATACAATTGTATTCAATTAGCCCCTGCCCTTCATCTGGAATAATAGTAAAATAAGATGCCCCAGTTAGACCGGTTGGACCAGTATATCCTTGTGGGCCAGTAGCTCCGAGACCGGTAGGACCAGTAAATCCAGTTCTTCCAGTAAAACCAGTCGGACCAGTTAATCCTAATCCAGTGGGTCCAGTATATCCAGTTGGTCCAGTATTACCGCTTATACCGGTTGCACCTCTTCCGGTTGGACCCAAAGGTCCGGTATAACCGGTTGTTCCTTCTCCGGTTGGACCACGTTTTCCAGGACACCCTTGAGGTCCAGTTGGACCTGTTATACCTTCATCGCAGCATTCTGGTGTGGATTCATTATCTAAATTGAATTGAACGTTAGTAAAATCACCACATTTTATATTTGTGGAAGCTACTTTACTATTGTCAGTTATTTCTACAGTTGAAATAATCCAAACCATTTTGCTATCAATGATATTAACAGTTTTAATGATGAATGCAAATCTCCAGTCGTTTATTTCCATTAATACAGTGGGTTGAAATGGTAGGTTTTGTTTGAATTGATTTGCCCATGAATTTTTATCATTTTCGAATACGGTTACATAATTATTATTTTGAGTTGTATCTTCTATAGAAGTTATACTTTGTGTTTGATTAAAATAAATATAATATAAATTTGAGCCGTTTTGTTCAATTGTTACATTTCCTTTTATTATTTGACTGAAATACCTACAACAATCATTTTGTAATGGAAAACTTTTAGGAAGAGGAGTATTATATACATAAACCTTACCACAATCATAATTCCCAGGTATTAAATTTGTTGAATAATATGATTCGTCACTTAAATAGATTGAAGCATTATTATTTACGATGTTTTGTGTGGAAACAATCCAGCACATTTCATCTCCATTTATGCTAACAGATTCAATATTAAAAACATAAATTGCTTTTCCTAAAAAAATTGTGGATGTAGGGTTTATAAGTAATCCAGATAAATAAGAAGCATATTTTTTTACATCAAGGTCAAATATTAACCTTCCTGGATTAGTTGTAGGGTCGTTACATGACCATACTTGATAATTTAAAATAATAGATGTATTAGTGAATTTTATTCTATATCTGTAATTATCAATTATGGAAATATGAATAGTTGACTTAAAATACTGATCATATCTACCAGAATCTATAGTCATATTTATATATTATAATTAGCAAATTATTTATTAATAAATTCAATAAATAATATTAATCTACTTCTTAAATGATGAACGGGAAACTCGCTTTTTTTCCTCAACAACAGCCTCAGCCTTCCCAACCTTCTCTGCTGACTTATCTCCCTTCGTCTTTGGAGTATAACCCTCGTTAGTAGTAATAATCTCAATTGCTTTCTCCCTACTAACATCATCAAGTTCAACTTTAGCAGATTTTAATGAAAAAGTCTTTCCACAATACTCTAAATAAGGTCCAAATTTACCCTTCTTCAATACCAACGGATTTCCATTATACTGTCCAAAAGATTTCGGATATTTTAATAACTCTATCGCTTCTCCCAGCGTAACAGTATCAATTGATTGCCCACCTTCCAAAGAAGCATATTTAACATTTCCTGCTTCTTTTGTTCCACTCTGAACAATTGGACCATATGGTCCAATTCTGGCAATAACTTGATTTCCATCATTGTCATTTCCAATTATTCTCATGTGTTTATTCTTTTCCTTTGGCTCCTCCTTCTTCATTGACATAAAATGCTCAACTTTCGGATGAAATCCATCGTAATAATTTTTAACAACAACACGCCACTGCGAATCTCCATTAGCAATTGAATCCAATTGCTCCTCCAAATCTGAAGTATATTTCGGAACCACCAACTCATTGAATTGCTCAGTCATAAAAGTGTCAGTAATTTTTCCAATATCAGTCGGAAATAATTTACTCATCTCTCTTTTCAAGACAATTTCCTTTGAAGTTTCCTTTATCTTTCCCTGTGGAGCTATCACCAATTGATGCATCACAGCTTTTCCTCCATCTCTATTCTCCTTTACAACATACCCCCTCTCCTGAATTTTATTAATCATAGAAGAATAGGTACTGGGTCTTCCAATACCTGTATCCTGCATTTGTTTAATCAATTGAGCTTCGGTATAATGTCCGGGTCCTTGAGTAACTTTTTCTTCAGAATTAATCGTTTGCCAATTAACTGGAGTATCTTTTTTCAAAGAGTTTAAAAGTTCAAAAGGGGAAAAAGGAATTTCATCAGGGTCTTCTTCTTTATTGTCATCTTGCTGGAAATTATATACCTTCAAAAAACCTTCAAAAGTACAGTTCTCTCCACTTGCAATAAAAATCTCCTCCCTCTTATTATTTCCAATTGATATATTTAATGTAACAAATGTAGCATCAGCCATTTGACTTGCCACTGTTCTTTTCCATATAATCGAATACAATTTTTTCTCATTTTGTCCAAATTCTTCTCCAATTGAGTTTTCTTCAATATGTGTCGGTCTTATAGCCTCATGAGCCTCTTGAGCACATTTTGTTTTTGTCTTGTAATTACGTAGTTTAACATAATCAGCGCCATAATTTTCAACAACATAATCTTTAATTACATTCAATATTTCCTTACTCAAATTTGTGCTATCAGTACGATGATAAGTAATCTTACCGGCTTCATATAATTTTTGAGCGGAATCCATAATTTGTTTAGCACTCATACGACATTTACCGCCAGCATCTTGTAAAAGAGATGCAGTAGTGAATGGGGGAGCTGGTTTTTTGGTTTTGGTTCCTTTTTTGATACCAGCTATAGAGAATGATGCGGTTTGAATATCTGAAAGAAATTTTTTGGCTTCATCAATATTGTTGAATTTTTTGTCTAATACTCCAAGAAATAATTTTCCTTCTTCGACATAAAATTGTCCAGAAGTTCTGAAATATGATACACTTTTAAATTTATCAATTTCCTTTTCTCTCTCCATAATAATATGTAATAATGGTGTTTGAACTCTTCCGGCTGACAAACTCGGCTGAATCTGTTTCCATAAAATTGGACTTATCTCAAATCCAACCAATTTATCTAAAACGGCTCTTGCTTGTTGAGCATTAACAAGGTTCATATTCAATAAACCAGGGTTAGCCAAAGCATTAACTAAAGCAGTTTTTGTAATCTCATGAAAAACAATTCTCGATGTAGTATTCACTGGAAGCTTTAAAGCATTGGCTACATGCCAACTAATTGCTTCACCTTCACGGTCAGCATCACCTGCGAGAATAATATTCTTAGCGGTTTTTGCTGCATCTTTTAATTCCTTAATGACTTTAGACTTGCTTGGAATAATGGAATATGATGGTTCAAAATTATTTTTAACATCAATTCCCATATTTTCTTTTGCAAGTTCGTTAATGTGACCCATACTTGCTTTTACGGTGTATTCTTTACCTAAAAGTTGTCCAATTTTTTTGGCTTTTGCTGGACTTTCAACGATAATTAAAGTTGTCATTATATCTAAGATTATTTAGTAAGATGTTTTAAAATTAAAATAATTCAGTTTTTTTTTAAATAAAATTTTGTTTTTTTTAAATAATGAATTATATTTTTGTTATAGTAATCATAATTGCTTTCATTTCATTAATTTTAGTAAGCAAGTTATCTGGTAAAAAGAAGGAATCTTCTATAAATATTCCAGATTGGGCTAATAAGCCACCTTTGAGGGTATCTTATATAATGAATAAATTTGAGAAGAAGTTGAGAAGTGATAAAGATATTTCTTCAGGAAGGTTGATATTTGAATTAATGAGTAGTGTAGATGCAAGGACAGCGTTGTTTGAGATAGAAGATGCTTATAATAGTGATAAGGATTTTCCATTTATTTGGGGTTGTAAATTGGAGAATGGAAAGTTAAAATACGAGTTATTTTTATATAACTTTGATAATAGATTAAAAGAAAAAAGAGATACAGATTATTTGTTACCTATGACATTTAAAACTCCACATAAGAATACAATTGCATCATCTTATGATATATATAATAAGGAGGAATCGATTGGGGATGTATATCATTTTTATAATGCGGAGTATGGGCAGACATTAGATTTGCCATTTAAGGGGTATGCAACATTTTTGAAGATAAATAGTGATGTTTTTTATAAAGATAATAAGTTTATTTGTGATGAGAGGGAGAGTTTTATAAATAATTGTGATAAATATTTTGAAGAAATTGGGGTAAAAAATAAAAATGTTGAGAAGTTATTAATGAATTATCCAGATAGTAAGGAAATATGTGTTGCTTGTAGAAATAATAATGAAATAGTTGTTCAGTATTTAGGGATAGGTTTAGATGAATTTTTAGATTTTTTGGTAAAAAATCTTTATCCGGATAAGTTTATAAAATTTTTAAGGGATAATTATGAAAAATGTAAGAGATTAAGATATGAGATATCAATAAGTTATGATGATAAATTAAGCCAAATAAATTCAGGATTTTATGGAATTATTTAGTTTAAAATATATTTTTATAATTATGAATTCAAAGACTTATATTATTGATTTAATTACTAATCAAATTGATAATGTTCTTTCAACCTTCCAATATGATGATGATTTCATTAAAATATTAAAGGCTCATAATAATGAGATAATCGTAAAATTTCCTGTTAAATTAGATAATGGAAAAACGGAGATATTTAAAGGTTATCGTGTTCAACACAATAATTGGTTAGGACCTTATAAGGGTGGATTAAGATATAGTGAGGATGTTTATTTAGATGAGTGTAAGGCTTTATCGTTTTGGATGACGATAAAGTGTGCGATTCATAATTTACCTTTTGGGGGTGGTAAGGGAGGTATAAAATATGATCCGAGAAAACATTCAGAAGATGAGAATAAGAGAATATCACAGGCATTTTGTAATAAGATTGCTGGATTTATTGGTCCATCTGTTGATATACCGGCACCAGATTTGGGAAGTAATAGTAAGATGATGGATTGGATGACTGCGGAGTATCAGAAGATAAGTAATAATAATTTGGTGTATAGTGTTTTTACTGGTAAGTCGATAACATTTCGAGGAAGTCAGGGAAGAGATAGGGCGACAGGATTGGGAGTATTTTTGAATATAAGGTTATGGTATAATAATATTTTAAAGGAGGATTTGGTAGGGAGGAAATATATAATTCAGGGTTTTGGGAATGTTGGGTCATGGACTGCTTATTTTTTGAATAAGAATGGAGCGAAGTGTAAGGCAATTGGAGATCATACAGGTTATTATAAGATATCGAAGAAGTTTTATGAGAGTCATAGTTTTGAGGATATAATGAAGTATAATAATGATAATAGGTGTTTGATGCATATTAATAAGAAGTATGAGAGTATAAAGGAGATTAAGATTGAGGATTTTTGGAAGATAAAGGTAGATATTGTGGTTCCAGCGGCTATGGAATTGCAGATCAATAAAGAAGTAATTGACACTATGAATTGTAAGTTAATTGCAGAGGGGGCCAATGGTCCGTGTAATTTGGATGTGGATGGGTTATGTTTGGAGAGGGGAATAGAGTTGATACCGGATGTATTGTGTAATTCAGGGGGGGTGATTGTGAGTTATTTTGAGTGGTTGCAGAATAGGAGTAATGATTATTGGGGATTGGAGACGGTAGAGACAAAATTGGAGATAATGTTGGAGAAGACTTTTAATAGGTATTTAGCTTTAAGGGGATTATATGGAAATAAGGTAACGAGTAGAAGTTTGGTTTATAAATTGGGTTTTGATAATTTGTTGAGTGCGTATGAGGTTAAGAAGTGATTATGTAAAAAATAAATATTTTATTTATGTAAAATATTATGAAAGATACTTTGGTAATAATTCTCGGCGACTTAAGTAATTTGGGTAAAACATTTGATAAAATTAAGAATAATTTGGTTGATAAATTGGATGCTGATTTATGTTTATGTGGAAATAATATAGAGGAAAAAATTAATTCAGAATTTAAATTTGAGGTTGATATTGTTGATAAAAATTTTTTGAATAATTTTTGGGAGGGACAGTGTCATTATGAAGTATTTAATAATGTAAATAGTATATGGGGTCAGGTATATTATCCTGGATTAATTACTGAAAATTGTGTATATATTGGGAGAATAAATGAATTTGGAAGTAATAATTTTAATTTAAATGTTTTTGATTTTGAGGAGTTAGTTTATCATAGTATGAGTTTTAGTGATGAAAAATGGAGGGGATATTTATATGGGGTAAAAAATAGTACTAAAAATGAGGTTTCAGAGAATGGTATTGATGTTTATAAAAGATCTAAAAATTTTAATGATTTCTTGGAATTGGGAGGAAATATGTTTAACAATAAGGATTTGAATGAATTATATTTAAGATTTTATTTAAATAATAAAATTGATGAATATGATTTATTAAAAAAATATGATAGATTTGTGATAACAGGAGCAGAACGTGTATTTAATATTTCATTTCCTTCTTTAAATAATTTTGATAGAAGGTATATATGGGGTAATAGTGAGTTTGTAATATTATCGAGGGAAAATATAAGATTATATTTAAATGTTTTGGAAGGAATTCGAGGAAAATCTTTGTTATTTTATGAAAAACTAAAGAATAGAAGGAATATTGATTTAAATTTATTGACTTTTTTAAATTTTGAGGTAAATAATAAATTTGTAAAAATGAATATTCTACCTTGTTTTTCTTATATAAATGAACAAAGTGAAGAGTATCATAAAAATCAGAATATAAAATATTTTATAGAATCAGGTAACACTATTGAAGATTATTGTTTAACTCGTGTAAATAAAAAAGATAAGAAATACATTAATCAGAGATATTGTATTGGAACAGGAGGTTTAAATTATGAGAGAGCTTATAATGTAGTTTTATCAGCATTAAAGATAGGTTACAGAGTAATAGATACTGCTGAAAATTATCATAATGAAGATGCAGTTGGTAAAGCTATTATTGATTCTGGTGTAGATAGAAATGAGATAATAATAATTTCAAAGTATTTTGGTGGTGATAGTTATGGAAAAAAGGGTAGTGTAATTGAAGCAGTAAATCGTTCATTAGAAAAATTAAGAACAGATTATATAGATATTTATCTAATACACAAACCAGGTGGGGTGAGATGGGGTTATAACGGATGGGAGTTTATAGATGGAAATAAGCATAGTAAGTATAAGATTCGGGTAATGACATGGATGGAAATGTTAAAGATAAAAGAGATGGGTTTGGTAAATAGTATAGGGGTATCAAATTGGACAAAAGATAATTTGGAAGAGTTAAGAGTCAATAATTTAAGTGCACCAGAATTTATTCAAATTGAATGGTGTCCTAACTATTATGATATGGATTTATATAATTATTGTTTAGAGAATTCTATAAGTATAATGGGTTATGGATTATTTTCAAGATTAAATATTGATAGTAGAATAACTGGTAAAATGTTAATAGATTGGGTAAGAATGAGAAAAATAATATTAGTGATAAGAAGTGACAGGGAGGATAGATTGAGAGATAATTTTAATAAATTTCAAGAAGATATAAGTATAAGCGATGAAGAAATGAGATTCATTGATAATTCAGAAAAGATAGAGAAAGGACATTGTTTATTTGAGGTTTATAAGCATAATATAAGTCCAGTTTTATTTAAGCCTTTATTTTTGGATTCGAGTATATTAATTGGAGAAAATGAAAGTCCGATAATGAGATTATTAAAGGGGGATAATTCTTGTTTGATATTTAAGAATTTTTTTAGTTTGGATGAATGTAAGGATGTAATTAGAGGATTGGAGGAGAAGCGATTAATATCAAATGATTATCCGCAGCCATATAAGGATTTTTTTAGAGGATATGAGATAGGTATAACATTGGATAATTTTAATCATAGAGAGAATCCAAATTTATATTGGGAAAGAGCAGAAGAGGTAAATAAATTATTTGATGAGACTTTTGAGAATAAATTTAATCCTTTTGAGAAGGTGCATAATTTAATAAAGAATGTGATTGGAGATAAATATAAATTTCAGAGAATGAAGAATGAGAGTGGAATTGAAAGCCCAATGGGTATTTTTAGAGCATTGGGACCTCGTGCTGGAGATTTTCCTTATCATACTGATGGGTTTAATTATGGAAAAATATTGAATGAAGGTTGTGATTTAAATCGTGATTCATATCCTTGTATGTCTTTAAAGCACAATACAAATGCTATTGTTGCGATAGTATTAATATTGCAAAATCATGAGAAGAGTAATGAGGTAAGTTTATATAATTGTTTGGTTGATGATTTGGAAGATAAAATAGATGAGATAGGTATGTGGAGTCATTGGATGGGGACAAAGTATAATAATATTAGAAATATGGAGAATGTATTAAGTGAAAAGCCATATTATAGTCCTTTATTGGAGACAGGTGATTTATATTTTTTTAGTGCGAGTAGGATACATCGAGTTGAGAATTTAACTCCAAATTCAAAGCATCGGATTACTATGGGTAATTTTATAGCATTTAATAGTGAGGAAGGTATTTTTACTTCTTTTCAGTAGTATATTGTGTTAATTTAGTTAGTATGATATTATATTCGTTAAATATTTTTGAGTATTTAATGATATTATTTTTGATAGGTTGAACAATTTCTTCGTAATTTTGTATGTTATCTTCAGATTTGAAGAATTTTTCTTCAGATTTTCTTTTTACAAGTCTATTGTTTTCAACTTTAAGTTTAAATTTGATATTGTTTAATTTTTTTTGTTCATTATCTAAAATTTTTTTATATTTGTTTGTTTTTTCTTGGTACATTTTTTTTATAATATTTATTTTTTCTTGTTTAGTTAATTCTTTATATTCTGGTTTTGTTAAAATTTTCATTATTTTAATAAAATTTTCACCCTTTATCCCAAATCTTTCCCAAAATTCTTTAGCTTTGTTCATATTATAATTAAGAATTTAAATTCTATCGAATCTAAACCTGGTTACCTGCACCCATGGACATCCATCAGCATCTTTTACAATACCTTCGCCCATTATGCAATGTATTTTTCCAACAGGATATCTTCCCCATAGAACCAAATCAAGATATTCACCGTCAGCGACTCCAATTGTAAAGAATGTAATAATTCTTCCTTGTTTGAATCCTTCTGGTGAGATTGATTCTACGCCTGATATTTCAGTTGGTTTGACGTGTTTTATTCTTCTATCAGCTTGATAAGGTCTTCCGCATGCGACTATTCCTCTAAAACGGACCATTGATTGTGGTTCGGTAATAGGTTCAGGTATATATTCAGTACCATCTTTACGTTTTCTGCGTTTAGTTGGTTGAGGGATACCTTGATAGTATTCAGCGTACATATTTGGTAGGAATTCTTCGGAAATCCAGTAGCCATATTGGAAGTAATCTCTTACTGGGTCATTCACAAGTTTCATTTGCATATCTGAGCAGATGAGTTTGTTATTTTTTAGTGACCATGGTCTTTTACCTAATGTAAGTTCAATGCCAGCTTTTTTGGCTTCTCTAAAGTGGACCCATTTGCGGTGGCTGGAGCAGCAGTTATTAAGTGTTGCGAGCCAGAATTGGATGGGGTTGTATGCTTTTTGGTAAGCTAAAGCCCATACTAATTTTCCGTAGCTGATGGCGTGACTTTTGCAGAATGAGTATTCTTGAAGTTGTTCGAGAAGTGTTACAATAATATCAATTTTTTCTTCGGAGAAGTCTGGATGTTTTTCTTTTAGTTCGAGAGTGAATTGTGCTTTTTTATCGTATCGATTTTTAGCAAATCCTTTTCGATAAACATCTGCTTGAGCTTCATCAATTTGAAGTATTCTTGATATGTATTGTATTGCATCATCGTCGAATATTAGGTAGTCTATATCATTTTCTCTTGTGAATGTTCTTTTATCGCGGAGAAATGATGAGTAATCTTTTAGGAAGTCAGATTTTTGTCCATTACCGCTTGCACATGGGCGTATCAGTGCTAAGGCGACTGATATGTCGTATATGTTTTGAGGTTTCATGAGACGAAAAATTTTATACATTCCTCTTGATTCTCCGAATGTTAGGCCGATATTGTGACCATTGGCGAATAATTCGCGAACAATTGGGTCGTTATCGGGGTAATCTTCAATAAGTCTGGGGGATATATCGTTAATTTGTGATAATCCGCGGTTGGAGAGGATATCTAATTTGATTAGATTTTCATCTTCAACTTCATCTTTATTGAGTTTAATTTGTGTGCCGGTGATAGGACCTTTTTTGAATATGTTAAATTCTTTGAGGTAATATTTTTGGGGCACAATATCGTCGAATATTACGATTCCACCGCAGTGTAGAGAGTAGTGGGAAAATGTTCCTTCTAATCTTGCTGCGTTTTCGTATATTTCGTTTTGTTCATCTTCTTTGGGGAATATATCTTCTAATTTAAAGTCTTTGGGAATAAATTTGTGGTATCCGGTTTGTCTGATTGCTTCTTTAAGGCTTGTTTTCTTTTTGAAGATGACATGATTGGATATTCTTGCAACTTTACCTTCCCATTGTTTAAATATTTTGTGATATATTAGTTCTCTTTTGTTATGTGGTAGGTCAATATCGATATCAGGCATATCTTTTCTTGTGTAGCTCATAAATCGGGCTAAACTGATATTTTCTTTGATAGGGTCGATATTGGTGATACCTAAGAGGTATGTGGTGAGGCTTGAGCCGGCACTTCCGCGGATGATGAATTGTATGTTACCTACGAGGTTAAGAATTTCGATGCATTGAAGAAATACTTTTGTGAAGTTATTTTCTTTGATGAGTTGAAATTCTTCACCTAATCTTTTGAAGTATTCTTCTTGATTGGGAATATTCCTTTTGAAGAAGCTGATTAGAAATAGTATTTCGTTATCTTTGAATATATAGTAGAAATTGTTAATAATTTTGGGGGTGCAGCCTCCGTGAGTTTTACATTTTTTGTGAAGTATTTTGATAAGTTCAGGTAGGTATAAAATCTTATTGTTAGCAATTTCTAAACGTTTTTCTAATGGTATTTCGTCGATAAAAAGTTGGGTAGGTTTTATTTCTTTTTTTGTGGTTATCCCAAAGTAGTCGCTGATAGTTTTTTGAGACATTTTTTGTTTAGGATGTCCAATTGAAATAAAATTCAATTTTTTGTTTATTTTTAATTAAAATAATATTTAAAATATCAATGTCAACTACTTTAAATGGTAGGGGAAGATTAGGGAATCAGATAATAAGAAATTTGTGTATGAGTATAGTTGCGGAGAAGCATGACTTAAAGGTTGATTATGAGAATTATGATAAGATTGTTAGTTTAGGAGTAAAATTACACATAGGTAGTAAAATTTTTGATAATACTATTGAGTTAAAGGATGAGAATTTTTTTGATATATTAAATTTGGATATGGGTTGTTTAAAATCTAATTTAGATGCTCATTTTTATTTCTTTCAGACAGATACTATAATAAATTTTTTATATAATTATTTAAATTCAAAGGTAATTAAGAGTAAGATAATGATAAATCCTTATAGTGAGAGATATGATAAGAATAATGATTGTTTTATTCATTTAAGATTAGATGATGCTGAGCAGTGGAATCCAGGTATTGAATATTATTTAAAGGCTTTAAGTTTAATTAAATTTGATAAGTTATATATTTCATCAGATTCAATAAATCATAAATTTATTGATATTTTGATGAATAAGTATCCAAAATCGGAAAAGGTAATAAAGGATGAGATTGGAACAATTCATTTTGCGAGCACTTGTCGTTATTTGGTATTATCTCATGGAACATTTTCTTCAATAATTGGTTATTTGGGATTTTTTTCGA
>Ga0172362_10003268_pt1 | contig 14018 bp, 12 predicted proteins | sample LakKivs1_kivu2a2_FD_114534 | JGI IMG/M metagenome (GOLD analysis project Ga0172362, IMG submission 114534) | Sediment microbial communities from Lake Kivu, Rwanda - Sediment s1_kivu2a2 | ecosystem: Environmental > Aquatic > Freshwater > Lake > Sediment | place: Rwanda: Western Province, Lake...
CAGCCTCACCATGGCATCTTCGTCGTCAAAGAGAAACTCGGCTAAGGCACGAGCCAGCTCGGTTTTCCCTACGCCGGTAGGGCCGAGAAAGATGAAGCTGCCGATAGGGCGTTTAGGGTCCTTCAGTCCGGCCCGGCCTCGCCTGATCGCCTCAGAAACAGCAGCCACGGCCTCTTCCTGGTCTACTATCCTCTGATGAAGCCTTTCCTCCATGTGGACCAGTTTGTCGGTCTCCGTTTCCATCATCCGCGAAACGGGTATGCCCGTCCACTGGGCAACCAGCCTGGCGATATCCTCTTCGTCCACCGTGCTGTCAATTCTCTTCTCTTTCTGCCACTTTGATTTGGCCTGATCGTACTCCTGTTCCAGACGTATTCTCTCCGCCTTTAATTCGGCAGCCTTCTGATAGTCTCCTCGCTGCGAAGCAGCCTCTTCTTCATCACGCAGGTGTTTCAGTTTGCCGTCCAGAGTCTTGACCTCATCGGGAGCACTCTCCATATCAAGACGCAGCTTGCTGGCGGCCTCATCGATCAGGTCAATTGCCTTATCAGGCAGGAATCTATCGGATACGTATCTCTGGCTCAGCTTAGCAGCAGCCACCAGAGCGGAATCGTCGATTTTTATCTTGTGGTGCGCCTCGTATCGGGGACGAAGCCCCCGGAGCATCTCTATGGTTGTTTCCACACTAGGCTCATCGAGATAAACAGGGCTGAAACGTCTCTCCAGTGCCTTGTCCTTTTCGATGCGCTTTCTGTACTCGTCGAGTGTAGTCGCGCCGATAGTCTGAATCTCGCCGCGAGCCAGTGCTGGCTTGAGCATATTGCTGGCGTCGATTGCTCCCTCGGCGCCTCCGGCCCCCACCACGGTGTGAAGCTCATCAATGAACAGAATGACTTCACCGGCTGCCTGCCGCACTTCATCCAGGACTGCCTTCAATCTTTCTTCAAACTCGCCGCGGAATTTGCTTCCTGCTACCAGTGCTCCCATATCCAGAGCCACCACCTTCCTACCCTTCAGGGAATCAGGAACATCTTCAGCAGCGATCTTCTGAGCCAATCCCTCGGCAATCGCTGTCTTGCCCACCCCAGCGTCGCCGATAATCACGGGATTGTTCTTGGTGCGCCGGGAAAGTATCTGAATCACACGTTTGATTTCATTTTCGCGTCCGATTACAGGGTCGAGTTTGCCCTTACGGGCCAAGTCCGTAAGGTCATGCCCATATTTCTCCAGGGAGCGGTACTTGCTCTCCGCCTGCCGGTCGGTGACTCGATGACCGCCGCGGATTTTCTGCAGGGCCTGATAGATCTTCTCTTGCGTAACACCAGATTCGGCTAGAATTGTTGCTGCCTCGCCTCTGGTTTCCCCGGCAATAGCAATGAGCAAGTGCTCGGTGCTGACAAACTCGTCCTTGAGCCTGTCAGCTTCCCTATTGGCGTTCTCCAGAAGAGTGGCAATTCGCGGCGTGGCATAGATTTGCCCCGCCTGGTAGGTCACCTTGGGAAAACCTTCCAGCGTTGCTCCGACGCGGTTTTTTGCCACATCGATGTCCGCGCCCAACGTCTGGAATATGTCCCCGGCTATCCCTTTTTCCTGCTCCAGCAGAGCCAGCAAGACGTGCTCCACGTCCCATTGGTTATGGCGGTAGCGACGAACTAATTCCTGTGAGGCGGCTAGAACCTCCTGTGCTTGTTCAGTGAATCTCTCTGGTTTCAACTCTCTATACCTCCTGATTGTCTATTTTGTCGCCGTTAGCGATATCCCGGCGTTTGGACTTCTCGCCCCGCTACGGACGACAGGTCAATCGCTAAACGGCCTCTATATCTCCTTCCACTCTGTCCCTTCTATTATGTCCTCCATGACGTCTTCCATTTCAGCCTCGGCGACTTTGCTAATCCTTTTCTGCATTTCCTCAAGCTGTTGCTGCATCTCTTTCATCCTCTGCATTAACCTCAGTGCCACTTCCACTCCGGCCAGGTTGACGCCACAATCGCTCATCAGTGCCTTGACATGCCGCAGCCGCTCAATATCCTCTTCCGAATAGAGGCGGATATTGCCGCTGGAGCGCTCGGGTTGTACCAAACCAAGCCGTTCATAATAACGCAATGTATGCGCCTCTATGCCCACCATTCTGGCGGCTACGCTTATTACGTATCTTGGTTTGGATTCCCAATCTGGCATGGCGACACCTCGCTTCTACGTGGCCCTGAGAGACCGTAATCTTTCGAACAGCTTTCTTTCCTCGTCGGTCAAATTGGTGGGCAGGACTACCTTTACTCTGGCAAACAAGCTGCCGTGATTGGCATTGCCTAGCTGGGGCATCCCCTTTCCGGCCAGGCGGAAGACCTTGCCATTCTGGGTCTCCGGTGGAATCTTGAGAGATAGATTGCCATTCAAGGTCGGTAATACTACCTCGCCGCCCAGTATGGCAGTCGCTAAAGGTACCGAGACCTCGGTGTAGAGGTCATCACCCTTCCGCTCAAAGAACGCGTGAGGCAGGACTTTAACAACCAAGTAAAGGTCGCCCTTGCTGCCTCCTGCGCGACCCGACACGCCCTCCCCGGCTATACGAATTCTCGAGCCCTCTTTAACTCCTGCCGGGATCTTAACCTCGAGGCGCCTGGGAGCTACTTTTACACCGGCACCATTGCACATCGTACAGATTCGATTTCCCACCCTGCCTGTGCCGCCGCAGGCACTACATGGCTCCTCTGCTTGAAGCTGTATGACACGCGTAGAACCGTGGTACGCCTCCTCAAGACTTACCTCTATTGGCGACTCTACATCCCGGCCGCGCTGCGGTCCACGCCTCACCCTGGAGCCTACGCCGGCATCCCCGAACAGGCCCGAGAAAATGTCGCCAAGATCCCCAACGTCACCGTATTCGAACGTTGTGCCGCCCTGGCCGAAATCCCATCGCACTCCTCCTCGATCCCCGGCTTTGGCAAACTGCTCAGCGTGTTCCCACTGGTCACCAAATTGGTCATACTTCTTTCGCTTCTCGGGATTGGAAAGCACTTCGTAAGCGGCGTTTATCTCCTTAAACTTAGCCTCGGCTGACTTGTCTCCCGGATTGAGGTCAGGATGGTGCGTGCGCGCCAGACGACGATAGGCCTGCTTGATTTCCTTTTCCGAAGCATTCCTACTTACGCCCAGGGTTTGGTAATAGTCCTTGCCAGCCATCTCTTTTTCGGCTTAATTATAGCCATATTTAAAACTGGTGTCAAATATTGCTTACCGTATTTCTAGGAGAGTTGACAAGATTGTTCAACATTATTCCAATGTTGTATGAACCGGGAGGGCTGTTCAAACTAGGAACGAACACGAATTCAGGAAAAAGGACTACCTATGTCAGGAGAGACCGCATGGTGTGCTAGCTCTTTTCTGCAGCGCGGCTCTTCCCAGCCGGTTCGAGACCGCCAAATCTGAGGCAATGATGGACGACGGCATTCCGACACTAACTCTGCCCGAAACCGAGGAAACAAAGCCGAAGTGATCGAAGTCAAGCCCAAGGAGAAGAAATCACTACTGCGGAGCCCCGCTCTTAGGCCTCAATGAACCGATGAACTGTCTCAAAATCCTGGCGGTAGCCCCCCAGATTATATGTCCCTCATACTCATAGGAATTAGAGTCCTGCTTGAAATTAGCTTCATCCATCAAGAACGACAGCGGAACAGTAAAGGTGCCTTTGACTTCCTTGCCGTTGGTTTTCAGACGGTAGGGATGGGGTATTAACGCGACAAAAGGCGAAACAACGTAGCCACTGACCAAGGTTACGATATCGTCAAGCTCTCCCAGAATTTCGATATCGTTGGCGTCCAAACCTACCTCTTCCTTCGCCTCCCTGAGAGCAGTCTGGAGCAGGTCGGAATCAGACGGTTCCCGGGCGCCCCCGGGAAAGCACACTTGCCCTTTGTGAAATACCACTTCATCGCTTCTCTCCGTGAACAGGATATGGTATTGCCCCCGGTCAAGAAAAAGAGGCACCACCACTGCCGAAGCCTTGAGGTTTTCGCCAGTGATTCTCTCTATCTTACGATGACGGAGAACTCTCTCGATTTGCTGTCTCACGACGCCGTGATTATACCACCTCTCGCGTCGTGACTATTCGCCACTTCACTACATCAGCTTGTCCGCTCGCTAATGACCGGAAGGAGATTGCAGAGGCACCGCATCCCGCTTTCTCCAGTGCCCGTCAAGAGAAGGGGCAACGGGTCAAGGTTGCCGACTATTCTCTACTGCAGAAGTTGTCAGTACAAGCGTTTAAGAGCTATACTTAAAGGTTATGGCGGTAAAACAAGATTACTACGAGCTGCTGGGAGTGCCTCGAAACGCCAGTGATGACGAAATCAAAAGGGCGTTCCGCAAGCTGGCTTTCCAGTGCCATCCCGACCGTAATAGAGAGCCAGGAGCCGAGGAGAAATTCAAGGAAATAAACGAGGCGTTCCAGGTACTTTCCGACCCCGACAAAAGAAACAGGTATGACCGCTTTGGCAGCGTAGATGCCGAAACAGGTTATGCCGGTTTTGGCTTTGGGGGACTGGGAGATATCTTTGAATCATTCTGGGATGGTTTTGGCACCATCTTCGGGCAGACTGCCCAGCGTGGCCCCCAACAAGGAGATAGTCTGCAAAGTCACCTTACTCTTTCCTTTGAGGAGGCGGCCTTTGGCTGTGAGAAGGAAATAGAAATCTCGCGCATCGAGTCTTGCCCTTCCTGCCATGGTATTGGCAGCCAGTCAGGGACGAGTCCTGAGACATGCCCCGATTGCCGCGGCACAGGGCAGGTGAGAAGAGTCCAGCAAAGCATCTTCGGGCGATACGCCAGTACCACGACTTGTGCTCGCTGCGGAGGCAGAGGCACGGTGATCAGCAACCCTTGTTCTCAGTGCCACGGCAGAGGCAGAATAAAGGCGAAGCGCAAGATTAGCGTTGCCATCCCGGCCGGTGTGGATGATGGACACCGGCTACGCATCGATAGAGAAGGGAGCGCGGGCGTATATGGGGGCCCGCCCGGCGACCTCTATGTTACCTTTTCAGTGAAGCCGCACAGTCTATTCCACAGAGATGGCAGCGACATTCTTCTTGAGTTGCCCATCAATTTCGCTCAAGCTGCTCTGGGAGATGACGTAAAGGTGCCATCGCTAGATGGAAAGGTGGACCTGAAAATACCGTCGGGAACTCAGAACGGAAAGACCTTTCGCTGCAAGGGCAAGGGAATCCCTCACGTTGATGGCAGGGGAAGAGGAGACTTGCTCGTCACAGTAGTCATAACAACTCCCCAACACCTGGACAAGAATCAGCGACAGCTGTTTGAGGAATTGGCCAAGGTACTGCCTCGGACCGAACCCCCTCAAGACGCCTAGTCCAGAGAATAATAATGGCTGGCCGCTAGTTCACTGAACCCACTGAGCGCCCGACTGGCGGGCAATCCCTCGAAAAGGATCCCATGAATAAGGTTGATAACGGGTAATCTAAGCCCGTGCTCCTCTGCCAACCGGTGAGCGGCCGCAGTGGTGGCCACTCCTTCGGCAACATGCGTCATCGAGGCAGAGATATCAGATAGGGAGCGACCCTTAGCCAGTTCAAAGCCAACGTAATGATTGCGGCTCAGAGTGCTGGCGCAGGTGGTTATCAGGTCACCCAGGCCGGCCAGACCGTAAAAAGTGCCAGCCCAAGCTCCCAGTGTCACCCCCAGAGAAACAACCTCGGCCCATCCCCAGGCGATGAAGGCACCCTTAGCGTTATCGCCCAGACCTAATCCATCCACCATGCCCGCACCCAGAGCTATGATGTTTTTCAATGCCCCACCCAGTTCAACACCGACCACATCATCGCTGGTGGATAGAACGAATCCGGGCGATTCCATCAGTTTCCGGGCTTTTTCCGCCACAGCTATATCTTGAGAGGCGATGACTGAGCCGGCGGGGAGCCCCCGGGCAATTTCGCCCGCCAAATTAGGACCGGAGAGAACGCAGATTTGTCCTCTTAAGGAAGGCGCAATTTCCTCTGCCAGTACCTGTGACATCCTCTTGCCGCTATCTACCTCCAGTCCCTTGGCGGCGCTCATCAATAGCATGGAATCAGTTAGATAATCTCTGGCCTGGCTGACATTTTGTCGCAATCTTTGGGAGGGCACCACCCAGATTACCAGCTCAGCCTCGGTTAGGGCTTCGCCAATCTGGCTGGTAGAGGAATAACTATGTCGTCCCTGATTTAACTCTTCGGCTTCAGTTTTGCTTCGCACCCACAGTTTTACCACCGCCCCTCTGCCACTCAGCAAAGCACCTAACGTATTACCCCAGGAGGTATTGCCTATGATGGTGATCTTTGGGCGCGACCTCTCGCCCTTTCTCACCATAATTGGCGTTCCGTGCCTTGCCTCAGGCGCTTCATATTGTCCCGGTGCTGGTAGGCAATCAGGGCGATGCCTACGAAGCCGTAGACCAGATAAATAGGAGGAAGCAAGTGGTACACGATCGTCAGAGGTAGCATCAGGCACCAGGTGGCCAGAGCTCCCAGGAGAGAACCGAGGGACATGTGCCGACTGCGCAACGCCGTTATAGCCAGAACTTCGGCGCCGAATATACCCGCGGGCGGGAAAATAGCGAACAATGTGCCGAAATAAGCGGTTACACCTCTACCACCTCTAAATTTGGCAAATATGGGCCAGTTGTGTCCCGCGACTGCGGCCAGGCCGGCAGCGACCTGGGCGATATGCTGCCAATAGAGGGACACGCCACCAATGGTTAAGATGCCAATACCGCGATCTACAATTACTGCGGCGAGCATGACCGCCGCGGTGGCTTTAACCACATCAAGAACCAGAGCTAATACGCCGAGCCTGGTTCCTACCACTCTCATCAGGTTGGTAGCTCCGGTCTTGCCGCTTCCCTGCTCCCTGATATCAACGCCCGTTTTCAGCTTGCCTATTATGAGACCGAACGGGATGGAACCAAGAAGATAGGCAATGATTACAGCAGCAACGAACCGGCCTACAATCATGCTCCTACCTCCATCTTTCTCTTAATTCTACGGCCAACCTTCGTAAAAATCAACTTCAAAGGAACACCTCGAAAACCAAGCTCATCGTGGAGCCTGTTCTCCAGGTAGCGCCGATAGGAGAAATGGACCAGCCCGGGATCGTTCACCTGGAGAACAAAAGTCGCCGGGTGAGCTTCGTCTTGGTAGGCTCGGGCAACACGCAACTGCCTGGAACCCGTGCGGGGTGGGGGATAACTACTTATCGCCTGTTTGACTAATTCATCGACTGCTGATTCCGGTAATCGCTTCCGTGTTTCCTGCCAGATTTCCCAGGCCCGGGGCAGGATTTCATTTATTCCCAATTCCAGTTTAGCGGAGATGTACATGACAGGCATATACGACGCAAATTTCAGCCTTCCTTCCAGACCCCGTTTAAATCCCTGTCTTTGTTCCCGAGGAACAAGGTCCCACTTGTTGACCAATAGCATCACACCCTTTCCAGCCTCAATGATATAGCCCGCGATATGCATATCCTGCGCAGTGATGAATTCGCTGGCATCGATCAGCAGCAAGGCAACATCGCAGCGGTTGATGGCCTGAAGGGCACGCAGCACACTATAATAGTCGACCCCGGCATCGACCCTTCCACGGCGTTTAATCCCGGCAGTATCGATAAGGAGAATCTCCTTATCGCCCCACCGGACCATAGCATCGAGTGAGTCGCGAGTCGTCCCCGGACGCTCATCAACAATGGCTCTTTCCTGTCCCAACAACGCATTCAATAGAGTTGACTTGCCGACATTGGGCCGCCCGACGATGGCTACTTTGGCTCCCGCCGGCTCGACAATGCTGGCAGTTGGCGGGGGCAAGCAAGCTAACACGGCGTTCATCAGGTCTTCTATCCCCAGATTATGGTGAGCACTGATGGCGATAGGCTCGCCCATACCCAGTCGATAGAAATCGGCTATCTGGTTCGCTTGCCTGGCAGAATCTACCTTGTTCACCGCCAGTATGGTAGGCTTGTTAGCAACGCGCAGCACATCAGCAATTGTCTCATCAGCACCGATGGCTCCGTCTTTAACATCTACCAAGAAGATTGTGACGTCCGCCTGGGCAATTGCTGCCTCAACTTGCTGCTTGACCTTTTCCTCCAAAGACGTGGCCGGCTGTGCTTGCCAGCCACCAGTGTCAACCACAGTCAATTCCCGTCCCTGCCAGGATACAGACGCGAAGACACGGTCCCTGGTGGTGCCCGGCAAATCGGCAACTACAGCCAGCCGCCTGGCCGCCAGGCGGTTAAGTAAGGTGGACTTCCCCACATTGGTCCTACCCACAATGGCGACGATGGGCTGAGTCATCTACCTGACACCCTGGGACTAGACAGCAGCTTCACTAGTAGCGCCTTTTGCAGATGGAGCCTGTTTTCTGCCTGGTCAAAGACCACCGAGCGGGGATCATCCAGCAACTCACTGGAAATCTCCTGGCCGTGATGGGCCGGCAGGGGATGCATGAACAAAACATCCTTCTTAGCCAGGCTTAACAACTTATCGTCCACCTGGTAGCCTGAAAAGGCACGAAAACGCGTCTTTGCTTCCTCTTCCTGCCCCATACTAACCCATACATCAGTGTAAATCACATCAGCGCCTTTGGCTGCCTTGTGAGGATCATTGGTAAGCTGAATCCGGTCGCCGCTCAGAGCAGCGAACTTCCTTGCTTTAGCCAACACATCCTTCTTGATCTCATAGCCCGGTGGACAGGCCAGGCGGAAATTCATGCCCACCAAGCAGGCAGAAAGAAGCAAGCTATTGGCCACATTATTGCCGTCGCCAACGAATGCCAGGGTCAAGCCAGCAAGCTTGCCTTTCTTTTCGTAGATGGTAAGGAGGTCGGCAAGGGCCTGACAGGGGTGTTCCAGATCGGAGAGGGCATTGATCACAGGCACAGAGGAGTGACCAGCGAGAATGCGCAGGGTCTCGTGGGAAAATGTGCGAGCGGCAATGCCATTGATATAGCGGGTGAGCACCCGGGCCACGTCAGCCACTGCCTCTCGCCTCCCCACGCCCACTTCCTCTGGAGACAAGTAGATGCTGTGTCCGCCCAGTTGATACATGGCCATCTCAAAACTCACCCGGGTTCGCAGGGAAGGTTTCTCAAAAAGGAGCGCCAGCGTCTTGCCGGCCAGGATCTGAGTTGGGCCCTTGCGCTTCATGCGCCGGGCCTGCTCTATGAGGCCTTCGACTTCCTTACGGTTGAGGTCAGCCATAGACAGCAAATCCTTTTTCATCTCCAGGTTCTCCTCATATCTGATACTACTTGAGTGCGCTACCTTTGTCAATCAATATAACGGAGCTTTGCACCGGACTCCGGCTGTTTCTGCGGATCGTAAACTATCCGGGTTGTGTTACAATGGCACCCATAGTTGACACTCGATATGCCTGGTTCCTGATCTTATTCTAGTCTGATAGACCGTGCAATTAATGGCAAGTATTATGTCAACTACTTTGCGCTTGGCCAGTGACGGAATATGGACGTAAAGGTGAAGTGTTATTCAGGTTATCTCTATGCTGAAGAGCCACGGTCTTTTGCCTGGCAAGAAGGCGAACTGGAGATAACGTCAGTAGAGAAAGCCTGGCAGGAACCGGGCAAGAGGCTGTTCAGAGTTGTAACTCAGGATAGTAGACTATTCCAACTGTGTTACGATGAGGCAACCGACCGATGGTCTGCCGTTGAACTAGCCTGATGCTTTAAGGAGAACTCACGAAGACCCAGGCAGACGGCGCTATCGATCAAGCCATCGAGTGAGACTGACCAGAGGCGTCCACACTACAGACCTAATTCGTGCGCCACGACAGCACGGTGAAAATCGGCGCCTCCAAAGATTATCTCGCCGGCTTTTGCCTGCCTGTAGTACAGGTGTAGGTCATGGTCCATGGTGAAGCCGATTGCCCCGAATATTTGGTGCGCTGACAGAGCAACTCGTCCGTACGCTTCGCTTACCCATGCTTTGGCTATAGCGGCATCCAGGGCAGATGGAAGACCTTCGCCTACCTTCCAGGCCGCTTTGTACGTAATAAACCGTGAACCGCTAACATCCATAGCCATGTTGGCACAATAGTGCTGGATAGCCTGGAAACTGCCAATAGGCCTGCCGAACTGCACCCTCTCTTTGGCATAATTCACTGCCATATCCAATGATGCCTGAGCGCCACCCACCATCTCAGCACATTTGGCAACCGCAGCTTTCTGCAGAATGTCTTTCACCATTGGCCACCCTTCGTCCTTTCTGCCTACTACACTTCTCTCCGATACAGTTGCATTCTCAAAGATAACCTCACATTGCTTGTCACGCGCCAGAGTCTTGAGCAGTGTACACCTCACCCCGGGGCTTCTGGCACCCACAAGAAATACAGTTATGCCGTCTTCCGGGTCCCTGGTCTCTTTCGTTCTGGCAACGCACAGAATATAGTCGGCAACATTCGCATTAAGCACAAACAGCTTGGTGCCGTTGATGACATACTCTCCATCGCGAGCTATGGCTCTGGTCTTAACCGATGCGGCATCGTAGCTGGCAGTCGGCTCAGTTAGGGCAAAGCAAAGAATCATCTCGCCCCGGGCAATTTTGGGCAGGAACTCCGTCTTCTGTTCTTCGTTTCCCGCTGCTAGTATAGTGAGTCCACCAAGGACTACCGTGGAGAAGAACGGACCAGGCACGAGATCGTATCCCATCTCCTCAAGAAGGATTGCCAGATCCAGGAAGCTATGCCCACTGCCCCCATACTTTTCGGGAAATACCAGGCCCATCCAGCCCAGATCTGTCATCTTGCGCCACAACTCCGGAGAATAGCCCTTCTCACTCTCGTCCAGTTGCCTCACCAATTGCTTTGGGCACTCTCTGCGCAGGAAATCGCGGGCCGATTTCCTTAGCATCTCCTGCTCTTCGCTGAGACCTAGATCCATGTTATTCGCCCTGCCTCATCTGTTCCCTGATTTACGGGGGTTCGTCACTTCCTGGGCAAGCCAAGGCCCCTCATAGCTATGATATTGCGCTGAATCTCGTTGGAGCCGCCACCCACACCAATCGAAAGTGAACTCAGACACATACGCATTATCCGCGCATTCATGACGCTCCACTTGGAGTCCCTGTCCAGCTCTCCATAGTGCCCCAGAATTCGCATCCCGGCATTGGCTGTGCGCCGCATGACCTCGCTAACAAAGACCATCGACATGGAAGACTCGTAGCTGGGATGCAGCCCCTTGCTGAACATCCAGGCGATACGGTATGCCATCATGCGGGCAACCTCGTTTTCCACCACTAGCTGCGCCAGCTCATTCTTGACCAAAGGGTCGTTGGCAAGAGCCTCTCCATTTCTGGTGGTGTCCTTAACATACTTGACCAGTTCCTCAATGATTCGTTGATTTCCGGCCGCATAGCCAATAGAGGAGCGTTCAAAATCGAGAGCTATCACCAACTGGTACCAACCATTGTTCTTCTGCCCGACCAGGTTTTCTTTGGGAATGTGCACGTCATCGAAGAAAACCTCGTTGAAAGAGTGTCTGTTCAGGATGTTTATCAGCGGACGCACAGTGATTCCGGGCGTCTTCATAGGCACAACAAATATGCTGATGTCCTCGTGTCTGGAAGCATCGGGATCAGTTCTGGCAGCCAGCCAGCAGTAGTCAGCCAGATGACCGTAGCTACACCATGTCTTCTGGCCGTTAATCACGTACTCGTCACCGACTTCCGTCGCGCGTGTCTGGAGAGAGGCAAGGTCAGACCCGGCGTTTGGCTCGCTATATCCGAGGCAGAAGATTATGTCTCCACTGGCTATCCTGGTCAGATATTCTTTCTTCTGCCTTTCCGTGCCAAAAAGCATGATGGAAGGTCCCACCCAGTTGACCGTAATCTCCACCTCAATGCTTATCGGACTCCTGCTATAAGCCAGTTCCTCGGCGAGCACCAGCCGCTTCATGTGGCTCAGTTCCAGCCCTCCGTATTCGCTGGGGTATGCCGGCGCCAGCCAGCCTTTCCGACCCAGCTTGCGCTGGAATTCGCGCGCCAGCGCCCAGGACTCCTCGGTTTCTTCCCAAATCCCGGGATCAAGTTCAATCCACCGTTGGGGGATATCCTGCTCCAGCCACTGGCGGACTTCTCTTCTGAACGCTTCTTCGTCTTCGCTAAATCTGAAGTCCATATTGTTTAGCCTCTGGCCTGCAAATCGCGACGGCCTCTACTCAAGAATGGCAATAATGTCGTCTTCCAGGACAGAGTCGCCTTCCTTCACCCGGATTTCAACCACTCTCCCGCTACGCGGACACTTGACCCGAATCTCCATTTTCATGGACTCGAGGATCACGAGAGTCTCGCCTTCGCCAACTGACGCTCCATTTTCCACCAGTACCTTCCAGACGCTCCCTGTAATAGGTGATGGCACTTCCGTCATATCGGGTTTACTTCGCCTGTTCGGTCCTCTTTTCCGGCTGGTTCAACTTCAAGATGGCTCTAGCTTCATCCGGCGTCGCCGGTTCTCTGCCAACGTCGCGTGCCATTCTCGCCGCTTTCTCCACTAACGGCCCATTCCCTTCCGCCATCTTGCCGGGCGACAAATAGAAATTGTCTTCCAGACCGACTCTGATATTTCCACCCAGCGCCAAACCAGTGCTTATCAAGAGCCATTGCTCCTGACTGATGCCAATCACCTGCCAGGTTGCTCCCGCAGGGACCACACTGGAAACATGCGCCAGGTTTCTGGCCGTGGCCCCCATCCCTCCAACCACCCCCATTATCAGGCTAACTTGAAAATTCTTGAGAAGTCCCATGTCCATCAGAGGCAAAATGCTCTCCACATGGCCCAGGTCAAAACATTCACATTCCGGCTTCACGCCATTCTGGTTCATGGTATCCAAGAAAAACATTATATCATCGAAGGGATTTTGAAAGACCAGGGAGAACACAAAGCTCTTGCGCTTCGGGCTATATTTGGCATAGTTCATCGTTCCCATGTTTAATGCTGCGATTTCCGGCCTCAATTCCCGGATATGCCCTATTCTGGCATCCCGGTCCACCCCCACAGCTCCTGTCGAGAAGTTTATTATGATGGGGCATCGCTTCCTGACTTCCTGCATTACCTCGCGAAATATCTCTACTCTCCAGGATGGGGTGCCGTCATATTCTCTGCCATGAATATGTGCTATCGCGGCTCCGGCATTGTAAGCTCTGAGCGCCTCTTCGGCAATTTCCTGGGGAGTGTAGGGAATCCACTTGCACTGCTCTCTGTTGGCGGCCACGCCGGTCAGAGCAGCGCTTATTACGACTTTGTCTGCTAACGCCATGTTGTTGCCTCTTCTCTTCTTACTTTCCTTTCCACCGTGGTTCACGCTTTTCTAGAAAAGCGCTGATGCCCTCGGCTACATCTTCGGCCATTGTATTAATCGCCAGCACCGATGATAGATACTCCAATGCCTCCTCATATTCCATGTCACGCATCGTGTAGAAGGCTCTCCTGCCCAGCCTTAAGATAGCCGGACTCTTGCTGGTTATCCTCTCTATGATTTCATCCACCTTCGCATCTAGTTGCTCCCTGGACACAACATGGTTCACCAGCCCAAGCTGTTGCGCCTCTCTGGCTTCAAGCCTTTCACCGGTCAGCATCATCTCCAGGAGCCTTTTAGGGGATGAGGTACACCGGAGCAAGGTTGCCATAATCACGTAGGGAAACAGCCCGACGTTGATCTCCGGCGTGCCAAACCGACAATCCTCAGCCGCCACCACTATGTCACAGGCACAGGCTAACCCGAATCCGCCACCCAGAGCGTGACCATTGATCCGTCCCAGCAACGGTTTTCGTAAACCCTTGATCACCTTGAAAAGCTCCGCGAATTTCCTTTGTTCTTCGTGGCGGTCCAGCAAACTTGCCGTGACCCCCATGGCTTCACCGAAGTCGGCGCCGGCACAGAATGCCTTGCTGCCAGTCCCGGTCAACACTACGACAAGAACGTTGTCGTCGTCATCATGTTTCTTCAGGGCGTCACCAAGCTCGA
>Ga0172362_10003270_pt1 | contig 14011 bp, 10 predicted proteins | sample LakKivs1_kivu2a2_FD_114534 | JGI IMG/M metagenome (GOLD analysis project Ga0172362, IMG submission 114534) | Sediment microbial communities from Lake Kivu, Rwanda - Sediment s1_kivu2a2 | ecosystem: Environmental > Aquatic > Freshwater > Lake > Sediment | place: Rwanda: Western Province, Lake...
CGGATGCCACCTGGCAGGCCCTGAGTGACACCTACAATCAGAACCAGCTGGTGGACCTGGTGTTCACCGTGGGGCAGTACAACCTGGTCTCGATGGCGCTGAACAGCTTTGGCGTACAACTGGACGACGATCTCGAAGGATTCGAGAAGACGCTCTCCTCCTGAGTATCAAAGTAAAGACCGCATATAAGGGCGGATAAATGATGATTCAGTTGCATCGTGTGGCATTGCTCCTGGTGCTGACGGCCGTGGTTAGCGAATTTGCCGGATCAGCGGCGATCGGCAGCGAGCGAAAACCCAATGTCGTGCTACTGCTCGCCGATGATCTGGGCTACGGTGACCTGGGGTGTTTCGGCCAGACCAAGATCCGCACTCCGAACCTTGACCGGATGGCCGCCGAGGGCGTGCGACTGACGCAGCACTACAGTGGTAATGCGGTGTGCGCGCCATCGCGATGTGTGCTCATGACGGGAATGCACCCGGGCCACGCCTTTATTCGCAACAACAAGAGCGTTCCGCCGGAAGGGCAATATCCCATGCCGGCAGAGACGGTGACGCTCGCGAAGCTCCTCAAGCAGGCGGGGTACGCGACCGGCGGCTTCGGCAAGTGGGGCCTGGGGCCGCCGGCCAGCCATTCCACGCCAGCGCGACAAGGCTTCGATCGCTTCTATGGCTACTTGTGCCAGGCAAAGGCTCACAACTACTATCCGGCCTACTTGTGGAGCGACGATGCGAAAGTCGTTCTCAACAACGCGGATTTTTCGGCCCATCAGAAGCTGCCAGGCGAGGCAAATCCAAGCGACCCAGTATCGTACACACGTTACTCCGGGAATGATTATGCGCCTGACTTGATTACTGAGCAGGCGATCGAGTTCATACGTGCCAATCGCGAGCGGCCGTTCTTTCTCTACTATCCGACGACCGTGCCGCACCTGGCGCTGCAAGTTCCCGAGGATTCGCTGGCCGAATATCGCGGGAAGTTCGCGGATCGGCCCTACGTCGGCGACCGTCGCTATCTGCCGCATCACGAACCGCGGGCAGCCTATGCCGCAATGGTTACACGCATGGACCGCGAAGTCGGCAGGATCATGCGCTTGATCGAAGAACTCGGGCTCGATCAGGACACGATCTTTATCTTCAGTTCTGACAACGGGCCGCTGTATGACGAACTAGGTGGTACGGATGCGGACTTCTTTAACTCCGCAGGCTCACTGCGCGGGCGAAAGGGTTCACTCTACGAGGGCGGCATCCGAGTCCCCACGATCGTCCGCTGGAAGGGGCGGATCGCGTCAGCTCGAAACGAAGATCGCGTGAGCGGATTCGAAGATTGGCTGCCAACGATCCTGGAACTCACCGCCTCTGCGGAACTGACCCCAACTGGGCTCGACGGCCAAAGCATGGCTCCTTTGCTATTAGGTGCGTCACAACCAGCGCGCGAATTCCTGTATCGTGAGTTCCCGGCGTACGATGGTCAGCAATCGCTGAGGATGGGAGACTGGAAGGCCATTCGTCAGAATGTCATGCCGGATGACGGACGCAGCGAACCGAACCTGCGCCTCGAGCTTTACAATCTCGCCGACGATCCAGGAGAGGCCCGCGATGTAGCCGCGCAGAATCCACTGGTGGTGCGGCAGATGGCCGAGATTATGCGGCGTGAGCACCGGCCTTCGGTGGAATTTTCGTTCCCGGCCCTGGATCGGAACTAATGGGACAGCACCGCGTGACCTGCCATGACCGTGACCTGCCGTGACATCGTCCAGGAGTTCGACGACGCGCTTACTCCGTCCGAGTTCGCACTCGTCGAATGCGCGCGGCAGTTCGCGAGCGAGGTTGTCGCGCCAAGGGCCGCCAAGTGGCAGCGCGGACAACTCGATCCCCAAGCGACGCTTCGTGAAGCGTGCACCGCCGGCTTGGCTACCATCGAGCTGCCAGCAAGTCTCGGCGGACAGGGCATGCGGTACGCTGCCAAGCTGCGAATCGTCGAAGAACTGGCCAAAGCGGACTTCGGCTTCGCGTTCGCCCTGGTGAACCATCACAACGCACTCGTGCGGGTCGCGCAGGCCGACGAGAACACCCGAGCGAGGCTCTTGCCCGAGCTACTCTCTGGCAGGCATTTTGGCGCGTCGGCCTACACCGAGCCGACCCACGGCAGCGATCTGGTGCAACTGGAGACCCACGCCGATCGAACTGAAGGCGGCTGGCGAGTGACGGGCTCCAAAAGCTGGATCACCGGCGCCGCCTGGGCGGACGTCTTCCTGACGCTGGTGCAAACCCGGCCCGGCGCCGGCGCTGCGGGAATCGCCCTGGTGTTAGTCGAGGCGGATCGAGCTGGCTTTCAGCGCGACGCGCCGTATGAGATTGCCGGGGGGCGAGCCAGCGGCCTGGGTGGTTTTCAACTGCGAGATTACTTCGTTCCCGACACCGCAATGCTTCAACCACCCGGCACCGCTTTGCGCGCGGCGCTCGAAGGCATCAACGGGGCTCGCTGCTATGTTGCGGCAATGTGCGCCGGAATGCTCGAGTCGGCGCTCGATGTAGCGATTGAGTACACCACGATGCGTCAGGCATTCGGACAGTCGACTTTCGAGTTTCAAGGGCTCCGTTGGTCACTGGTCGATGTGGCGACCGATCTGGCTGCACTGCGGCTACTCACTTATCGAGCAGCCCGACTCATCTCGTCCGCTGATCCGGATCGTCGCAAGGGCGCGCATGCCGCGGCGGCGATGGCGAAGAAGTTCGCCGGCGATCGTACGGTGCACCAGCTGTCCAATTGCATTCAAGCACTCGGCGCCAATGGGCTTCGTGAGGAGTATCCGCTCGTGCGTCACCTGCTGGCAGCCAAGATGGCGGCCTTTGCCGACGGGACCACTGAGATGATGAACGAACGGTTGGGCAAGCTGCTGGCCGACCGGACGGCAGGCGCCTTGAATCCTACTGGCGACCACCCACCTCCCTTTAACGAGAAGTTGGCGAAACTGTGGCGTTTATAACGCCGTGATAGCGGGAATCTCCCAGGGATTTTGCAATCCTGGCAGTTTGCCCGGTGCCGGTTCGTACGCAATACTTCAAGGCTTTTCTTGCGAACCTGTCTGAACGCTCCGATTCGCCTGGGGCCAGCGGCCAAGTACGGCCGCCGCACACTTCTCAAAGGATGACTTCGATGCTTTCTGGTCGCCCCGTCGCGATGATGCTTGGAGCTGGATTGTTCGTTGCGACGCTTGAGAACGGTGGTCAACGAGCCATTGCGGAAACGCCGCAAAGCACGACGTCTCGGGTATCCAACTACCGCCCTGATGTGGCCGGCGCGAAGCAGCCATTGACGGCGGTTATCGAATACGCCCGACGCGAACAACAGTACATGAACCGCATGGTGCGCGACTTTACCTGTCGCCTGGTGAAGCGCGAACGAATCAACGGCGTCCTTCAAGAGATGCACTTCATCGATATGGAAGTGCGCGAGGCACAGTCCGATGGCGGTCAGCTTGTCCGGCCGCTCTCGATCTATCTGCATTTTCTGGGACCCAAGAATGTGCTTGATCGCCGGGTGATCTTCGTCGAAGGTGCGAATCAGGGCAAAATCCTGGTGCGCAACGGCGGCAAACATTTCGACTATGTCATCGCCGACGTCGATCCCAACAGCGAGGCCGCGCGTGAGGAAACCCTGGTGCCTGTCACCGGAATTGGATTCAATCGCTTGCTGGCACACATGATTGACGTCCTGGATAAGCATCGCCAGATCGACGTCACTGGGGAAAACACAACCGCCGAACGGATTCGTGGCGCGAAGATCAATGGCCGTGAGTGCACGGTGATCCGCATCACGCATCCCCAGCCGATGCAGGGGTTGGAATTCCATCAGGCAAACGTATTCGTCGATGACGAGCTTCATGCGCCGGTCCGCGTCGACTACTCCGATTGGCCGAAGATCGAGGGCCGGCCGGCGCCGCTGATCGCGGAATACACCTACACGAATCTCAAGCTGAACGTCGACCTGCCCGATTCGACGTTCAGCACCGCGCGGCTGCGTGGGGGCCAGTGAGACTCTTGCTCCCGTGAGGCTATCTTCCTTCGTCAGGCAGTGATTCTGATTCGACTGTCGAGGTTCCGGGACGAACATCTTCCGGCATCTTGACGTTGCGTTGCTGTCCGAATCGCGGATCGAAGCTGTCGTCGATCTGTCGCACGAACGCGAAGTCTTTCCGATAGTCGATAGGCTGAAATCGCATCGGCCTGTCGGCGGCGGCGAGTTAGCCCCCCGAGTTCTCGAATTGCAGCACACAATCGCGCACTTGTTTGGCTAGTTCAGGCCGCAAGTTGTGAACATGTCCCACGGCGAGGCGACGGATGATCTGCGATTCGTAGATGATCCGCAAATCGCCTGGTTTGAGTTCGCCCTCTTGGATCATCTGCTGCAGTCGGTCGGCCGAGAGGCTGCCGACCTCGTATTCACCCTCAGTCAGGCCGAGGATGGAACGCTTTTGTCCAAACGAGAAGGCGACCTTGTAGTCCAACGAGGGGCGTAGGCCCGCCTCGCTTGCCAGCATCGCGACGGCCGCCCGATAGCCCGTGATCGAATCAGGGCGCGTGCAGACAAGTGTCTTGCCGGCCAAATCTCTTAGCGACTTCACGCCCGACTTTGGTCGAGTAGCCAGCAACAAATGGTTGCCGCTCGCAGAATCTCCGGTGCCGAGGACAGCGAAGGGTATGTACCCAGCGTTGTTGACGAGGTAAGGGACATCGGCCGCGTGCAGGGCAATGACTTGTATTCGCCCTGCTCGCACGTCCGCAATCTCCTCGGCGCTGTTCAGGAACGGCTGAATCGTCACCTCTTTGCCAGTCGCTTGCGAGAGCTGTTGTTGAAAGGCGGGCCAATTCACTCGCTCACCTTCGTCGTCCCCCTCGTAGTACGCCACAACCAGGCTATCCGGGTTCAGTTGGTCGCTGATATCAACCGGATGATCCGCGAGCAAATCTCCGTTGTCATCGCGATACTCGCTGGCGAGCGATTTCGAGACGGGCTCGATGAGTCCATGCCGAGCCACGACCTGTGCGTCGCTGGCTCTCAACGACGCGCGGTCCTCCATCACGGAGTAGCTGCTATAGACGACCAGGACAGCCACCACAGCCAAGACGCAATAAATCATTCCCCGGGCAGCTCGCGGCGTGTTCCCGTTTCCGGGCTGCTCTGACGTCGCCGAACCGCTTGCTCCCTGCTTGGGCATAGCAACCAACCTTTCCCCTGCGAAGTCCCGTTACGGCAAACCGCATACGAGTTGATTCAGGATTTTCGACAAGTTGCCGACTATAGGACACGATTGTTCGGGTTTGATGAGCAAATGATGAATCCGCGGATCGCCTGCGATTGGTCTTTCCTTCGAATTTGCGGTCGAGGCAGGCAAACCGCGACGGTTCGCCGCCATCGAAAGTGCCCGTCGTCGTCGGTGGGGTGGTATTGGTTTTCTCGGTTGTGCCGCTTCCGCAAAGATTACACCCGCCCCCCCCGAATCGTTGTGCTAGTGTTTGGTGGGGCAGCCTGGAGTTCTCTATTTCTCCCCGCTGGCGCTCGACTACCGTGACCCCGTTCTTCTCATCCATTTACCGCGCACTCGAGCGCGGCCTGACCCTTCACCAGCCGCAAGACCCTGATACGGTTGCCCAGGCCTCGCGTGTGGTGGCGTTCGGATTGGCGATACTGTTCTGGGTCCCGGTTTTCGCGGTTATCTACACGCTGCTCGGCGCGCCGATCTGTACCAATATCCTGCTGTCGGGCGCGGCCCTGTTGATGGGCGTTTTCATGTGCCTGCGACGCGGCCTCTCGGCGGAACTGTGCGGCAACCTGCTGACCGGCGGCGCCTGGTACGTGTACACCGCGCTCGCCGTCCTCACTGGCGGGTTGTGGGCGCCGGGCGTCTTGTGGTTCTCAACACTGCCCGTGCTGTCGGTACTGCTTTCCGGGCCTCGTTCAGGCGTCTTCTGGACGATTTGGAGCGCGATCACTGTCAGCATGTTCGCGATCATCGAGTGGTTCGGCTGGCCACTGCCGATGGAGGTCAACGCTCGCGGTGAGTTCGTCCTCCAGACGAGCGGGATCGCTGGCCTTTTGATGTGCATTTACCTGCTCGTCAACGTGCTGAAGAAAATGGAGTTCAACGCCCGCCGCGAGTTGCGCGACGCCAACATCAAGCTCGAACGCCAGGCGGCCACGGACGGGCTGACCGGAATCCCCAACCGCCACTGCTTCGACGGCGTGCTCGCCCGCGAATGGTCGCGTCATGAACGCTCCGAGCTGCCGCTGTCGGTGGCCATGATTGACGCCGACTTCTTCAAGGCGTTCAACGATGAATACGGCCACCTGGCCGGCGACGAGTGCCTGCGCGCTGTCGCTCGGGCCATTCGCGCCAGCATTCGACGGCCATCTGATTTCTGTGCCCGCTTTGGTGGCGAGGAATTTGCCGTCGTGCTTCCCAATACGGATGCCGAGGGCACGATTCGCGTCGCGGAGATGATTTGCATGCACGTTCGCAACGCGGCGATTCCACATCCACGATCGGGCGTCAGCCGCTTCGTGACCGTGAGTATCGGCCTGGCCACGATCGTGCCGTCTTCCGACCGCACGCGGCAGGAATTCCTGCAAGACGTGGACATGGCCCTCTATCGGGCCAAGGAATCAGGCCGCAATCAGATCGTGCAGCTCGGGGGCAATTCCATCCACGCGATCAACGAACTCTAGTCGCTAGTGGCGAGCACCCGGGGGGCAGTCCTTCCTAGTGCATCTCGGCATCACAAGTGCCGATGCCGGGGCGGTAGAAATTGAATTGCACGTTTGGGTGATCGGCCAGCAGCGACATGGGAACTGCCGAGTCGGGCAGACGCTTGGAAATCATCAGGCTTGTCAGCCGCAATCCGAACGGATTGTCATGATTGCCGGCATGCCAGATGGAAACCTTCTCGGCCTTCCAGGTCTCGCGCGGCCCGACCGTGATCGCTTGCGTCGGCACGCCCGTCACGACCCCGCCGCCGCTGGTACGGGCGTTCTGAATGATGGTCATCGGATGCAGGTCGACCAACCGGGTGCCGAGCTGCCGATATTCCTCCGGCGAGGGCGGTGCATCCTGATACTTGCCCGTGCGGCGCACCGGATCGTTAAATGCCCAATGCTTCACTTCGCCCTGGCCGCCTTGCATGACAACGCAGCGAATCTGGTCGTAGCTCTCGGTGTAGGCCGCCGACTCGATGCCGGGGAAATGGAGGTTCGCGTCTGGAATGCGGAGCTCCGGGCGAATCCGATTAAAGCACAGGTCTTTGTCGGCCTTCGCGAAGCTGAGCGGAAAGTCTTCGCTGGCTTCGCGGCCGTCGATGGCCCATTCGTCCATGCCCCAAAAATGTGCGTGCCGCAGATCGAGTTCCAACTCGTTGACCAGCCGAGCCACGAGCGGCAACTGCTCGGTCGGGCCGATCGGACCGCAAATGCCGGCCGGGCGGTCGGGCGTCGCTTGCCGCCAGGCCGTGATGTATTCCAAGGCTTCGGCCAGGTAGAAATCCTCAAGCGTATCGTAGAACTTCACCCGGAAGCCTTCGCGCGACAACTCCCATAAGTCGTCGGCCGAGAGCCGGGCCGCGTCCTCCAAAAGCTCGGTATCGAGCGTCGTGTAATCCCACCAGTCGGGCGCAACTTTGCTGAGTGGTCGCAATGCAAGGTCCTCGGTCGAGCTGACTTTCGTAACGCAAGTGACTTGATCGACAAACTACACAATTGCGGATTCGAACGCCACCTTCGCTCGAAAGGATGGCAGAACCCCTCCTGATTGGCTATGACTATGAGGGCAGCTCTTTCGCCAAACAGCGAAGACCAGCGAAAGAATCCAGCCTTTAGAGGAGAAATTCAATATGAACGCGTGGCGGAATACACTCGGTCTACTCATCGCCCTCGGCGTCGTGCTCGCGACCGGCAATCTCTCGGCAGACGAGCCTGCGGCGTCTAAGCTCAAGGGCAAACTCAATCCCGCGCTTCAGCAACTGATTGCCGAAAAGCTCGCCGAGAAGAATGGTGAGCCTGCGCCGGAAACGAAAGAGGGAGAGGCTGCTGACGAGGAAGGAAAAGTCGACCCTTTCAAGGTGCCGGAAACGAACAGCGTTCCCGAGTTGCTGGCTTTTCTCGACTCGATGATCAACTACAAGCCGAAGAACCGCGAAGAGCTGCTACGCTCGCGCGTTCGATTGACGGGCGCGCTTAAGGAGTCTGCCGAGATGATCGTCGCGAAGGCCTCGGACGAGGAAAAGAAGCTGCCCGGCTATAAGGACGCCGAGGCGGTCGTGCTGAATTTCCGCGCGCAAGATCGCGAGCTGAATGACGAACAAGAGGCCAAGTTGCTCGATGAACTCAAAGCCTATCTGACCACGTACCCTGAACCGTCGACGTATGCGATTCGCGCCGTGCAAATGCTGGCCTCGAAGCACGAATACGGCGGCGATCCGGAGCGGGCGGCGGTGATCTATCGCGAGATTGGACCAATCCTGGCCAAGAGTGCCGACGAAAAGCTCGCCCGCAACGGCATTATGATGGAAGGTGCTGCACGCCGGATGACCCTGATCGGTCAGCCGATTGAAGTGACCGGCACCGAAATGGACGGCAAGAAGTTCGACATCAAGGACCTCCGCGGCAAGGTGGTGCTCGTCGACTTCTGGGCCACCTGGTGCGGTCCCTGCCGGGCCGAGCTTCCCAACGTCAGAAAGAACTACGAGCTGTATCACGACAAGGGTTTCGAGGTCGTGGGGGTCAGCCTCGATCGCGATCGCGAAGCGCTTGAGAAGTTTCTGGTTGACGAGCAGACCCCTTGGGTCACGCTCCACGATGGCGATTGGAAGGACAACAGCGTCGCCACCTACTATGGTGTGATGGGTATCCCGACCGTCATTCTCGTGGACAAGGATGGCAAGGTCGTGAGCACCCGGGCCCGAGGCGAAGAACTGGTGCGGCTGCTGGCCGAGCAGCTTGGCCCGCCGGCAGAGCAACCGGCCGAGGGTGAAAAGCCCGCTGAAGCGGCTGCAACCGAGTAGCGACCTGATTGTCCTGCATTCCTTCGTACTGCAAACGGCTGGATACGCTTCGCGTCCAGCCGTTTTGTTTGCTTGTCGGAAACGTTTGGCAAGCGCTACAATGTTCAATGCCCGGCTGGTGCTCGCGGTGAACTGCCTGAGTTGCCGGAGTATCGCTTCCACTTAACAAGGCACCCAAAAGTCCCAGGAGGATTTTCTTATGGCCACCCTGACCAAAACGGCTCGCGGGCCGGAGATCAAACAGACGCAATGCTTCATCGGCGGCCAGTGGATTCCCTCGGCCAGCGGCAAGACGTTCGAGACGATCAACCCGGCGACCGAGGAGGTCATTACTTCCGTGGCCGAAGGTGACGCGGTGGACATTGATCTGGCCGTGAAGGCCGCTCGCAAGGCCTTCGAAAACGGCCCCTGGCGATCGATGGATGCTCGCGATCGCGGCCGGCTGATGCACCGTCTGGCCGACCTGATCGAAGAGGATATCGACCAGCTCGCGATGCTTGAGTCGCTCGACAACGGCAAGCCCATCCGCGAAGCCCGCCACGGCGACCTGCCGCTGGTAATCGACTGCCTGCGCTACTATGCCGGTTACGCCGACAAGATTCACGGCCAGACGATCCCCATCCGCGGCAACTACTTCTGCTACACCAAGCGCGAACCGGTGGGCGTGGTCGGACAGATCATTCCCTGGAACTTCCCCATGCTGATGACGGCTTGGAAATGGGGGCCCGCTCTGGCCGCGGGCTGCACGATCGTGATGAAGCCAGCCGAGCAAACGCCGCTGACTTGCTTGCGGATGGCGCGGCTCGCGCAGAAGGCCGGAATTCCGGACGGCGTGATCAACGTCGTGCCGGGCTACGGTCCCACGGCCGGCGCCGCAATCGTCAAACATCCGGGCGTGGACAAGGTGGCCTTCACCGGCGAGCACCGCACGGCGCAGATCATCATGAAAGACGCCAGCCAGACGCTAAAGCGATTGACCTTCGAGCTGGGTGGCAAGAGCCCGAACATTATCTTCGCCGACTCGGATCTCGATGCGGCCGCGGCAGGTACGCACACCGGCCTGTACCTGAACCAGGGGCAATGCTGCTGCGCTGGCAGCCGCGTGTTTGTCGAAGAGAAGGTTCACGACAAGCTGGTCGACAAGCTGGCCGCCATGAACAAGAGCCGCAAGGTCGGCAATCCGCTCGATCCGGCGACCGAGCAGGGCGCGCAGGTCGACCAGGCTCAGTTCGACAAGATCATGCACTACGTCGACCTGGGCAAGAAGGAAGGGGCCAAGTGCGTTACCGGCGGCAAACGCGTTGGCGACAAGGGCTACTTCATCGAGCCGACGCTGTTCGAGGGCGTGACCGACGACATGTCGATCGCCAAGGATGAGATCTTCGGTCCGGTCCTTTCGGTGCTGAAGTTCAAGGACATCGACGAGGTGATCGAGCGCGGCAACAACACGTTCTATGGACTGGCCGCTGCTGTCTGGACGCGCGACATCGGCAAGGCTCACCGCGTAGCCAACTCCTTGCGAGCTGGGACCGTGTGGGTCAATTGCTACGACGTCTTCGACACTGCCGCTCCGTTCGGCGGATTCAAGATGTCAGGCCTCGGCCGCGAACTCGGAGAGAAGGGCCTGGAAGCCTACACCGAGAACAAGACCGTGACGGTCAGCCTGGACTAACCCAGGTCAAACGGATCACGGCCAGCTAACGTCAGCCGCGCTGTCGAGTCACGAGCGACTTGGCAGCGCGGCTGCTCTGTTTCGCTGCTGGAATCGAGGTTTGACAGACGGCGCATCCGAGCCGTAAAATGCCCCCTCTGAATGGCACGTGACGGCGCGGGTAACTTGAATGGCCAAAGCGACTTACAAGGATGCTGGCGTAGACCTCGAGGTCTATCGCCAGTCGATGGCCCGGCTTCCTCGCCTGCTGCATCGGACCTATAGTCCCCGGGTGATCCCCAACGACGGTGGCTTTGCGGGTCTGTATCAGCTCGACTTTGCCAGCGCGCTGTTCGCTCGACGGTATGAGGACCCCGTTCTGGTCTCCTGTACGGACGGTGTGGGCACCAAGCTCAAGGTGGCCCAATTCGTCGGCTCGCACCGCACCGTGGGGATCGATCTGGTGGCGATGAGCGTCAACGACGCACTCTGCACCGGGGCCGAGCCATTATTTTTCCTCGACTACGTGGCCATGTCGCATGACGACTCGGAGCTGCTGGAGCAGATCGTCGAGGGTATTTCCGACGGGTGCGTCGAAGCCGATTGCGCGCTCCTCGGCGGCGAGACTGCGATCATGTCCGACCTCTATGCTCGCGGCGACTACGATCTGGCAGGCTTTTGCGTTGCGGTGGCCGAGCGAAAGAAACTCGTCGACGGCAAGTCGATCTCGCCGGGCGACGTCGTGATTGGCGTGGCCTCGAGCGGCTTGCATTCGAACGGATATAGCCTGGCGCGGAAGATCGCCTTCGAAATTGCGGGGCACAAGCCGGCCGACTTTGTTGAAGAACTCGGCGCCACCGTGGGGCAGACGCTGCTCGAACCCACGCGGATTTATGTTCGCTGCGTCCGCCAGGTGCTCAACTACTACAAGGTCAAGAAGGTCGTGCATGGCATCGCCCACATCACCGGCGGTGGATTGTGCGAGAATCTGGAACGAATTGTGCCCCCAGGAGTCCGGATCGAGATCGATCGTGGCAGTTGGACGGTTCCGCCGGTGTTTGGCTGGCTTCAACGCCACGGCGAGGTTGACACCGACGAAATGGATCGCGTGTTCAATATGGGGATTGGGCTCGTTCTTGTTGTTAGTCCGCACTACGCCGATAGCATTCGGCATCAACTCACCGATTGCGGGCTTGAAAGCTGGATACTTGGTCGCGCCACGGCCGGCGAGCGCGGCGTCGTCTGGGCATGATCAGCCTGCATCCGTGGTCGCGGAGTCGGTTCGGTCCGTGCACCGTTCGCAACGAGCAGGTTTGCAACCCGTTGTGTCGCTGTCTTCTCTGGTGAACTGCAATGTGGACCGTTGAACTCGTTGTGATGTCCGTGATGATTGCTTTGAACGGCGTCTTCGCGGCGTACGAAATTTCCCTGGCCTCGGTGGGGCTGGCACGGCTGGATACGCTCGCCCACGAGAACCGTCACGGCGCCGCTTCCGCCATGCGGATGAAAACCAGCATGGAAGGCAGCCTGGCGGTCGTCCAGCTGGGGATCACGCTCGTTGGAGCGATCGCCGCGGCCACGGGTGGCGCCGGCGCGGAAGAGTCGATTGAGCCCTGGTTTCTCCAGCAGGGCTTTTCGTCCGGGCCGGCTCAGTTTCTGGCAATCGGGGTGATCGTCCTGCCATTGACCGTGGTGACAATCATTTTCGGTGAACTGGTACCGAAAGTATTCGCGCTTGAGAATCGCGAATGGGTGGTACTGCGATTGTCACCGTTGATGGAGTGGTTCAGTTTTGCCGTGTGGCCGGCGGTGTGGTTTCTTGAGACGACGGTATCGCTGTTTGTCGGACTTCTGACCAGACGCTGGAATCGGAGTGAGGCCTCTGCGAATGCCACGGAACTTCAGGAGCTGCGGGCCATCGCCGCCCTCGCCCGCACCTCGCGACTGATCGGCCGCCGTGAAGAGGGAATCATCGTCAGCGCCGCACGGCTCTCCAGCACCACAATCGAATCGGTCATGCTGCCGATCGAACATGTTCGCTATCTGTACATCGGCGACTCGCTCAACGAGGCGCTCGTGGCCGCCCACCTGGACATGCACACGCGTTATCCCGTGGCCGAAAGCCGGGACAATCCGGAGTCATTTGTCGGCTATGTGAACTTCAAAGATATCGTGGCCACGCTCCGGATCGCCCCGCACGAGCCTTCCTTGCGCGGCATTCTGCGACCGCTGGTGCACTTCAAGTCGACCGCCACGGTTGCCGAATGTCTGGAACGGTTGATCCATGAGCACAATCACATCGCGGTGGTCCGCGATGCGGAAGGCAGAGTCGTGGGCATCGTAACGCTGGAAGATATCCTGGAGGAACTCGTCGGCGAGATTCACGATGAGTATGACCGGCTGCCCGCGCACGTCGTGCCCACCTGGCACGGCTGGATTGTCGGTGGCAGCTTGCCGCTTGGTAAGCTTGCGGAAGTCATGGGCAGCCCCCTGGAAATGGAGGCAGGGATGTTGCCCACAGATACGCTGAATGCCTGGATCGCGCGAAGGCTGGGGCGGCCGGCCCGCTCGGGCGATCTGGTGCGCGCCAATGGTTGGCAATTCGTCGTGAGGAAAGTGCGTCGCCAGGCAGTGGTCGAAGCCTTCGTGACGCGAGCCAGCTAACGGCCGGCGACAAGCGGCACGCCGGCCAGCGAATGGAACGGCATTCCAGCGCTTTCGTTGGTCTTCCGCCACCAGCGGCGAACATACCAGGGGCGAACGTCACGTATCGGTTTCGCCAGCACGCGCTCCAGCCAGCGATTCTCCAAACGGCTGCTTTCATCGAACGCGGCCTGCGAGTCCGGTGGCGACGCCAACCAGGCGGCTTCGATCGTGTCCCGCTCGGGAGTGAACAGCGGAAACGTTTGCCCGGGATTACGCAGCGCCGCGCGATGCAGTCGTTCGTGCCGCCACCAGAGCGACAAGTCGGCTCGCTCGCCTGGTGCTGGTCCCAGTTCCAGCGGTTCGCCGACCGAAACCGGCTTGAACAGCCCAGTGCAGGGTGCAGCCGTGGCGGTTACCCAGTGCTCGTGTTTGTCCGGCCGCAAGCGGGCAACCCAGGACGCGGTCGTCTGAGATCCGGCGACAAGCCCGGCAGCATGCACGCAAGGAGCCCCCAGTCCGCCATTGAGCCAGGAGTATCCGGGCAGCGAGTCCGAGGTCCCATGATCGCGCAGGATGCGCATCAGATCGGCGGGACTCGTTGCACCACTCCCGGCCAGTGAAGAGGTGCGCCCTTGTCTGGCATCGCAGGCAGCCACAC
>Ga0172362_10003271_pt1 | contig 14009 bp, 10 predicted proteins | sample LakKivs1_kivu2a2_FD_114534 | JGI IMG/M metagenome (GOLD analysis project Ga0172362, IMG submission 114534) | Sediment microbial communities from Lake Kivu, Rwanda - Sediment s1_kivu2a2 | ecosystem: Environmental > Aquatic > Freshwater > Lake > Sediment | place: Rwanda: Western Province, Lake...
AAGGCTATGGCAGACAAAAATAATCCAGGCCCTCATGTGTTCGCTCCAGGGAAAATCAAATTAAATATAACAACTCTAAATTATTCTAACAACAAAAATCTTCTCACGAGTCCCAACGCGAAGACTCAGCTCTTTATTGACAACATCATCAGGATTCTTAAACCCGCAATCCGGCCTCATCATTATTCCTGCCTCAATATTAAAACGCTTCCTTAACGTTAAAGCCCGACGGGTGGTATAAATAGATAGATGGATGAAAAAGAAAAGGAGTTAGTCCGGATGGTGCTCACTGGTGATAATTCTGCTTTTGAACAGCTGGTCTTTCCCTATCGCCGGCAGATTCTCCATATGCTTTATAGATTAACAGGAAGCAAGGAAGAAGCAATGGACATAGCTCAGGAAAGCCTGCTGAAGTGTTTTAAATATCTGCACCGGTTTAACCCTGATAGAAACTTCCGAAACTGGCTCTTTCAAATCGCCGTTAATTTGGCCCGCGATTTTAAAGAAAAAAGGCAGAGAGAAAGGCTGGAGCTTCAAGAACTTTATAGCTCTGTTAATCCAGAAGGCAAATATCTCAATCATCAGGGTCCTCAAGCCGCGGCCTCTCTTTCGCCTGAAAATAAGGTGGCTTTAAAGATAGATATAAACAAGTGCCTTGACCTTTTGAGCCTTAAAGAAAGGAAGGTTTTTATCTTGCGCGACCTTGAAGGCATGAGTATAAGAGAAACAGCCAGAGTTCTGGGCTGCTCGAATATTTCTGTCAGGGTGAACCTTAGCTCCGCCCGGAAAAAAATCCGTCACGGACTGATAGCCCCAACAAGAAATCAAGAAAGCACCAGGGGGGTCAAATGAACTGTAAGAAGGCTCGAAAAAAACTTCCCCTTCATGTGGCTGGAGATATCAGCTCGAGATGGAGAGAAAAAATAGAGCTACATCTAAGATCTTGCCAGACCTGCCGGGAGGAATTTGAGAGCCTGAAAGATTCTCTATCAAGAATAAAGGAACAAGATCAGCATGAGCGGAAGCTTCTGCCTGATTGGGACGAAAGGCGATGGGCAGCTTTGATCACGCAAATCTCCAGGGTGAAAAAAGAGCCCGCGGGGAAATTGAGACAACCAATCCGTGCCTTGAAGACCGCGGCCTATGTCTTTGCCGTAGGCACCGGAGTTATTCTTGTGGCTGCTTTGACCTATTATTTAATTCACCGAATAGATGTTCAGACTAATCAGGCAGAGATAACGGCTGTTTCTAGGCCCGAAAAGGAAAGAATACCGGTTGAAACAGAGAAACCGCCGGCGACTGCACCTGAAGAAATTTTAGTTTCTGAAACAATGGCCAGGAATCAGCCAACAACCGGGCCATCTCAAGAGAGGCTGGAAATGGTTTTAAAATCTCAGGAGTCTGGAGTTCAGATTCTCTGGGTTTTTGATAAAAATTTCGACATCGAAGGAGTAAGAAAATGAAAAGATTCTTAAGCCGGAAATTAGTGCCATCGATAATCTTAATCTTCCTGGTTAATTTAGTTTTTCTGGCAGATGGCCTGCCTCAAGGCAAGGAGTCGAGTCCAAAGCTCAGGCAGGAAGTAGTCAAATTAAAATACACAAAAGCCCAGGCTGTGCAAGGTCTTCTTATGGCCTTCTACGGCCCGCATACTCGAATAGGCTTTAACCAGCAGATACCTGACGTTCTCACAATTGTTGATTTACCGGAAAACGTAGAAAAAATCCTCGAAGCTATAAGAAAGATAGACCTTAAGCCCAGAGACTTGCTTTTTACTGTTCAAATTGTCCTGGGCTCAGAAACTGAAGGGAAAGTTGATGAAGCTCTCAAGGATGACCCGTTGATAAGAGAGCTGAAGAAGCTTCTGCGCTATAAAAGCTATTCACTGCTTGACGTGGCCATGGTCAGAGCCATAGATAAAGAAGAGTCGGGCCTGACATTCGGTCAAACAGGACAATTTCAACTTTATTTAAGACCAGCAGTCACAGAAGACAGCCCTCAAGGAAATATTAAAGTTGAATTATATTTAAGACAATCAAGCGGAGTCATGTATGAAGGCCAGAAGGTTCAACCGACAACTCTGATCAACAGCAATCTGAACCTGCGCTCCGGAGATAGAACGGTTGTGGGTGTTTCCAAACTTGACGGCGGCGATAAAGGCTTGATTTTGATTATCTCCGGTAAAATCCTGGATTAAAATCCAAACGATATCGATAAAAGACAAGCCATAGAAAAAGGCGATGTTTAGGCTGTTCAAACTGACTTTTGATGCTCACCATATTTAACTGAATTCCCGATCTAAATTTCTGATGCCTGCAAATCCGGGACCTCAGAAATCCTGATCGTTCAGAGGTAATAGTCGCCTTGCTTCATTCTTAAATCATTCACAGCAATGATTAAATCAATGTTCAGCTCGAATTCCTAAAATCCTCTCCTGTCTCTAACATAAACCAGGTATTAATGGCAAACCCGAGCCAGCTCTAAGGGAACAAGGCAGTAGTTCTCTGATAGAAACTCATAATTTTCTTGACTTTTATTTTCTGGCCGTGATAAATTCACGGGTAAAAAGGAAGGCTTTTGCAAATCAAATCGTGGGGATGCCTTTCAGCCAGGGTTATTTGTCTTATTGTATCAATCCCAGTTTGTAACGCCTCTGCTATCACCATACCTGGCATGTTTACTTATTACGAGAATAGCCCACATCACCGGACAAGGAGGATGAAATGAAGACAAATTTTCAGAAGCGTTTTTGCGCGTCATTTTATCTTATTATGTTCTGCTCGTTTATCTTTACCGCCATGCCGGTCTCCACTCTCCAGGCAGCAGAAGTAATTAACTACGATTTTATACAGAAGGCTCCGGAAGCAAAATGGCTCCGGAATAATAAGCCTGAAGGATTACTTCCCTGGAACGGGTCTGACAACGACAGCCGTGGGTTTGCCCGCCATCTTACTAACGCCGTTCTCGAGGACGGCCAGAGTTATGCTCTCGTTCTTCAAACCCACCCTGAATGGAAAAATGATGGACTTATAGCCGGCATATATTCGAACGTCTTAATCCCTGAAAAAGCTACGTTCAAAGCTTCTGTGGGCTTCCTGCAAGGGGCAAATGAGAGCGGTGGAGTAAAATTCAGCATTGCCATTATAAGTCGCTCAACCGGGGCAGCTCAGATTATCAACGAGACACCCGCCAAGTATGATGGCGCTCTGGACACAATTTCGGTGGATTTATCTGGGTTTGCTGGTATGACGGTTGATTTCCGTCTGGGCGTCTCAGCCGCAGGAAGAGCCAGACAGGATTGGGCGGTCTGGGCTTCTGCGGCTATAGTGACCACAGCCCCTGATGTAAAGCTCAGCCAGGCAGTTCAGGTCAAGCGGACGGCGACAGTATCAGCACCTGCTCAGCAAAAACCTGCTGTTACCGGACTCCAGACATTCAAGCCAGCTCTAATGAAGACAATTACTCTTAACCCGGCCGGGGCTTTGCCTCCACGCCATAAGGTCGAGGATATTGGTCCTCTATCGATTGAAGAGCCGATGACTCTTCTCAACCGCATCTATAAGGATAATCAAAAACCAAACACCTATTATTACCTGCCCCGCGAAATCAACCTTATAAGAGACAAATCAACAGGAGGCTACCGGGTAAGTGCTGTCTGGACAAAAGACGAGAAAGTCAGGACAACCTTGACACTCCAGGCTAATATTGACCCTGAAGATGTTAAGTTGATGGAAGAAGCCCTCAAAGTGGCTAAGGGCTCTGCAGCCACTTTAAGGTCAATGCCCTATGATGAAGCGCAAATAATTGACATGAAGGGCTGGGAAGACTGGGAGATCGAAAATATACGCATCCCGACATTCGGCTCTCTTGAGACCGAACTGCCGATAAACATCTCCATGACTCCTGATACCCTCGCCCAGCTAAAACCCCTGCTTGAAAAAGAGGGACTGACAGCCGGAATGCGGATCAAGACTGGAGATGTCGAGCGAGAAATCCCCATCAAAGTCGGCTTGAAATATTTCACGGGACGCATGTACTCGGGCGTTGAAGAACTTGGATATTCATTCGACGAAGCAAATTCCGTCCTGACTTTACACGGTGTCCGGAATCTGACCGATTTTCCGCTCAAAGTATCTACGGCCAGCTTGCGTTTTCGCCTGCCAAATGGCGAGGAAGTCTACAAGAACCTTAAGTGTGCGGCGGAGACAGTCATACCGCCGGGTGAAGCCAGGGACCTGGAAGTCCGTTTTGCGCCGCGCGGTCTTCTTATGGCTGAATACAGGAGAGTTTTTCCGACTCCGCCACCTGCGCCCAAGAAAAGGAGCGCCCTGGTTGAAAAAGGTCTGGGCATACTGAAGGAACAATTAGAAAAAAAGCTTGATAAGGACAAGGCTAAAGAAGCAGAAGAGGCTATGGCCAAGGAACCCACCAGCGCTCCGGCCAATCCAAAAGTTGATGCCTTCTTTAAGACTTATTCCCGGAGTTTCTGGATGGAAGTCATACCAGAGTTTGATTGTCAGCCTTGCCTTGATAACATCTGGGGAGGCATTGAGGTTGTTTCCTACATAGAACGTATGAGAAAGCTCACCGTCGAAATTCTGGCTAATGTTTTTGACTCCTCTGCTTACGAGACTCCGCTTGAAGTTGAGAAAGTTCACATGGAAATAAGGTCTCCCTACCTCAGTGCCCAGGCAAAAAGCGGCCTGGTCTCAGGACTGGATTTCAACAAAGACAAGCTGAAGGATACAGTGGTGGTCTATCTTCCTGTCTCAAGCGAAGAACAATTTTCTTTCGAATACAAGATCAAGGCTGTGCTGAAGTCGGGCGAATCGGCTGAATCAGCCAGCTGGGAAACAGTCGCTGACTCACTCGACCTTACCATCGGCATCTTTCAAATAAAAAATCTTTTTAATAAATAAAAAAGCGACTGATGTTGTCTTAACAACTCAGCGCACTAAGGGAGGCAAAAATGAGTTTATGGACTTTTAAACCTTCAAGGATCTTATTGTTATTCACAGCACTATTGCTGGTAGCGATTCCTATGAGCCTCAGAGCAGAGATTCTGCTTGACCAGGAGCCCGTCCAAGTTGGCAACGCTCTTCTTTTCAGAGATCATGCTGACCCCCATGGTTACCATTACATGCCGCTTGGCCCCAGGATCTCGGCCTGGCCTGATGGAACTCCAAAGTTCAGTTTTATCCAGTATGTGCGAACGGGTAAGGAAATCACTGGCGGCATCCTGCATTTCCTTTGCACCTTTGGCTTGACCAAAGAGGAACTCGACAAGGCCAGAAAAGAGCTGACCAGAATTGATAAGGAAGGAAAAATCATCGGTCCAGTGATGTTCGTCAAGGGAGATTTCCACATAATTTCAGCTTCAGCTGGTGAAGGCGGAATTTTCAGCCGGAAGGTGGTTGGCACCGGCAAAGCGCCTCTCCTGGCTGGCTCAGAAGCTGCAGTCTCCATTGCGCTGACCGAAGAAGGTTCAACTCTTTTGATGGAGTCCTTCAAGATGCCCACCTCCGATATTTCAGTGCAGTTTGTGATGACCTACTCAGGCTTGACTCCAGCCTACCATGCTCTGCTCACCGTGGACTGGGACAAGGTTTACAATCACAAAGAATTCAAAGCCAATATCGGCAACGTCTTTGTTAGCGCCCAGATCCAGAAGATTTATGCTGAGCTCCGTGAGCAGGGCGCTATCAAGCTGGACGTCATCGGTGAGGACACAAAAATGGATGAACTGCTTGACACTGCCTACAACACAATTACCAAGATGATGTTTGATGCCAAGCCCGTCAAACCTGAGGACATCGGTAAGTCACAGGCTTCAACTGGCGGCAACTGGCTTGGCAAATTGTTCGGCCAGGCCCATTTTGGCTATTATCAGAAAACGGTCAAGCTCAGCGGCAAGTATACGGTTGACCTCACCAGGCGTAAACGTGACCAGCGCGAAGTGCCCCTTACCGGAAATATTGGTGGCATTTACAAGCAATATAACAAGAACCAGCAGCTCTTTAGCGTCGTCGACCTCGATGACCCGACATTTGAGGAGAGAACGATAAACGTTATCCTGGACGGTGAGGACCTGGAGACATTTCAACAATATCTGAATTTTGCTGGCATTACCTTCAAAAAAGAATATGAAAATGCTGACATGAAATCCATCACCGAAGATCTCATTTTCGACAAGACCAAGTTCGGTCAGAACGGCAATAAACTTTCGCTCAAATACCGTCGCAAGGGCGACTCGACGGATAAGTGGCTGGAATACGAGTACAAGCCCTTATGGAGCTACGCTGGCGGGCTCGAAGTAACTGGAGAATGGGTCAGAACCAACCAGCCGGTCATCACCCTGACTCCGCCTCACAAATACCGCTACATTGAGGTGCTGGCTGAAGAAGAAAACATGAGCAACAGTGGAATAATCAGGATAGCTGTCCAGTTCCGGCACAAGAACTTCGGCCGCGAACTTCAAAAGGAAGTTGTGCTGCGCAAAGGCGAGCCGTTAAACGTCAACTATGTTTATTTCCACGAACCTAATAATCTTGAATATGAATACAATATCACCTGGCTCTTCAAAGACAACACCAAGATCTCTTCGGGCTGGAAAAAAGCAACTGATCCATTCATCTATGCTTATTACGAAAAGAGTTGATAAAACTGGATCGAGGATTTTGTCCATGAAATCCTTGCCTGTTATTCTGGTGCTTCTGATGCTTTCAGGACCAGCCACCATCCTGGCTGATCCTGTTTTAACCAGGCCAGAAACAGTGGCCGGGAAAATAATCATCTATCCCGACCATCGAACTCCGAAGCTTTTCTATTATGTCCCGACCAGACTGGCTCTCAGTCAGACCTTTGGCCAGCCCCGATTCTTTTTCTATAAGTACATTCACGTGAAAGAAGACGCATCTGAAGGCCCGCGAACCACAACCGGTGGAGTCCTCGCCCTATCAGTTGAATTCGGGGATGATACAGAAACCTTAAAGGCACTCAAGGGGCCGGGTTTTGAGTATCGTCCTGTGCCGATCGAAACTCTGGATATCGTTCTTAGCTACAGCGGGATTGAGACTGAAGAAACCGGAGCCGAAAAGCAGGAATTAGCCTCGAACAAGGTTCTCTGGACAGGAAAAAATTTTACACTTCCGCTCAGCAGCGCCTCTGCTTCATATCTCTGGAGAATTTTCGAGGACAGGAAGGCGGCTGGCTTGAGTGTGGAATGCTCATTCTCTTATGGCGGTTATGAACTCGATGAGGAGGGCAAACTTCAGCTAGGCGAAAGAAGCGGCCGCCTGAGCTTAGCTGTTCCAGTGACCATGGATAATAATCCCGAGCTGTTCAAAGTAATCAACCTGGCTGAAAAGTTTTCCTTCAACTTCCGGCGGTTGAGCGTGCTGTGTTTTGATTTCGTCAACGGGACAAATGGCCATATGGTTAAGCTCACAGTAGAGATTGAGAGCACCACGGCCAGGGGTCAGCGCGATTTTAAAACAGTCGCCTTTGCCTCAGGAACTGATCCTCAGGTAGATCTGGAGTTTAAGATACCCGAAGCCAAGAATGGAAAATACCGCTGGCGGGCCACCAAGATTTATGATGATGGTCGCTCTGAGAGAAGTAGCTGGCAGGAAGGCGATAATTTTTTCCTCGACTTATCAACCTATGAGCTGACTATAAAGGAAGATTGAATCAAAGAGTGGGAAGAAAAGTATACGAAGGATGACGAGCTCCTTGATTTATATATATACCTGTTTATGCCTGGCTCGTAAGCCAGGAGAAGGAGGTACTAAATGAAAAAGAAACTGATCATAATGGGCGCAGGCGTCGGTTTCTTATTATTGTTCTGGTTCCACCTGGGAGCAGAAGTTGCTCTGGATGAAGTGATCCAGGCAGGCCGATTTGTTTTTTATCGTGACCATGCTGACCCCCACAAATATTATTATGTGCCGGATGAGCCGCGTCTGGCCACCAAGAGAGACGGCACGCCTGAGTTTACTTTCATCAAATACACCAAGACCGACGGCGCAACCAAGGGAGGTATAGTCCACTTTCTGGTCACCTGGGGTTACACCAGTGGAGAGCTGAACTCAGCTGAGTCGGCTCTGGTGCTCAAAGACCCTCAGGCTAAAGTGGCCGGGCCAGTGCCTTTTAAGGAGGGAACTTTCAGGATCATCTCAGCCACGGCCGGTGAGGGAGGCCTTTTCACGCGGCGTATCGTCGGAGAAGGCAAAGCACCAGTGATGCCCGGTCAGAAAGCGGCTGTGTCTATCGCCCTGACCGAGGAAGGAGCTTCGCTTCTCTGGGAATCCTTCAAGAATCCAACCTCGGATGTCTCAGTCCAGTTCATGCTGAAGTTTGCGGGTGTGACACCAGCCTTTCAAGCCAAGCTGAAAGTGGATTGGGATAAAGTTTATTCTCAGCATGATATTAAGCTGGCAGCAGAAGGTACAATCAAGGTGGTCAAGATTAAGGCAGACGTGAGGGCTACTCTGGAAGAACTACGACAGAAAGGAGCTATCCAGCTGGATGTAGTGGGAGAGAACGAGAACATGCAGAAGATGCTGGACACAGCCTATGAGCACATCCTTCAATTGATGTGCGATAAGGTGCCGATGGGGTCTGGAGCGACAGCGGCTCCTTCTTCGCGAGCTACAGCAAGTTCGATCAGGCGCGGGGACAGGTCGGTTCTTACGCGGTGGTCAGGTAAGATACCTATCGTTGATGGTCCGGCTATCGAATATGGCAGTAAGAATTTCTATGAGGCTGAGGCTTATCACGGTGGTCCTAATCCCAGCCCGGAGCCGATTCAATCTGCTCAGCAGGATGACTGTCCGGCCAGCGCCAGACAGCAAGCGACTCTCCTGGAGAACAGAGCGAATTCATTTCTTTCTGCCGGCCAATTCAGAGAGGCTGTTGAATCCTTGGAGAAAGCCTATTCGATCTGTCCAGATCCCAAGTATCTTTTTTCCCTGGGTTCTATCTGGTGGGAGAATTTGAAGTCATATAAGAGGGCAAGAGAAAAATATGATGCACTTATTATTGCAACCGATCCATCAAACCGCTATCCAGAGTTACGTGATAAGGCTAAGAAGCGCATTGAAGTCTTAGAAGAGGCTCTAAAAATCCTAAGAGAAGGAGTGGACATCAGTAGAGATGCCGATAAGCTGGACGAAGCGGGCCAAAAAGCTCAAGCCAAAACAAGATATCTTGAGGCTGTAGCTGTATATCAACGTGGCCAAGAAATTTTGAATGCCCCAGCTTTCATGAACAACATTGCGGGCTGCTATTACTGTATCGGGGATATGATGAGCGACAGAGTTTATCTAGAAAAATCCCTAGGACTTTTCAAGCAATTATGGGAATATATCACGCAGTATCCTGAGTCATACACGGATCTGGATGAAAAAATGAATTATATCAATGAAAAAATTGTCGAAGTCAACAAGAAGCTTCAGTCGTTACCAGCCGATCAGTCTGCGGTACCGGCTGAGGCGGGAGTAACCGGAACTCAGACTGCACAAACTGCCACGGGTGCAGCGCAGCAGCAAACGACGACACAACAGGCACAAGCAGGTCAGACTGCCACTGCTCCGGCTGCGGGCCAGACTACTTCCACAGCCGCTCAGACTACTACTAAGCCACCAGAGACAACAGGCACTCAGAAGCCGGCCACAACATCTGGTAAGACTCCTCCAACGGCCGGGGCTCAGGCTCCAGAGGTTAAGCCGATTGTCAGTGTTGATATTGGTTACAGCTTCAAGCGCATCAAGCTCTCAGGAAAATATGAGGTGGACATGCGTAAACGCCTGCGCGAGGACCGGGAAGTGGTCATGAGCGGCAACGTCAGTGGAGTTTACCAGAAATACGGCGAGGACAAACGTTTCTTTACCGTGGTCAGTCTGGATGACCCGACCTTCCAGGAAAGAAGTGTAGAAGTCATCCTGGACGGTCAGGATGCTGATGATTTTAAGAACTACATCAACAGCGTTTCGGTGATCTTCAGAAAGCAGCGTTTCGCTGGCCCAATGATGACCGGTGAGGTCAAGTTTTTTGAGCAGCAGTATGCAGAGAGAGGTAATCGTTTGAGCTTTAAATACGGACGCGTGAACGAAGCTTCGACCGAATGGCTGGATTACGAGTATAAGACCAAGTGGAATTTCTACGGCGGGATTGAGTGGGAGAGCGATTGGACCGGCACATCGGACTCGGTAATTACCCTTTCTCCACCAGTGAAGCGCCGGACAATAGAAATCTCTGTTGATGAGGATAATATTCTGAAGAACGGAATCAAAGCTGTGGCTATCCAGATAAAGCACAAGATCTTCGGAAAAGATATCTTGAAAGAAGTAGTCATAAATTACGACCGGGGCGATCCGCTCCAGGCTAATTACACTTACCTGCATGAAGAGGGCAAAGCCGGGTATAGCTTCAAGGCTATCTGGCTTACCCTGGACGGCAAGGAAGTTGAGACTAACTGGGTCAACCGGGAAAGCCCCTTTGTCTATGCTGTATTTGCTAAATAATAAATACAGGAGGATTAAATGAGATACGGGATTAGAAAGAGGATTTTTTTAGTTGTCTTTTGTCTGGTTTTTCTGACCCCTTTTCTGCTGGCTGAACTCGAACTGGACTCTTCCCCGCTTCAGGTTGCCAACGCCTACCTTTTTAAGGACCATGCTGAGCCGAACGTTTATTACTACATGCCCAACCAGCCTCGTCTGGCTTACTGGCCAGACGGAACGCCAAAGCTGACATTCCTAAAATACACTAAGGCTGGCAAGGAAGAGGCTAAGGGAGGCATACTGCATTTCTTCGTTAAGTATGGTCTTGACGAACAGGAACTGGCAAAGGTAAGGCAGGAGCTGACCAAATTAAACCCCAGGGGAAAGCTGAAGGGTCCGCTGGTTTTCAAGAAAGGTAGTTTCATAGTCGTCTCTGCGGCTGTCGGTGAGGGCGGAGTTTTTACGCGGAAGATCATAGGTGAAGGAAAGGCACCCCTTATTTCAGGACAGGAAGTTTCTGTTTCAATTGCCGTGACTCCTGAAGGAGCAGCTTTTCTGGAGGAAGCTCTGCGCCAGCCTACCTATCCCGTGAGCGTCAGGTTCGAAATGACCTACGAGGGTTTAACACCAAAGTATCAGGCTACAGCGACCATCAGATGGTCCAAGGTGCGGGAATATTTTGACCAGTATAGCAAATGGAAAATATACAAAAAGAAAAAGCTTGGTATCTGGACCTGGTATATTAGAAAAGGGACTGGTGAATACCACGAAATCAAGGATGAGCTTACTTCTAAAGGCGCAGTTAAGATAGACATTACAGGCGAGGACCAGAACCTCGACGCTCTGATGCAGACTCTGGTCGACACCATCATGCGTGAGATGTTCGATACCAAGCTCGAGCTGCCTGGCGAAGAGGAGAAGGGAGCAGAGGATCAGAGCGGTTCAGGTGGACAGCAGCAACAACAGGATCGACCATATGGTGTCAGCACGACCAGAAAGAAGGTCTCTCGAAACGACGACTGGACGATCAACATGATCAAACGCCTGCGCCAGGAGCGGGATACAGGACCTATGGATGCCAGCATCGGCGACATCCTGCGGAAGTACAAAAACAACAAGAAAGTCTTTGACATCATTAATCTGGATGACCCTGACCTGCAGGACCGGACCGTTTATGCCATACTTGATGGTGAAGATTTTGAAACTTTCAAAAAATACATCAATTTCGTAACGGTCAGCTTCAAGAAGGCTCACAAATCCGGTGAACCAACTACCCGCGATCTGATCTTTAATGCCCAGACTTTCACTGAGCGTGGCAATATGCTGCCTTTTATCTATCCCAGGCTCGGTGAAGGTGCCACCTGGTTGAGCTATGAATACAAGACCACCTGGAGCTTCGTTGGTGGATTAAAGGTTGATAATCCCTGGACCAGGAGCGAGGAAGCAGCCATCAATCTATTCCCGCCGCACCGTTACCGCGAGATTGATGTCATAGCTGATGAAGAGAACGTGAGGCAATACAATATCAAACTGATCACCGTGGCCTTTAAGAACAGGTTCGCTGACCGCGAAAAAACAGGGGAAGTCAAGATTCTGCCATCAGAAACGCTGCTGGCAAAATACGAATATGTGCATGCTGAAAATGACATGAATTTTCAGTATCAGGTGACCTGGCTTCTTGGCGACGGTCGCCGCGTATCTTCTGGCTGGCAGACAACCACAGACCCCTTCGTTTACGCACTATATCAGGAAAAATAAGGCGAGAGAAAAACTACAATAGCAGGCTGGAACAGATTAAGTATTAGAACCCAAAATTAAATAAAATAATAAGCTAAAAGATAGAAGCTCTATCATATATGAAAAAGAAGGGGAGCTATTATCGACCTGAAAAGCAACAGAAGCCATAAGCGGCCGACAAATATGAAGGAAAAGCCCGGGGTTGTCATCAGCGCCTGCCTGAATGGCTTTTATAATCGCTATAACGGGGCTACGGTCAGCGATAACGAGGTCAATGCTTTAAAGCCGCTTTTTAACCTGGTTAATGTCTGTCCTGAGGTGGGCATTGGCCTGGGCGTGCCCAGAAAAACAGTCAGACTGGTCAGGATCGAGGATAAACTGGAAGTCATCCAGAACGAAACCGGACTCGATGTGACCAGAAGACTTCACGATTATTCTGAATCTTTTCTTTCTGCTCTTGAGGAAGCAGATGGTTTCATACTCAAGGCCAAAAGCCCGAGCTGCGGAGTCAAAAGCGCCAAGGTTTTTAAAGATACAGAAGGCAAAATCATTCTGGGAAAGGATGATGGTATCTTTGTGAGGGCAGCAAGAGAAAAATTCCCTCACCTGCCAATCATCGATGAAGGCCGGCTTAAGAATCGGAACCTGCGCTGGCTTTTTCTTACCCGGGTCTTTTTACACTTCAGATTTCAACAAGCGAGAAGAAAGGCTGGCTCCCTCATTGAATTTCACGCCAGAGCCAAGTACCTTTTTATGTCTATCTCGCAGAAAGACCTCCGGTCACTTGGCAAAATTCTGGCAGGTCACAAAAAAGGGAGTTTCAAAGACACAGCTAATGTCTATGAACAAATCTTCTATTCTCTTCTGACTAAACCTGTAAGAACATCCAACCTGATCAATGCCCTTACCCACATGTTCGGCTATGTTTCTAAACGACTGAGTCAGCAGGAAAAAAATCATTTCCTCATACTTCTCGATGAATACAGGGCAGGGAAAATTGATCTTGTAACAATCGTTGAACTCCTCCGTAGCTACGGATATCGTTTTGGCCTTCCCTACCTTCTTAATCAATTTCTACTCGAAGATAAAGAGAGAAATTAACCCGGTTTGTTCATAAAAATGAATATTATTGCCTGAGCAGACCTGGAAGTCAGGGCCAGGAGATGATTATCTGAAATCGATTGAGTGCCGCTTAATATCCATGTTATTTACGATTAACCAGAGGAAACCTGGATTGTTTTAAAAAATCGTGGCTTGTAACAATCACCCTCTGTCTCTTCATCTTTTTCTTCTCAAAGAATCTCATTTTTTGTAGGATCGATGGAAGATTAAAAGTGGAATTAGCGTCAAAACAAGAAGTGTAAAATGATTTATGCACTGTCCAGCGAGAAAAAACCTGTCGGGCCTGTATTTCTTCTGGCGGTTTTCTTCCTGATATTGAGTGCTGGAGTTTATGCCCAGGGCAGATCCAAAACTATATCCATCCAGAAGATTGACCGCACGCCAAAAATTGACGGTCATATCGATGATGCCTGCTGGAAAGCAATTCAACCTGTCTCAGGTTTTGTGCAGTTTGACCCCCACAACGGCGCTCCGGCTTCTGAAGACACTCTGGTCTGGGTCGCCTATGATGACAATTACATTTATTTTGCCTTCCTGATGAAAGATTCCCAGCCAGAGAAGATCTGGGCCGAGCTTACTCCCAGAAATGAATTTGAGCACAACGACTCGATCATGGTCATGCTTGACACCTACAATGACCGGAGGACA
>Ga0172362_10003272_pt1 | contig 14008 bp, 22 predicted proteins | sample LakKivs1_kivu2a2_FD_114534 | JGI IMG/M metagenome (GOLD analysis project Ga0172362, IMG submission 114534) | Sediment microbial communities from Lake Kivu, Rwanda - Sediment s1_kivu2a2 | ecosystem: Environmental > Aquatic > Freshwater > Lake > Sediment | place: Rwanda: Western Province, Lake...
AGTATACCTCTGACATATATATATCAACCTATGCATAAATTTTTGAAAGAAAAAGAATTATGTTTCGTGACGCATTCATCCAACGACTAAAGTCGTTGGCTTTCTGCTACTTGGAGATCGTAAAACATTATTGAGAAACTTAAAACGATTACTGCCTTTTTTTAGGTTATCTCGCCTACTTTGGACCTCCGATATTTTCTTGTCAAAATACTTTGCGTGAGTATTATTTTTGATTTTGGTTCCATCTGTTGCCACAACCAAGTGCTTTAGTCCAATATCAATACCTATTTTATCTCGTGGCTGCTTATTAATTTCTTTGTGGTCGGTTATAATATTCAGAAACCATTTGTTATTTTTATTGCTAATAGATATCTGTTTGATATTACCTTTTAGATCGCGATGTTGAGCAAATGCAATATCTCCATATACTTTGGTTCTAAATATTTTATTTTCAATAGAAAAACCTGATTGCGGATAGCAAATCCCAAAGAAATCTCGACAACTACGAAACTTTGGAAATCCGGCAGTTTCTTTGTTTTTCACTCTTCGGAAAAATGCTTGATATGATTTGTCAAGCCTAATGGCTACTTGCTGAATAACTTGACTATGTATTTCTGATAGAATTGGATCGCTTTCCTTCAGTGCTGGTAATTCATTTTGTTGCTGATTTTTAGTGATTGTTTTCTTTTCAGACTTATACGCTTCAATTTTTTGATTGAGAAAATAGTTATACAACCAGTTGAGTTTGTTAGCGTGTTGCCACAACTTTTCTTGCTGCTTTTTGGTTGGATATAGTCGATATTGAAAAGTTAGCATATTAGTCTTCTTGGAGCGTTCTTTGATTTTCTACATATTGTTTCAAGACATCAAGCGAAACATTACCTGTTGTAGAGAGAAAATATGATGGCGACCAAAAACTATCGCCCCAGAGTTTGTTCTTGAGAAAATCTTTGTATTGTTCTCGAAGTAATCTACTGGAACGACCTTTTAGGTAATTGATGAACTTGATGAGATCAAGTGTTGGTTTAGTCGCAAAAAGAATATGCAAATGATCGTCTCCACATTCTTGTTCGATGATTTCAACATCAAACTCTTCAGCAATTTTCGTCATTATAGTTTTTAGACTGCCAATAATTGCATCATCGGTGAAGACTTTTTGACGATATTTTACTACTGTTATGAAGTGATAACATAGTGAAAATACTGCGTTATTTGTTTGTCGCATTCGATACATAAGTTATGTTCCATTTTAGGTTACCTATATTATATATCTACTTATGCATAGTTTTGCAACTTTTTCTATGACGCATTCATCTCTCGCCTAAAGGCGAGAGTTTTCTGCTACGATCACGATAAAAAACGAGCCAAATTACAATCTCAATTAGTAGGAGAGAAAAAAACATCAAAAAAAATAAAAAGGTTAACTTCTAAACGTAATGATAAAATTAACGATTATATGCATGAGGCAAGTCGATATTTAGTTAATCATTTAGTTTCTCAGGGAGTGTCAAAATTAATAATTGGACATAACAAACTCTGGAAACAAGAGACTAATATTGGTAAATGTAATAATCAAAATTTTGTCAGTATTCCGCATAGTAGATTTTTTGCTATGTTAAAATATAAATGTAATTTAGAAGGAATTTCTATTGTTGAGAGAGAAGAGAGTTATACAAGTAAATGTAGCTTTTTAGATCTTGAGCCAATTAAGAAGCAAACCAAATATGTTGGATTGAGGGTAAAACGAGGGTTATTTAGAAGTCAATCTGGCATTAATATTAATGCCGATGTGAATGGTTCTTATAATATCTTGAGAAAAGAAATCCCTGAAGCTTTTAGCCAGGGGATAGAGGCTGTAGTAGTTCAGCCAGTAAGGGTAAACCCTTATCAAAATAAGTTATGGAATATAGTTCCATAAATTATTGAACTATAATTAAACCGCGCTAATTGTTAATCTCGTATAAACAAACCATTTAATAGTCGTCGCAGCATTGGCCCCAGTCAAGACTCTTAACTGAGTTCCAACAGTAGTAATTGTTGGAACAGTCCAGCCACCAGCTCCAGTACTTCTAGGATCCGTGCTAATTAAGCTGCCAACCGCAGTTGGGGTGCCATTGGATTGAACCATGTATGCATGAGTTAAAGTATGAATTAACCCGTTTCCAGCATCATCTTGTCTTCCAACAATCACCGCTTCTACTTTAATGAGTGAGGTGGTAAACCCAGCGGTATTCAAATCTTGTAAGAAACCAAAGTTTTGAGTACCCGTGGTGGTGGTTGACTCGTCTCTAAACTCATAAACTCGGCTACTAGTTGAGCTAACTCCCCAAATATTCGGGTTTTTTAGGGTTCCAATCGCGAAATTTTGACCCGCACTATTCTTAGTCCATAACCCATCAGCTTGAGAATAAAGAATTGAACCATTGACCGGATTACCAGAAGTTGGGGCTGTTTGAGCATTTCGAATATAAATAACACGATCTCCGGTATTAGCCGGCATTTCGGTGGAGGTTACATCAGTCACCCCACATAAAGCAACTACTTTATTGTTGCTCAAAGTATTGGCAACATGCACCAAATGATAGCCATCTACCTCCATTGAGACGCCACCATCTAATGAAGAAGCTCCTCCAAGACCACCAATTAGTCTAATAGTACCTCCATTTTCAGAAGCATTAGTTGTCGTTTGAGCAATCATATACATATCAAATGGCGTGCCAGTTGTATTAACTTGTCTTAAAGTTGGTTCTTTTCCATCAATCCAAGTTAAAAATTGACATTTAATACTTGCATCATCGGCAGTCCCAGTCACTGATAATACAGACTGACTAATATTCGTTCCAGATAAATCATTGCCAGCCGTAAATGTATTCGCTGGAGCTGCTGGACCCCAAGCGGCCCCGTTCCAAGTCAAAACTTGATTAATTGATGGAACTGCCGTATTAACTGGTTGCCCTTGTAACCCTGAGACTCTTGGGGTTAATGCACTTGACCCAGTTCCCGCTAAATCGCCAGATAATCTAACTATGCCCTTGACTGAAACTGTAGCATCAGGAGGTGGGGGTGGGTTAATCAAATTAGCTAACTGAGAAATAGCAGAAGTAGCATTTGAATACTGGACTGAGTTAATAGTAACTGGCGGAGCTAAGACAATAGAATAACCATCATGTTTAAATGATTCTCCAACAACATGTTTTTCAAAATCATACCGATCAGTTACTACTCGCCCAGTTAAGGCGCCAGTAGTAATATTCGGATTAGTTGGGTTTGGAGGATTTGCCATAGTTTTCTCACATTAGTTAGCAGTCAGTTTAAAGAATAATTGTATGTGTATGCCCCAATGCTTCCATCACCACACCATTAACGATCGAATGATTGTGTCCTTGGGCTACTGCGGTTGTTTGGTTGATTTGACTAATCGAAGTTATTTTTTCACTCACCGTAATAGAATGCGTATGGGGCGGGATGCCGGGAACGGAACCAAGACTGGTCATTAACTTACTCGGGAACATCGAACTATCACGGAAAACTCGAATTTGATAAATTGGATCAGTTTTGCGAACTCGAATTGCTCTGAATTTTTGTCCGCCTTGAAGTCCAACAATCGTATTGTTTCTAGTTACTTCAGTAACTTCGTATCTAAATTCTTCATTTTCCCCAGTTTGATCAAACAAAATCAAAACATCTCTCATTTTAATCGTTGGAACCGTCAATGTCCAAACATCAATTGGGAATTCAGATTCTAATCCAGCTTCATACATTTTGAGACCTTCTGGAGTCGGGCCCACTCTAATTCTAATTCTTCCACTAGAAATACGAGGATTAAAATATTGCTCATAGCCAAGCACAAATTTACTTCCAAAACAGAATGGGCATCGATCATCTTGATATTCGCTCGAAGCTAAATAACAAGAACAAGTAATCCCTGTTTGAACCCGACGTACTAAAATGGCATCGCGGCCTGTCAAAGATAATAATACATCTTGTCTTTGAGTATTTTGATCTTGAAGAGAAAATCCTCGGAAAATTTGATAGTTGCCATAACCATCAATGCAACCCATCTCTCCACCGATATAGCTCCCAACACAGGTGCCATTCAATAGTTGAACCGGATCCGTACGATGATATCCTGCAAAGTCATACATTGGAAAATCAACGTTATCTGCATCAGCAATAGATAAATCAGTGCTTAAAATATCAGTCAATACTTGGTGATAGCCATCAACCATAGTAAAAGCATTATTTGGATATTCAAATCTAGATTGACACGTAAAAATACGGTCAAACATTTGGCTTTCACCAATAATAAAGAACGGAACAGTTGGATTCCAAGTGCTTGTTCCATCAAACCCAGCTACTGTATGTTGTCGAGCAGTCGTATTATCATACCCACGACCACCATTGGTTCCAACGACAGCCGTCACTACTTTGACAATAAAAGAATCTCCTTCAGTAAAAATTGGAGAAGTTTCATTAATAGCAAAGGTCAAAACGCCATTAGTTACTGTATTTCCGTCAGCCTTCCAAATAATAACATTTCCATATTCGTCGTAACGGTCTCCAGAAATAGAACCAAAAGCAATGAATTTGGCTGTATTAGCCACTCGATTACCTAAAGAATCTCGTTGAACCCCAATACAACGAATAGTCCAAGTTTCAGTAATACCGACGCCAACAGATAAGCTGGTGATTGTTCCTTGACCAACATTGGTGACTAAAGGTTGATAAAAATTACCACCACCCAAATCAACTAAATGAGCCGGAATACCTGCAACTGGAGGGGGAACAATCAGATTGTTATTGACAGTATCAACAGCAGCATATTGAATTAGTTCGACTCCAACTCGAACTACTCCAGTTGGAGGAAAATCAGTGACATCAATTAATGGAACGATCAAAGAGACCGGCGACATATCTTGACGCAAAATGCTTTGAGGATAATATCTTAAATTATCGTGGGAAATTGGTAATAAAGTTAAATCATAAATCGCCGGATTATATTCAATTGGACGAACAGCAACGAAATAATTTTGTCCAGGAACCAAATCAATCAGATTAGCCTCTAAACATTCATCAATCGAGACAAGCTTCGGCCCTTCAGTAAAAATAGCTTCTTTTACTGTTGAATAATAGATATTATAGGCAATGTTGTAGTTTGGAACAGATTTGAGAGCCTGATGCCACTTGACATTAATAGAATAGCCATCGCCAAAGCTACTAACAGCTTCGGTACCTGCTCGAACTGGATTATAGTAATAAACCATACTATAATTCGCATTTATTAGTTTAATTTACTTTTTAATTCTTCATATGGAAGATGTCTCTGTAATTTAGAAATAAAGCTTCTTTTATTGTGGGTAGCTTTTTTCGCCACCTCAATTGCGTGGTCAAGATCTTGGAATTCATAAAGTAATCGATCAAACACAACTTGTTGAATTGTTAGGTCCTGGTCATTAAGAAGAGTCAATAGCTCCTCATGATTGGCAATTTGAGCCGCCCATATTCTCAACGAAAGGTCTGGGCTTTTCAATAAAGCTCGAAGGCTGCCAATTTCTTTCAAACTTTTCATTAGTCGTCGAATTGATCCTTCTAGCTGCGTTCTCCAAGCATAAGAAATATTTTTTTTATTTTTTTTATACGGCAATAAATTAGGTACCGAGGAAATTAAATTATCCAAATTTAAAGGAGAGTTCGACATCTCACGGAAGTGCTCAATCGTTATTTCCAGTTGTTCAGGATTATCTGAATCAATTCCTTCTTGTAAAGAATCTAAGTAATCGGAAATAATATAAGCCAAGTCTTCATCTAAATATCTTTCTTTTTCTTCATGATATTGGTCGGAGGAGTCATCAGATGGTTCATAGTGCTCAAATATTGAGTTATATTCATCTAATCCCATCTCTCTTTTTAATTCGTTAATCCATCCAGGATGCTTTTGATCAAAGGCATCTCGACCAATTCTATCACGATAATTAGAAATATCCTCATAAGATGGGTCTTGATAAAAATCAGACCCTGTTGTCTCAACTGTTTCTTCTACTTCTGCAATCTCATTCGGATCTAATAAATCTCCTTGATAATTAATCAAAAACTCATAGGCAGCATTAATTAATTTCATTTTCAAACCATCATCTTTTAGAATATCTGGATGGTTCTTTTTAGCTAATAACTTATATTGAGTTTTAATATTTTCTACATTAGCTGTTGGGGACATTTCCAATGTATTAAAGGCCTCTTTCTTCGTTCTAATGAGTGAGGCCGCTACTTTTTCCAATAAAGTATCTTTTAAATCATCATATTTATGATTTTCTACATCATGATAGTCCAACAAATGATCTACATAGTCTTCAGCCTCATCTTCGCCAAATTCATCAGCCAAATAACTTACTTGATTTTGAAAAGCTTCTTGCTCATATTTATTTTCAAGATATTCTCCATCATCTGAGCTTTTAGTTGGCTTTTTCCCAGTAGTTTGTTGTAAAACATGAGTGACTTCATGAATTGCATATCCGCAACATTTCTCAAAATCACCATCTGTTAATAGTTTATAATTAAATATAATGACTCCATGGTCAGTTTTTGCGGAAGTATCAATTTGTCCAAATTTCATTGGATAAAAATCTAATTCAGCCAAATCTACCCCATAATCTTTGAAAACTTTTTTCATTGACTTGTCTTTTTTTAAATTTTCCTTGATTTTGTCAATAAAATTGAGAAAAAAAGACGGAGGCATTTTTTTCAATTCAGCGAGAGTGTATTTTTTTTCCATATTGATATGATTTCATATTAACATAAAAGGAATTATTTTTCATTTTCTAATGTTTTCCAAAGAGCCCGTTCAATAAATTGTTGAAACTTTTTTTTGCTCCAACGCTTCATTCCAGTTATTTTTTTAATCTGAGCTTTAGTCTCCTGGTCAATTTCTAAAACTAATTCGCCAGACCCATCTTGATTTTCTTTGATTTCAATTACTGTTAGTTTCATAATCTTTAGACAAAGTCCCCTTATTTATCTACTGTTGTTAACGATAACACAATTCTTGTTAATTTTTGATTTTCAATTGGAGGAGAGCGGTGGACCAGTCCTAAACAATTAGAATGTTTCCCCTTCATTAATAAAATTTGATTATTTGTAGCTCTCTCTATCAGGTTTGGATTAATTATAATTTCTCGATTAGCTTCCTCTGGACTTTCTTTCAGATTTTCAAAAGCCTTTCGATTGACATTATCATCCAACAAATATTCTGTCCCAGGACCCAAATATGTCGTTATTAAACGACATCGAACATAATCCACATGAAATTTTGAACATTGGTTGCTTTTTAATACATTAAAATTAAATCTAATAAGATTATATTGAGTTAATTCTTTGAAATTATTTATTAATTGACTTAAATCTTGTTTAATCCAAGAGAAACAAGAAATGCTCCTACCCTTAGTAATAATTGAAAAATTCAAATCCGTAGCAGCTGTAATCTTACAATCAAAATCAAAATCTTCTTGAGCCCAATCCATTAATTCTGAATGGATCCAAGTCGGCAACTCTCTGTTATACAGAGCATAATTTTTTGCATTTTCTAAAATAATCATATTTATAATTTTATTAGCTTAAGTTATATCGGCTTAAGCAGCTCATGCTATCCAGCTTATATCAGAGGTATTATTTTAATTAATAAGGCCGACTGATTTGATCATAAAATAAAGGAATTAAAAAATGGAATATCAAACATACGATTCCACAATGGAATTATTATTAGATTTACGACTTCATTTTTTAACTCATAACAGTAAAATCTTAAAAAGAGACAACCCTACTAAATTGCTGATAGGTTGGGAAGCTATTCATGATGATGATAAAAAATGCAAAATGTTCTTTATAAAAGTTTTTGCATTTAAAATGCATAATATACAAAATTTAACTAATAACATTGAAATAAACACATTATTTTTGGAGTTGATTCAGTCCTCCAAAGGCAGAGATAAATTAGCCGATTTATTATGCTCGCATGATGAAAATAATGCGCTATTAAAATATTTAGATCGAATGTTGAAAATGAAAGCCTTTTGGTAAATATGAGAATTCATGAAGATTTATTTAATTTAATACGCGAATTACGGCAACATGTAATTATTAATCATGGCAAGATAGAATCTTTAAACAAAGAAAAACAATTAGGATATAGCGTTTGGGTCTGGAAACTTCATCACTCTAGCCAATATCAAGAAGCTATTTATTTATGTCCATCATATTTTAAATAATATGGATTTGGAATTAAAACACCTACAAATGATAATAAGGTGGAATGTTACTTTAAAAAAATTATTCTACAAAATGATTGTAGAATAAAATTAACAGAACTATTATCTTCTAATATTGAAGATGATATCTTGCTTAATTATTTAGATAGAATATTGAAATTAAAGGGTTTTTGGTAAAATGAAAACTATATATTTTACGAATATAGTTCAAAGTGAATTGCTAGATCTTCTCTTAGATTTGAGAAATGAGTTTTTGACTTATGATTGCAAAATTGAACATAAACCAAAGATATCTAAAATCTTAATAGTTTGGAATTGTACCAGTAGTAATCGAAGCGTTAAATTCTTACTTAGCATTCCGTTCATGAGTAATGTTAAAAATTTAACCCAGAACATGGAAATCAATAATTATGTGGCCGACATGTTATCCTCTCTCTCCGGAAGAGATAAATTGGCGGCCTTATTATGTTCACATGATGAAGATAATATCTTGTTGAAGCATTTAGATCGAATGTTGAAAATGAAAGCTTTTTGGTAATGTTTGATAAGCCTTGCTCAAAGTGTCGGCAAAATATTGAGATAAAAAAGAACGGATTGTGTCGATCCTGCAATACCCTCTACATGAGAGAATATCGAGCCAAAAATAAAAAGAAAATAGCAGAATATCAAAAACAATATGATGCTAATCATTACTACCAACATCGCGAAAGAATTATCAATAATAAAAAAAACTATTATCAAAATAATAAAGAACAAATCTTAATTGATCGTCAGCAATATTACTTAGAGCATAAAGAAAAAAGAAAAGAATACAATCATCAATATTATCGACTTAATCGAATTAAGATATTAAAAATAATTGGCAAATATCGCCTTCACAACTTAAAGAACATTCAATTCTATCAAAATGCTTATCAGAAAAAACGTCGGTTAAATAACATTGCGTACCGTCTCCATACAACTATTTCAGCTAATGTTAGGCATCATCTACGATTGCATCAATTATCAAAGAATAACATTTCTGTCATTAAATATTTGAATTATTCGATTCATGAGTTAAAGAAACATTTAGAATCGCAATTTGAGCCATGGATGAATTGGGGAAACTATGGAGTGTATTGTATTCGGACCTGGCGGGATGATGTCCCTTCAACTTGGACTTGGCAGATTGATCATCTGGTTCCCAAATCAAAATTTCAAATTAGTTCAATCAATAGTCCGGAATTTCAACAATGCTGGTCCTTGGAGAATCTTCGACCACTATCATCAAAACAAAATGTGATAGATGGTAATAGAAAATAATAATTCTCTGTAGATATTAAACATTTAAGCAAATAACATGAATTTTAAATTATTCTTCTCGCTCTTAGGTGTCGAAGACGGCTAAAAGCGGGATTCAATCCGCTAGTCATGCCGAAGACACCTAAGCCCTTTGGCGCAGGTCTGAGTGAAGCTTTTATCATCTTTAACTTGTCCCAGTAATGTGACAATAAAGTACTATATTGAGTATTCATCAAATCACTGACTGTGGGTGGAGTAAAGTTCAAACCATTATCATTTACTTGAAATTCACGACCTCTTTCAATCAATGCTTTTGAAGCTAAAGCATAGAGAGTTGCGCCTTCCACTAGAATCTCTCCAAATTGCTCAACGAAATTATCATCATCAAATTGAAAAAAGGTGAAGAAGGGAACTTGGTTAAAATCCCAAAGCGCTGTGGCTAAAAAGGTCACTAACATGTCGATAGAGAAAATGTCACAATCGACATAAACAACGTTACCATAACTATCAGTTGCTTTCGCTTTGCCAGAGCTATTGAGTCTTGCTTTGAGTGATTTCAGTAATTTATTGATATTTTTAATGGCAGCCTGTGAGTAATTAAAGCCAGGATCATTGCCTAGCTTGACATAACCATCAGAATTAATTCCAGGTAATTGGGTATGAAGAACCACAAATTGGAAAGTGGTTTCTACTCGAAAGCCATTGACATAGCCGACCCAAACATCATTATAAGTGCCATAAGGCCCATTGATGGGGACAGTATAGATGAAAGAATACTTTCCAGTACTAACTCTAGCTACACCGGCAGAAGTTGGAGCTATCGCTACCAATCCACTAGGTTGGGTGATAGAGATGGTTGGAAAGGAGTCAGTATCAACCGGATTACCAGATGTATCCTTGAATTGAATGATCAGATTGACTTGATCTGTCACATCAATTACTTCTCCACGTGCTTTGATCGCCATAATTATTATACCAAATTAATCCTAATTAACTTAGGCTGGTAGCAAAATTACCAAATGGAGCTGTCACCACGACCTGGTAAATTTGATTATTAATCACATTTGTGGTTGGATTAGTATAGGCAATATCGACCAAATAGCTGCCAATGGAGACGGCCCCAGTCGGAAGAGTAAATTGTGCGTAATATAAGCCAGTATCTAATTTAGTCATCGGGCTCGGATAACCAGAAGCTAGGGTTAATGCTGGAAAAATAATACGATTGACGACTGGAAGCGTTGGGCTGTCCGTTCGGTAACCGTCAACGACTTTAGTCTCTAAGAAGATAGTGACTTCCATCCCCGGCATGTAATGTAAGATATTGCTCATAATCTATATGCCGAACTAATAATATCTTCTAATAATAATATATTACTAAGTGATTAAAAAAAACAAAGATTCATTTTGGCTAACGAACATGTCGAATCGAAATGTCAGTTTAGCGGATCTAAACCTAACAATTAAGGCATATTCTTGCGTTAATTTGTTAGATAGCAGACACTATTATTATACCCTGGAGCAATTGCAAAAGTCGGAAAAATCTGGATCAATTTTCAAAAAAAGAGATAAAGTTATCGTTAGAAAAGTTAAACCAGAAGTATTGCAAGCAAACATTCCATTGCTCCGAGAAACATTTATTCCCTCTCGTGAAAAGTCTATTTTAGAAATCAAAGAAGAAGTATATGAAGAATTAAACGTATCTGATGAGGAATTTGCGAAAGAAAATGCAGATATGGTTGATGTAGAAAAGCAAATTTAATAGAGGAAAATATGTCACAAAAAAGATCTGCAGCCATATCTAATGATACTATTAAACTCAATGATGCCTTGAAGAATCTTGAGATTATCGAACAAATTGAGCCAGAGATAATCGAAGAATATAAAAATTTAAACGAAAAATTCGATCAAGTGATTTTAAAAATCAAAAATAGAAAGAAAAGTAGAAAGGAAGAATCGAATACTTAACAAAGGAAATAAGAATGGCTGAGCGACCAAATGACAATCTCAAAAAACAAGATTTAGATTTAATTTTAGAAGTCAATGCTAAGGCCATTCAAGTTCAATCAGAAGTGTTTGAACAAAATGAAGAAGTAATTGATTCATTAAATCAAATCAAAAAAGTTCAAGTCGATCAAGAGAAAAAAATTGATAAATTAGTTTCTCAATCGGAAGAACATCACCGCGATTTATTCAGAATTCAAGTCTTATTCATCACCGGACTCATGTCATTGGTGATTCAGATTATTCAAATCTTTCTCAAAAAATAAATTAATTTCTTAAGACGGTGACTTCAACTGCTTTGGGGACCCCACGAACATTTAATCCTAAGCCAAAAGAAACCTTTTGACTTTTATATAATGTCTTAAATCCATCGCAAGAAACGTCTGAAAAATGGACAAATAAGTCTTTTTGTTTCTTTTCATCCTTTTCCCAAGCAATAAAACCAAAACCTTTTTTCGGATCAAACCAGATTACTTCGCCAATGTACTTTTCACTTGCTGTCATTTGCTATTCCTTTATTAAATAATTTTCAATCACTTATCTCGATACACTAATTCACCATCTACCCACAACTCGCCCATCTCAGTTCCCGGAACAGTCAAGGCTCCACTAGCTTTTAAGGAGGCAAAACACTCACCTAATAGCTTATAAACTTCAATGGCTCCCACCTTGGAAATATCCTTTTTTTGATCAGCAAATTTAGCATCTACCATCAATTTATCATATTTATGGAAAATCGCCAACATTTCCTTTTGTCGACCGGCCCATTGAGCGACAGTTAAGAACTTTTTTCGAGTCTCAGCCTCACTAGTTGGGCGATTACTAAGATTGTCGGGATTTGATGCGTCAATTTGATATCTACTCATTCTGGTCTCCGTATATTTTATATGACTTATTCTTGAAAAGAATATATGGACTCTCTATCCCTTCAATATTTCTTTTTCCATCTAATTCATATACCAATGTTCGGTGATTTGGCAGCCTAGTAGATGGAAAAACTCCAATAATTTTCAATCGACCATTATGCAAATAAACATGATGGTTCGCACATAAAATAGCTAAATTTAACGGATGATTATTGGTGTTAACTTCAGTTCGCTCAATAATATGATGAAGTTCCAAAACCTTCGGATCATTCACGTCACATGATTCGATTTCACATTTATTCAATATTAATTTTGATTTTCTCATAATAACTTATTGCTTTTATGAATGTTAGATTTTGCAGAGAGTGGTCTTAGATTCTCTAAAGACCAACATTTAGCAAATGCTGGCTCATCCATTTGATGGTAGTCAAAAGAAGAGTGTGGAATTACATGGTCAATTTGCCAAGTCCAAGTAGCTATATCGTCATCTTTCCAAATTTTAGCCTGATAAATTCCATAGTTACCCCAATTCATCCAGGTCTCAAAATTAGACTCTAAATGAACAATCAACTCTGATAATGAATATGGCAAATAGTTAGCGACTGCCCGATTTCTTTTCTGGCTATCTCTGAGCTTCAACATTTCCCGGATAGATCTAGAAATATTATTTTTCACCCGATATTGAACATCACTATTTCTTCGGTTAAATTCATATGCTTTTCGTTTGTTTTTTTGAAAAGTAGGCCGACAGCTCTCGCAACATTTGCCCTTGCTAATTAAAGCATCGCAAAGCAAGCAGCTATATTTCTTGATGTTTTTCTGATATTGCAAATAATTGCGATGAACAATGCACTTTTTGCAATAATGAGCCGTTTTGCAATTAAAGAATTGTGATTTATCTTTGACTTGCTGACAACTTGGGCAGAATCTTTGGTGATCAGGGAGACTAGTCTTTTCCTTTTTAAATCCAGCAGAATATTTTGATTTACATGCTTTACAGCAATTGTTGTAACCGTCTCTGGCCGCTTTATTTTTATGAAAACTGGACAATGACAATGCTTGCCGACAGCAAGAACATGTTTTTAATAAACTTTCCATATTACTTAGTCGTCTAGATCTTTAAGAAGTCTATCTTCCATTACCTGAACCGTAGATTATCTTATCTCACGGCCCAAGCTTCAACTCGGACGTAACCATCACCCCGGAACCAAATCTTAGAAATCTCTCGATTTTCGAATAATAAGTTAGCACTGGCTTCAGAGAGAATCATATCACCATGTACGGTTAAACCGTTAAAACTATATTCAATCCTAGTACCCGTCTCTAATTGAAACGAAACGGCATAAGTTGGAGCTTTTAAGTTAATAATTAAATCACAATCGCTATTGAAATTGACGTTATTAACTGTATGCTTATTGAAATAATTAAAGTCATAACCATAATCAACAGGCGCTCTTGGATTTCCAAAATTAGGCATGATACACTCCTGTTATTTATGCTGGTTTATTGCATAGTTTTTCGAACTGTTCTAATACTTTCGTGACTTGATAGGCCAAATCTAACCCCAAGCGCCGATCAGGTTTGCCATGAATTGCTGCCACA
>Ga0172362_10003275_pt1 | contig 13997 bp, 11 predicted proteins | sample LakKivs1_kivu2a2_FD_114534 | JGI IMG/M metagenome (GOLD analysis project Ga0172362, IMG submission 114534) | Sediment microbial communities from Lake Kivu, Rwanda - Sediment s1_kivu2a2 | ecosystem: Environmental > Aquatic > Freshwater > Lake > Sediment | place: Rwanda: Western Province, Lake...
CGGCTGGCCGCGCGCGGGGTGCACTTCCAGCGTGCTTACTGCCAGTACCCCGTGTGTAATCCTTCGCGCGTTTCGATGCTGAGCGGGTTGCGGCCCGACGGCACGCAGGTGTACGACCTGAAGACGCCGCCACGTTCGCACCTGGGTGAGAACGTCGTCTTTCTGCCGCAATACTTCCGCCAGCAGGGATATCACACGGCGCACGTCGGGAAAATCTTTCACACGGGCGACGAGTTCGAAGACCCGGCAAGTTGGGATGTTGAAGTTCGCGAGACGGGCAAGCATCCGCCCGAAGCTGCCGTCCTTCGCTCGAAGGAGCACAACCGTCCGGTGAAGTACGGGATCGAGTGGGCGGTGCTCAACTCGCCGGACGAGGATACAGCTGACGGTGTCGTATCGCGGCGAAGTGCAGCCATGCTCCAGCGATTGGCCGCCGATACCAAGCCATTTTTCCTGGCCGTGGGATTCCGCCGGCCCCATCAACCTTATGCGGCGCCGCAAAGGTACTTCGATCTGTATCCGCTGTCGAAGATCAATCCGCTCGATGAACCGCTGGATCATTTGCGAAGGATCCCCGCGGCGGCGTTTACCTATCCGGCCGGCACGCCGCAGCTCGACGAGATCGATCGCAAGGAAATCGTCGCTGCGTTCTACGCCTCGATCAGCTTTGTCGACGCCCAGATTGGCGTCGTGCTCGATGCGCTCGACGAGTACAAGTTGTGGGGCAACACGGTCGTGGTGTTTGCCAGCGATCACGGATATCACCTGGGCGAGCACGGCGGCATGTGGCACAAGATGTCGCTCTTCGAGCAGTCGGCCCGCGTGCCGCTGGTGGTGATCGCGCCAGGCGCCAAGGGCAACGGCCAGATGTGCGGGCGGACCGTGGAACTGATCGACGTGTATCCCACGCTAACCGATCTGTGCAATCTGCCGACGCTCGCCCAACTGGATGGGCAGAGCCTGCGCCCGCTGCTCGAGGATCCCGAGGCGACCTGGAAGGCGGCTGCCTATACGCAGGTGCTGCGCGGCGAGATTCGGGGAGTCAGTGTGCGCACCGAGCGCTGGCGGTATACCGAGTGGGACGAAGGTCGCCATGGGGCCGAACTATACGACCACCAGGTGGATCCGCAAGAGCTGCGCAACCTGGCTGGCGAAATGGAGTCACATGAAGTTCAGGCGCAGCTACAGATGCTGTTGCGAAAGCGCGGAACGAAAAGCTGAAACGTCGCTTTACGTCGGCTCGTGCTAGGTTGGCTCGTACATCGGCATTGAGATCGGCAGCTCGGTCGTCGGCAACATTTCACGTTGCCGGAGTTGCTGTTCCCAGAACGAGAACTGCGGATCGCCCGCGCGAAACGCAAAGACCGCGTCCGGCAGGGCCCGGCCGCCGGTGACGCGCGAGTGTACGCGAACCACCACAGCGCCGTCGACACGGCGTTCAATATCGCACGAGGGGATGTCAGGCACGATCGATTAGTCCGCAGTCGAGGAAGGAAGGTTGGGAGCGCCATACACGAACCGTATGGTTTGCCCGGCTCGCCGCGGCCCACGGCAAGGACTCTTATTCTCGCATGCTGTCGCCCAAAATCCAGAGGTGAAAACCGGCCGCTGGTTATTCCCAGCCGGCCCGGCGTGCCCCCGGATTCAAGGGTCGCGAATGATAGTGACCGCACCCGGCCGGTACAAGCCGAGATTGGCCGCAGTCTGGCCGCGATGGCGGCTCGTCGCTAGCGGTCCGATCGAGTCTTGTTCCGCGGTTTTGGCGCACGAGCGAGGGTCTGTTGCTCGAGTTGCAGTAGTTGCCGCTTGAACTTGACGCCCGCGGGGCCGCCAAACCCACCGGGAGCCCCCGAGGCGCTGATCACGCGATGACACGGGACGATGATCCCCTGCCGGCAAGCGGCCATGGTCGAACCGACTGCTCGGGCAGCGCGGGGCGAACCGGCCCGGACTGCCAGTTCGCCGTAGCTGATCGTGCTGCCGTAGGGAACTTTACGGCACTCGCGCAGGATTGCCTGTTGAAAGGGTGTGAGGCCGGCCACGCTGAGCGGTACGTCGGAAAAATCGACGATGCGGCCGCGCGCAAAATCCTGCAGCCGCTTAATGAGTTTCTGCCACGCGTGCCTGGGCGTGGCGTCATCCACCTGCGAAGTGTCCACATCGGCGAGCGCCGCCGCCGCGCTCGTGCGGCCCAGCACGAGTTGCACTACCTCATCTTTCGTGGCGAGGAGTGCCCCCCAGCCTAAGTCCGTCGGAAACACGGCCAGTTGAAATTGCTCGCGGGCAGATTTGCGTGGTTTTCGGCGGTGATTTGGCGACTCTCCGCGCTGGCGGAGAGTGGCCTGTTTCTGCGCTTTGACGCTCATCGTGGGTCATTCTATACTGGTCGTGGACAGGCACAATCCGGCCGCCGGACTTCCGCTCGACGCGTTCGAGAAAAGTCCGCTGGCAGGCGCGGTTCGCGGAGGAGAACGTGCGGCACCGAAGGGGGTTCTTGATGGCTCGCTACAGTTCATTGAGTGACGACTTCTACGTCAACATGAACCTCAGTACGGAGATGGATCTGCCGACGGGTCGCGACTCGGTTCTGCACTACTTCGAACGGCTGCAAAAACAGTATCCCACGATGCGGCACTTCTACAGCCGCGAAAAGGGAGACTTCATCCTCGAAGAGGATAAGGAACGCGGCCACTATCGCTGGAGCACCATCGAAGCTCGCCGGCTGTGCTCGGGCTACGTAAACCCGGAAAACATGGAAGACGCCATCGAGCAGCACCGGCTGGTGCTGGAGTTGGCGCCCTACATGCTCTCGCTGAGCCCGATCGACTGCGAAGCGATCGACCTGTTGTTCGGCTTCGACTTCACCTACCGCGGAAACCACAACCAACTCGTGGCCGAGGTGCTGGGCGTCAGCCCCGCGCTGGAAAAGCTGCTGGAAGTCCCCCGCGGCACCGTGGTCAGCTACGAACCGACGATCACGCTCGCCCTCGACGAAGACTGCCGCATGCAATGCCGGCTCAGCATCGAGAACCGCACCAACGCCTATCAGATCCGCACGGGCGAGTTTCCCGAGGATCAGCTCAGTGTCTATGTGACTGCCCGGCGGTATGGCGGATTGGGTGGTGATCAGACTTATGTCCAGGTGCTCGACAGCCTGAAGCAGGTCTGCTGCGAGATGATCGACGGCTACGTCGCGGAACATATCCTGCAGCCGCTGGCCCGGGCGATTGCCGCGAACTAGCGGCCCGATAGTAGCCCGCAGCGCGAGCGAGGGAACCAGCCAAGAGTCTCTCGCTACCACAGTTCAGCTCGCGACCTGCAGCATTTTACTGACGTCCCACCGTTACCAGTTTGGCTCGGCGCGCGACCTCAGGTTAAGCTAACGCCATGCACGATGCCGAACTCCTTTCGCGCCGCAGCGCGCTTCAGATTGGTGGCCTGGGCCTGCTGGGCCTCACGATGCCCAAAATGTTGCGCGCGGCCGATGCGCCCGCCAAATTGCCGGTTCGCGCCAAATCGGTGATCTTTCTCTATCAGTTCGGCGGCCCAAGCCATCTGGATACGTTTGACGTTAAGCCCGAGGCGCCCGACGGTATCCGCTCTCCGCTGGGGACGATCGCCACCAGCATGCCGGGACTGCGGATCTCGCAGCTGCTGCCGGCCACCAGCAAAGTGATGGACAAGGTGACGCTCGTGCACGGCGTTCATCACGGGATGAAGAATCATAACTCGGCTTCGTACTACGCCCTCTCGGGTCACGAACCTCCGGTGGACGACATTCGCCTGCAGGACACCAACGCCCTGTTTCCGGCGTATGGCAGCATCGCCGATCGCTTTGCGCCCGACCTGAAGAACGGCCCTAGCTCGGCCGTACCCAAGTTCGTTGCCTATCCTTATACGATCCGTGACGGCTCGATCACGCCCGGCCAGCGGGCGACGTTTCTGGGCAAGCGGCACGATCCGCTGCTCGTGTTGGACGATCCGGCGAAGCCTGATTTCCGCCTGCCCGCGCTGAGCCTTCCGGCCGGTATGTCGAGCGACCGGCTGGCCAGCCGCCGCTCGATGCAAGAACTTGTGAATCGGCAAGTCGCCTGGCTCGACGATTCGGCCGAGGCTCAAGGGCTGGACGCGTACTACCAGCGAGCGCTCTCGATGCTCACTTCGCGCGAGGTACGCGACGCATTCGATCTCTCAGCCGAACCCGCTGCCGTTCGCGATGCTTACGGCCGCACCACCTACGGTCAAAGCTGCCTGCTCGCACGCCGGCTGGTCGAGTCGGGCGTGCGGTTCGTCAACGTGTACTTCTCGTCAAACATCGGTGGCCGTAGCAAGACCAGCGGCGGCTGGGACACCCATGGCTTCGACGGCAGCCGTATGTACGAGATCCTGCCCGAGTGGCAACTGCCGCTGACCGATCAGACCCTGCCGACGCTGCTCACCGATCTCGACGATCGCGGGCTCTTTGACGAGACACTGGTCGTTTGGATGGGCGAATTCGGACGCACGCCCCGCATTAACAAGAATAACAGCCGCGACCACTGGCCAAGTTGCTACACCGTGCTGCTCGCCGGCGGCGGTGTGAAACGGGGATTCCGCTACGGCGAGTCCGATCGCAATGGCGCCTATCCGCAATCAGGCGCGGTGCTGCCCGATGACCTCTCGGCGACGCTCTTCGCACTGATGGGCATCGATCCGAAGACGGAAATGCGCGATGGGCTCGGGCGGCCGTTCCCCATCTCGCGCGGTGAAGTGATTCACGAGATCATCGCCTGAGCGGCTCGGTTCATTTCGCGCGGGTGGCCGCGGCGTCTTCGGCATCCACGGCCTCGCGCGCGGCCAGCACATGCTTCACCACCGAGGCCATCCGGCTCTCGTCGGCGAATGGCGAAAGTACGTAAGACTTCAGCGCGACGATCGGATCGCCAAATTCATTCTGGCGGTAGCAATCGGTGAGCGAGAGCGTGACCCCGTGCCCGCCCAGGGCTTCGGCATGCACGCGCTGGTAGATGCGGCGGTTATAGTCATTGTGCGCCAGTAGCTGCGTGCGATACTCGCGGTCACTCCGTTCGCGCTGCTTGACGTCGAACGTGTCGACCCCGTCGGGATACGCCCGGAACAGAGTCACCGGCCCGACGTTCTCGCCGTTCAGCACGGTCAGGTTGGGATGCGACTCGACCCGCTCGCGCAACACCTCGGCCATTTCCACCGCATGCCCCAGCAGCACGCGGTAGCCGGTCTTTCCCAGCAGCAGCAGGTTGGCAAGCGCCGCCATCGCGCCGCAGCCGCTACGCGTGGTTTCTAGCGTATACATGCCGGGGTGATGTTCGCCTGACTGATAGAGGTACGGCATCGTCTCGCGCGAGCGGGCGATCAGGCTGAAATCCCGGTAGTCGCGAAACAGCACCAGCGAAGAACTGTAGGGCGCGTAGCCAGTCTTATGGAAATCGATTCCCACCGAATCAGCCAGTCGCAAGTGACCAATGTCGTGTTGGGCGGCAGCCAACGCGCGTACGGTTCGCCCACGAAAGCCGAGCGGGTTCGCTTCAAAATCGTAGTCGTTGAACACACTCCAGGCCCAGCCGATAACGGCGTCGGCGTGCAGGTGTGGCAACTGTGGCAGCGAGAACTCGACGGCCAAATTGCGGCGCAAGGCGTCGACGGCCCGCAGATCGTCGATGCCAAAGGCGTCGGTCGTGCCCATCGTGGCAACGATCGCGGCGATCTTCCGCCCTTCGCTCAGCACGCCGCGCAGTGCCGATTCCAGATCGGCCAGCCGGATCGAATTGTCGAGATTGCTGGCCACCCGAATCACGTTCTGCTGGCCGAGCCCCAGCCAATTGGCAACGTTCAAACAAGAGTAATGACTCTGCTCGGAAGCCACGATTACGGCGTCCTCGCGCACCCCCTGCTGCCCGGCGCCGGGGAGGGCCTTCTCCAGCCCAACCTTAACCCCGTATAGCAGCGTGCCGGTCCCCCCAAACGTGAACAGGCCGCCAGCCTGGGACGGGGCGTAGCCCACCAGGTCCGCCGTCATCGCGCTCGCGCGAACTTCGGCCTCGGCAAACCGGCGCGCACTTTCATCGCTACACAGGTTCGGGTTATAGAGCAGCGGCAGCAGCGTGCCGATCACACTGGCGAGCGTCGGGTTCGGAACAACGTTGATCTGGCTCCGCGGATGCCCCCAGATAAACATCCCCTGCAAGTAGCTCACCAGTTCGGGAATCACGGCCTCGAGCGTCCCACCCTCGACGCCGATACGTTCACCGCGCGCCTTGACGTAGTCCGGCTCGCAGGGCGTCCCCAGCAGCGGCGCTTGCGATTTCAGGGCATCGACCTGGTCGAGCGCGCGCAGCATCGAAAACACCACGTAGCCGTCGTGCACCGGATCGGACACCGGCTGCGGAAACGCCTGGCGGAGCGATTCGAGGAGCTGTTGATAAGGAACGGATTCTGACACCGGTCGAATGGCACCTCACTGGAGGAATTCAACTTTACTCAGCGGATGCAGCTACACAGCCTGCCGCCGCTGACGGAACTGGTCGATCGTCACGGCCGCGATGATGATGCAGCCGATGATGATCTCCTGGATCGGGTTCGGCAGCCGCAGGGAAGTGCAGCCACTGGAAATTACTTGCATGATCAGCGCACCAGTCAAGGTGCCCAGGATCGATCCTCGCCCACCGCTCAGGCTCCCGCCGCCGATCACGACGGCTGCAATGATTGGCAGTTCCTTGCCGGTGCCCGAGGTGGGGTCTCCTACCGTGAGCCGGGTGAATTGGTAGAGCCCCGCCACCCCGATAAAAAAGCCCGAAATCGTGTACACGGTGATCCGCACCAGTGGCACATTGATGCCGCACAGCCGGGCCGTGGCTTCGTTCGACCCCACGGCAAACACGTGTCTTCCAAATACTGTGTATCGCAAGACGGCAGCCGTTACGAGCGCCATCACGAGCAGCAGCCAGACTCCCGGCGCAAACACCATCCATTCGTATTCGACGCGCGGACTCAAGAGCTGCTTCATCCACAGCGGCACCTGGGCGGGCAGCGGACGCACCATCGTGTTGTCGCCGACAATCTTGGCCAGGCCGAGATAAATCGTCATCGTGCCGAGCGTCACGATGAACGGCACGATCCGCAGCAGGCTGATCAGCATCCCGTTGGCGCAACCGCATAAGCAGCCGACGGCAATCCCGGCCGCCACGCTCACCGCGGGCGAATACTGTTCGCGCAGAAACCAGGCCAGCGCAGTCGCACTCAGGGCCATGGCCGTTCCGGCCGAAAGGTCGATGCCGCCCGAGATAATGATCAGGGTCATGCCCAGTGCCGCGACGCCGACCGTGGCCGACTGCACCAAGATGTTCTGGGCGTTGCGCAGCGTGGCGAAGCGGCCACCATCGGCCTGCATCGAATCGGCAATCCAGAAAATGCCCACGACGACGACCAGCGCCAGAAATGGCCCGAGCACATTGCGCAGAAAGTCGCCCCCACGTCGCGCAAGTCCCAACTTTGCTGCCGTTTCACCCATGCTTCAGGTCCGCCCATCCACGCCCAAGGCGCAGCTCAAAATCGATTCGGAAGTCCACTCGCTGGCCGGCCGAATCTCACGCAGCTCTCCGCGGGACATCACTCCCACGCGGTCGCACACGGCCAGCAGCTCGGTAAAATAAGAGCTGACAAAGATCACGGCTTTGCCTTGTGCCACCAGCTCAGCCATCAGCCGATAGATCTCGGCCTTGGTGCCCACGTCGATGCCACGGGTGGGCTCATCCAGCAGCAGCACATCGGCATCCTGATGCATCACCCGGGCGATGGCGACTTTTTGTTGATTCCCGCCGGAGAGGTGTTCGACGAGCTGCTCGCTGGAGCGCGCCTTGACGTTCAGCTTGCGCATCCAGTCTTCGACGGCAGCGCGTCGACGGCCGAGATTCAGCCAGCCCAGGCGGCTATACGGCTGCAAGCGACTGTAGGTCATGTTGTCGACAATCGATTCGCGCTGGGCCAGGCCCTCGGTCTTACGATCCTCGGAGACGAGTCCAAGCCCCGCTCGAATTCGGGCGTGCGGAGTGCGGCGTGGTTCAAGCCCCGCAATGCGCACGCGGCCATCGCGCACCGGATCCAGCGCCATCAAACAGCGCAGCAGCTCCGTGCGGCCCGCGCCAACCAGTCCCGATAGCCCCAGAATCTCGCCCCGATGCAATTCCAGCGTCGCGCCCCGCGGCGCGCGGCGACCGGACAGACCTTCAAGCGATAGCAGTACCTCTCCGCGAGCATGCGGCACGCTCGGAAAGAGCTCATCGACCTTGCGGCCGACCATCAGCGAAACGATGTCCGCTTCGGTGGCTCCGGCCAGCGGCCCACTGCCCGCCACGGATCCGTCACGCAGGACCACGAACCGATCGGCGATCTGGCGAATCTCTTCCAGGAAGTGGCTGATGTAAATGATCGCGATGCCGGACTGCTTGAGCCGGACGATCGCGCGGAAAAGGTTCTGCACGTCGTGCCGCGTGAGCGAACTGGTCGGTTCGTCGAACACAATCACCTTGGCGTCGGTGACCAGCGCCCGGGCGATTTCGACAACCTGCTGATCGGCCACCGAGAGCTGTCCCACCGGAACGTCCAAAGGCAGGTCAGTGCGATCGAGCTGCTTGAGTGCCTCGCGAACACGCTGCCGCTCGTCGGCCCTGCGAACCACTCCACAGCGGCGCGATTCCTGCCCCAGCATGACATTCTCGACGACCGACAAATCAGGCGCCAGGTTCAGCTCCTGATAGATCATGGCCACGCCGGCCAGCCGCGCGGCATGCGGGCCACGCGGAGAAAAGGGCCCTCCCGCCAGCACCATCTCGCCGCGATCGGGCGAGACCGCGCCGCTCAGGATCTTCATCAGCGTGCTTTTGCCGGCGCCGTTCTCGCCGATCAGAGCCAGGACCTCGCCGCCGCGTGCTTCCAGCGAAACGTCCGCCAGCGCCCTCGTGGCGCCAAAGCTCTTGCTCACTTGCGACATTCGCAACAGCGCGGTGGGCATGGCTCGTTCGCGCTCGCTTACTCACTTGGCCTGTTCAGGATTGAGCAGCTTCTGCATTTCGGGCGAGTCGACGTTCTCGGGCGTGGCGAGCGCCTCGCCGGTGGGAATTCGCTTCTCGACGGCCTTACCTTGCAAGCGTTCGACAACGGCTTTTACGCCCAGATAGCCCATCGCCACGGGATCCTGCAGCACCAGCCCATGAACCTTCTTCTCGCGCATCGCTTCGATCAGGTGCGGGCTGGGATCGAAACCTACGAACACGACTTTTCCGGCTAGGCCTTCCTGTTCCAGCGCACTGAGCACGCCGACCGTGTCCGGCTCGCAGACGGCAAAGAATCCGTCGACTTTGTCGCCAAACTGATTGAGCAGTTCCAGGGCCTTGTTCTGGGCCGAAATGGCCGTGGTACCGGAGTACTGGTCGTCCGAGAGCATGACGATCTCGGGAAACTCCTTCTTGATCGTGTCGAGAAAACCTTGCTCACGCTGCTCGGTGCTTTCGCTGCCGACGTTGTAGCGCAGCAGGATAACGTCACCCTTGCCGCCCAGACGATTGCCGATCTCGCGCGCGGCCAGCGCACCGCCGTTGTAATTGTCGGTGGCGACGTAACTTTCGATGACCGACTCATCAGCCAGGCCACTGTCAAAGATCACGGTCGGTATGCCGGCGTCCTTGGCGTCGCGAATCGAGGGGACGAGTGCGGTCGAGTCAAGCGGGGCGATGACGATGCCATCAACCCCTTGAGCCACGAAATCGGCCACGACGTTGATCTGTCCTTCGCGGTCATTTTCCAGCAGCGCGCCCTTCCACTGGATCTCGACGGGCGTGCCGGCCGCTTTGAACTCTTCCGCCGCTTTCAGAGCACCCGCATGAACCGACTTCCAGAAGACGTGCGTGGTACCTTTGGGAATCACGGCAATGTGATAGCCGTTCTTGGCTTCGCCGTTCTTGCTGTCGGAAGTCGAGCTACCGCAACCGACAACGAGCACGAGCAAGGCCAGGCCAAGAGACAGCGCGGCGCCGCGTTGCATGTGAGGTCCCCAATCCGCCAACAGGTAACACAAGTAACTTTCGGCGAGCAAGCCTGCCCGGCCGCTCAACTAGAGCGATGGCCGCCGCCCCCGCGTGAGCCGTTGCGACCGCCACGACGACCACGCCCACCGCGAGGCGAACCTGATCGGCTGTTGGGATTCTTGGCACGCGAGTCCATGTTCACCGCGATGATGTAGCCGATGGCTTCATCCCAAGTGGGAATCGCGCGGTGGCTGTTCTTGTCGCTGACGCCGACAAACTCCTCGTCGCCGTCGTCGCTCTCATCGTCACCGCCGAGTGCGTCTTTGTCGGCGAGCCGGTCTTCGGCCGAAGTACTGGCCGACCCCCATCCGCCGGCGACGTTGTCGCCCGACTCGCTTGCGGATTCCGCGGCCTCGGGCGAGTCCTTCCGACCTCGTCCGCGTCGGCGCCGGCGGCGACGCCGGCCAGTCCGTTCACCTGACTCGTCAGCGCGCTCGCGGGAACCCGATTCAGCTTCGCCAGACAGTTCACTGTCGACTTCGTCCAACTCGTCGAACGTATCGATGCCGGCCAGAGGATCAACGTCGAGTTCGGGTGGGACGAGAGGATGATCGTCGCGAGCATCCAGGTCCGCAAAGACCTCGTCCCGCGCTTCGTCATCGGCCCGTTCAAGCGGTTCCCGTGATTCGGTGCCCTCGCGCGAACGACGCGAGCGGCGCCCTCCGCGACGCCGACGTCGGCGACGGCGGCCGTCACCCTCTTGATCGTCCGCCGCACGCTCGATCGAATCCGTCGGTACGCTGAGTGTCAGATCAACGGAATCCTCCTGCACGTATTCTGCCGCAAACTCTTCAACCGTCTCATCGGCGACAGGTTCTTCCCGCGCCGGACGTTCAGGCCGCTCACTGCGGTCGTTGCGCTCCCCTCGATCGCTCCGCTCGGTGCGTGCACCACGATCACCACGATCGCGACGGCCACGACCACCACGTCCACGCCGTTCTCCTCGCCCGGATCGCTCGCCGCGGGAACCTTCCTCGCCTCGCTCGCGTGGCGGAGCTGCTTCGTCGCTCGCGGCGGATTCCTCTCGCGCCGGGCGTGCCTCCCGCGGGGCGGGAACTTCGGCCGCAGGCTCGCGGACCGGCGCCGGTCGAGACGGCGCGGCGGCCGGCTTCGCCGGTTCAGCCGGCACCTCGATGCCAAGCGTATCCGCCAGCGCCGACCAATTGGCCGCGGGCTTGGGCGCCACGGGTTTGCGCTCGGGGGCCTTCTTCTCGGCTCGCACCGGCGTTGGCTGCGGCGCGGGCGCCGACTGCTCCTGCTTGACTTCCGCTCCCAGCGAAGCGGCGAGATCATTCCAATGTGAGCTGCTCATAAACGGTCGTTGCGAGCCGAAAGTAATTGTGTCGCTACTGCCCAATCCGTGCAGGCAGCCAAACCTTCAGTATAAAGCTTACTCCAAAAGCTGGAAAGCCACGCTAAAAGCAAGTTCCTTTGGCCTCGGCTGACCCCCACCCGTACAATTCCGGTGGTAATCACTCCCCACTGGTAACTTCAGCTCGAGGGGATTCCCTATGAGCACGACTCGACCCACGATGGCCCCTGGCACGGTGCAGTTTACCGAACAGGTACAGATTTCCGGTCACATCATCGACAGCCTGATCCTGCCGAAGGTGCTGGATATCATTACCGCATCCGGCGGAAACTTTCGCTTGGAGCGCATCACGATTGGGCAAGCCCGGCAAGATCCGAGTTTCGCCGTGATCGAAGTCAGCGCGCCCACGGCGGAACTACTCGACGAGATTCTGGCGCAGATCAGCGATCACGGTGCCATTCCCACGGCGCAGCAAGATTGCCAGCTTGTGACTGCCGACATGGACGGCGCTTTTCCCGAGGGCTTCTACAGCTCGACCAACCAGCGCACCGAGATTCGCTTGGGCGGCGAGTGGATCGAAGTCGCAGATCAGGAGATGGACTGCGGCGTGATGGCCGATCCCGCTGCGCAACGGGCGTGCTGCGTTCCGATGACAGAAGTCAAGAGCGGCACACAGTGGGTCGTCCGCCATGCGGGGGTTCGGGTGTTCCCCACCGAGCGCACCAACGAGCGGCAGGGGTTCGAGTTTATGTCCAGCGGAGTGTCGACGGAGAAGCCCAAAGGAGTGGCCATCCGGCAGATCGCCCAGGAGCTCTTCCAGAACCGGCGGTCTGGCAAGAAAAGCCTGCTCGTCGGCGGACCCGCAATCGTGCACACCGGCAGCGTCGAACACGTGGCACGGTTGATCCGCGGCGGATACATCAACACACTGTTCGCCGGCAACGCGCTGGCCACCCACGACATCGAACAGTCGCTGTTCGGCACCAGCCTGGGAGTGCACCTCGATCGGGGCGATGTGGTCGAAGCGGGGCACGAGCATCACCTGCGGGCCATCAACCGGATTCGCCGCGCCGGAGGAATTCGTCAGGCCGTGGCCGGGGGAATTCTGAAGTCCGGCATCATGTACGAATGTATCCAGGGCGATGTCGACTTTCTGCTGGCGGGCAGCATTCGCGATGACGGACCGCTGCCTGAAGTGGTGACCGACGTGCTCGAAGCGCAGCGTTTGATGCGCGAGAAGAGCCGCGGCATTTCCTTCTGCCTGATGGTCGCCACGGCCTTGCACTCAATTGCGGTGGGCAACCTCCTGCCGGCCTGGGTCAAGGTGGTGTGCGTGGACATCAACCCGTCGACGGTGATCAAGCTCAGCGATCGCGGCTCGATCCAGACAGTGGGACTGGTGACGGACGTGGAACCTTTTCTGCGAGCGCTGGTCCAGGAACTCGAAGTGCTCGAGCGAGGCGCGACATGACGGCCGAACCGCGGCAGTTCGCCAGCAATGTTTCAGCAGAATTGTTCGATCCGCATGACACGCGGCCGCAGATCCTGATGTGCCCGCCGGACTATTATGGCGTCGAGTACGAGATCAACCCTTGGATGAAGCGCGATCAGCCGCCAGATCATGCTCTGGCAGTTCGCCAGTGGAACGATTTACGCCAAGTGTTGAGCGATGCCGGTGCGAAGATCCTCTTGCAGAAGCCGGTCCGGGGGTTGCCCGACCTGGTCTTTACTGCCAACGCGGCGATGATCCATCGCCGCGAGGCCATGCTCGCCCGCTTTCGCTTTCCCGAGCGTCAAGGCGAGGAACAGCACGACGCCCAGTGGCTCCTGGCCAGCGGGTTCCACGTGCATCGCCTGCCGAGTGATGTGTATTTCGAAGGCGCTGGCGATGCCCTCTTTTGCGGAGACACGCTGTTTGCCGGCTATCGGATCCGCAGCGATGTTCGCGGCTTGCAGCAAATCGGCGAGCTGTTCCGCTGTCGGGTCATAGCACTCGAACTCGTCGATCCGTACTACTATCACCTCGACACGTGCTTTTGCCCGCTCGCGGCCGGCATGGCCGTCTACCACCCCGAGGCGTTCGATCAGTACGGCCGCGACGTGCTCAAGGAGTTGGTGCCTGAGCTGATTCCGATTGCCGAGGTGGAGGCGCGACGATTCGCCTGCAACGCCGTGGTCGTCGGGCGGACCGTCGTTACGAACACCGGCTGCCCGAGTCTGCATCGGGAACTCGCGGAGCGCGGGTTCACGCCCCGCGAAACATCTCTGGACGAATTCACCAAAGCGGGCGGCAGCGCGAAGTGCCTGACTTTGCGCCTTGACGGCGAAGAGGCGGCCAACTGGAGGTCAAACGCCTAGCGAACGTTGGCTAGCCCGGATTTCTCACCATGCGACTGTTGAGAAGGGAGTTTGATGGTTGTTGCCGTTGTGGGGCGGCCACTTGGGCTGCTGTGATCACGTGAGGTAATCGCGCGATCGATGCATGGGGAGTTTCGAGCGGTTTGGCGTCGGCTGCGCGCAGCAGCGATGAGCGACTCGGTGCAGCGAGGTCGTTCGTGAGGGCGGAGGTGGCATCCCGATCAGGGGCC
>Ga0172362_10003277_pt1 | contig 13990 bp, 12 predicted proteins | sample LakKivs1_kivu2a2_FD_114534 | JGI IMG/M metagenome (GOLD analysis project Ga0172362, IMG submission 114534) | Sediment microbial communities from Lake Kivu, Rwanda - Sediment s1_kivu2a2 | ecosystem: Environmental > Aquatic > Freshwater > Lake > Sediment | place: Rwanda: Western Province, Lake...
CTATTGCGAAACGGCAGCGCGCCGGCTGGCACGCCGGTTGAGCGGCCTGGATTAAGAACCGTTGCAAAATACGCCATTGCTGGTATTATAACACCCTTATCCCGAAGGAAAGGAACTGGAGCACACCTATGGCCGAAACGATCCCTTCTGACTTTATCCGTGATGCTGTCAAGGAAGACCTGGCGACGAACAAATTCGGCGGGCGCATCCACACGCGTTTTCCCCCGGAGCCGAATGGCTACCTGCACATCGGGCACGCCAAGGCCCTGTCCATTAACTTTGGCGTTGCGGCGGATTTCGGCGGGCGATGCAACCTGCGCTTCGACGACACCAACCCCGCCAAAGAAGAAGGCGAGTACGTCGAGGCGATCGTCGAAGACGTGCGCTGGCTCGGCCACGACTTTGGGGACCGCATCTACTATGCCTCGGATTACTTTGAGCAGATGTACGAGTACGCCGAACAGCTCATCAAGAAAGGCAAAGCCTACGTGGACGACCTGAGCGCCGAAGAGACCCGTGAATACCGCGGCACGCTGACCGAGCCGGGCAAGGACAGCCCCTACCGCGACCGCCCGGTCGAGGAGAACCTGGACCTGTTCCGGCGCATGCGCGCGGGCGAGTTTCCCGACGGCTCCCGCACACTGCGGGCCAAGATTGACATGGCCTCGCCGAACATGAACATGCGCGACCCGGTGATGTACCGCATCCTGCACACGTCCCACCATCGCACGGGCGATACGTGGTGCATCTATCCGATGTACGACTGGGCGCACGGGCTGGAAGACTCGATCGAGGGCATCACGCACTCCCTCTGTTCGCTCGAGTACGAGGACCACCGCCCGTTGTACGACTGGTTCCTGGACCAGTTGGAGATCTACCATCCTCGCCAGATCGAGTTCGCCCGCCTCAATCTCAATTACACCGTCATGAGCAAGCGCAAGCTTTTGCGCCTGGTGCGAGAGGGGCACGTTGCCGGGTGGGACGATCCGCGCATGCCCACGCTTTCTGGGATGCGGCGGCGCGGCTACACGCCGGAGGCGATCCACATCTTCTGTGAGCGCATCGGCGTGGCCAAGGCCGATAGCGTCGTGGACGTCGCGCTGCTCGAGCATTGCGTCCGCGAAGACCTGAACAAGCGCGCGCCGCGTGTAATGGGCGTCTTGCGGCCCCTGCGCGTCGTCATCGAAAACTACCCGGAAGACCTGGTGGAAGAGATGGATGCCGTGAACAACCCGGAGGACGCCAGCATGGGCACGCGCAAGGTGCCCTTCTCGCGCGTGTTGTACGTCGAGCGCGATGACTTTCGCGAGGAGCCGCCGCCCAAGTTCTACCGCCTGGCCCCCGGGCGCGAGGTGCGGCTGCGCTACGCCTACTTCATCAAGTGTGTGGGCGTGGTGAAGGACGAACGCGGCGAGGTGGTCGAGCTGCGCTGCACGTATGACCCGGCGACCAGAGGGGGCGATGCACCGGACGGGCGCAAGGTCAAGTCCACGCTGCACTGGGTCTCGGCGGCGCACGCATTTGAGGCCGAGGTGCGCTTGTACGAGCGCCTTTTCACAAAGCCTAATCCAGAGGAAGACGCCGACTTCACGGCCAACCTGACTCCGAACTCGTTGGAAGTGTTGACCTCGTGCCGCGTCGAGCCTGGCCTGGCGAGTGCACGGCCAGGGGAACGTTTCCAGTTCGAGCGGGTGGGCTACTTTTGCGTGGACCCCGATTCGACGGCGGGGAAACCCATCTTCAACCGGACGGCGTCATTGCGTGACGAATGGGCCAGGATTGAGAAAGCGAGTCAGCGAGTCAGCGGATGAGCGCATGGGCGAATGAACGAATATACGAATGAACGGATGGGCGGAGTGCTCTATGAGCAAATCGAGGGGAAAGCCAATCCCTCATAACCTGTCGCTCAGGGACCAATCCTTCGTGGATCGAGAGCAGGAACTCAAGCAGGTCTCTCAGGCCCTGCTTGACCCCAATATTCCAATTGTCACTATCGTTGGGGCTGCCGGTATCGGCAAGACAGCCCTGGCCCTGGAGTTGGTCTATCGCTTGCTGGAACAAGGTCAGTTTGCCGGCGGTATCTGCTGGGTATATTGCCCGGCCAACGACAATGCCCTGGACACGATCCTGCACACTATCCAGGTGACCTTTGACCTTGCGCCCGCGCCGGTGCTCCGCCGGGAAGTGCGCCGCTATCTGCGCACGAATCCATGCCTGCTCATCCTGGATGGTTATGAGGTGGTGTCTCAGGATATGGAGGTCATGGCCTTCCTGGAGCGGCTGCCGGAGCCGAGCAAGGCTTTGTTGACCAGCCGGCAAGACATTTATCTGGGACATAACTGGTCGCTCAGGCTTGCTGGCCTGCCTCTCGAAAGCGCCATTCGCCTCTTCCTGGATACAGCCAGTCGCCGCGGGTTGGAGGTATCCCCTGAACAAACTCCACTGGTCGCCGAAATCTGCCAGCCTTTTGATGGCAACCCTTTGGCAATTCGTATGGCTGCATCCTGGGCTGTGTCCATGCCCCTGAACATTATCAAGCAGCGCATCGTCAGTGATTGGAAGGCTTCAATCTTGGAAGCGGGGTTTGAAGCCGCCTGTGAGATGTTGAGTACGGAGGCAAAAGTGCTGCTGCGCCGCCTGGCTGTTTTCGTCGTTGACGTGGACGACAAGGCGATTGAGGATGTGTGTCAGGTAGAGGACTGGCAGGCGGCATGGTCAGAGTTGCTCGATTTGTCTCTTGTGAGGGAACAAGATGGACGCTATTCCTTGTACCCTGGAGTGCGGGCTTTTGCCCTGAAGTTGTTGGAGGAGGCAGGAGAGCGAGAACAGTACGAGGAACGTTCGGCAGCGCATTTTCTGGCGTTAGCACAGTCGGGTGTAGGAAGACTCTTCTGGGGTGAAGCAAGTGTTGGTATGGCTATTGCTCGGAACGAACGGGCCAACATGCTGGCTGGACAGGAATGGTATTGGGTCCATGCACGTTGGGATGAAGTCATCACTTATGGCCATGCGCTGGATCAGCTATTTGGTGTGGCTGGTCTTTGGGAAGACCGTCCGGCAGTCCTTCAAAGAGCAGTTGAGGCCAGCCAGAAGAAAGGAGATGCCGGAGAGAAAGCGCGCCTGTTAGGCGATCTGGCGATTGCTCACCAGCAATTGGACGATCTGAAGGAGACCTCGCATGCTTTTGGCAATCTGAGCATCATCTTCGGAGAGCAAGAAGATTCCCAGCAGGAACTTTATCTGGCGAGGAATGTTGAGTTAATGCAACGGATTGGAGATTTCGAGGCTGAGGTCGCTGCTCTGTCTCAAGCCCTTACGTTGAGCCTCAGAGTGGCCCCCCGCCTTATCCTGGGAACCGCACGCGAAGTTGTGGACTATGGAAAATCACTCATCGCTCAGGACCAATATTCCCGCGCCCTTGTCTTGACTACGAAACTAGGCGTGGTATTGGACGAGATCGAGCGAGAAGCGGGTACGGTGCAAGTATCCCCTGTATCTTCTGGAGATGCTGGACCTCGTCATTTGATCAAGGAATCAGCCTCTACGTACCAGGCGATGGCTTCCTACGACCATCAAGTAATTGAGGTGACAGCCTTGCTGAAGGATGCGCTCTCTGTGATCGCTTCCGTCGCCTCAGTGCGGATAGACGGCTCGCCGCCAGCCCAATATGATCGAGCTCTCCAGGCCCTTGAACTGGCCCGCCGGGTGGATGAGGCGACAGGGGGCGTGTTGGAGTTGGTCCCATGGGTGCACACAGCCAGCGGCTACGAGTTCGTGGGATTGGAAGAAGCAGGCAGATGGCCACCGCGCCTGGCTTACCTGGTACGTCTGGCCGACTGGTACGAACGGGGCGAGAACTGGGCTGCTGCCGTTGACGTCTATCGCCAGGCCCGTGCACTGCTTGACCCGGACAAAGGCGAAGGGAAACTGAGACGTTATACAGAACTCGGCTTCCGCCTGGGCCTCTGTCTCGAACAGGACGGGCGTTGGTCAGAGGCACTGGAGCAACAAGAGAAAAACGTCGCCGGGTACAGGGAACTCGGTCACCTGTACGGCAAGGCTAGTGCCTACATGGAGATGGGCCACATCTATCAGATGATGAACGTCTACGACCTGGCTTTGCTCTACTATGGCGAATCCTATTACCTTTATCAGCAGGCTGCTGAGCAGACCGCCGACGAGGCTGCCCGCCAGTCGGCTCAGCGAGGGATGGCCGACGCTAAGGAATCGGTGGGCAGTTTGGAATTCCAGGTAAAAGTACTTCCCAAGGCGCTCACCGACCTGGAAGAAGCGGAGAAACTCTACATCACTTTGGGTATGCCGGGCAAGGCGGCCATCGTCCGCCAAACCTTGGAGCGTGCCCAGGTTCTGGCAGGAGGTGCTCGTGGTGGATGAACCCATTGCCGTCAGACGGGCGAAGATGCTCCCCCGATGGGGATTGAAGCAGGCGCCTCCATTCTCCGGTGTGCCACCCAAGGATGATCCTAAGCAACTGGCTTGCCTGTTTACCGGTCGCCGGGAGGAGTTGGAGCGGATGATTCTGCCACTCCTGGATGGGCGTAACGTGCTGGTGCGAGGCATGTGGGGTGTTGGCAAGACCACCTTCATCCTACAAACGCTTCATGAACTCTCCTACCAGGCCGGCCTGCTCAAGGAGCGATTGCTGCCTATCTATATAGACAACTTCAAAGGCGGCACTCTGGTAGAGTTCCATCGTCTCATCCTGTTTGCGCTGGCCACTGCCCTGGCCAGCAAGGATGAGGAGGCCAGGAACATTCTGGAGGCCATGCGTGGTATCAGTGTCAGCCACAAGCGCGCGAAAACCGTCCGGGGGAAGTTTGAACTCAACCTGTTCACGGTAGCCTCGTTGGGCGGCGAGGCAGGTGTGGAGGTCGGCACAGAGAGGCAGTGTGGTCCAGACAATCCCGAGTACTGGGTGGAGGAACTGCTGAAGCGAGCCCATAAGCGCTTCCAACACGTCGTCATCGCCATAGACGACCTGGACAAGACAGACCCGCGTCCCGACAAATATCTCCAGGTGCGCACCATGTTCGACGGTGCTTTGCCTCTCCTGCGGAGCGATAAGTGCGCATTCATCCTCGCCGGCCGCACACTGACTGTGGCCCAGGATATCTACGGGGCGATCCTGGGCATCTTTCACCGTCAACTGCAACTCCCTGTCCTCAAACCGGAGGAGCTGCGCGAGATTGCAGTCAAGACCCTCAACCTGGCGCGCCAGGCAGAACGGACGGACGTTTTCCCGTTCAGCGATGAGGTGATTGCCGAGATCGCGGCCAAGTCCCTGGGCATTCCCCGCCAGTTCAATCTCAACTGTGCCGACGTGCTCGAAGCAGCGGTGCGGCTGGGACACGAAACCCTAGATGCCGAGGCTTTTGCGCGCTGTTTCGCCGACGTGCAGGCTACTATCAGCGCTGACGTGGAAGCCCAGATGCGGTACCTCCTGTACGTTGCTCACGAGCACGGTGGGTTTTCTCAGGACAACCGCAAGGCTTTGAGCGAACTGGGATGGGGAGATTTCCTGGAGGTACTACCCCTGCTGGACTACCTGGTGCAACGGGACCTCATGGTTCGTCAGGATCATGCTGGCGGAATGCAGTTTATTGTCTCGCCCCGGGCCACAAAGGCAGCGGAGTTGTCACCGCCGTCGCCATTATTTCGCGTGTAGGCAGGCTTTCGAGCCTGCTGGCAGCCGTGAAAGACTGCCCCACGGGCGACTTGGAAGGAGATGATTATGACCATTCGCGTTCGTTTTGCTCCCAGTCCCACCGGCAAACTACACATCGGTGGTGTTCGGACAGTCGTTTTCGATTGGCTCTTTGCGCACAAGATGGGCGGCCAGTTCATCCTGCGCATCGAGGACACTGACCGGACGCGGTACGATCCAGAGGCCATCTTGACCATCATGGACGGCCTGCGTTGGTTGGGGCTGGAGTGGGACGAGGGGCCAGACCTGGAGGAATTGCAGCGTGTGGGTGTGGGGGACGCCGAGAAATACGCTGTTGGCGGGCCGGTTGGTCCGTACATCCAGTCAGGGCGGCTGGCGTTATATAAACAGGTGGCGGAGGAATTGGTCAAGCGGGGCGCGGCCTATCGTTGCAATTGTTCGCCGGAGCGGTTGGAGCAAGTGCGCGAAGCGCAGCGGACGCGCAAACAACCGCCGATGTACGATCGTCACTGCCGTGACCTTCCGCCGGGCGCGATTTCACCTGATGAGCCCCACGTCATCCGGCTCAAGGTTCCACTGACAGGTCAAACGATCGTCCAGGATGGGATCAGAGAGGACGTGGTGTTCGACAATGCAACTCTGGACGACCTGGTCCTCCTCAAGTCGGACGGTTTTCCTACGTACCATCTGGCGGTGGTAGCGGACGATCACGACATGGGGATCACGCACGTCACCCGCGATGACCGATGGATCTCCACGGCCCCCAAGCACGTTCTGCTCTACCAGGCGCTGGGATGGGAGGCCCCCATCTTCTGTCACCTTCCGTTGGTGAACGGCACTGACGGCAGGCCGCTGTCAAAGCGCCACGGCTCGACTTCCGTCGCTCAATTCCACGACCAGGGCTACCTGCCAGAAGCGCTGTTTAACTTCCTGGCCTTTCTGGGGTGGGCGCCAGGAGAGGGAGAGCAGCAGGAAATTTTCAGCCGCGAGGAGTTGATCGAGCGCTTCGACCTGTTTCGGGTGAATACTGCGCCTGCCGTGTTCTCCTACGACAAACTGGACTGGATGAACGGCGTCTACATCCGCAGCTTGCCTGAAGGTGTGTTGCTAGAGCGGTTCCTGCCCTTCTGGCAAAAGGCCGGCCTGGCGCCGGACCCGTGCCCGGAGGAGACGCGCAAGATGCTCGCGCGGATCGTTCCACTGGTGCAGGAGCGGCTGAAAAGGCTGGGCGAAATCGTCGAATGGACCAGGTTCCTGTTCCAGGACATCGAGACGCCCCCAGCGGAGGTGCTGGTGGGCAAGAAGATGACGCCCCAGGCGAGCCTGGCGTCGCTCAGGCGGGCGCGGGATCTGCTTGCGCAGGTAAAGCCGTTCGAGCCGGAGGCAATGGAGCCGCCGATGCGGGCGCTGGCGGAGGAGTTGGGCGTCAAGCCCGGCTCACTGTTCGAGATCGTGCGCTGGGCGACGACGGGGCAGAAAGTCGCGCCGCCGCTGTTCGGTTCGCTGGCGATCCTGGGGCGCGAACGGACGCTGGCCCGGTTGGATGCAGCCGAGGCGGTCCTGGCAGCTTCAGTGTAAAGTAGGTGGCGAATGGAGGCCAAAATTCCGATTATTACTGAGCGTCGTCGCATCCCGATGCGAACCATCCGCGCTGTGGTAAAACAGATAGCGGACAAGTTCCAGCCGGAGAAAATCATCCTCTTTGGCTCCTATGCCTATGGCAGGCCCAGGCCAGAAAGCGATGTGGATTTGCTAGTCGTGATGGAGACTCCCTTGCGCAACCGGGAACAGGCGGCACAAATCGCCCGCGCCATAGACTACCATTTCGGGCTGGATCTGTTGGTTCGCAGTCCACAGCAACTGGCCGAACGCCTGGCGTTAGGTGATTTCTTCCTGCAAGAGATCACAGAGAAGGGGAAGGTGCTCTATGCGCGCTCTCACACAAGAATGGATTGACAAAGCCGAAGGAGACTTTCACACTGCCGGGCGGGAGATGCGGGCCAGGAAAGCGCCCAATTATGATGCGGTTTGTTTCCATTGCCAACAGTGTGTCGAAAAGTACATGAAGGCGTACTTGCAGGAACGTGATCAACGGTTCCCTTTCGTTCACGACCTGATTGAACTGCTGGAACTTTGCCTGCCGTATGATGGCGCATTCGAGTTGCAGCGGGATTTGTTGAAGGACCTCACCAAATATGCAGTGGAGTTCCGTTATCCCGGTGAGTTGGCGACCAAAGAGGATGCCAGAGTGGCGTTCCAGGCGATGAAGGTAGTGCGCGCTTTTCTGCGCCAGAGGTTGGGGTTACTTGTGGAATGATGGTAAGGATAAGAGCATACTGCTTGTGAAGGGAGCAACTATCTTGTTATGGATCAACCCGATCGTTCGTCAACTTCTCCTCAATCTCCACCCATAGAAATCACCTGTTCGCGCTATTTCTTGCAATGGCTACACGAGCAGCAGATCAGCATTGCCTTCACCACCTATCAGACCAACCGGCTGTTCCTCATTGGCCTGAAACCCGACGACGGACAACTCTCCGCCTTTGAACGCCTGTTCGACCGGCCCATGGGGCTGTATGCCACGCCAGATCGCCTGTATATGAGCTCGCGGTACCAGTTGTGGCAGTTCGACAATGCCCTCGCCCCCGGTGAGTCGTACAACGGCTACGATAAGCTCTACGTCCCGCGCGTCGGGCACACCACCGGCGACCTGGACGTTCACGACGTGACGGTGGCTAAAGCCGGGCGTGTGATATTCGTCAATACCCTGTACAGTTGTCTGGCGACGCTGAGCGAGCGCTACAGTTTCGTTCCCCTCTGGCAACCTCCCTTCATTTCAAAACTGGCCCCCGAAGACCGCTGCCACCTTAATGGCCTGGCGTTGGTCGAAGGAACACCGCACTACGTCACGGCAGTCAGCCGGTCGGATGTGGCGGCGGGTTGGCGGGAGAGGCGGCAGGACGGAGGCTGCGTGGTGGATGTCCGCTCCAACCAGGTGATCCTTACCGGTCTGTCTATGCCTCACTCTCCTCGCTTTTATCGAGGCCGGCTATGGCTGCTGAACTCGGGCGCCGGCGAATTTGGCTACGTGGACACGGAGCGGGGCACCTTTGAACCGGTGGCCTTTTGCCCCGGCTACCTGCGGGGCCTGGCCTTTCACGGCCACTGTGCCGTGATGGGGTTGTCGAAGCCACGCGAGCGTACCTTCTCCGGGTTGGCGCTGGACGAACGGTTGGCCGCCAAGGATGCACAGCCCCGCTGTGGCCTGATGGTGATTGACCTGGACACCGGTAACGTCCTCCACTGGTTGGCGCTCGAAGGGCTCGTCACCGAGCTGTACGACGTGCAGGTGTTACCGGGGGTGCGTTGCCCCATGTCACTGGGGTTCAAGTCGGACGAAATCTCCAGGATCATCGCCATTGACCACCCGCCGTCCGTCACGCTTCACACGTTGTCGGCTGTAGGAGAGCCGGTTCTCCGTCCTGCCCCCGTTCAAAAAGAAGCGCAGAAAGAATCCACGCCGGGCGAGGCGTACAAATTCCACCTCAGCCTGGACATGACCGTGGCTGCGGCGATCAAAGACTACGAGGCGTTGACCTTTCCCAGCCTGCGCAAGCAGGCCCAGGTCAGGGCCATTTCAGAGCCACTGGTGACCGTGGCGGTCTCTTACCAGGGCCAATTCATCGGCCTGGCCTTGGCAGAGGTCCACCCCGATGGGGAGTTGGCTCAGGTGCTGTCGCTGTTTGTGATCCCCGAACACCGGGGCCACAGGGTCGGCACTGCACTGCTGGCTCACCTGGAGCAAGCCCTGGCTCGCGAAGGGTGTCCGTATGCTGACCTGGCCTATCAATCGGATTGGCCAGGCGCAGCAGCGATGGAGCGGTTGCTGCGGAGCCACGACTGGGCTCCTCCGCAGGTGCGTGTGTTGTTCTGCAAAACGACCACGGAGCGCATCGCCGCGGCTCCCTGGTTACATCAGGCCAGCCCGTCCGAGGGCTTTACTATTTTCCCCTGGTCTGAACTGACCCCGCAGGAGCGGCAGGCCGTCGAAGGCTGGCAGGCGACGGCGTTGCCATATCCTCCGGCCTGGGCGCCGTTTCAGGGCGAGGAGCAGGTGGAGCCGCTCAACAGCCTGGGGGTACGCCACAGGGCCAGGTGGTAGGGTGGATGGTCACGCACCGCGTGGCCCCCGATACGATCCAGTACACAGGCTTGTTTGTGCAGCCGGAATTCCGGGGCCAGAGGTTGGCGCTCGCGCTGCTGGCGGAGTCCGTTCGATGCCAGATTGCCAGCGGCTGCCCCCATTGTGTCTGTCAGGTGGAGGCGGACAATGAACCGATGATGAGGTTTGTGAACCAACTGCGGCCTTATCTGACGTCTCTGACCGAGTTGCGCTGTTCCCGTAAGCACCTACGGTCAGAGGCCAAGCGATAAAAGGAGGCATCGACGATGACCGTTGCACGAGCCGATACCGACGTTCCCCTCAGCGAGGGTGATGAGGAAGATCTCGCATACTCTATCTTTGCGGCCCGCTCCTACAACCTCTTGGAGGTGCAGCGTTACAGCCCTCCCACGTTTGTCGAGATCGTCGCGGGACCGGTGTACATCCCAGAGGGACAGCAGCGAAGCGCTGTGATCCCGATGGCAGTCTGGAAAAGGTACGACGCCATCCTCAGCCGAAGCGGCCGGCCGCTCGGCCGCTATTGCAAATGCCTGGCCAGAGGTGGGGCACTGGCCACGTTGATCGGGAGCCTGCTCCTGACCCGCGAGGACCCTGTCCCTGCCCTGGCTGCCCCTGTCCTGGCAGCGCCCCCGTTCTACGTCGAGCGAACTGGCCTGGCTAATCCACTTCGGCCTCCCCGGGTGGACGTGATATCTGAGAGCAAGCCAGCTCTCGTGGATGTTGATGACGATGACGACTTTGACCTCTTCGTTGGAGCCTCGGACGGCACTATCCAGTATTTTAAGAACACTGGCGCTGCTAACGCTCCCGTCTTCGTCGGGCAAATCGGCGCTGCCAATCCCTTCAACGGCGTGGACGTGGGACGTAGCAGCGCGCCCACCTTTGTGGACGTTGACGGTGACGGTGACTTTGACGCCTTCATTGGGGAGCGTGACGGTACCATCAAATACTTTAAGAACGCCGGCAGCGCCAGCGTCCCTGTCTTTATCGAACAGACTGGCGCTGCCAACCCCTTTGACGGAATACATGTGATGTGGAGAAGTACACCTGCCTTCGTTGACATTGACGGCGATGGCGATTTCGATGCCTTCATTGGGGAATACCACACCATCAAGTATTTCAAGAACACCGGCAGTGCCAGCGCTCCTGTCTTTGTCGAACAAACCGGCGCTGCTAACCCCTTCGACGGCGTGGATGTGGGATGGGAGGGTGCTCCCACTTTTGTGGACATTGACGACGACGGCGACCCTGACGCCTTCGTTGGGGGAAGTGATGGCACAATCCGCTTCTTCGAGCGCGCCTTCCCCTTCAACATCTACCTGCCGCTAGTGGTGAAAGGCTAGGCCTTGAATGAACCTCCCGAAGGTTAACAACCTTCAGGAGGCCCTCTACCTTAGCCTGCTGGTGGCTTTAAGGCGAGAGACGAAGGGCCAGGCCTTGCTGGCGGCCAAGTCAGAAACCAGGTTTTCAGGAAAAAACCTGGTTTCTTGAGGAGTATATCATGTCTACGATCCGGCTACGAGACGTCACCAAAATCTACTCCAGACCAGCAGTTCTCAATAGCCTGGTGTATAGCAAGGGCGTCGCCGGCAGCCAGGTAGTCCACGCCTTCGCCGAGCGGGCCGCCGCGCAGGCGGCCAGGGAGCACGACGAATCCATTGGCCGTGGCGGCCCGCTCGTCGCCCTCGACCACGTGGACCTGACGGTCCCCAATGGGCAGACCTTTGCCGTCGTCGGGCCGTCGGGGTGCGGCAAGAGCACCCTCCTGCGCGTCGTCGCCGGGCTGGAGTCCGATTACGAGGGGCACGTCTTCTACGACGACGAGGACGTCGGCCAAGTGCCGCCCAAGGATCGCTACATCGGCATGGTGTTTCAGAACTATGCGCTCTACCCCCATTTTACGGGCCGGGGCAACCTGGGCTTCTTTTTCAAAGTGCGCAAAGCGCCCGACGAGGAAGCGGAGGAGCGCATCCGCATCACCTCCGAGATTATGGGCATCGGCTTTCGCGAGCTGCTCGAACATCAGCCGGGCAAGCTTTCCGGCGGGCAGCAGCAGCGGGTGGCCATCGGCCGTGCGCTCGTGCGCAACCCGCGCCTCTTCCTGTTCGACGAGCCACTCTCCAACCTGGACGCCAAGCTGCGTACCCAGACGCGCATCGAGATCAAGCGGCTGCTCCGCCGCTTCCAGATCACCGCCATCTACGTCACGCACGACCAGGTCGAGGCCATCACGCTCGGCGATCAGATGGCCGTCATGCGCGCCGGAAAGATCGAGCAGGTGGGAACGTACCCCCAGTTGCGCCAGGATCCGGCCAATGCGTTCGTCGCCGGCTTCCTGGGCAGCCCGCCCATGAACCTGCTCGGCGGGACGGTGGAGGATGGCGGGCTTCGCCTGGGCGAAATCGTCGTGCCCCTGCCTGGCGCAGTCAAGGCTCACGTCCACGTCGGGCAAAAGGTGACGCTCGGCGTACGCCCTGAAATGGCCCGCGTGGTCAGCGGCGACGGCCCACTGCCGGAAGGGGTTCGCCTGCGTGGCACCGTGGATGTGGTCGAGCCGGACTTTGCGCACAGTACCCAGTTGGTCTACGTCAGCACGGCAGCGCTCTCGTACGCGGCAAGCGGGCCGTTGGACACGTCGCTGAACACCGGGGACGACGTAGAGGTCGTGTTCCCCGCCGGCCAGCTCTACTTTTTCGATAGTTACAGCGAACAACGTATATGGGGATAGCTCGTAATGCAAACGGCCCGGTCTCAGCCGGGCCGCACCGTTGGTGGCGACGGGCCGATTTGAACGGCCAACCAAGGGCTTATGAGTCCCCTGCTCTGCCATTGAGCTACGTCGCCTCAACACAGTAGCGTCGGTATTGTACATGAGAAGTCCTTGCTTGTCAAGCACATTTCAAGACCTGACAGGTTTCCCAAACCTGTCAGGTCTATGGTATAATCAACGCTGGTAGAGATGGCTGCCAAAGAGCAGGAGGTTCGCCAATGAGTGTATTGACCGCGTACCAGGGTGTAGTGGAGAAAGAGGGGATTGTGCGCCTGCGCCAGGCCCCGCCGTTGCCGGCCGGCACCGAGGTCGTCGTGGTTGTGGCTCAACCCCTCCCCTCCCTCGAAGAGCAGGAACGCCGCCTGGCTGCGCTCTCGCCCGAGGAGTGGCGCAGGCCGTTTGATGCCGTGCGAGCTGCCTGGGATGCATCTGAACCGGCACCAGACGAGGGTCATCTCCCTGGCGATGAGGAGTTAGTAGCGCTTGTTCACCAGGTAAGAGGCGAGCCATGACGACACCCCGTGCCGTCATTGACCTGACCGAGGTGGTGCGGCTGGTGATGCAGCGCCCGGAACGTTCCCCTCTGTTCCAGGCATGGGAGGCCGGCTCTTTTACGTGGGTTGTGTCGCTGCCGATGTTGACCGAGTTCGTCGAGGTCACCAACCGGCCAAGGCTGCGACGTTTGATTCGCCCTCTCGTGCGGGATGCCATCTTAGAGGCGCTGCGAACGCGAGCCCGCGTGGTGATTCCGGCGACCGAGTTCCCCCATTGTCGAGACCCTAAGGATGACGTCGTGGTGGCCACTGCCATGGCTGCCCGTCCCTGTTACCTGGTGACGGCCGACCGCGACTTGTACGACGACGCCGGCCTGGTGGCTGCGCTGCGCGACCTGGAAGTGCACGTCGTCCAGGCTGGCGAGTTCCTGGCAGTACTGGAATAGTGAAAGACCTGACAGGTTTCCCAAACCTGTCAGGTCTCTAGTCCTATGAAACTCAATACGGCCTTAGGGATCGTCGCCATCATCCTGTGGAGCACCACTATCGCCTTCAATCGTAGCCTGACCGAACAACTGGGTGCGTTCACTTCCGCCTCTCTGATCTACCTCCTGGCAGGCATCTTGGGGTGTGGCTATCAGGGCCTGACCGGGAACATCAAGGACACGGTCAAGTCTTTGGCGCCCCGCTATGTGCTGAGCTGTGGGGGCCTGTTCGTCTTGTACCAGCTCTGTCTCTATACTGCCCTCGAGCTCACAGGCAGCCGCACGCAGGTGCTCGAGGTGGGCCTGATCCACTACCTCTGGCCCATGCTGACCCTGCTCTTCTCGATCCCGATCCTTCACATGCGCGCGAAG
>Ga0172362_10003279_pt1 | contig 13986 bp, 22 predicted proteins | sample LakKivs1_kivu2a2_FD_114534 | JGI IMG/M metagenome (GOLD analysis project Ga0172362, IMG submission 114534) | Sediment microbial communities from Lake Kivu, Rwanda - Sediment s1_kivu2a2 | ecosystem: Environmental > Aquatic > Freshwater > Lake > Sediment | place: Rwanda: Western Province, Lake...
ACCGGTCCGCCCAACCTCGAAGGAAACCCTCTCCAACTTGGTTATTCCCCCGGGTGGGTCGAATTTCCATGCGATCATGGCTTTGGGTCTGTTATTGACAACGCCAGCCGAAATCTGGATCTCATGAGAACAGACTTTGACGACCATGCCGTCAAGTCCGATTGGGTAACCCTCTCGTTTCTTTTTCATCTCGGAGAAGGCCCAGACCATCCGGTCTACATCCCCCACTACCTGTGTGGGAACTTTGAACCCAAGAGATTTGAGGACGTCCAGCTTCTTGTCCTCATCATATTCCACAGGGGCCACGATGTCGTAAGGGAGAATCATCAGGTATTGACAGTACTTCCCATCGAGGCGCCGGCTGATGCCCGCAGCTGCGTTGCGGGCATTGCTATATTGGTCCTTCTCGGTCAGGGATCCGTTAATCTTGGCAAAATCATTCTTGGATAGGACAATTTCACCGCGGATAGACCCTTCAAAACTGCTCGGAACTAGAGCAAGACAGTTCTGCATGATTCTGACGTTGTCAGAAATCTCCTCCCCCTCAGTCTTGTTCCCCCGAGTAGTTCCGTGCTGAAAACCCCCCGCTTCATAATCAAGAGAAACACTCAATCCGTCCAGCTTTGGCTGTGCAGTGAATTGGGTATCTGCAGGAAAATGTGCAGCCCATTTCCTGAAATCTTCCTCATTGAACACATTGTTCAGGCTGCCCATGGCAATTTGGTGGGTCCTCTTTTTCCATGCAGGGGACGGGTCATGACCCACTTTTGCCAAAATGGGGTGCTCCGGGTCAAGACTCTGAATAGTCTGTTTCAGCCCATCATATTCTTGATCCGACATGAGGGGCCTGTTGCCTGAGTAGTAGGCCTCATCCGCCTCTACGACCTTGGCTACCAGCATCTCCAACTTTTCACTTATCATCCGGGTCGCCCTCCTCATCCCCGACAGCATCCATGATCAGGTTGTCAAACTGATTCATTGACAGCTCTGCCCAATCCATGAGTTCATTCGCATAGTGCTCGAGCTTTTTTCGATAGTTAGAGTCTTTTGATTCCTTTTCCAAAGCCTCAAGGGTAGCTTTGTACAGGTTCACAATACCACCCATCTTCTCCCTGATGGTCACCATGACAAAGAAGGGAACTGATTCCCCCTGTTGGGACTTCAGAAATTGTTCAAAAGCTTCATCAGACATCGAGTACTCCTTGGAGACGTTCTATGGTCTATGATACGTCTTGGGCATTCAGGAGTAATAGATCTTTTCCTTCTCTATGTTCTCGCCTCCCCTACGGGGAGGCTCTTGAGCATGCTCACGTTCAGAGTACCTATGAGTCATCTAAGTTGTTGAGAACGGAATGGAATGACTTCTTGTAACCCATTGAAAATATTGGAGTTAAGCTATAACCAGTTGGAAACATTGGACTTATGTGAAAAGCATTTAATTGATCAGGTTTCCTTTCCCGTGATATATCATTGAGAAGTTGACCTTAGTCCGGAGGGCCTGATGATTACTGTTGCGAGTCCTGATAAGATTTCCCTGTCAATGTACACGGATTTTCTGATGAAAAATATTGGTGGTGGCTATCAAGTAGGGTACAGTCACTACCTGATGACTGTAGAGTCTGTGGGCCTATATCTTGACGAGTTCTCCAAGATTGATAAAGGCATTCTGCGTTACTATGCTAACAAGAAGCTCAAAGACCCGGCCGGTGCTATTCCTTCCAGGCTGATTGAAGCCTCTTCATCAGTCGTTTGGTTTCATTTGTATTCCACGGATGCTATCATAGTTAAGGATGAGGGTGGTCTCATCGCCGTCCTCGGTGATTTGTGGAAAGCCCACCTTGTCAAAATAGGAGGTGTGTGACCTGAGGGTCACGAGCCGTCTTGCGTATAGGATATCGGGGCCTCATTGAGGTATAGCCTCAATCAGGAACGTTCTCAGCCCCGGCAGCAGGCAGGTCCGTCATGGGACCAATATCCAATCCCGTCTGGTTGTTGGGTCAAACAGGATACCTGCGAGGGTCTGAAAGAACAGGTTGGAAAATGAGCGGTCGTGCGATGAGCGACTGTCTTGCCGAGAGAGACGCGAGATCGATTTCGAGCACCGTTTAGGAACGGAGCCCTTCTCTGCAGAGAGAAGTAGAAATGCCGCAGGACTACAGGGCTGGAGTTCCCCATACCTGTTGTTGAAGGCAGAAACGGGTGTCTAAACTCGGACGGAAAAGACATCTGATTATGTTTTTCAGTTTCTTTTTTGTCAATTGCATGCTCACGTTCAGAGTACCTATGAGTCATCTAAGTTGTTGAGAAATCTTTCTCTTGGGGTGGTGGATGTTCGGGTCTATTTATGGACACAGGGATGTCAGGGAGCGCTTGGAGAAGATTCTTCCAGGCTTATCCGGGACATACCTGTTCCATGGACCCCCGAGCGTTGGTAAGCGGACCGTAGCGTTTGAGGCGGCCCGTGTAGCTCTGTGTCTGGCGAAGGGGGAAGATGACTGCAAATGTCAGTCGTGTTCCAAATTCGGGTCGGGTCATCCCGACTTCCTATGCATAGGGCAGAATGAGCGCGTCAAGGTAGATGATGTTGACAGGCTGCTTGAGTTTACGTCTGTGCGGCCTTTCTTGTCGAATCGGCGCGTGACCGTGATTGATAACGCGGATACGACAACCTGGGAAGCGTCCAACCGGATGCTGAAGACGTTGGAGGAGCCTCCAGACGGATTCTCTTTCGTGTTGGTCACTTCCCGACCGGATCAGGTTCTGGGTACTCTTCGAGGTCGAAGTCTCCAGATCAGATTCGGGGTGCTGTCGCAGGAAGATGTTGTGAATGTGGTGTGGAAGCGGCTCGGGTTTGAGTTGACCAAGGCCAAGGTCATTGCGTGGATAGCAAGTTCGTCAGCAGACGTGTTTTCAAATGCGGGTGTCTATGTCAAGCATCGTGATAATGCTCTGGAGTTTGTCACAACGCTGACCCGTCCGGATCCTATCAGTCCTCTGGATTTTGTGGAGAAGATAGATCGGAAGGAGATACCCATATTTGCAGATACGTTGACCGTAGTTCTGACCGACCTGCTGCTTTTGCGGAATGGTGCTGGCGAGATAGCCAATGTAGATATTCGGGACGACCTAGAGAAGATGGCCAAAAGTTTCTCGAGCAAATCCCTGTTGGCAATCACCGCCGCGGCGAGTCAGATCAAGCGTCACGCCTATCTGAACGTCAACCTGGCGATGGTGCTGAAGAGTACTGCGATTCGTATGCACGGGTTTGCAGGAGGGTCAGGAAGCTGATGAAGGACGGCATGTCCTACGAGGACGCTGAGGAGTTCCATGAGTTCAATCAGGTTGACGGTGGCCCGTTCTAAGGCTGTTCCTTGTATTGTGTGGAGTCATAGCCAGGCTTGGACAGACGCCCACAAAGTGGCAAAGGATTTTCTCATCAGGCACGCGGAGAACAGCGAAGGCTATTTCTGTTCAGCCTGTGACAAAGAAATTCAGATGCTGCAAAAGATTCCACGGAGGACAAATGACAGACGAAAGATGTAAGCAGCTGATGGAACGGGTCGGCCTGCCAGACAGCGTGTCTCTTCAGCAGGCTTTATTTCAGGTTGCCAACGAGACCGAGCAGGAGGTTCGGGCCTCCATTGCTAAGGAATCAGGCGAACAGCATCCGTATTGGAAGAAGATGGAAGCGGCAATCGACGCTTTGCATGAAGCAGCTGCGATCGCCAAACAGGAAGAGCCCGACGATTTCAATTACGGAATTCTGCAGCAGCTTGATAAGTGCGCTCAGAAGGCGTTGTACATGTTGACCCGAGGCGCCCGTGGGGAAAAATGCGGGTTTACCCTCTCTGTATTGCCGGCCTCTGAGAGACCCTGATGAAGTTCGTTGAAGCTTTGAAGGCTCTGCAGTTCAAGCGGGAGAGTAAGTTCGTGCTCTCTGGTGATGAACCTTTTCTCAAGGCCCAATTCGTTTCAGCCGCCCGTAAGTTCCATCCCGGAATGACTTATTTCCCTTTCTACAGGGACTCAGAGGACGAGGCTATCTCAACCATTGGGTCTGCCAGTCTCTTTGATGGTGATCGTTTGGTTGTTTTGTACGGGGCCGACCGGATGGATAAGGCTGCCATCGTCGAGGCTCTTGGTGAGTTTACAGACGGTATCGCGATCGTTGTGCTTACAGAAGATGCTGATGGACGAACCAAAGCCATCTCCAATCTGATCAGCAGCGGCACTCAGGTTGAATGCAATCGGATGCGCTCCTATGGGGATGACTACCCCCGATGGATCGTCGCCATGGCAACGAATGCCGGGTATGAACTTCGGGATAATTCAGAGTCCTTGGTTTTTTCGTTGATCGGTCCCAGCATGTATGCGCTCTATAACGAGATGCAGAAGTTGTTCGTGTACAAAGGCGAATCCAAGATCATTCTTCCTGATGATGTTCGTAGAGTTGTGTCCCATCGTTTTTCCAATTCTGCTTACGACATTCTGGACAACATACTGAAACGTGATACCGCGGCCACGTTGAGAGCATTCACCTCATACAGTCGGGAACATGATTCTTACATTGAGCTGTCAGCTTTTCTCGGTTCCTATTTTGAGAAGCTGTACCGCATGGCTGCTTTGCGAGAAAGTGGCATGCCCCCCGACAGCATAGGAGATGTCGTCGACATACCCAAGTTCTTGATCCGTACTAAGTATCTTCCCAAAGTTGCGCTGCTTGGCCGAGCCTGGATAGCCGATTGCATGGCTCGGGTCGTTGAATTGGATGCCGGACTGCGTCTACATAGGGTGAAAAGACCCTATGTAGAGCGGTTCCTGATGACGGTATCCGCACCCGTTTAACATCGTCCGCCAGAACGCTATCATAGACTATGAACGATCCTCGTAAAGAACTGCTTGATATCCCCTGCAGTCGTTGCGGTAAGAGCCAAAAGGAATGTCTCTGCCCGCCAGAAGAAATCAAGGATATCGAAGGTTCTGAGAATATGGAACCCCTCTGGGGGGAACGTTTCCGGGGATGGTATCTGACAAAGACTGAAAAATCATGCGACTCGATGCCCGTTGGGTTTCAGGACTACCAATACCCGCTACGGATTAGCGATTACAACTACCGGTTCATCATGCCTTCCAAACTCGAATTCGAGGATGGCCTGATTACCTATACGGCCGGCGAGCGCCTGTTGGGGGTTTTTCGGTTCCCCAGGGATAAGGATGGAAAATATGCCTCTCCAATATCGTGGAACCGGGAACAGTTGGAAAACCTGCTGAGTATGTCCGAGGAACAGCTCAAAGAATTGCTTGGAAAGGGCGAAGTCCTTACGTTTGAAGCGTTTAGAACTCCGCAATTCGGGTTTGAGTTCTTAGACCTGAGCCCGGTTGATTTCTCCAAGATTGGAATGGTCACCGAAAGTGATTTCTTAATTTGGTTCAGGCAACGCTTTGAAATTGAATTGAATCGGAGAATCGAAGAGGTCAAGACCAAGATCAAATCTACCCCTAATATCCTGTTTATACTTCTAAGTGTCCTGAACCGTCGGGCTCCGGACATGAAAGAAGTGGGTCTGATGACCGATGGGATCATACACGTATAGGAATCCAGATGACACCCTCTCCTGAATTTTTCACAAGCCCAATATCCCGCGCAATCTGGGAAGACCGTTACGGGCTAAAAGATGAGACAGGCAAGCTTATCGAATCCAGCATTCTCGCTTCGTTCAGACGCGTTGCAAAGGCGATCGCTTCGAACGAGGTTGATAAGGAAGCTTGGGGGAAGGCGTTTTACAATATCATGGCCGAGCGTTATTTCTGCCCGGCCGGAAGAATCCTTGCCCACGCAGGAACCCATTACCAGCAGCTCCTCAACTGTTTTGTTCTGCCTTTCAGGTCAGACAGCCTCGAGGAGATCATGCACACGGCCGCGGACATGGCCATAATTCAGAAGTTCGCTGGCGGAACGGGTTTCAATTACAGCACACTCCGTCCTGAGGGTTCCTATATCAAGGGTGTGAATGGTCGTAGCTGCGGAGTTCTCGGTTTCCTCAGCATGATGAGTGTCACGTCAGAGGTAATTGAGCAGGGGGGTTCACGTCGCGGGGCGAACCTCGGTCTCCTTGAAGCATGGCACCCTGACCTCTGGGAATTCATCAGCTACAAGACGGACCACAACTGGGATCGGTTGACAGAATTCATGGATGTCAAGGATCAAGAGAAGTGGTCCCGGTTCAAGTTCGAGAACATGTACAAGTGGCAGATGTACAATGTGAGCGTGGGGGTCACGGATGAATTCCTTCACGCAGTGAAGAATGATGAAGAATGGGTTTTCAAATGGAAGAACACTGAGTGGCAGTTGTACACGGTGGAGTTTGTCAAGGCTCTCTCGGGTGGTGGGACTCGCGTTGAACAATTCAAAACAATGGCTGATTCAGATGCCACTGCTCTCTGGAAAGTCCGCAAAAAGGTCCCATACCCCACGGCCAACGACAAGTTCCACGTGGTATCCAAGAGCAGGATTCTGGCGAAAGACTTGTGGGACAGGATCTGTCAGAATGCTTGGGCGGATGGGTGCCCCGGAATCATCAATCTGTCTACAGCTCGCAAGTTCCACAATCTTGAATACATCCACCCCCTATTGACAACAAATCCATGCGGGGAGCAGCCCCTTCCTGCGCACGGGTCATGTAATCTTGGTTCGTTGATTCTTTCTTCCTTTGTTGTTGACAATAACGGAAAGAAAGAGTTTGATTTCGAGAAGTTTGCGGAGGTTATTCATGTCGCAGTCCGGTTCATGGACAATGTGATTGACATCTGTGAATTTCCGCTCGATGATATCAAGAAGGTAGCCCATGAGGAGCGCCGGGTCGGGCTCGGAACAATGGGCGTTCACGACCTTCTCATTGAGCTGGGTCTCGGATACGATACGCAAGAGGGCCGGGATCTTGTCGAAAAGGTCCTCAAGTATTTGAGAGACGAATCCTACTTGGCCTCAATAGAACTTGCTAAGACAAAAGGGGCCTTTCCAATTTTTGATTCCTCGCTCTATATGCAGAGTGAGTTTATCAAGACGCTGCCTCTGTGGATCCGCGATGATATTGCTAAGCACGGCATACGCAACAGTCATCTGACATCCCAAGCCCCTACAGGTACGATCGGAACTATGTACGGGGTTTCAACGGGTTGTGAGCCGTGGTTTGCACTCTCGTTCCAGAGAAACTCCAGGTTGGGCTCTTATGAGGATGGCTGTCAGGCCTATATCCGGTGGAAAGCAAAGAATCCCGAGGCTGGGGTCAAGCCGTCTTATTTCAAGACTGCTCAGGAAATCTCTCCTGAAGACCACATCAAGATGATGATCTTGTTCAGCCGGTACATAGACTCTGCCACATCCAAGACTGTGAATTTGTCAAACCATGCAACGGTCGAGGATGTCAAGAAAGCGTTCATGTTCGCCATGGAAAATGGCGTGAAGGGCATCACGGTTTTCCGTGATGGCAGCAAGGAAGCTGTATTGGTCAGCAAGGATACTAAACCAGAAGTCACAAAGGAGAAGGCCTGCGAACTTGATGAGGTTACATCTGCCAACGTACAGAGTCATTTCAAGAAGCGTGGTGGTCGTACAGTAGGTGCTACGAGTCGTGTTCATCTCGAGGGTCATAACATGTATGTCACCGTCAATAAGAACAGGGGCGGTGAAATGGTTGAGGTTTTTGCGACGGTTGGAGAGAGCAAAACACTCAATACCAGGCACACCAGCGGTATCGAGGATTCGTGGGCCGAGGGTCTGGGAAAAGTCATCAGTCTGGCTCTTCGCGCCGGCGTGAATCCTGAATCCATCATCCGGAATCTGAAGAACATCCCCTCAGATAAGCCGGTATTTACGGTGGTCGGGGATTGTGAAAACTCTGAGCTCATTCCTTCTCCGCCTCATGCCATTGGCCGAGTCATGGAAGAGGAAATGAGATATCAGGGCAATATCCAGATCAAATCCGAAATCCAAATCAAGGGGTCATGTGAAAACTGTGGTTCAACCAACGTCAAATTCAAATCACCCACATGTTACGAGTGTGCCGATTGCGGCCATTCAAAGTGTGGCTGAGGCAAAGCTCCTGACGTGCCCGCACACGTGAGGAGAAAAAGGAGCGTTCACATGGTACAAGAAGTCACTGATCTGGGAACAATCATGAGGGGCAACGTGCTGGTTGACTTCTACACAACGACGTGTGGGCCCTGCCGGGCCTTGGCGCCGATTCTGGAAGAAGTCTCTCAGGAAATACCCGAAGTCAGGGTTGCCAAAGTGGAGGTATCTCGTTGTTCCGATGCTTCTCAGGTTTTCGGGATCAGGTGTGTCCCGACTGTGATGTTTCTTCAGGACTCAAAGGTCCGGGGAATGTCACAGGGATTGACCACCAAGAAGAATATCGTATCCATGGTGCGAAAGCACTTGGCTCATGCAATGGCATGATGACAAGCTGACCTTGGATTTGGATAGGGACAGAATTCGAATTGTCCTTCGTGAGACTTACGAGACGTGCCGAACAGTTCTCGGCTCGTCTCTTGATATTTCAGTGGATGATTTCGTGGCTCAGGTTGAGCCCTATCTGCAGAGCAATCGAATAGCTATCCCGGTTACGGTGAAGCTGCCCTGCAAGAAGTTTCAAGACATAGATGTTGAGGTTAACCTGCAGCGGGCCAAGGTTTTCATCAGGATGAATCAGAGGAACCGACGCTGGCAGATTGAGTTGAATCGATACATGAAGAACCTGTGAAAGGAGTTGGTACGCTGGATCCGGTGCATTGAATTCATAACAAGTCCGCGGGGTGGGACGGGAGTCCCATGGAGGACCTTATGAGTGATGAAAACCGGGAACAGGAACTCGATGAGCAGATTCGTGAGAAGGAGCACAAGGTTCATCTGCTTGACATGGACATTCAGCGGCTGGATTTGGAACTCGAAAAGAAGAACGCCGCTTATGACCTTGAAAAGCATGAACTCTTGCGCCGGGCAATAGAGGCTGGGTCCAACGCCTACGGCAAGATGGGTGGCACAGAGGTGGCTACCTTGGTAGCGAAGGCCGCAGAGAAGTTGACTGCAGAGATTGAAAAACTCTAACCAAGCCCGTACTTGAGATGATTTGATCTGCCGGTCCAGCGTACTCATCAATATGGCTAACCCATCCCCAATGTGGCTGCGGTTCATGAACAAGGAGACCAGTTCCTTGGAGTTATTGGTGTCGTTCTCCAAGTCTTCCGACACCAAGACGGCAGCCGCGGCGGAGAAGGCCCTGAAGGAAACACCCCCGGATCTTGAACCGTTTCGCAAGGAGCTCGAAGAAGCTGTCAATGACATGATCACGGAGGGCCTTGGAGAGGAGTTCAAGGCTTTCGTGAACCATTACATGGACAGCCTCGAGGAGGACCTCCAGGTTCAGAGTACCCCCCGGGGAGAAAACCGGTCACAGATAGCCCGGGTGAAAGACGAGGATGGCCCGTGGATTCAGGGGTTCATCTGCTACAACCTATGCCTGTACATCAAGACATTCGGGTTGGAAGACGTCAAGAAGTGCAGGGTCTGTGGCAAGATCTTCGCCCATAAGGGCAAGTATGCGACCTATTGTAGTGATGCATGTAAGTCCAAGAAGGGTGCCGTGAAAAATGACTGAAGTGAAACAATGCATCATCTGCGGGGTCAAGGGAGAAGTTACTGAAGAGGGCCCGTGCCGACATCTCAGGCTTTCCAGGCTTCCCAAGAAGCGCTGGAAGTGTCAGATGCCGACCTGCAGGTCTCAGGATTTTGGGGATTGCATAGACTGTCCGCATAGGAAGTTGGAGGAAGTTGACTGATCCTCGCCAAGAGCGGCTGGAAAAACTCCGGGGGGTCGTTCTTAGCTGCCGGCAGTGTTCTCTGTATGAGAGCCGGCACAAAATGGTTTTTGGGGATGGGGATCCCAATGCATGGCTCATGTTCATCGGTGAGGCCCCCGGCCGGGAAGAGGACCAGAAAGGTATACCTTTTGTTGGTCGAAGCGGTCAATTGCTGAGGAAGATGATTGCTGCGATTGGTCTTCTCCCCGAAGATTGGTACATCGCCAATATCCTCAAGGATAGACCTCCAGGAAACCGGGTTCCGGAGACCAGCGAGATCGGGTCGTGCATCAAGTTCCTGCAGAAACAGATCGAGATCATTCAGCCCGAATATCTGGTTCTTCTCGGTAAGACCGCGGTGAAGGGACTGCTTCCCGATCGGGCCGCGGCCCGGGTTGATGATTTGAGGCAGGAGAGCAAAACGCTCAACTCCTTGAATTACAATGGGATACAGGTGATCGTCACATACCATCCCAGTGCTCTTCTCAGGGATCCATCGAAAAAGGTGCTGGCGGCACAGGATTTCAGATTTCTGGAGTCGTTGCGGGCAGAATACAAGGAAGTCATGGCAGTGCCCTATGGTTGATATCGCCTTCATCATGAATGCTCAGAACAGCTATCTGTCCCCGACCGGGTCAGTATATCTGGGGGAACGTGCTGAAGTGCTGAAGGTACGATTGGCAGATTGGCTCTCGGATTGTGGCATGAAGAGGGTGTTCTTCAGGGAAAAACGGTCGATTCAGGATTCATTCTATCGGAGTGATGTGACCCACTCCATAGCGACTACAGAGGATTTTTTCATAGCCCCCGAGCTCCTGAAGTTTGCAGATGTAGTTTATGACAAGACTCGGTACAGTGCTTTTCATAAGACTGGGTTGGAGACTTATGCCAAACAGGAGGGACTTCGCACCGCGGTGGTTCTTGGTTTGGAGACCCACACGTCAGTCCTGTTCTCAGTGGAGGAATTCCGGAATCTTGGATATGAGGTCCGAGTGGTTGAACCCTGTACTTTGTCTCGAGATGATTTTCTTCATGGCTGGGCAGTGTCATTGATGCGGAACTGTTTGGGAGTCGAGGTTGGTTCATGAAAGAAAAACGACTATCCCTTGTGTGTCCCGAATGCCAATTGCCGGCCAGCGCCGTTTTGAACGTCAAGTTCAACAAGTTCGTGATCTATACTTGTCCGCGGTGTCATTGTAATGTGGTCTACTACAAAAATCATGTTGAGACCATATCGGACGAATTGGTCAAGAAGTTACTTGGTGGAGGTCAGTTGAGGTTTTGCGGTAAAGTTCTATTCAACAGTTTCCAGGCTGCAGAAGCCCAATCCGGCCGGGAATCGCCTATTTCAGCGGACGATATCACCAATCTCAAGATTCTGCTTCAAACAGAAGACGACTCCGATAAGATCATTTCTCGCCTTTAAGCACACTTCTGGCTTTGCCGAATAGTATCATCTTATTGTGAACTCAGAATCCGTTGCCATCCGACCCGGTAGCCTTGTCTTCCTGACACAGGCCTATGAGCGCTATGTCCTCGAGCGCAACCCCAATCTCGTGGTGGGGTTGGTGAACCGCCTTGCCAAGTTGGAGGAGATCATCGATTGGGAGAGCGATAAGGGCAAGAAGATCAAGGCTGCACGTCTTCAGTCTGGAAAATGGGGAGGCCTCCCTTTGGAGGACAACCGTTACGTGTTTTCGGTGTACTATCATGACCTGATTGGTCGAAACGGGAAGCCCGGTGTGATTGAGACCACCAGCCTGTTCAGTAAGGACCCGAAAACCGGGGAGCCTTTCTTTGTGCTGGTCCCCGATTGGATTTCGAAGGAGCTCTTGGCGAAGAATAAGCAGTTCAGCGTGGAGAGCGTGACGAAAGATCCAGATACCAAAGGTAGGTAGGAAGTGAATCTGAAAAACTATACCTCGACGGTTCCCGTCGAACGGTCCGTTGCACAGATCGAACGCCGGCTCGTAGCTCACGGCGCCCATGACATCCTCAAGATCTACGAGGAGAAAAAGCTCACCGGTGTAGCTTTCATTGCCACGATCGATGGCCAGAAGATTCCCTTCCGTATCCCGGCTCGAGTTGAGAACGTTCGCAAAGCCATGGTTTCTTCCCTGAAAAAACCCCGCAAAGGGTCTGTTGAACGTGCTACTGATCAAGCAGAGAGAACCGCATGGAAGATTCTTGCGGATTGGGTCGATATCCAGATGAGTATGCTTGAGCTGGATCAGGCCAAGTTCATGGAAGTGTTCCTCCCTTACGTCTATGACCATGACAAGAAGAGGACTTTCTTCGAACGCATGGAATCAAGCGGGTTCAAAAATCTTCTCATCTATACCGGGGGTTGATATGGCCAAGAGTTCCAAAAAATTCGGTGTTATGCTGGATGCTATCAAGGAGCCACCCAAACAATATCGTATCATCGTCATGAAAGACGGACAACCCCTCTTCTCCAAAGAGTATGACAGGGTTGAGGTCAAAGAGGACCGCGGTGTTACTCCTGTATATCGGGGGCAGTCCAACATCCCCGTCGAGATTGTTCCAAGCGCCAAGGTCCGGCTCAGAATCGATGCCATGTCGATTACTCGGCCGGAGGGCCTTCACACCATGCTTGAACCGGACATGAGCACACTCCCGATAGAAGATTTGGGGAATATACTGATGTCCGACCCTGAGTCTCAGAAACTGGCGGAAAGGGGTGGTTTCCCTCCTCCGAAGACCAAGAAGAACGCTTGGAGGAAGTTTCGTTCAAGGAAGAAGACCAGATGAGAGTCATCAAGCACGGTAAGAAACCTAAGATATTTCGAGGAACCTGCCAAGAATGCGGGTGCGAAGTTGAGTGTCTCCTCGATGAAACCAAGATGATAACCGATCGGGATAATCGCAATGGGGCACCCGATCGGTTTGTCCGATGCCCCGATTGCCGCGCACCACATCTTTGGGTCAAATAATCAACACAAGGAGAGCCCGATGCCTCGTAAGAAGGCCACAAGTACTTTCTCACTCGATTCTGTTCAGTACACCACCCGTGCAATCCCATCGAAGGCCCGGTTCTCTCCATATCGTGAGATTGCGGACAAGCTTCTGGCAAAGGGTGAGAACGGGTGTGCAGAAAACCTCCCGGACAAGAATGCCGCCCTGCGGGTGGTCAGCTATATGAGGGCCGCGGGCCAAGCCACCCGGATGTCAGAGGTTGATGGCGCCGGCTGGTGTGTCTGGAACAGGGGCAAGAAGGGCAAGAAGTAGTGTTCCTTGATACCCTTGTTGCCAATCTCAACAGGTCGATTTTCAATTACCCCGATGCCATTGAGTATCTACATGGGCGCGGGGTATCTGAGAACGAGATCAAGCGGTATGGTATTGGCTATGGCAAGGTTGTGGGAGTGCCCGAGGAGAACAGCCCTGATCGCAAACGGTTCATGGAAGAATCGTTCAAGGGCCGCAAGTTTGAAGAACGCGTGATTTTCCCTATGCGGGACTCGGTCGGACGTGTCATAGGTATTATCGGCCGGTCCCTGACGGTCAAGGGATTCAAGATTTTCGCCACGGATGAGGCAAAGTTTCATGGGATGTTTGTCGGGTTGTACGAAGCCTTGCCTCAGATTTATAAAGAGAATCGGGTCTATGTGGTGGAGGGCCCTTTCGATTGGGTCACATTGGTCAAGGAGCTGCCCAATACTGTTGGGGTCATGACGGCGGGACTGAATGAGTCCCAGTATTGGCTGTTGAAGATGTACTGTGACCAGATTGTGACCGTGTTTGACTCTGATGAAGCCGGGCGCCGAGCAGCGGAATCTGCGGAGAAGAATTTTGGTACCATGACTCTTGACCTCGGGTATAAGGACCCCAATGATTGTTTCAAGTTGCTGGGGTCGGGATTCAGGAACCATGTCATGAGAAAACTGAAGGACATCCCCACTTTCTGAGGTATCTCATAAAAGTCAAGGTTTTACACAAAGGCGTGACGTACTGCAAATAGTTGGTGTACATAATTTTTTCTCTTTGAATATGGAGGCGCTTATGCCCGATTCCGATACTAAGTTGATATTATCAAGCATTGGTGGTTTCTCGCAGCGTATAGCCGATTTATGCGTCGCGCTTAACACTGTGGTAGAAAAAATTACG
>Ga0172362_10003282_pt1 | contig 13982 bp, 13 predicted proteins | sample LakKivs1_kivu2a2_FD_114534 | JGI IMG/M metagenome (GOLD analysis project Ga0172362, IMG submission 114534) | Sediment microbial communities from Lake Kivu, Rwanda - Sediment s1_kivu2a2 | ecosystem: Environmental > Aquatic > Freshwater > Lake > Sediment | place: Rwanda: Western Province, Lake...
ATCATTCGAAACGGCCGGCTAACTGACCGCAGGCAGCCGCGATCTCAATGCCCTTTGATTTCCTGACCACGACCCTGACTTTCCTCTCCTTCAGCCATTTTTCGAAACGGGTCATCTCTTCAGCGGCCGGCCTTTCATAAGGTAGAGCCGCTACCGGGCTCCAGGCAATCAGGTTGACTTTGGCTTTGAGCCTTCTGGCAGTGGCGGCCAGGCCCTCGGCATCATACAGGCTGTCATTCTGTTTTCTTATGACGATGTATTCCAGGGTTAACTGCCGGCCGCCGGATTCAAGATAGTCTTCGGCTCCAAGAATTAAATCAGTCAGCGGATATTTCTTGTTTATTGGCATGAGCTCGCTTCTCTTCCTGTCGAACGGGCTGTGAATTGAGATTGATAGATTGACCTGAAGCTCGAAGTCCTTCATCTTCTTTATTCCCGGGGTCACGCCCGCTGTGGAGACAGTCATTCTTCTCGCACCAAAAGCCAGGCCTTGTTCATAATTCAAAATTCTTATGGCCCTGAGCACGTTGTCCAGGTTGTCCAGCGGCTCGCCCATTCCCATAAAGACCAGGTTGGTGATGTCGTGCCCGAATTGATGTTTCAGCGCGAGAACCTGACTGACTATTTCGCCCGAAGTTAAATTTCGCTTAAAACCATTAAGCCCGCTGGCACAGAAAGCGCAATGGAATTTGCAGCCAACCTGGGTAGAAAGGCAGGCAGTTTTTCTCCTGCCGGCTGGAATCAAAACTGTTTCAACAAAGCAGCCATCTGGAAGCCGGAAAAGATACCTGGTTGTGCCGTCCTGAGAACTTACTTTTTGCTCCATTTTAAGAGGGTTGATGATAAAATCCAGGGCCAGCTTCTTTCTCAGCCCATACGGCAAATCAGTAAATTCTGAGAAATCACTTTTACCCAGTTTGTAAACCCATTTAAAAACCTGCCTGGCCCGGTAGGCTGGCTCACCTTTACTCTTCATCCAGTCTTCAAGGTCTTCGAGGCTTAGAGAAGTAAGACACAGAGGTTTTTGCATGGTTTTGAATAAAATTATACTTGATTTGAGTCAGAGAGACCAACGAACCCGCCTGGAAAGGCAGAGTCCACCTTCACCGGAACAGTTTCTAATTTTTCCTTGACCCCGGTTTACGTACGGATTTTTTAGGTTGCAGGTGATTTATGTCTTTCTTCAGCCAGTTTTTTGCCCCTGGTAATAACGTGTATGAATTTTTTATTTCTGCTCAAATTTCTTCAGAAGCTCAGCCACCGCCTCTTTGTGAACCATAAAGGTCAGCACTTTCAGGCGGACAAAATCATCGCGGTAAAAAAGATATCCCTTATACGGTCCGCGATGCGCGCCGGCACCAGAATCTTTGATCAGAAGCCAGGTGTGACCGTCATTCTGGCTCATGCCCACGGCGTGGATCGCATGGTCATCGGTTGAAGTGTGGTTGAAGAATCTGAACTCCCGGCTGTCCTGGTCAATCATAGACGGCAGCAGGTCAAAAGAAGGCACCATGGCCAGTCCTTCATCTCCGCTTATCCCTGGCTCTGAAACATCGCCGCCCAGAGCCACCGAGTAGCCATTCCGGAGTGCCTGGACTATGGCCTGATAAAAATCTTCCAGCGGCACATTATGATAATCTGCGCTGTGCCACCAGTTATCCGGAGCCTTGTATTCTCCTTTTGTATAGAAAGGCAGATATTTAAAAGACATGAAACAGACATAATCATCGAGCGGCAACCGGAGAATTTTTTCGAGATATTCTTTTGGAGTCATCTTCTGGCCATTGATTTCCACGGCCGAAGGCGGTTCTCCTAAATGTTTGTTGAGAATCAATTTGACATAAGCTATGGCTTTTTCTTCATCCCAGTATTCATTCTTCTTGCAGAAATCAAGATAATTTTCCAACTCGGTAAAGAGAGGCCTATGGTCATGCTCGGTTTTCCCGGGCAGCAGGCCAGTGTAAGCGCTTGCCGGCACCGCTCCGTATTGTTTCATTCTGGCAATGACGGCATTGTGCTCTGAGCCCTCACCCAGGAAAGAATTGCCTTTTTCTTTGATAAAACGCCTCGCTTTTTCCACATATTCCCAGTAAACAGTGTAAAGCTCTGAGAGTTTGACTTCATCCCGGCCAAGCCTTTTAAGTTCAGACTCCAGGAAAGAGGTCGTGGCAAAGCTCCAGCAGGTTCCGGTTCGATACTGCCTGATTGGCGGAAAATGGAAAATCTGCTGGAAAGCTGAGATAGAAGCCGGGTGGTCGATCCTGGAAAAGTCCAGAGACAAAAATTCTCTTTTGCGGCCCTCGATTTCTCTGGTTTTGTAAATGGCTTCATCTTTGGCCTGGATTTCTTTATCTCCAATCTGGACCACCACCTTCTGGGCCTGGACAGCTTCTTTTTTCTCGGATTTACAGGCTGAAGACCAGATCAGGGAAAAAACCAAGACCGGAATGGAAAGCAGTCGCAAGATTTTTTTATCCATGATAACCTCCTGGAATATGGTTAAGCCTATAAAATACTTCAACTCAGAAGAAAAATTCAACCCGCAGTCAGATTTGACGAAAAAAATTTATTCTGGTATAAAGCTTTTTAATTTATTCCGCTCCGGCTGGAACCATCGCAGGTGTCAGATAAGCATTGTGAGTTAAGATAAATTTTAGGGTGAGCGTTCAGGATGGACACACTTCTTCACTCTGGAGAATGGCTGGCTCTGGCTTCAGCTCTGGCCTGGGCTGTGGCCGTGATTCTTTTCAGGATAAGCGGTTTTGCTCTTCACCCGATTGGCTTGAATCTGGGCAAGAACGTTTTTGCTATGATCCTCATAAGTTCGACCATTTTAATAACCGGAGCCAGTTTTCTCCCGGACGTGCCAGTTAAATCGACTCTCCTGCTTCTTCTCAGCGGATTTCTGGGAATAGCCATTTCGGATACTCTTTTCCTGTGGACATTGAAGCTCATCGGCGCCAGTCTGACCGCTATAGTTGATTGTGTTTATTCGCCTTTTGTGATCGGCCTTTCTTATCTTTTCCTCGGAGAAAGATTGAGTCTCCTGCAGTTTGTGGGTGTAGCGCTGATAATCTCTGCGGTAATAACCATTACGAAAGGCAACTCAGATAATGCTGACAGACCCCTTTCCAGAAAAAATCTCTTTCTCGGAATAATTCTCGGCACTCTGGCCATGGCTGTTGTGGCTGTGGCCATAATAATCATCAAGCCAGTGCTCAAAGATATCCCTGTCGTCTGGGCCACAGGAGTCAGACTGATCGGCGGCACTCTGCCGCTGGTCGCCGTTCCCATATTTCCAGGCAGACGGAAAATTTTTTCCCCGCTTCTCAGGTTATCTACCTGGAAGATACTCGCGCCTGCTTCTTTTCTGGGAACCTATCTGTCTCTGATGTTCTGGATAGGTGGATTGAAGTATGCCTTCGCCTCCATTGCCGCTTCTCTCAACCAGCTCAGCACCATCTTTATCTTTGTCCTGGCTGTCGTCCTGCTGCGGGAAAAAGTCACCATCTGGCGAATAATAGCTGTTGTTCTGGCCTTTCTTGGTACCTTCCTGGCTACCTACTGAAATCGACTTAATAGTGCAACCATAGCTTCACAATCTTGACTGCTTGATTCAGCACAGCCACAGAGCCGGAGCAGTGAAATTAACTTCCAGAAAAAGATGTCAATCCGATGTCCTGAGAAAAAGGATACAGAAAGCTGTCAATCTTTGAGCTCAGGAAAATATCCTTATAACCAGATTTAATCGGCGGAAATAATGTTTACCAAGAAAAGATGGTTTTCTAATAAGTTAGATTAAACTCAAAAGTGACTGAATCTTTTCGACAGGCGATTCCTGGTCAATCTCAAACGCACCTATGAATCCTCCGTTTGAGACTATCATTTCTTTTATAACCATTAATCTGTCCTTAAGTTCCTCCAGCGGCAGAGAGCTCATCATCTGGCTGTCGAATCCGCCCCAGAGAGTGGCCCTGGAATTGATGGTCGGAGCAAGTTTTTTGAGTTGATAACAACCCAGCTGAAGGTTAATCGCCTGAACTCCTGTTTCTATCAGGTCTTCGATGACCTCAAGAACAAAACCGTCAGAATGGAAGAAGAAGAATTTACCGTGCTGCCGGGCTATGCGGGCATAATCAGCATAGAGTGGCTTGAACGTCCGGCGCCAGAGCTGGGGCGAAACCAGCAAGCCCTTCTGGCTTCCCCAGTCATCGACCACAACCAGCGCATTAACTTCAGTTTTAGCCCAGCAAGTTAGCTCCCTGAGAAAAAACTCATGAAGTCTATCCAGAAATCTGAATAAAGACCGTGACTGCTGATTAAAGTCAATAAAAACCTGCTCTGCACCCCTTAGAGCCTGAAGCTTTTCGAATGGACTGACCAGAGCCGGCATCAGAACGAACCGGTCAGAGTTCTTGCAAAACTCGCTGATCTTTCCCAGATCCAAGTTGAGCCTTTCTTCCGGAAAACGAAAATTCTTTGAGGAAGACCAGTCCGAAAGCGGGCTAAAAATAAGACTTCCAGTTGAGCCATCCCCTCTCACCTGATATCCGCAGCCCCACTCATCAAGATAAAAGCTGTTTTTTAAAATTAAACCTCTTGCTCGCGGCTCAACATAGTACGGCGGACAGAAAATCAGGTCTTCTGGAAATATTTTCCCGAGCCGGCGAACCTCTGCCGGCAATTTCTTTTCTTCTGTGCTCCAGTTTAGAAATTGCCTGGGTATTCTTTCCGGACCGCAAAAAGTCAGAGTTTTTTTGACCAGATCACGCGGGTGGCCAGAGCCGGATGCTTTTGTTCCGGAACAATCTTTTGCTTCTTCAGAAAAACGATTATCCTTGTTCAACGGCTGTTGTTTCCCCTTCTGGATTTTCTTATAATCCGGATGGATTTTTCAAGGTCAGCGGCAAAAGAGCTTGACCTTTGCTCGTTGTGCGGTAATATATTGTATTAAAAATTTACGCAAGGGCAGACTGCAAGGAGAAAGATAATGGCGAAAATAAAATCCAGTAAAGGCGTAATCGGTATTCTCACCGGCGGCGGCGATGTTCCTGGCCTGAACCCGGCCATAAGAGCAGTAACCATCAGAGCTATAAAAGAAGGTTATCGGGTCATCGGCATTCGTCGGGGATGGGCTGGCCTGGTGCAAATGGTCCGGGATAAGGATGCTGAGAACCACGAATATTATACCGAATTGACTGAAGAAGAAGTCAACAAGGCCGGCCGAACCGGCGGAACTTTCCTTCATACCTCAAGAACCAGGCCAACCGCTGTGCCTGATGTCAACGTGCCTCCTCATCTCCGCCATAAATACAACCAGAAAACAAACGACCTGACTGAAGAAGTCTTAAAGAATCTTGAGTTCCTGGGCATAGATTATCTCATTCCTGTTGGGGGTGATGATACCCTGAGCTACGCTGTTCATCTGCACAAACAGGGGGTAAAAATTATCGGCATTCCAAAGACCATGGACAACGATGTCCCGGGAACCGATTACTGCATCGGTTTCTCCACCTGCGTTACCTGGACCATCAGTCTAACCCACTCTCTAAGGACTACGGCCGGTTCTCACGAGCGCTTTCTGGTGATAGAGGTTTTTGGCCGCTATACTGGCTACACGGCTCTTCTTCCGACCATGGCTGGAGCCGCTGACCGCTGTGTTATTCCAGAATATAAGTTTAATATCGAAAGACTCTGTGAATTGATGAGCGAAGACCGGGCCTCCAATCCCAGCCTTTACTCAGTGGCTCTGGTCTCTGAAGGAGCAGCCTTTGAAGGTGAAGACATGATTTTTGAGAGCGAAGAAACCGATATGTACGGCCACAAGAAGCTCGGCGGTATCGGCGACCGGGTGTCGTCCATGCTGAAAGAACTTTCGCCTAAATACAACCACGGCCGCCGGATAAACGTTATCAATCAAAAGCTTGGTTATCTGGTCCGCTGCGGCGACCCTGATGCCATTGACTCCATTTTGCCCATGGCCTTCGGCAACCTGGCTCTGGACTTAGTGCTTGAGAACAGAACCGGAAGAATGGTCTGTCTCAGAAACGGTGAGTACGACCATGTGCCCCTGGACATAGTCACAAGCTACAAGAAGCGCATCGATGTTGACAAATACTATGACCGGGAACGCCTGCGGCCGCTTTACAAAAATTTTTATCAGAAACCTTTCCTGATACTGACCAGCGACTGAATGAGTCTGTATTCACAATTTTATTGGTAGCGTTTTCTTCTTTGTGTTATAAAAAGTCTGCGAGGAGGCAAAATGAGCAACCATAGCCATGAGGGACGTTTTTTCTGGGGATTGTTCCTGGTAATAATCGGCGTTCTGTTTTTGCTGGAGCAACTCGGTTATCTTGATTTTGGAGAGATCCTGTCTGTCTACTGGCCAGCCATTTTTATTCTGATCGGAATTTCTATTTACATCAGCAAAGGATTCAAGAAATCAGGCCCTGCTCTGTTTCTTATACTTTTAGGAGCGTTCATGCTTCTGATCAAACTTCGGGTGATTGAAAGATATCTCTGGCGATACATCTGGCCAGCACTACTGATTGCGCTTGGCCTGTGGATTATCCTAAAACCCAGGATTAAGGCAAAACAGTGAACTGATCCCTGGCCGAAGCGAGGAGAAAATGAAAAAACTTTTTCTCTGGCTACTGGCTTTATTTATAACGTTAAGCACTGCAGTCTATCAGCGCCTGACAGGTCCGACCTATCCCTACCGGGGAAAAGCGAGCTTTCTGGGACAGCGGATTGAATTCAAACTCCCCCGCAGCGCCGAAAACACGGACAGGTGCCGCATAGCCGTAGACCCGCCTGAGGCTTTATCCGGTAAAATTCAGGGTTACCTGCAATTCAAAAGGCATAAGACCGGTCAGCCCTGGAACATCCTGGCCATGAAGCAGGAAGACACTCACCTGGCCGGCTATTTGCCGAAACAGCCCGCTGCGGGCAAACTGGAATATTTCGTTCATCTGGTAAGCGGGGAGCAGGAAATTTCTCTGAGCGGCGCCAGACCCGTAGTCATCAGGTTCAAAGGACATGTTTCTTCCGCTGTCCTTGTCGCTCATATCATAGTCATGTTTCTGGGCATACTGCTTTCGGTGAGAGCCGGCCTGGCAGCTATCAACCGACACGAGAACGCGGCCAGACTGGCTCAGTGCACAGCAATTCTGATTTTTATCGGTGGATTTATACTCGGCCCGGTCGTCCAGAAAATGGCTTTCGGCGTTTTCTGGTCCGGTTTTCCAGTGGGTAAAGACCTGACCGATACCAAAACGCTTCTGATGATGATCGCCTGGATTGCCGCCTTAGCTTCGGGAAGAAGGACTCAGCCGCGAAGAGGCTGGGTGCTGGCTGCTTCCATTCTCACTCTGGTGCTCTTTCTTATCCCGCATTCAATTTTTGGCTCAGAGTTAAAGTGGTAGAAACAGACAATTTTTTAAATTAATAAAGCAGAGTCTCCGATGTCAGTTATCCCCGGCTATTAAGCTGAGCCTTTTAGCGGCAACCCGCATTCTAAATATTTAATTTCATTTATGGCAGAGCTCGGATTGCATTCTTTTTAAAAGGCTGATCAGATAAAAAGGCTGGCTGGTGAGGAGCCAAGGTTTTCAAGGAAAAGGAAGCGGGGCTAAGGAGGATCCCTCTCCAGCCAGCAATTTGATTATAGTCAATAAATTTCGGCTGTGTCAAATGAATTATTAAGTATGTGAAATTTTTTATTGATTCTTTATACCTTTATTAACTTTTTAGTCTGAACAATAAAAAGCAGTTCAAAAGACTCCTGTGAGATCCTTCATGGTTGAAGGTATCGGCCGGGTATTTTTGCCTGTTTTTAAGCAATATTTATTTTCCCGAAGAACCCGCGAATGATCCGGCTATTTTTTCTATTCTTGTTTTTCCCTGTTATCTGTCATTTTTTCTTTGAAATGAATATCCCTCAACACCCGGCACAGATCACCCTTTAATTTCTCTTAGAACTTTAAGCAGCTCCTGCGGATTATTCACATAGAAATCAGCTTCAACTTCCCGATTCAGCTCGTGCCGGTAAAGAATGAAGACTATTCTCTTTCCTTCTTCCCGACAGAAATTATAAACCATCTGCCGGTCAATCAGAGTGTCGCCAACATAACAGGAAGGAAAAGAATACGCGAATTTTTGAAACAGCTGGCGCAGAGAATAAGGCGATGGCTTGCGGCAGTCAATCGAAGGCAAATCACCTTCAGTAACGATAAAATCAAAATACTGATAAAGAGAATATTTTTTAAAAGTGTAGTCAAGGTCGTCTTCAATCCGACCCGTGATAACGGCCATCACCCTCACCATTTTCCTTATCTCTTTTATGATCTTAACCGGCAATTTTAAAGTTTCCCGGGAGCGATGCATCCTGTATCTGTTTTCGAAATATCCTGTTACTTCTTCATAAGCAGGAAGTTCAACCTGCGTTTTTTCTGCCAGCCGGTACAACTTCCGAAAATCCGGGGGCTCCGAAGAGGTCAGTGCGCTAAACTCTTCAAACGTGAAACCTGTTCTATAAAACAAAATCCCGGCCAGGGTTGCATCCCAGTCATTATTCAAATTAAGACTGACTTTGAGCTTTAGGAGGAGACCTGAATCAGCTGGAGATTTAAGATAAAAAGCCACAGTTTCAGCCAGAGCTCGATGATAACTCTCTCTGACTTCAACCAGCACTCCGTCCACATCAAAAGCGACTATCATAGATTTTTCCTGAATGTGTTTATTCATTCATCGCTTGAACTCGCTTCAGGCAGTCAGTTTGAAAGCTGGGAATAGACCAAACACCAGAAGAAAAAGTTATAATAAGACCGGATAGTTTTCAAGATGAAGATAAAGCGAATACTCTTTCCCGGGAACATAAAAGAAGCCAGAAAGATACAGGCGGAGTTGCTTAATAGATTAAAAATTATGCCCCTCAAACGCCAGCCGAAAACTGTGGCCGCGGCTGACGCTGCCTTCTCAGAAAAGGAAGTCATGGCTGGCGTCTGTTTATTCTCTTTTCCAGATTTGAAGCTCCTTGAAATCCAGACCGCCACAGAACCTCTGCTTTTCCCCTACCGCACCGGGTATCTATCTTTCTGCGAAGGGCCGGCCATCTATAAGGCTATTTCTAAATTAGGCCGGGAGCCCAGCCTTCTGCTTCTTGACGGTCAGGGTATCGCTCACCCCAGAAAGATGGGTATTGCTACTTTCATAGGAATAATTCTTGACACGCCGTCCATCGGCTGCGCTAAGTCCATTCTGGTCGGAAAGTTTGAACAACCAGGCATAAGAAAAGGCAGCGCTTCTGAGATTTTTCATCAGAAAGAGTTTCTTGGTTACGCTCTGAGAAGCCGGACTGGAGTGAAGCCGATTTTTGTTTCCCCGGGGCATCTCATAGACCAGAAAGATTCACTGAGGATAGTTCATCTTTGTCTTTCAGAATTCCGGGTTCCTGAGCCTTTAAGGCAGGCTCACCTTTTATCCAAAAAAATCAAATCACTTCGTCTATAACCCTGAGCAGATTGTGGATGGAGACCGGTTTTTCTAAGTAGGCATCAGCTTTATGAGCCATGGCCTCTGCCCGGACAGATGCTGTTTTGTAAACACCCGTCATCAATATCACTTTTATTCCGGCAAGCTCGGGCGTGTCTTTAATCATTGAACAAAGAGTCAGGCCATCGATTTTTGGCAGAAGCATATCTGAAATGACGATCTCCGGCTTTTCCCTTCCAGCCAGTGTAAAGGCTTCGGCCCCATCACTGGCCGGAATCACCTGAAATCCCTTCCCTTCCAGAGCCCGGGAGATCATGGTCAGGGTAACCTGGTCATCCTCAACCACCAGAGCTTTAATCTTCATCTTTTTTCTCTTAACTCTGAGCCCACCTGTTGGCCCAGATTATTAGATATATTTTAGCTCTTAACCAGGTTTTAGCCAAGAGGTGAAATTTTTTTATTTTTTTTAATTTTCTGCTTGATTTTTTGAAAAAAACGTCTATATTTACAGTAATCCTATAGGATTTATAGGAATTTAACTGATAAGGAGACAGTCAGTATGATCTATAGATTGGAACCAAGAAAGCAGGAGATTCCGTCTTCAATCAGGCGAAAGCAGCTCCTGACTCCGGAAGCAGAGGAACACCTGGCCCATTTCCCGGCCCGGGACACGCTGGTTGAGGCTGCCCCCGGGTCGGTTGAAGCAAGAGAAGAAGGAAAAGCCTCGGCTGACCTGGTCAAAGTCTACCTTCAGGATATGGGCAGCGTTATCCTTCTTTCCAAAGAGCAGGAAATTGAGCTGTCCCGGCGGATGGAAAAAGGAGAAAAGGACACGCTCAAAGCTTTTATAAAGACCCGGCTGGCTCTCCAGGAACTCGATGAACTTTATTTGAAGCTAAAAAAACAGCCGGAACTTATCACCCGCTGGTTTAACCTGCCTGAGAACGACTTCAGCGAGAAGAACATCAAAAAAGTGCAGAAGAAGGCTTTAAGCCAGCTTGAAGCCATCAGAAAGATGTCCAGAAAACTCAAGTCCTTGCCTCAAAACCGCAGCCGCCGCCTGAAGAGGGCCAGACTGGCTGTAAAGATAATCCATCTGTGCATGTCCCTTGACCTGCGCTGGGACCAGAAACATGAGCTGATCGAAAGGATGAAAAAGAGAATCTTATATGCCGCGGCCGGGGGCTCTGATTCGCAACGCAAAAAACTCAGGTCAATCTGCCAGCAGGCCGAAAAAGCCCGGGAACTGAGGAAGAAAGCTAAAAACGAGCTTGTTTCCGCCAACCTCAGGCTGGTCGTTTCAGTTGCCAAGAAATTTCAAAACCACGCTTTAAGCCTGCTGGACCTCATCCAGGAGGGAAACCTGGGGCTTATCCGGGCTGCCGAGAAATTCAACTACCATCGAGGTCACAAGTTCTCGACCTATGCCACCTGGTGGATAAAGCAATCGATAACCAGAGCCATTGCTGACCAGGCCCGGACAGTCAGAATGCCAGTTCATCTGGTAGAAACTATGCAGAGAATGAAAAAACTCGCTCAGCAAATTTACCAGTCTCGAGGCAGCGAGCCCACAGAAAAAGACCTGGCCAGGAAAATGAACCTTTCTGATGAAAAGATTCTGGAAATGATTGTCCTTTCTCAGGATGAAGTTTCCCTGGAGACCCCGGTCAATGAATGCGGAGACTCCTTTCTGGCTGATTTTATAGAAGATACGTCTTTTCCCGCGCCACCTGACTCTTATTTTCATCTGAGCCTCAGGGAAAACCTGAAAAAAGCTTTTGGCCTCCTCTCTGACCGGGAAAAGGCTATTCTGACCATGCGATATGGGCTCGACGACGGCCACGAATACACCCTGGAGGAGATCGGACAGCATTTCAAACTGACCAGAGAGAGAATCAGGCAGATAGAACTCAGGGCTTTGAAGAAAATCAGGCAATCAGAGGTCGGGCAAATTCTGGAGAGCTTCCAGGCCTCTTAATCTATTTATTTTCAATAAGATATACAACTTCTGAGGTCACCTAATATAATTTTTACCCGAATCTTGAAAAACATAAATTTTTCTGTTAGTCTTTAATAACCAATTCAACGCTTTAAGGATTCCATTCGCTATGACAGGGGCTCGAACCAAGACCATTTTCTTCATCGCTCCATCGACCTGTTTGCCCCGTTGCGAGAAAAGCCTGATCAATAAAACCATTTCCCGCCTGAAAAAAATCCTGGGAAAGGTAAAAGTCGAGCTCAGTCCGCACCTTTTTTCGAGCGATGAACTCATCGATCATGTCACAGCTCCTTTAGAAGACCGGGCTGAAACTTTCAAGAAAGCCATCAGAAAATCGGATTTGATAATTTCAGTGGCCGGCGGGACAGGCGCAGAAGACATTCTTTTCAAAATTGACAGAAAAGACTATCAGATTATTCGAGAACGCAAACCCGTTTTCATCGGCTTTTCTGATTTCACTTTCCTCCTGAGCGACATCTATTATAATTCCCGGATTCCGGTGATATATTTCCCCACTCTTCGTCTGGGTCGAGGAAACTTTAAGAAAATTGCCCGCCTGCTGACCGGAGAACCAGTTCAATACCACGGCTCAGCCTGGTTGACAAATCCGCGGAAAAGGAAGTTGTCCGGCGTTCCTCTCGGAGGAAATCTTTCAACTTTTGTCAATTATCTCAACCGCAAGAAGCCGCCGGCTTTTAACTGGAAAAGGCACATTCTGTTTTTTGAAGATGTTCAAATAGATGTGGAAGACCTGCACCGCCTTATGGCCGCCCTGAAAAGACACAAAGTCTTTAACGAGATTAAAGGAATTGTTATCGGCTCGCTGGCCTACTACAGCAAGAACAACAACTACCGCTGCCTCCAGAGAGAGAGCCTGCGCTTTATCAGAAATTACCTTCAGGATATCATCAGAAAAAGAAGTGCGCGGGGAAATCCCCTGCCCATTCTCTCAGTTTCCAACTTTGGCCATAACATACCCAGAGATTTGATGGCTGTGCCAATTGGCGGTTATGTGACCATTGACCGGCACAAGAATATCATTTTCAGGCTCCACCGCCCGAGAAAAAACGGGAAGAAACATAATGGTCGCGCTCTGTAGCTGAGCATTGCGGCCCTGATGTGGAGCCACATCTTGCATCGTTTGCCCCACCCTCTGCAGCCTGTGTTGCCTATATGTCTGGAGGTTCAGGCTGTATCCATAAATAAAATTATTAGAAAAATTATTTTCCGGATAGCTTTTATTTTCTAAGGTAAGCCAGAGCCTGAATAGCCGCTACACACCCTTCGCCCACGGCCGAAGCAATCTGCATGCTGCCGCAGGTTACATCTCCTGCAGCCAGAACACCGGGGATATTTGTCTTCTGACTCCGGTCAACCACCAAGCACTGCCTTTGATCGAGCTCCAGCCCGGCTCTGGTAAAAAGTGCGGTGCTGGGAATTTCCCTGAAAATGAAAACTGCAGAAACCGGGATTTCTTCGAGCTTTCCTTCTTTTTCAATCACCACCTTCTCCACCCTTTTTCCGCCAGCGATTTCTTTTAGCTCATAATTCTCATACACAACAAAGCCCTTCTCCTTGAGCTTTTCAACCTCAGGTTCATAATCAGCTTTGACCAGCCTGCCTGTCGCCAGTCTGACCTTACAGCCCATCTGGCCAAGCTTCATGATTTCCTCGAAAGTTTCCCCGGACAGACCATAAGCCAGAATTTCCCTTCCCCGGTAGAGCGGGCCGTCGCAGACAGCACAGTAACTCACTCCAAGCCCGGTAAGTTTTTCTTCTCCGGGAATCATTTTCTCCCGGGTAAAAGGCTTGCCGGTGGCAATGATGACTGCCCCAGCCTCAATAAAAGAATCCTTGGTGGTCACATACTTGGGCTGACTCTCCAGAGCTAAGGCAATAGCTTCTTCTTTGATTATTTCTGCTCCATGGTGCTGAGCCTGCTTTCTGAACTTCCCCAGAAGCTCCTGGCTGTTTATGGAAATAAAACCAGGATAATTTTCCAGTTCATAGCCCACCGCCATACGGGAAGGTGCGCGTCCCTCAAGCACCAGAGTCTTCTTCCCTGCCCTGGCTGTGTAGATAGCTGCTGTCAGTCCGGCGGGTCCTGCTCCTATAATGAGAACCTCTGTTTTCAGGTTTTTAACCATCGCTTTTCTCCAGTTTTCTCTATTATTGATTTTAAGTGGAGTCTCGTCAACCCTGTTTTCTACAGTGCGCGCAGTTCATTTTCTTTTCCGCCTATAACGGTGAAGAATATTGAGCCTGGTTCGATTCTGGCTGCGTCCGGGAGACCTGGATAAAATATCTTTTCCCTTGACAGGCGGAAGAGAAAGGAGATAGAGTGGGCTCACTTTAACAGCCTTTGATAAGAAAGCCTGAAAATCGCCGGGTCGGGCAAGGTCTGGCGAATTTTCCATTTTTCTTAAGGAGGGAGTAAATGAAACTCAAACCATCACTGGTAGTCTTTTTTTTCCTTGCCGTCTTCGTC
>Ga0172362_10003284_pt1 | contig 13981 bp, 9 predicted proteins | sample LakKivs1_kivu2a2_FD_114534 | JGI IMG/M metagenome (GOLD analysis project Ga0172362, IMG submission 114534) | Sediment microbial communities from Lake Kivu, Rwanda - Sediment s1_kivu2a2 | ecosystem: Environmental > Aquatic > Freshwater > Lake > Sediment | place: Rwanda: Western Province, Lake...
AGCTGTCAGTTCCAGGGCCCGACTCGCCGCCTCGATCGACAGAGCGTTCAATCCGCAAGAAGGAGTTATCAATCCCTGAGCTATGATCTGCCTGAACTGAACGCCGTCTCGGGTGAATGAAGCCATAGCGTCTTCAAGCCGGTCACGAAGACCGGGCAAGGATTCCTTAACCAGAACCTCCTCATCATTCGGGACTATTCCCCAAGCAATCGTACCTCCCCGCCTAAGGAATGTCTTCACTTTCTCAGAGTGGGTGCTCAGGGAAGAGGCATAGTTGTAGGCATCGAAGCTGAGAATGTCGACGGCTGTGTCCAGGACAACTGACCAGTTGGTGTTCCCGCAGCAATGCAGTCCCTTTATCCCCTGGATTCCCCTGAACATCTCATCCAGCAAGACCGGCACCTTTTCCTCGGGAACAGGAGTGAATACCGAGCCCAAGGAGACCAGATAAGGTTCGTCGACAAAGATGATAGTGGTGGAAGATATCTCGTTCAATACATCTTCCTGCCACGAGGCCTTGAGACGCAGGAACCTCGCGATCGTATCTGCCAGAGTATCATCGTATAACAGACCCAAACCATTCCTACGGGTCACCGTCAGGCCCCATGTGACCGGACCGGTAACCTGTCCCTTGACTATCTTCTTGCCGGCTGCGCTGGAGAGGAAGGCGTCAAGTCCGGCAGCGTATTCTCTGGAAACGCCATACCGGCGGGCATCACCCCGCTCGCAGTCAACATAAATCTGTTCCACCTCTGCGTCAAAATCGACCGGCGGTTCAATGCGAAGCTTGTCCCCCTCTATGATCGCTCCAGGAAAACCTTCACTGAACTGGATAACCATATTTTCCTTCGGGGAACGCCTGGGCAGCTGCGGCCAGAAGGGAATGTCAGGCAGATACTTCATAATAACCGAACAGGCTTCCTGCGGACTGGTGTGCGGCATGCTGCCGATACCTGTGGGCAGACAACCAAAATCAAACCTGGCTGGCACCGTCCTACCTACCTACCTACATACTTCCCGATCAGCAGTTCCAGCTCTCTTTTCTTCTTCTCAGGTATGTACTTCGCGCCGGTCACCAGGGCATCTTTAAGCGCGCTGGCACAGACACAGTCGCGCTTTTCCAGTACGGAAGGCAGCAGCAACTTCAGCGTCTGCCTGATAATATCGACGCCCTTCGCCAAGTTCGACAGAATCATCTCCGCAGTCACCGATTCATGACCCGGGTGCCAGCAGTCATAGTCCGTGACGATAGCCAGCGTCGCATAGCACATTTCTGCTTCTCTAGCTAATTTGGCCTCGGGCGAAGCCGTCATTCCCACAACGTCAACGCCCCAGGAGCAATAGAGCTGCGATTCAGCCCTGGTCGAGAACTGCGGCCCCTCCACGACCAGGTAAGTACCACCTTTATGCACCCTGGCTCCGGCCTTGCTGCCCGCCTCAAAACACAGCCCGCTCAAGACAGGGCAGAAAGGTTCAGCCAGAGACACATGCCCCACTATCCCACCCGTGAAAAAGGTGCTCGCCCTTCCCTTGGTGGCATCGATCAGCTGGTCTGGGACGACTATGTCTAGAGGTCTTATCTTTTCCTTGAGGCTGCCCACCGCGCTAACCGATATGATCCTTTCCACACCCAGGGACTTTAAGGCGTAGATATTGGCCCTCGCAGGCAATTCACTCGGGCTTATGCGATGTCCCTCCCCGTGCCTGGGGAGAAAAGCCACGTTCACCCCTTCCAGAGTACCCACGATAATTGCGTCGCTGGGCTGGCCGAAAGGCGTGTTGATCGTCACTTTCTCAATGCCCTTCATCCCCTCCATCCTGTAAAGCCCACTCCCGCCAATGATGCCAAATGCCGCTTCACGCATTCGATGTCTCCTTCCCCCGAAGGTTCCGAGCGATTATAACACAGGACCATGCTCGGACTTGGCGGGTGCCCGGATCCGCTCAAGGATGGTTGGCAGGCAGCGCTTTGATCCCTTGATCCCCGACCACCCCTCAGAGCTCTCGAAGTAACATAATCGGTCGGCGCGATATTACGATGACTAGATACTTCCGCTTCACCCCTGCTATAATTCTCGGCGTAAGCGACCGGTGGCAAGGCCACCAGGTCGGCAAGCGCACTATGACCAGTTCGCATCCTCGTATCAATCTAGGGTCTGCCGTAACGGTGGGCGCCACATGCCCCGCTACAGAGAAGGAGGAAAGATGAAACTACTGAAAAAACTCTCTGAGACTCCGGGGATCCCCGGGAGAGAGGAGGCAATTCGGGTCATCGTACGGGAGGCATTGGCCGGCCACGTGGACGACATCAAGACAGACCGCCTCGGAAATGTCGTTGCCCATAAGAAAGGCACTGGGCCGAAGGTGGTGATAGCAGGACACATGGACGAGATTGGTTTCCTCGTGTCCTACATAGATGAGGAAACTGGATTCCTGCGCATCGAACCCGTGGGCGGTTTCGATCCTCGCACTTTGATTGCCCACAGGGTTAGCGTCCACGCCAAAGGCGGTGATATCTACGGGCTTATCGGCATCAAACCCATCCACGTTCTTACCGAAGAAGAACGTAAGAAAACGCCTGAAATCAAGGACCTGTTCATTGACACCGGCCTGTCCGGCAAGGAAGCCAAAGAGCGCGTGAGGGTCGGCGATCCCGTGACTCTGGTGCAGACGTTCGCTGACCTGGGAAAGCTCGTCACAGGCAAGGCGCTTGACGACCGCCTGGGCGTATATGTGGGGATTGAAGCGGTGAAGAGAATCGGAAAACACAAGGCCGATATTTACTTTGTGGCTACGGTGCAGGAAGAAGTGGGGTGCCGTGGAGCACGGACGTCCGGGTTCGCGGTTGACCCCGACATCGGAGTGGCCCTGGACGTCACCATCGCCTGCGACATACCCGGCGTGCCGGCCAACGAGCAGGTGACCCGCCTTGGCAAAGGGGCAGCCATCAAGGTGAAGGACTCGGCGTCTATCTCACATCCCGGACTCGTGCAGTTCCTGATGAATCTCGCGGAGCAGAGAAAGATCCCCTATCAGCTGGAGATACTGCCGCGGGGCGGCACCGACGCAGGAGTAATCCAGGCTGGCCGGGAGGGCGTGGCGGTGATCACCATATCTATTCCCACTCGCTACGTCCATACTGTGGTGGAGACGGTTCATAAGGACGACGTCGAGGCCACCATCAACCTCCTCGTTGCTTTCCTCGAGACCTGCCACGAGGCTGACCTTCAGCTATAAAACGCATAGTGTCTGATCAGCGACACGCAACTTTGCGGGCGCTTTCTCCTATGCGGGTATGTAGTCAGGAGGTCTCACCTCAACAAGCTTGATGGCCCCTGACTCGCATCCCACGGCGCAGACGCCGCAACCGAAGCACTTTTCCGGCGTTATCTGTGCCTTGAGTTTCTTTTCATCCGGAACTCTGACCATTTCGACAGCCTCAAAAGGACACCTCTCCACGCACGTCTGACAACCTGTACAGACTGCCTTATCAGCCCGGGCCTGAAATCTGCTCCTGGCCACTCCCTTCTCCAGGACACCATACTTGCCAAGAGGATAGTAGAAGATGCAGCAATCGGTGCAGCAATTGCAGATGACGCTGGCAACTTCCGAGCTGTTGAACACACTATGTATGAGGCCGGCGTCCTCGGCAGCATCCATTATCTTCATCGCCTCCTCCCTGGTCAGTTCCTTGCCGGTTCCTCGAGCTATGGCGTATTCAGCTCCCCGGTTGACCTGAAGGCAGACATCATCCGGAAAATCGCACCTTCCCGATATCCTCCGGCAAGAGCAGTGGCCCAGGGCGAACCTGGTGGCTTTGTCAAGGATAGCCTGCACGTCCTCTGATGGCAGGAGCTTTGTCCCTTCGGAGATGGCCTTTCTGGCCGGTACCACCCTCCACATCGGCATCTGCCAGGTCTCAACGGTCTTTGCCCAATCGGCGTACCATTCCGACTGGCAGAAATCCTCCCAGAGATCAAGGAGCTCGCGGCCCCAAACGCTGTCCGACCTCACGTCAGTCGCCGTGGCATCATGCAGTTGAAATATGTCTCTGGCAAACCGGTAACCCTTAGAGGTCATGAAGATGACCCCTTTTCCAAAGAGCCCACTGAGGATGTCGTTCACCCTTTCTTCTTTACCCACTTTCTGCGCGAGCTCGGCCGTGGGACAGGGGAGAGAAGCCACTATGTTCGCTTCCTCTCTATCCATGAGCCTTCGCAAAACTCTGGCCAATCGCTCCGATTTCCCATAGCCAAGCTTCCCGGCTAGGACCGCATAAACATCTTCCATCTTTGTGCCTCCTCAGCGATTTCGTTTCAGAGAAAAAACGGCCCCCTGCCTCTCCATCTCGCACCCGACTTTCCCCTCTTCCTCAAGATATCTCAGGTGAGCCAGAGCTTCCCCGAAAGCAAACCATTTTTGGCCCGCAGGGAACGCGTTCCATGACCTGTAACCAATGTCCCAGGTCATCTGTGAGGCAACCTGATACGCGTTTTGCCTGCCCTTGTCCAGAATACAAATGACCTCTTCAAGCCGTACCCCGTGGTGCTCCTTCAGTTCTCGAATCCTCCCTCTGTGGTCTCTGAAGATGCTTCTATGCCCGGGCAACACGAGTTCAACCTCCAAACCATAGATCTTGTCCAAGCTCACGAGGTATTCCTTCAGGGGATTCTTTTGCCCAAAGGAAAGAGTGATGTTGGGGGTTATGTCAATAAGAATGTGGTCTCCGCACACGAGAACCCTCTTGCGTCGTTCGTAAAGGCAGACATGCCCGTCGGTGTGCCCCGGGGTCTCAATACATTCAAAGTGGTAATCGCCTACACCTATCTTGTCGCCGTCCCCGGAGACACACAGGTTCAAGGAGGTATTCGGGCTATACCTGCGGCCGGGATGGCTTCCTATGGCCCTTTCAAGCTCCTCCGCGGGAAAACCGTGACTGCGGGCAAAATCAATCTGTTTCTGCCAATGCCCGGGTGTAGCAGTCCGCATGATTTCGGCATCCGCCCAACCGAAGTACACCCTCGCCTGTTCGCCCGCCAGGGCCGATACCAGACCGGAATGGTCGGCATGCATATGCGTGATGAAGAAATCAGCCTGTCCGGGGTCCACGCGGCACCCCTCCAAGCCGGAGACCAGCGCTGCCATACAGTCTTCTCGATTCCAGCCGGTATCGACGATCAGAGACCGCTCCGTCCCTTTTATGACGTAGGAGTTGGTGGCTTTCAGAGGACTTCCGGGCAGAGGAATGTCAATCTTGTACAGGCCTGGTAAGATTTCCTCGAACAATGCTATCTGAGGTCCTTCTCACGAGATTTGCGACGACTGTAAGGCCGTGATGACCGTGCTCATCCTGTGACCCATGAAACGTATCACATTCTGTCGGAATTGTCCACCGGGATTTTGGTCGGGTTTTCCCTCCCTGGCGATAACCGCGCTTCAGCCCTTGACAAGTGCTGCTGAGCGTCGTAGCATTTTCGGGTTGGTCATTGAGCCGGTTGCGAACGGCTCAAAATTGCACCTACCGGGAGGAACACTCAATGGACGATGTCCAAACCCTGTTGAAAGAACTCACTGAAGCTAACGGAATATCCGGGCACGAGACGGAGGTCAGGCACGTTATTCAACGCCGCCTGGGGTCAGTGGGCGAGGTCAGCCATGACAAGCTCGGCAGCGTAATATGCCGGGTGTCGGGAGACACGCCCGATCCGAAGATAATGTTGGCCGCCCATATGGATGAGATCGGCTTCATCGTGAGCCATATCACGAAGGAGGGATTTATCAGGTTTTCTCCCTTAGGAGGATGGTGGGACCAGGTGTTGCTGGCGCAGAGAGTAGTAGTAAGGACGAGCAAAGGTGATGTTGTCGGCATAATTGGCGCCAAACCTCCTCACCTGTTGTCGGATGAAGAACGCAACAGGCTGGTCGAGAAAAAGGACATGTATATCGACATCGGTGCCACTTCGCGGGAGGAGGTCGAAAAGGCAGGAATCTCCATTGCCGACCCCATCTTTCCGGTCAGCTCGTTCGCAATCCTGGCCAGTGGAAAGGCCTACCTAAGCAAAGCCTTCGATGACCGCGGGGGCTGCGCCTTGCTGATAACGGCAGTAGAGAGAATACTCAAGGTCAGGCATCCAAACACGGTCTTCGCTGTGGCTACGGTTCAAGAGGAGCTTGGATTAAGAGGAGCAACGACGAGCGTAAGGATAGTGAATCCGGATGTTGCCATTGTGCTGGAGTCAACCGGGGTTAATGACACGCCAGGGCCCAATAACGACATCCAGCCGATAATCCGACTTGGCCGGGGCCCTGTTGTGACGTTCTACCGCGGGGACATGGTCCCCAATCACGGACTGCGTACGCTTCTGGTAAATACAGCAAAGAGGTACGGGATACCGGTCCAGATTCGCGCCGATGGTTTGGTGCGCGGAGGGACGGATGGCGCGGCTATTCACCTGCACGGCACCGGCGTCCCAACAGTGGCGTTCAGTCTGCCGGTTCGTTATATTCACAGCCATGGTGGAATTCTGCACCGGGACGATTTTGACGCCGCGGCTGAGTTACTGACCCGTGTTATTCCCGAGCTGGATAAGAAGACAGTGACTGACATGACGTCATGGTGACGAGACGCTCTGGAATCATTTGATCTCTGCACCTTGCTCCGAATGGCAAGACCCGTGCGCACCCATGGCTTTGAAATTACTATCTGCGAGTTAGGGCTCGCGGCGCTATACCCAGCATCGCGGTAGAACCCAGCCCTTGACAAAGGCCGAAAAAACAGATAGCATTCTGGCGACGTTTATGGGTACCGAACCCGATCAGCTCACCCGTGGAAGCGGCCATTAGGAGGACAGGTGAGAGGCCAACTTGGGACGATTCCCACCAGCTTCCCAATCCCCCCACACTCAGCATTCCCCTCAGAGAACCAATACTGTTTGCAGCATACCGGGCACAGGCTGTCGACGAGCCTGTCGCACTGGTGAAAAATCAAAACAGAAGTGAGGTGTGATAACAAATGAACAAGGTTACAAAGGCGACGCTAAGAGAGGTCTTCCCCTGGCAACCCGATGAAATCTCGGGCGACAAGCCGGCCCGATTGCTCAATTTCATCGACGGCAAATGGGTAAGAGCCAGGAAATACAAGAAGGTCGTAGACCCAATGTCGGGTGAGCCGTTCATACAGTCTCCGGACACCGATGAGAATGAACTGGCGCCTTTCATTGAAGCGCTGGCAAAATGCCCCAAGTATGGCCTGCACAATCCCATCATGAATGTGGGGCGATATCTGGCATATGGAGATGTAAGCCAAAAGGCCGCCGATTTTCTCAGAAGCACCGAAGGAGAGACTTACTTCACAAGGCTGATTCAGAGAGTAATGCCCAAGGACACGGTGCAGTGTCGCGGCGAAGTGACTACGGCCTGCGCATTTCTGGATGACTTCTCGGGCGACCAAGTGAGGTTTCTGGCCAAAGGACAAACTACGCCGGGCAATCGCGTAGGGCAGGAGGCCATCGACTATCGCTGGCCCCACGGCGCGGTCGCTGTGATCACACCCTTCAACTTTCCTCTGGAGATCATGTGTCTGCAAACGATGGGCGCTCTGTACATGGGGAACAAGCCGGTCCTCAAGCAGGCCACGGTTACGTCAATTGTTGCCGAAGCTTTTGTGAGGCTGCTTCTGTACTGCGGAATGCCTCCCGAGGACCTGCTGCTGATTCACTGCAGCGGCCCGGTCATGGAGAAACTGGTTACTGATCCCGTGATTCAGTTCACCCAGTTCACTGGCAGCACGTCCGTCGCGGAGCGGCTGTTGGAACTGACCAAAGGAAAGTGCCGGATTGAGGATGCTGGCTTCGATTGGAAGGTAATCGGGCCGAATGTAATCCCGTCGATGCTCGATTCTGTAGCAATTCAGTGCGACGCGGATGCCTACGCGGCCAGTGGGCAGAAGTGTTCGGCCCAGAGTCTGGTGGCTGTCCATCAGAACTGGATGAAGCTCGGACTCCTGGACAAAGTAGCGCAACTGGCCGCCAAACGCACCGTAAAAGACCTTACTATTGGTGCGGTGCTGACGTGGACCAACGAGATGATCGAGGAGCATATTGATAAGCTATTACACATCAGGGGCGCGAAGCTACTGTTTGGCGGGAAACGTTTGAAGAGGCACTCGATACCCTCGTGCTACGGCAGCTTTGAACCCACCGCCGTGTTCGTACCACTGAAGAGCATCCCGTCACACGCTGATCTGGTTACAACCGAGGTCTTCGGGCCGTTCCAGATCATAACGGCGTGGGAAACCAAGGATGACCTCAAGATACTCCTGGACATATTCAACGACATGGAGCACCATCTTACCGCCGGAGTCGTCGACAACGATCCGAACTTCCTCAACGAAGTGTTGGGACAGACCGTGAACGGCACAACATACGCCGGAATCAGAGCTCGAACCACAGGTGCGCCTCAGTGGCACTTCTTCGGTCCGTGCGGGCATCCGGCCGCCGCCGGCATTGGAACGATAGAAGCTATCAGGAACATCTGGTCGCTGAACCGGACGATCATAAAGGATACCAGCGCGGTCTAGCAACGCGTGCACAATAGGCAGCCGGGACCGGGCCCTTCTTGGTCCCGGCTGAGCGGCATCAGGATAGGCATCGAGGCCCTCAGCAGGTTAGTCCTGTCGTCGAGATTGGCGTGTCAGGCAAATTGGTCGACCCTCGGGCTGACTATCAAAAGGCAACTTCAATAGCATGTTGTGCAGACGGCTAAACAGATTTCGCATCCAGGCAAAAAGGGGGGGAAAAAAGGACTGCCCCTCGTGTTAGGCTATTGCATTTCACTACATCTAGTGGTACAATAACTCTGTACCACAAACTCTAGGGGGGGGCCATGAATTGTCCTCACTGTGGCGGACAGGAGTCCAAAGTAATAGATTCTCGGGGTCTTGACGAAGGCGTGAGGCGGAGAAGAGAATGCCTGGCCTGCAAGACTCGCTTCACTACTTATGAGCGGGTACAGCCACACGATATCTTTGTCATTAAGAAGGACGGGCGGCGCGAGGAATTCAGCCGGGATAAGCTCCTCTTGGGTATTCGCAGAGCTTGTGAGAAACGACCGCTTCCCACGGGCATCATTGATAAGTTCGTGGATAGCATCGAGGCTGAGCTTTACGCGCTGGGGAAGAGCGAGGTCTCCAGTTCATACATTGGTGACCTGGCTATGGAGGGATTAAAGAAATTGGACCACATTGCCTACATTCGCTTTGCAAGCGTCTATCGGGAATTTGCCGATATCGGCGCTCTCAAAGAAGAGGTGGATAGCCTGGCAATGCCGAGAGAACTGATTCCCAAGAACCAGCTACCGCTGCTCTCCGACGGGACAGTGACAGCTGTGGGTGGCAGAAAGAGGACCCAAGATGCCTAAAGCCCGCAAGAAAGAGAACGAGAAGACTGTTGCGCAGGGCAGAGTAGCCAAAGCTGTCTTCGCGGCCGCCGAGTCCATGGGTATAAGCGACAGGAATCTGCTGGAAAGGTTCACAGAGCAAGTGAGCCAGCGCCTGGAGGTGACACACCCGTTCCCGGGCATGGAGAAACTCGTGCCCCGGCGGACCCAACAATCTGTATCTTCATCGCAAATTCAGACTATGGTTAAGGAGATTATGGCTGCAGACGAGTTCTCTCCCGAGGCTAGAAGTCAGGTAGTTTCCGGCATCAAACTCAGCGATAATGCCCTGAAGGTTCTGGGAAAGAGATACCTAGCCAAAGACGCAGATGGCCGAGTCACCGAAACTCCCCAGGACCTGTTCCGCCGCGTTGCCAAGCATATTGCCTCAGCGGAAACGAAGTTCAATGCCCAGACAGATGTCCCCTTCTACGAAGAGGCCTTTTTCGGGCTGATGGAAAGCCTCGATTTTCTGCCGAACTCGCCTACTCTTATGAACGCCGGCCGTGAACTGGGGCAATTATCGGCGTGTTTCGTGTTGCCTATCAAAGACTCTATGGAATCCATTTTCGATGCAGTCAAGTACACCGCCATGATTCACAAGAGCGGCGGCGGCACGGGCTTTTCTTTTTCCCGGCTGAGACCGGAGAAGGATAGAGTGGGTTCTACAGGGGGCATCGCCAGCGGTCCGGTTTCTTTCATGCGGGTATTCGATACGACCACCGATGTCATTAAGCAGGGCGGCATGCGGCGCGGCGCCAATATGGCGATACTCAGCATCGACCATCCCGATATACTGAGATTCATCAATGCCAAAGATGACCCCGAAGCTCTCACCAACTTCAATCTTTCTGTGGCTGTCACCGATGCATTCATGAAGGCGGTAGACAAAGGCACCGATTACGACCTGGTGAATCCTCGGACCGGGGAGGTGATGGATAAACTCAACGCCAGGGACGTATTCAACAAGATAGTTGACATGGCTTGGCGGACCGGCGACCCGGGCGTTGTGTTCATTGATGAGATAAACAGACATAATCCCACTCCCGGACTAGGCAAAATAGAAAGCACGAATCCTTGCGGGGAACAACCGTTGCTCCCATTTGAATCATGCAATCTCGGTTCCATAAATCTGTCCAGGATGGTCACGGACAGAGACGGCAGGCCACAAATTGATTACGACAAGTTATCACGGATAGTCGGGCTGGCGGTGCGCTTCCTGGATGATGTCATCGAAGTTAACGAGTTTCCTTTGCCTGAGATCGCGGAGACGACCAGAACAACGCGTAAGGTAGGGCTGGGTGTCATGGGCCTTGCCGACATGCTGATCGAGCTGGGGATTCCGTACAACAGCGAACAGGGCCTTACTATAGCCGAGGAAGTTGCACATTTCATATCTACAGAAGCCGACAAGGCTTCGGTGGAACTGGCCCAGGAACGGGGAGCCTTTCCCGCGTTTCAGGGAAGCATTTACGACGTACCCGATGGTCCTCGGTTTAGAAATGCCTCCCGCACTACCATCGCTCCTACCGGCAGCTTGAGCATCATCGCTAACTGCTCGAGCGGCATCGAACCGTTGTTCGCCCTGAGCTACATGCGTCACATTCTGGAAGGGGAGGAATTCATAGAGGTGAACCCCTATTTCGAGGAGGCAGCGAAAAGGGGAGGATTCTATTCCGCCGACCTGATGAAACAACTGGCTGAAGGAAAGAGGCTGAAAGACATAGAACAAGTTCCTGAAGAAATGAAACGGCTGTTTGTTACAGCGCACGAAATATCTCCAGAGTGGCACGTCAAAGTGCAGGCGGTATTCCAGAAATTCACCGATAGCGCCGTGTCCAAAACAGTCAACTTTCCGCACGAGGCGACACCCGAAGATGTGGCCAAAGTGTATATGCTCGCCTATCAAGAAGGCCTGAAGGGCATAACCATTTACCGGGATAGAAGCCGCGAGAGTCAGGTTCTCACCGTGGGCAACGCCGAGAAAAAGGCCGAAGTAGGCAAACTGGTTCCTAGAAAAAGACCGAAAGTCACAACCGGCGTGACCGAAAGGGTAAACACCGGCTGCGGCTACATTTACATCACAGTAAACTTCGATGGCCGGGGAATATCGGAGGTGTTTTCCACTCTGGGAAAGGCCGGGGGCTGTGCGGCCGCCCAGCTCGAGGGTATCAGCCGCCTCACGTCTCTCACCCTGAGGTCTGGAATAGACGTAGAATCCATCGTCAAGCAGCTGCGCGGCATCAGATGCCCCTCCATCGCCTGGGAGCAGGGACATGCCATTCTGTCCTGTGGCGACGCTATAGCCAGCGTGCTGGAGAAGTATGTCAGGGAGAAGACGAGTACCGGTCCGGACACGCCTGCCAAGAGTCCTGAAGTGGTTAAGAGCTGGGCGGGCCAGTGCCCCGAGTGCGGCGGTCCTCTAATCTACCAGGAAGGGTGTAATATTTGCGTGGCCTGTGGCTTCACTAAATGCGGATAGGGCGTGAGAAAAGTGGGCAATGCGAGAGGCGGTTACTACCCCGCTCTTAGACACATAACCAAGGCTGCCAATTCGGATCTTAGCCTCCGGAGGATCTGCAATGCTATAGCTAAGGCCGCTACGAACGCGGTCCACGCAAGCGGCTGCCGCATTTTGTCCCTCGATTCTCGAAACGAATATCTGATTACCGTGGGCGCCTTCGGCTTGAGCGACCTCTATCTGAAGAAGGGCCCTCTTGATGCAAGCAAGAGCCTCCCCGATATTCTGGAAGGCAAGGTCGTGTTTATCGCCGACACGGCCACAGACGAGAGGGTCCAATATCCCGAAATAGCACTGGCACAGGGAATATCGTCAATTCTGGGAATTCCCATACTGGAAAAAGAGAAGGCCGTCGGCGAGATTAGAATTTACAGTCGCGAGTCCCGCCAGTTCTCCGAAGCCGATAAGAGCTTCTTACTGAGTGTTGCCGATATTTGTGCAGTTGTATTTGAGAGGGCAGAGTTTCATCAGCTGCCAGAGCCAGCGCGCAGAGCAAGTGAGAAAACGAGCAAGCCGTCGTCAGTTTCTCAGTTGGCCCCCACGCCACTGAGGCCGACGAGTTTCGCGCATCCCAGCGAGCAGGATTTCGCCCGACTTCTCGACTTCTACTGCATCGAATGGCTGTATGAGCCCAGGTCTTTTCCTCTCAGGTGGGATGGCAACAAGATAGCGGAGATGTTCACCCCCGATTTTTATCTGCCCGAGCTGGACCTTTATGTCGAACTCACCACACTAAAACAGCATTTGATGACCGAGAAAAACCGGAAGCTGCGCCGGATGAGAGAACTCTACCCTGAGATTAACATCAGGCTTCTAAACAAGAACGATTTTGTGAAGCTGCTTGCGAAATATGGCTACGGCCCTCTGGGCGAAGCCAAAGTCGAAGGAATCGACCGGGTCCTGTACAGCCACGCCCAGATTCAGCGAAGGGTGAGAACGCTGGCAGAGCACATTTCCCGCGACTATGCGGGCCAACAGTTGGTACTGATTGGCATTTTAAAGGGCGTCATCTGCTTCATGTCCGACTTGATGCAGCACCTTTCTATTCCGGTCACGCTGGATTTCATGGCTATATCCTACTATGGCAGCGATGGCCAGGTCGTGAAGATAACCAGGGACCTTGACAGCAGCATAACGGGACAGCACGTGTTGATGGTTGAAGACATAGTGGATACGGGCATGACACTGAATTACATTCTCAATCACCTGTCGGCCCATAATCCCACCAGCCTTCGCGTGTGCACCCTGCTTGACAAGAAAGCGCGCCGCCTGGCAAATGCTCATCTCGATTACGTGGGCTTTGAGGTCCCCGATGAGTTTGTCGTCGGCTATGGTCTGGATTACAAGGGGCAGTATCGCAATTTGCCCTTTATCGGCATCCTCCACCCAGAGCTAACCGAGAGGGCGGAGACGCACTAGCAACAGTAGTTTCACCACCTCTCCCCGCACCAGTCGAAGCTGGCACCGACCAAAAAGAAACGCCCCAAGTGATCTCCCTGTTCTTGGCTCCCCCGCCACCCTTTCGGTTTCCACTTACCCTGCGCCGGGCCTTTTATCTCCCTGCGCCTCTAGGTTTCCACCTACTCGGTGGACGGTTCCACACTTGCCAAGTCCTGTTCAATCACTTGGAGCAACTATCATGATAGCACAATCCCCAAGGCCTGTCAAGCGCGCCAACCCGGCTGACGACAACCAGCAGAAGAATAGGCTGAGGAGCTGCCGTACCGCGCTCTGGGAAAGAGTCCCTCCAGTATTGCCTGAGGCCGTGACGTAGTTCCTCTCTTAACGTTTCATCTCCGTCCGGTTCACAACACGCGCCACCACGGGTTCTGGGCGACAGGCGCCTCACAAACATTGCTCGCTTGTTGCCAATCGCCCGCTGATGTATCATATTACGTAGGCGACCCAAGCCAACTCACCACGAGTGAACTCAGGACAATTCTCTTCAATTCGCAGCAAAATAGGAGGCTGATATCTACGACGTGATAGCTAGGGTAATATCCCAGAAAGGGACTTGTGAAGCTC
>Ga0172362_10003286_pt1 | contig 13974 bp, 10 predicted proteins | sample LakKivs1_kivu2a2_FD_114534 | JGI IMG/M metagenome (GOLD analysis project Ga0172362, IMG submission 114534) | Sediment microbial communities from Lake Kivu, Rwanda - Sediment s1_kivu2a2 | ecosystem: Environmental > Aquatic > Freshwater > Lake > Sediment | place: Rwanda: Western Province, Lake...
CCATACGGCAGGACTGGTTCCGATTTACCCTGAAACCATCGGCTTGGGCTCAAGATTTTTAAGGTATTACATTAAACTGGTTTTACCGACCATCAACCAAATTAAAGAATTTATTCCTTGGGAGATTTTAAGAGAGCAAAAATTAGCCAATATAACTGCGGCTTTAAAAAATATTCATTTCCCCAAAAACTTAAAATCGGCCGAAGAAGCGAAAAAAAGATTTGCTTTTGAGGAATTGTTTTTGCTCCAATTATTTGTTCTAAAACAAAGAAAAAATTTACAAAAACAAAATGCTTTTTCCATCCCTTTTAACCAAAATTTAATCCAGAATTTTGTGAAAAAATTACCCTTTACTCTCACCAATGCCCAGAGAAAATCGGCCTGGGAAATATTTCTGGATTTAGCCAAACCAGAGCCAATGAACCGCTTATTACAGGGTGATGTTGGCTCAGGCAAAACCGTGGTGGCAACAATGGCTGCCCTGGAAACCGCCAAAGCAGGGTTTCAAGTGGCTTTTATGGCACCAACGGAGATTCTGGCTCAACAGCATTTTAAAGAAATCAGTAAATTACTAAAAGATTCTAATTTAAAAATAGGATTATTGACTGGCAGTGAAAAGAAATTTTTCAGCCATACCAATATTGTGGTTGGTACTCACGCTTTAATTCAAAAATCGGTTAAATTTAATAAATTAGCTCTAGTAATTGTTGATGAACAACATAGATTTGGAGTGGAACAACGGGCTACATTATTGCGTGATCCCTCAAATTCTTCGGGACAAGCAATACCGCATTTATTGAGCATGACTGCTACCCCTATCCCCCGTACTTTGGCTTTAACTATTTATGGTGATTTGGATATTTCTTTATTGGATGAAATGCCCAAAGGACGACAAAAAATTATTACCAAAATTGTTTCACCAGAACAGAGAAATCAAGCTTATGAATTCATTAGACGCGAAGTTAAAAAAGGCAGACAGGTTTTTGTGATTTGTCCGAGAATTGAACCCCCTGTAAAATCCCGACCAGATGTCGGGATTAACGGGGCTGACGCTCAATTAAAAATAGATCCCAAAAAATTATTATGGGCGGAGGTAAAAGCGGTTAAAGAAGAATATGAAAAACTTTCTGAAAAAATATTTCCTGATTTGAGAATTGATATGCTCCATGGAAAAATAAAATCCAAAGAAAAAGAAAGAATAATGACTGATTTTAAGGATAAAAAAACCGATGTTTTGGTTTCAACATCAGTAATTGAAGTAGGAATAGACGTACCCAATGCCACAGTAATGATGATTGAAGGGGCAGACAGATTTGGTTTGGCCCAATTACATCAATTTCGGGGTCGGGTCGGCAGAGGCGAACATCAATCATATTGTTTTCTTTTTTCCACTTCTGGAGAAACCACTGCCCGATTGCGCGCTTTGCAAAAATTTGATAGTGGATTTGAATTAGCCGAAAAAGACATGGGAATCAGAGGACCGGGTCAATTTTACGGCGTGGCCCAATCCGGTTTACCTGATTTAGCAATGGCCAGTTTGAAAGATTTAAATCTCATCAAAACCACTCGTTCGGAAGCTGCCGAATTACTAGCAAAAGACCCAGAATTAAAAAATCACCCATTGGTGGGTGAAAAACTCTCCCAATTCAAACAGACGATTCATTTGGAATAAAAAAGGGGAGACTCGGTTTACTCCCCAAACGTTTATTTCACTTATTAAAAAGATCATCCTGGTCCTTCGCCGGGCAAAAGGAACAGCGCTACAATTATGCCTGTAAAAAAAAGTACTCCACAGACAATCAGGCCCAACGCCCAACATTCTGCTAGCTGTGCCAACACCGACGTTCCCAAATTACGAGGGGATTGAATTCCTAAAAGAGAATAAATTTTAATTAATTTTGCAACCCAGCCAATAGAGATAAAAATAATGGAAACTAGTACCAGAAATTTTGATAGCCCAATCAAATCTTCCTTTAAACCCGTTTTTTCTAAATTCATTTCTATGCCTCCTTTTTAAATTTTTCCCTCCATTATTTAAATGGAAAGAGCAAGATTATATAATACACCCATCAAAAAATCCTGTCAATACCTTGGCAGGATTTTGTGATAATCAGTCTCTGTACCACTTTTTGTTCGATCGAGCAAAAGATGGTATTGGGATAGCGGATTTGTTTTCACCGAGACAACTTTCCCATCAATTTAATCTACTTTTAGCGAAGATTTATTCGCCGAGAAGACCATTCAAAGCCTGAGCGGGCAGGGTGTCCCGCAGCTGCGGGACGAGCGAGGACGAGAAGGAAGGCGGCGTCTCGCTGGGACGCCGACCTGTGTCTGCGGGCGAATAAATCTGAGCGTCTACCTCCTCTCTTTCTCGGTCACCCAAAACCCCATATACTTCCCCAGCATTAAACGGGTTTGGGAAATAAGTGCGGGGATAGCGCCGAAAACAATCGTCACTACCGGAACCCAAAACCACTGCAAAACCATCCAAAGATATTTTCTTGATTTGTATTTTTCTGGACGGGGAGGTAAAAGCTTCAAACTATAAAAAGCCGAAATCACCAATCCTACCATCGCCACGGTCATAATTAATCTGGTTGTGCGCGGAAGATTGTAAGAAAGAACAGTATGACCAAACTCTTCTCCCCCCAAAAGTAAAGGTAGCCAGCCAAGCATAAAAATCATCAAAGAATTAGTTGCCCAAGACCAAAATGCTTCCCAATGATAAAAGCAATGGTAAATTTTCTTTTTTAAAGCCATTGCTTTATTTTTTATACAGCCAAAAGTAAAATAGGGCACATTCTCCACTCCCCAACTCCAGCGGGTTTGCTGTTTGAAAACATTTTTAATTGTTTGCCAAAAAGTATCAGCCAAATTTGCGTCCATAGACACCGGATAATATAGGGGAATATTGCGATAATTTCCATCATAAAATAAAAGCGACTGCCAAAAAATTCTTGAATCCTCGGAAACGTTTTTGGTTGGCCAGAAATCCATGTCTACAATTGCCTTAAAACTCATAGAATGCGAGGAAAAGGTAGACATTCTTTCTGGTCTTTCCTGCTGAATTGAGTGCCAGAAGGTTGCCCCAACAGCCACTACTCGCGAAATAGCTGGCGCATCCCAAATATTATTATTGTAAATGGGAACTGGTTGAAAACTGGAGTGCAAAGGGTCAGAACAAGTCAAATAATTATAGGTTAAACAGGCAAAATAATAAGGATAGACCTGGGTATCAATATCAAAAGAAGAAATAATTATATTTTCATAAGGAATTTTTAATTCATCAATAAACTCTTTGGCTTTTCTACCGGCCCAGGTTTCATTAGCGCCCTTACCAGCTAATTCGCCAACAATATTACCAGGATGAACGGTAATTAAAAATTTTAAAAACTTATCACCAAACTCTTTTTTTATTTCATCAGCTATTTGTTGAGCTGGCTGGCCAACTCTTTGTTCAATAGCCAAAACAACAATCAGCTTATTCAAAGGATATTTTGAATTAACCAAAACCTGAAAAGTTGACCTCACTACTTCTATTTTTTCTTTGTACATCGGAAAAATAACCAAGTGATAAATATTAGACCAATTTTTAATTTTCAATTCATCTAATTTTTCCAGCCAGTCAATTTTTAAGTTTCTTTTCATTTTTCGAAAAGAAGCTTGCTGGTGAAAGACTAAAAAAACTGTTTTTAAAAACCAGTAAATATCAAAGGCAATGATAAAAAAAGCTACCCAAACAGGTTTCTGCCAAGATAAAAAAATTACTAACAAAATCGTTCCCCAGCTTAAAACACCGGGTAAAATCTCTAAAAACCGAAATAATTTTCTGTCTTTTGGATTTTCTACATCCCGGGCAAATCCGATTTTAATGTATTTTTTATTCATTTCTTATTAAAAAAATATTTCCACCATTTTTGAATATTGGAAATATTTTTTATTTCTTCTGTTTTTTGTTCTTCTGGCACTGATTCTTCTTCTGACTTTTTAATAATTACCAGTTTTTCGCCCTCGCGAATCAAATTCAACTTCAAGCGGGCCTCTTTTTCTAAAAACTCATCTGATCGAAGATATTTTTCCATTTCTGATAATTCGGTATTTGTTTTGCTCAATTCCTCAATTCTTCTCTGCAAATTCTTAATCTCCTGATTAATCTTGTAGTTACGATAACCCTCTCGCCCAGCAGCGACTACAACCAAAATAAAAATAATCAATAAGCCGAAAATAAAGATTTTTGAATGGAAAAAATTTTCTGCCATTTTACCTTAACAAAGGAATTAACAAAAAGGCAATCATGCTTAAAACCACAATAAATACTATAATATACCAGGCTATTCTAACTAATTTTGTAAATTTTTTCTGGTTCATAATTTATATTATACCACCTTTAAAAGGGTGTGGATAACTTTTTATTTTATATCATAAAAGTGCTATAATGGAAATAGTATGAAATACTGGTTTATTATATTAATATCCATAGCAGGGATGCTTATTTTTGTTCACTTTGCAAATGCCCAATGTGCTGATAATGGTTATCGTTGTAATTCTGCTCCTGCGGGTTGTTGTAGTGGTTTAGATTGTATAATTGGTTGGTGTATGAGTCCACTAAATTCGAGGTGTTCCAATGATGATCAGTGCTTTAATGGTAGAATTAACAACGCAGGGCAAATTTTGGGCTGTTCTTCTGGTGGAAGTTGCTGCGGAAGACATTGGTATCCATGTACTTATCCTGGTGGCAGCGAATGTTGCCAAGATCCTAGTTGGAGTGGCACTTTTTATTGCACCACCATGGGATATTGTGCTGCCGATTGCAGTATTAAATATTGCGCAGATTGGACCAATCAAGGATGCGCCCAAGGCGGATGCGCGGCAAATGAAATGTATCAAACAAGAACCTGTACTGGAAACACAGTTGTCTGCGGTCCAACTCAATGTGTTACTGATTGCTCCTGTAATACCCAATCATCTTCCCAATGTTACAATGATGACCGCTATTGGTATGATGCTTGCGGCAATAGAACAAATAATATAAGACAGGATTGTGGTAATGATAGTTGCGATAGCTGGGCTATAAATGGCTGTAATGGAAATTTTATAAATGAAAGCAGGACCTGCCATGATAGAGGATGTAGTAATGATGCCTGTTTTGATAATACCTCTATTGAAAACAGAAATAGCACTGACTGCGGAACAAATTATTGTGAAAATTGGGTTGCCTCAGGTTGTAGTGGCACCTATGTTCAAGAAACCAGAACTTGTCACAACAAAGGCTGCAATGCTGGTGCTTGTTTTGATACCACCTATACTGAAACAAGAAATGGTGCTAATTGTGGGACTAATTATTGCGAAAATTGGGCTGTGTGCGGATGTGACGGGAATTACATAAAGGAGTGCAGAACCTGTCACAATAAAGGGTGTAATAACGGCGCATGTTATGACAATCCCTATACCGAGGAAAGAAGAAGTACTAATTGCGATGTTTCTGATGGTTGTACGGCTGGTACTTATCGCGATTTCTCCTGTTCCAATGGCGCCTGCGTCTCCACTGATCTTACTTGTGATGCCCGCTGCAATAATCCGCCGAATATACCAGGTTTAATCAATCCTTTAAATAATGCCTGGATAAATTTTGATCCCACTTTTACAGTAAGAGTTTCGGACAATGACGGAGGAAACGTAAGAGCTCATTTTAATATTCTTAACTTCGGAACCGGAACCGGAAACTGGGTAAACAGCGGCCAAAGCAATCAATGGGGACCGGTTAACTTAGGGACTGCCTGTACTAAGGCCTGGTGGCAAGCCCGGACCGAGGATAGCTGCAGTTTCTTCAGTAATTGGTCGGGTTGGTGGCTGGTGAACATGGACAAAACCGTGCCGACCAATTCCATATCTTACCCTACAGGCATTATAAATTATCTTACTTTTAGCGTAAACCTAACTGAATCTGATGACTGCTCATCAATAGCCGAGGGAGACGTGGACGTAAGTTTGGATAACGGAACCACTTGGACAAATCAGGGATTGCCCTATAGTGGTACAACTATCGATAATTTCATTTACACCGGCTCGGCTGGCCAATGTTACAAATTCCGTTATCGAGTAAGGGATGCGGCGAGTAATTGGTCAAATTTTGTTACGAATGAACAGGTTTGTATCGACATGTCCATACCCGAATGTTCCATTGATTATCCCAATGACTGGCTCAATACCAACAGTTTTGACGTTATCCTTGCCGAAAGCGACCCTGGTGGCTCGATCGCCCAAGGCAATGTGGATATCCAAACAAAACAAGCGAATGCATCTTATTGGCCAATTTGGTCAGATTACTCCACTACTATTGATGATTTCACTTACACGAATGTTCAGAATTGTTATTTTTACAAATTCCGCTACCAGGTTCAGGATAATGCGGGCAACTGGTCAATCTGGTCCGAGTCGAACAACATTACCAAAATAGATTTTGTTAAGCCAACGGCAAACATCAGTTATCCCACCGGGGTTATGAATACGACAACTTTCACGGTTAATTTAAGCGATGCGGACGATTGTTCGGGAGTGGCTCAAAGAAATCTTGAACTTAGCACAGACAACGGTCCCTGGAAAATTTATCCTGCTTCCACTACTTTTGTTCACATCGGTTCCTATGGTCATCGATATCAATTCCGTTATCAGGTTAGGGATGACGCCGGCAACTGGTCTGATTATGCTCAAGGAGGAATAATCGAACTTAAGGCTTTGCCCTCGGCTGTCCCCACCATCCCTGTTTGGAGTTTTTGTCCGGATATCGGACTGACCCTGAATTGGAATTATTCCGATATTAATAATCTTCCGCAAACTTCTTTTCAAATCCAAATAGATGATAATAACGACTTCTCCTCTCCGGTATTTGACAGTCAACAAGTATCGGATTCGCGAAATTCTTACACTATTTCCTCAAATAATCTCAATCAGTTGATGAGCCAGACCAAATATTACTGGCAAATCAGGGTAAAGAATTCAGCTGGCGATTGGTCGCCCTGGGGCATGGATTCGGATTTGCTTATATTTTTCAAGAAAATCAGGGACTATTCAACGTTCTACTAAAGATGAACAAAAATTATAAAACAATTTTTCTTTTTCTGATTTCCCTGTCTTTGTTATTGATTGGTTTCTCTACCTCTGCTGCCGGACTGGTGCCTTGCGGCCAACCCGATGCTCCCCAGTGTCGATTGTGTCATTTTATGTTTTTAATCAGAAACATTGTTACTTTTATTCTGGAAATTCTTGTACCTCTGGCCATATTGTTCATTATTATCGGAGCAATAATAATCTTAATCAGTCGCGGCACCCAGATAGCAACCAGGGGGAGAAAAATCATTCGCACGGCCCTTTTTGCCATTGTTATTGCCCTGATTGCCGGCATTATTATTGATACAATAATTGCCTTTGTTGCCAATCCGAGTGTTTTTCCGTTCCCTTGGCGCGCTTTTGAACTTCAATGCCCAATTGTCAAAATCCCCTTATCTAATGCCATGATCAGCAGCTATACTTTGATTAATGACATTGACCCTACTGGGGTTTCACCGGGAGATACTTTAAAATATACTCTTACTTACACCAATATTTCTAATCAAAATTTATCTAACCCAGTTATTGTGATTGATTATGACCAGAATCTGGTTGTCTCAAACTCAATCAGTAATATTTCAAACGGCGGAATAGATGACCACGATAAAATAACCTGGAATATTGGTAATCTAAATACTAGTCAATCAGTGACAGTTTCTTACGAATTTGTTTTAACCACTGATTTCTTTAAACTTTTGGGCCAAAACCAACCTAAATCTAAATTATTAAGCCAAGTTATAGAAAAAATAGTCAAACCTTTAATCAGAACTGCTCTTGGTCAAGTTTCTCCCACCACTACGGCCTATTATCGTAATATAGTTAATGTTTCTTCAAATGAAGCCGAGGAGGATACTTTAAATGATCCTTTAAAAATAACCCTGCCCAATACTGTATATACTCAAAGAAATTATTATCTTTTATCGGACCCGACCAATGATGCTATGCCTTCTATTGGAGATAAGCTTAGATATAATATAAAATATTTTAATCCCACTGCTCGGGAATTCTCAAACGTTGTGATTATAAGTGATTATGATCAGAATAGTGTTGTTATTACCAAAATTGATGGTGGTGGCACCAATAACGGCAACAAGATAACCTGGAACCTGGGAAATCTGCCAGCTAACCAACCTACCTCAACTAATCCCGGCTGTATAGGTTATGATTTTACCATTATTAAGGGCGGTACCGGAGCATTTTGGCAATTTATTGATAATACTTTCTATATTATGGCCAATGGCGGAATATTGGAAACCCACAATGACGTCTTAACATCTCCCTAAATATCAATTTATTTTAAATATAAAAATGACAAGAATAATCTTGCCATTTTTATATTGCCAAATCTATTTAACGACCTCTAAGAACCTTTAAAAAAACTTCTGAAGGAATGGTTATCTTGCCTACTTGGGCTAATCGTTTTTTACCTCTTTTCTGTTTTTCCAAAAGTTTCTTTTTCCTTGTTACATCACCGCCGTAAAGGTAACCAGTCACATCTTTTCTCATCGCTTTTTTAGTTTCTCGGGCAATTATTTTACCACCAATTGCAGCTTGAATTGACACTGCGAATTGATAATGGGGTAAATTTTCTTCTAATAATTCAACCATTCTTTTGCCTTCTTTATAGGCATCTTCGCGTCTAACCATTTTTGAAAAAGCATCCACTTTTTCTTTGTTAATTAAAATATCTAAATTAACCAAATCAGCCTTTTTATAATCAATTAACTTGTAACTCATTGAGGCATAACCCGAGCTTACGTTTTTTAACTTGTCATAAAATCCTTCAAGAATAATATTCAAAGGTCCTTCATAGTAGATTAGCAACTTTTCTTGAGTTAGCCATCTGGTATCTTTAAATTCGCCAGGAAAATTACCCAATAAATTATTGATTTGACCAAGATAGGTTGCCGGAGCAATAATCTCTATCTCTATCCAGGGTTCCTCAATATCATGATTAACCTTTTTATAAACCACGCTCGGCGAGGTAATAACCAGATCTAAGCCGTAATCCCTTTTCAGTCTCTCGCTGACAATCTCCAAATGTAACATTCCCAAGAAACCACAACGAAAACCCCGGCCCAAAGCAGCCGATGCCTCAGGGGAAAAATACAAAGAGGCATCATTTAACTTTAATTTTCTTAAACTATCATTCAATAAATCGTATTCATCAGAACTAATAGGATAAAGGCTGGCAAAAACCACCGACTGAGGCTCTGAATAGCCCCGTAGGGGCTCAATTTGGAATTTGAAATTTGGGATTTGGGATTTTGTAATAGTGTCCCCTACCCGACATTTTTCTATTTCTTTCAGACCAGTAGCGATATAGCCAATCTCACCGGATTCTAGGCCCGTAGCCGGAACTAACTCAGGTTTAAAATAACCTAATTCCAAAACCTCGCCTTGGGTCCGGGATTGCATTAAATAAATTTTTTCTCCTTTTTTAATTCTTCCATCAAAAACCCTCACATAAGCAATTACTCCTTTATAAGCATCATATTCTGAATCAAAAATCAAGGCTCGAAGAGCAGTGCCCACTGATGAGGCAGGAAGCGGCACCTTTCCAATCACCCTCTCTAAAACTTCTTCTATATTCTCACCAGTTTTAGCGGAAATTAAAATAATTTCTTCTCTTTTAATGCCCAAAAGATTCTCTATTTCTTGTTTGGTCTTTTCAATCTCAGCAGTGGCTAAATCTATTTTATTAATCACTGGTATTATGGTTAAGTTTTCTTTCTTAGCTAAATCTAAATTGCTTAAAGTTTGAGCCTGAATTCCTTGGGTAGCATCAACCAATAGAATTGCTCCCTCAACTGCTGCCAAACTCCGCGAAACCTCATAAGAAAAATCCACATGACCGGGCGTATCAATCAGATTCAGAATATAATCCTGCCAAATCATTCTTACTGGCTGCATTTTTATGGTGATTCCCCTTTCTCGTTCAATAGCCATTCTATCTAAATATTGGGGTTGCATTTTTCTAATATCAACTGTTTTGGTAATTTCCAAAAATCGGTCAGCCAGAGTTGATTTTCCATGGTCAATGTGGGAAATTATCACAAAATTACGAATCTTATTTAACTCCATATTTTCTTATAAATCTTTCTATTAATGGTCGGGGTTCCGGGGACCTTAAAAGAAGAGAAACTATAAAATAAATCAAAATCCCGATACCACCCGAGATAGCGGTTTGAATAAAAATTCCAACAAAAGTATGGGTATTAACAAATAAATCTAATAGGCGTAAAAGGGCATAAATAGTTATAGCCATAAAAAGACAGGAAACAATCATTTTCATCAGGGATTTTAGAATAAGTTGCGGTTTCCAAAGTTTGGTTTTTTTATCATAGGACTTAAGCAGCCAAAAGAAGTTTAGGATAGCGACCAAAGAAAAAGCAATTGGTAAACCAAGGACAGAGAAATTATTGATACCCTGTAATTTTAAAATCCGAGAAACAAAAAGAGAAAACCAATTACTATTCTTTAATGCCCAAACAAAAAGAAAACTACCAGCAATATTAATAATTATGCTTCCCAAGCTAATAAGAACCGGGGTTTTGGTATTGTGGAAAGCATAAAATGCCCGTGATATTAAGGGCAATAAACTTTGAGCAAAAATACTAAAAGCAAAAATTCCTAAAGCCGCAGCCGTTAATCTCGTATCTACCCAGCCAAATTGACCGGTTCCTAAAATAATTCTCACAATCTGGGCTCTAAGTAAAAAAAACAAAACCGTAATCGGCAAAACCAAATAAAGAATCTGGCTAAAAACTGATGAAAAATTTTGAGAAAATTCTTCGTCCTTTTCTTCGGCATAAGATTTGGCTAATCTGGGGAAAACCGCCATAGAAAAAGAAATTCCAATAATTCCTATGGGTACATACTGTAAATTATTAGATAAATTAAAAACCGCGATACTGCCAGAAGCCAGAGTAGAAGCAATGGCGGTAATGACCAAAAAATTAATCTGCGAACCAGCCAGACCAATTGTTCGGGGTATCATTAATTTAATGATTTTTTTAATGCCAGAATGATAAAAAGTCAAAACTTTCTGGAAGCGGAAGCCAGAATAAATTGTGCTGGGTAACTGAATCAAGAGATGAAGTAAGGCGCCAAAAACTACTCCCCAGGCCAAGCCAGTCAAGCCCATCAAAGGAACAAAAAATAAAATACCAAAAATAATTCCCAGATTATACATTATTGGTGCCAGAGAATAAACAAAAAAACGATTGAAATACTGGAGAATCCCGCTAAAAATACTGCTCATTCCCAAAAGGATCGGACTCAAAAACATAATCCGAATTAAAATAACGGTCATTTCTGATTTCAGGCCAGAAAAACCTGGGGCTACAAAATGAATTAACAGAGGAGCCAATAAAATAAATAATATTGCTAAAACTATCAAAATTAAGGAAACCAAATTAAAAAGGCCGCTGACTAATCGCCAGGCCTCTTTCTCGTCTTGTTTGAAATACTGGGCAAAAACCGGAATAAAGGCAGAAGAAATTGCCCCAATAATCAAAATATTATAAATTAAATCCGGCAAACGAAAAGCGGCAAAATAAATATCCAGTTCATCCCCCGCCCCAAATCTGCCAGCCAATAGCCTGTCGCGAAAAAGTCCGAGTAATCGACTAGCCAGAGAAGTAATGGCCAAAATTAAAGCGGCAGAAAAAATTGTTTTTGATCTGTGATTTAAAATTTTTTTCATCATAAAGTTTATCTTATTATATCAAAATACTTTTAATTTGGCTAATAATTGGCTAATATTAAATTAGCTAATATGAAAATCAGAATCCATAAAGAAAAATTGGATAAATTGGTTCGCCTGCGCAATATGTTAATTGGCCTGGTGATTTTTTTGGTTATTGTTATTTTCTTTTTTCTTCTCAATATTCTGAATGCCAATAAAATAAATTGGGGAACAAAAGTAGCAGGTATCTCTATTGGCGGACTTTCTCTCGACGAGGCTCAAGAAAAATTAATCAGGGCAAGCGAAGATCTTCTTAAAAAAGATTTGAATTTAAATTATAAAAATTATCAATGGTCGGCTAATCCCAAAAATTTAGGTGCAATCATGGATATTCCTGCTACAATTAATAGAATTTTTGAAAGCCAACATCAAAAAAATAACTTTATCAGCAATGCCTGGCAACAATTTTATTGTCTATTTGGTTGTAATTTAAGACTTACCTGGGAAATTAACGAAGAAGAGATGGAAAAATTCTTTAAAGATAACCTTTTTTCAATTCACCAACCAGCTCAAAACAGCACTCTTGTTTACGATGAAAAAAAACAAGATTTTGTTATCACTCCAAGCAAAAATGGAGTGATTATTGACAAAATTAGATTTGAAAATGATTTGACTAAAATTATAAATGGTTCGGGGTTAAAAAATATTCAAATTACTTTAATCAAGGATAGGCCGGAAGTTTCAGAATCAGAAACCCAAGAAGCCCATATAAAAGCAAAAAATATTTTATTAGCTGTTCCTTTTAAACTTTTTGTTACAGGAGACGAGAAAGAAATTGCCGAAATAGATAAAGAGAAAATTTTGTCATTAATAGAATTTAAACCAGTAATTGATTTAAAAAATCCAGATAACAAAATCCTGGGAATAAAATTAAATTTAGAAAAAACCAAAGATTATCTTATTTCTTTAGCCCCTTCAATAAATCGTGAACCAGTTGATGCCCAATTTACTTTCCAGAATAACCGAGTTACTGCTTTTGTCTTGTCAGAAGACGGAGTTAGACTAGAAATAGAAAACAATTTTCCGGTTTTAGAGAAAGGGATTTTAAATCCCCCAAACAATAAAGAGATTCAACTTAAAACAAGTGTGATTAAACCAAAAATCACCTCGGAAAGTATCAATAATTTGGGAATAACTACCCTTCTAGCCAGGGGGACCTCCAACTTTTCCGGTTCTCCCAATAATCGGGTGCATAACATCAAAGTAGGAGCAGCGAGGTTTAATGGAATTTTAATAAAATCAGAGGAAGAATTCTCATTTAATGCTAATTTGGGAGAGGTTGGCCCAGAACAAGGTTATGAACCAGAATTAGTAATTAAAAAGGATAAAACAATTCCCGAATATGGAGGCGGACTTTGTCAGGTTTCGACTACTCTTTTTCGGGCAGCAATTAATTCTGGCTTAAAAATAACCGAGCGTTACCCTCATGCTTTTCCGGTAAAATATTATAATCCTCAGGGTTTTGATGCGACAATCTATCCGCCTTCACCTGATTTAAAATTTATTAACAATACTCCTGGCTATATTCTTATCCAAGCAAAGATTATAAATCAAGATTTAAGTTTTGAACTCTATGGAACTAATGACAATAGAAAAGTTGTTATTGAAGGACCTACTCAATACGATGTTAAAGAAGACGGCTCAATGAAGGCAAAACTTGTCCAAAAAGTTTATAATAAGGAAGGAAATCTTCTCATTGATAAAACATTCAATTCCACTTACCAATCGCCTAATTTATATCCAGTGGAACGAAATCCCTTGGAATAAAAAATGACCGAAAGGTCATTTTTTAGTGGGCAAGGTGGGACTCGAACCCACAACCCAAAGGGGATACGGTCCTAAGCCGTAAGCGTATACCAATTCCGCCACTTGCCCAGAATACTCTTATCTTAATTTAAAATAAGCCAAAAATCAATCCCCCACCAAATTTTTGGTGGGGGAGAAATTAAAAGCTGGTAATGAAATATTACCAGCTTTTAAAAGCTTGAAACTAATCTGAATTTATCTAAATGTAAACCTAAATCCGTTAATTACTAAGGACCACACGGGTTAGCAAACATACTGACTCCACTTCTGGTCAAGAAACCCTGAACTAAAGCTAAAATAAAGGCAGCGGC
>Ga0172362_10003287_pt1 | contig 13973 bp, 14 predicted proteins | sample LakKivs1_kivu2a2_FD_114534 | JGI IMG/M metagenome (GOLD analysis project Ga0172362, IMG submission 114534) | Sediment microbial communities from Lake Kivu, Rwanda - Sediment s1_kivu2a2 | ecosystem: Environmental > Aquatic > Freshwater > Lake > Sediment | place: Rwanda: Western Province, Lake...
CATGGATGGATCACAAATACCAGCTTGTCGCATACGCACTGCTCATTGAAGAAGCCTTTGACACGACTGTAAAGCGGGGATTCATAAACTACATCCCTGAAGACTTAATTCTAGATGTTCAAATTACGCCTTCAATGAAGGCACATGTAAAACGCATCCTAGGACACATCAAAAGAATCATAAGAGAAGAACAGCTGCCACCCATAAGAGTCGCTGAAAACAAATGCACAGGCGGATGCGGACACAAACAAACATGCCAAACATAAACTTTTATCATGAGTCTTATCAGAAATCACATTTACCATGAATTCAATCTGCTTTACAACCACTTACAAAAAATCTTAAATGCTCTTAAGGTTTATTATAACATGATCATTATGTATGAACGTTTTTACGATTGGGCAAACGATATTGGAATGAAAATTGTATACTCAACAGGGGAAAGTGGAACAGACCTAATCAAAAAAATCATCTTTGATATCCGAGGCGAGCAGCTTCCAGGGAAATTCCTTGAAAAGCTCATGACTCGACTTGCTGAATATCGAACTGACAGAGACCTTAATTTAGTTGATATTGAAATTGACCCAGAGATATTCGGAGAAACATTATGGGGTAATAGCTTCCACTATACAAAGTCTGCGATAATTGCTGGATTGCTGAATGCTATTGCCAGCCAGCCTAAGATTAAAAGGAGTGAAAAATGATGAGGGTTGCTCAGATTTCTCTGATCGCTAGAGTCTATGGAAATCTGAATGCAGATGCCGTCATTGGACAGAGAGTGACACTGAAACGTATGCATTCCTCAGAGGGTGAGACTTATCCGTTCATATCAGCACGCGCGATAAAATATGCCATAAGAGAAGCCCTCAGAGAAAGAGGTCACGAAATCGATCCTTTCGAATTGAAAGGTGCCAGAGTTGTTGATAGTGGTGACCCCTGCAAATTTACTGACAATGACATATTTGGGTTTATGAAAGCTCCAAAGGGGGAGAAGGAAGTAGCATCAAGAAGACAGGCTCCCATTGCAATCAGCTATTTTAAGGCAATTAGGGATACACCTATAGTAACAGAAATAGGCCTACGAACCCCCAGAGTGGAAGGAAAAACTGCTGACCAAGTGGAAAAAGAATCTCGGTCTCTTTTGCCCTTTGAGGTCGAGGTTGCGGAGTTTATTGGCAGACTAAACTGCATCGTATACGACTATATTGGCAGATATCAAGGAACCGAGAGATCAGATGGAAACACCGCTACTAAGGGTCAGGAGTTCGTCGATAAAGATACAAGGGTCAAAAGACTGAGGGACTTTCTCGAGATATTTCTCACTCCATCATATGTTCTGCCTAGGAGAACGAATTCGTTGAACATTCCAGAGCACATTGTTGCTCTGGTTGCACTTTCCGACGGATGCGTGATCCCGGTTTTCCAATATCTCGACTATACTCATAGCGCAGAGAAAACATTTGTAGATATAAACAAGCTGAAGTTGCTTGCCAATAGAAAGGAGATTGAAAAAGCCGAGAAATTCCTGATAGACTACCAATCAGCTGTTCCTCAAGAGCCTCCATTCTCAACTGAAACGTTATCTAAAGCAATTGAAAGAATAGTTGCTTTTCTAATCGGGTAGACATAAGGCGCCAATATGAAGGCAATACTCGCACAAGTCAGTTTCTTCGAGGCACATTTCAGAGTACATCGAACCAAATGCGCTGCATTGACATACCCAATTCCTTTGCCAACATCAGTTGCGGGAATATTCGGTGCACTCTGTGGTTGGGAAAGACGTATCGATAGCCAGCCAAAGGAAATCACTGAAATGTTCTTTGGAGCCAAATTAGTCCGTCATGATGGTATTATTCAAGAACATATGACGTATAAAGAGGTCCCAAAGAAAGTAAGGGGAGTTGCTCCTGTTACGATAGTCAATGAGCCAATCTATATAATTGCAATGGCAGGAGACGAAGTTGAGATGTGGCATGACTCCCTCGCAGAAGGTTCTTTCAAATATCTTCCCTATGGAGGACAAACTTGGTTCTTCCTCAAGGATGTTACAGAGGTAAGTATAAACGAAACCGTTGAAACAAATGAAATTGGCAACTACGCACCAAAGGACATAGTAAAGGACATTAAGGTTAAAGGAAAGGTCTTTCTACATCTGTTTCCTGTGGTGCATAGCTTCAGTGCTGATGAGACATTCTATTTTGTTGAGGGAAACGGGACACTTGTTCTTGACCGAAATGTGTGCTCAGTTGATGGAATAGGTCTTTACTCGCTTAAGCACTTCAAATGGATGATTGGATGAAGGAAAGCAATTACTTTGAACAACATAAGACAGAATACGAAAAGTATAGTCATCCAGGCAAACCGCTTTCGATTCATTGCAGCGAGGTTTTAGATTATTCAACCGAACTCCTTGATTTCTACAACATAGATGATAAAGTATTATCTGCAATTACGGAGTTCCTTTCGTACTACCACGATCTTGGCAAACTCGAACCGGATTGGAATTGCGAAGCGACGAATCGCCCATTTCACTCCCCAAAATCGGTGGAGCGATTGTTGAGAGATCGCATATTGTTGGAATCCAGAAAGGAACTTACACCTATAGTCTATTACTTAATCCTAAAACATCATGGCAAGTTGAATCGACCAAGTGAAACTAATTATCTTTGGAAAAATCTCCACGTTTTTGATGCCATATTTCGATTTCTTAAAGCCAAAGAACTTCGTGAGTACTTCTACAAATACAGTGTTGATCCAACCAAATTGGTTGATGTCTTTGGTTTATTTAAAATTGCAGATGCTCTCTCCGCAACTGAAACTAAATATCATCAAACAGTACGAAACCTAATGGTTGAAAAACCGAATTATAGTGTCGATGATGTTAAAGCGTTAATCAAAAATGGATTCGACCTTAACTTATGGAAAAAACAGCAACGGATAAGTGATCTTCCAGAGATTGCACTGTTAAGAGCACCAACCGGCTGGGGAAAGACCACGGTCGCGCTCCTTCATCCTATTAATAAGCATCCAAGCAGAGTTTTTGTGCTATTGCCTACTATAACTGCCATAAACAAATATTACACAAAATTACAGGAACGCCTTGGTAACAAAGTTAGGAAAGTTTTCTATTTCTACGACACTGAAATCAAAGAGGATGAAGAAAAACTCGCTACGCTTTTCTTCGCAAATTGCTTTCTCGCCCCGATCGTAATAACTACAATTGATCAGTTTCTGTTGTCGTTTTTGCAGTGTGGCCGCTACCATACAAGAAGGGTTGCCTTCAGAAACTCAGCAATAATACTTGATGAGGTACATTTGCTCAATCCGGTGATGCTCAGATTGTTGACCTATTTCGTCAATTCATATAAGAATGATTATAACCTGAAGCTCTTGTGCATGTCTGCCACACTACCAAAATCTTTGATGAAGTATCTGAGAGGTGAGTTAAATCTCTCACCAAGCGCAAAACTGGATTTTGGCAATGAGTACAGGAAACGAAAGAAAAGAATAAGGTTTGATTTAACAAGAAACGATATTTTGACAAGCGTAGATGAGATTCGTCGTGAATATGAAAAGGGCAAGAAGATACTCGTCATACTGAACACGGTCAGAAAAGCTATTGAATTTAGAAAAAAGCTGGAAAACTTGGCGGAAGTTCAAATACTCCATGCCAGATTCATGTATTGCGACCGAAGAAACAAGGAAGGGATGTTAGAAAAGCTGGCAAGCAGACCTCATGTTCTTGTGGCAACTCAAATCTGCGAGGTTTCCCTTGATGTTTCCTATCAGAGTCTTTATACCGAAGCTGCCCCTCTGAGTGCAATGATTCAGCGATTCGGACGGGTCAACAGAAAGTCCGAAGTGGAGACGGATAAATGTAATATCCACGTATTCTTGTCTGAAGGCGCTGAAGAAAGTACATATTATCCTTATGAACCTTCTGACATCGCTGATTGTTGGCATGCTCTTGAAAAGCTCGAAGGACCATTGCTCAAGAATGAATGGCAGTTAATCGAAGAATTCGATAAATCCAAGACTTATGATAAATTCAAAGAGGAACTCCACAAAGTGGCTGATCAAAGACTTAACATGGACGTTTGGGAAGAAATTCTTCAGAAATTTTACTGCGTTGATGCCAGCGAGCAAAGTTTGATGGAGATTCTTGAGTATAGAGATTCATTTACGACTCTTGCTTTGCCACATCCAGAAATGATTCATGACGATTCCAGAAAGAAGAAAATTGAAAGACTGCTTGACGACCTTAACGAAGCAAGGTGCAAGACAGAATGGAAGAAGTGGCAGGTGCTTTCTGCAAGCGCCAAAGAGATGAGCATCCCTGTTCCTCTCAGGTGGATAAGGAAATATCCCCCTGAGAACAATGTTTTTCCTATTGTAAGGTTCCCCGAGACTTATTATAGTCTTGATTTGGGATTGGTGAGTGAAATTGAGTAATCGGTCATATGAAGAGAGAATTGTAGATTATTTGCATAATCCAGTGAATAGAGCGAATGCTGTAACAATTTTCAGTATGATTACTTCGCAGTATAAGAAGAATACTGAGGTAGGCAAGCTAAGACAGGAAGCTCTCCAAAACAATTCCAAGCTTATGTCAGCAATTGAAAGACTACAAGAAAAGATACTGCGGGATGAAGAATACTCCGCTTCGATTATCCCAACGGTCATAAGCTCGGACGAAGCAAGAAATCTGCTTTTCTGTAATGAAATAAGACCAACTACTGAAGGCATTTATTTTTGGCTATTTTACATTCTCACTGGATTTGCATCAGGCTTTTCGATTGTCAGCCTTACCAATTTCGATGAGAAGGCTATAAAGGATTTCAGAAATGACCTGATTCAACGTAAGGGAATTCTGAGAGGACGAGTGGATCGATCGGTATTTCAAGAAATCACTGGGAGGCTACCATTTTCTGAGTATGCGTTTGGGTTCGAATTGCTAAACTATTTCGTGTTCTGGTTCCGCAACAAGCAACTAATGGAAAAAGGACAATTTGAAGAGGATTTGAAAAAGATGGGCGTCACAGATAAAGAAATTCCCAAACTTGTGGAAGTTAAAGATGATGCCACCCTTGTCGTGTACTCTATCCCCAGAGGGAAAAAGAGAAGAGTAGAGTTCATCCCAAGGACAAAGAACTTCATAGCCAGATGGTACTCGAGTTTCCTCACAAATCCAAATATCCCGCAGCCTCAATTGGGAAGGTTTTTGTCGTCACTATACGTTTCGAGTTCCAAAGAATCCCGAAGTGTTATGGACAAGTTCTTTCTCTACTTGCTGCGTGATGAAGTTGATGGAACTCTGCTCGAGGAAATGTTAGGCATTAGAGTCGACGAAATGGCCAAATCTGTCAGACCGTTATCATACGCAAGGTTTTTCTTCTCCATGTTGCAGTAGTTCATCCCTAGGTTCGTAAACCTGCAGTACCAAATCCGCCCGTACGATTTCCGCCAACATTAGAATATTCCGCATATTTTGCCAGCATATATGTTATTTTGTTCCATTCGTTTTCTTTGTCTTTCATCTCGTATGTGACCCAGCCCACGAAGCCTGTCGCTTTCTTGTTCCGCATAACCGCTAATTGTGTGTGCAATTCATATTCGCATACGCCCACATTCTTCGTTAACCATTCTTTGTAGGCTAAATACTCCTCCTTAGTGAATTTTCTGCTGTCAGTGAATAGGTTCCAAACCTTAAGCAAGCTCGAAAAAACCTTTTCAGCGTCAGGGAACATCCAATGAAAACTGCTTCCGAAGCTGGCGAAGTAGGTGAGGGTTCTGAAACACAGTCGAAACGCATCAACCGACGCAGCTTCTTTCTCAAACTCAGCATAACTCTTACTATTCACACTCATCGAAGCAATCTGGAAAGGCGTGTCAAAAACTAATACGCTGTTCTTTTTCTGAAAATAATTAAGCAAATAAGTCGCATACTCATCCTTTAAAAACCCGAAGCGGACACGGCAGGGAAACTGCGGATCTAATATGTAGCCCTTCTCGTTGCGGGTTCTGCTCTTGAATCTTAAAGGCGTAACAGAGTACGGCTTAGCAACATTCAACTCGTGCAACAAACCAGAAGCGCTTGGATCAACCTGTCTAACGATGTGCAGCAGCAACCCTCTGGAAACGTGACCCGTGAAAAAAGGTAGAACAATGGGCTTTTCTGCGTACATCTCTAAACCGATCTGAACCGGCAAACCCGTTCAACTCCCAAAAATGGGATTCCTAACTATGACAATACATGTACAATGAAAATATAGAGGCATGATCCTTATAAAAGAGACGAACCAGCCACAAAAAACAAATAAGCATTCTAGAGAACATAATACAATAGGGGTTTTGATGAGTTTTCTTGCGGAGAGGCTTAGGAACCAGACTTCGGAGTTAGCTGATTTACTTAGAGGCAGAATACAAGAGCTGAAGAACCGAGAAAAGTTAATTCCTTGTGTAAGGTGCCCTAAGTCATTGGATGTTCAGCCTGTTTTCTTGGAGCCTGGCAGTTACGTAGCTGTTGGCATCGATGGTTCCATGGAGTATGATGAACTTCTCGAAATGCTGCTTTTCTATGTCTGTGCCTCTGGTTTCCGTTGCGAACTGTCTGTGGACAAAAAAATTAGATTCCGTTTAGATCAGATTTCAAGGGATGAGCAGCTTGCAGCTTCAGCTTCAGTTCCCTTGTGGACTGAGGACCTTTTCTTTGTAACTGATGAGCAAGGCTCCACTGAGCAGGATCTGGAGAGGTCTGCTGAACGTATACCATTTGCTTTAATGACTAGGGCTGAGCTCTCTCTAGCATTAAAGGCAATTGAAGATGACATAGTTAAGCTTCTATTTCTGGATAGACCATTATACGGTACCCATGGACCATTAGCTAGAGACCTTCGACTACTCCTGAAAAGAAAAAGATCAGTTCTATTTGGAAAAGAAACCACTCATGGTCCACTTACACATCTTGACTTAAGTTTAGCATTAGTCCTGGGTTCAGGAAAAAACTGGGTATCAGACAGAAACCAGTACCTTCCTTTTATTGCTGTTCAAAAATTATTGCGTGCTGAGGAGATGTCATTAAAGGAATTGTCCGCAATCCTTGGAATTTCCGAAAAAAATGGTAAACGTCTTCTTAAAAGGCTTGTTCAGATGCACAAGTCTTCAGACAACGGACTTCTAGCTGAAAACATCAACTTAGAACATGAGAATCCGACAATAAGACTCAAAGAAAACGTGAAAGACTATTGGTTAAGAATAAAGGAAACCACAACACTCGTTACAGAGAGAGTCTTCAACTCCACTGAGCACCCGTTGATGCTGGGCAAAGGCGAATCTTGGCTAACCGTACTCGACATGAACGCGGTTAATGTAATGTTAATCCACATGCTTAGAGAAAAGACACTAGACAATAAGGTACTCGTCATCGGAATAGCCAAGGACACATCAGCGTCAGATTACATTCGGGCAGTTATTCCTTACGCAAAGATTGCTGGCATCATTCCAAAAGACGAAAAACTCCCCAATCTTAGGCATGACCGCGCCTTTCTAACGATACTCAGTAGCATAAATTCTAACATTTTCAAGGTTCCTTGGCGCACTCTTAGTTATGATTCATGCTTTACAACTCTTATTGAGGTAGAAGGAGACGTTCCAATGAGAGCTGCCAGGCAGGTAGTTACAATGGAAAAACAATTCGTTAAAGGCTATTTTCAACTCAGAGAGTTCAAGTCAGATTCTGAAGTTAGATCGCCCACATTTCTTTATGATAGGTTTTATGTGCCAGAAATCGACAATGCCTACAGTGCAAACATTGAGGTTATTGAGAGGGGAAGAAAAACTTTGATCCATCCATACTGGGAAGGCCAAAAAGAGAATCCACTTGACACCTTCATTCTATGCCTTCTTTCGAAATGTGACAACCCAGAAGTCCTCGAAGCAATCGGACACAACCAACTGTTATACTTGGCTGACAAAGCCGTCAAGAATGAGGTGAAAATGATGAAAGGACTACTCAGAGGCGTAGCTGACCTTGAGCTGGGAAGCCTCTCTAGAAGGCAAAAGATATTCACCATAGCACGCAGATTTAGAGATATAAGAAGAGAGACTGAAGGAGCACGCGAGAAAGCAGTCTCAGAGGAGATATAGAGATGAACGATGTTTTTGACGACATGAATGGAAATTTCTCTGCACGTTTAAGAACCCACAGGACATCAACCAGAACCTCAAGAATGAGAGAAGGCGATGTAACAGTCACAAGCCAAGTTGCCATAGCAGAAGCGAAGTTCAGTCTTGAAGTCTTAGATAGACTGCATGAACCCAACTTTATTGCTTTCAGAAGACCAGCATGCAAAGACGAAACATACATCATCTACGAAGTCGTAGGCGTCCGCCCAATGCACTACCAAATGCTTGGAATGGACATTTCCGTCCCAAAAGTAATACGAAAAGAATTCTTAGAAACAATTGACAACAGCTGGAAAGCCAGTGAGGAAACATGGATAGACGTAGTTGCCGTCCCAACAAACTATAAAATGAACATACGTGAAGGCGGACTTGATTTTGAAAGGTCAAACTTTACACCATTGGTGGGAAGCGAAGCTCACATCCTTTCCAGACAAACAGTTAAAGATTTTCTATGCATAGAAGGTGGATCTGAAGTTGGAACGCTTATTGGTTTTGACCTTCCGCTTACAGTCAAAATCGCAGAGATGGTTCGATACCACACTGGAATATTCGGTTTCACTGGCTGCGGAAAGTCAAATCTAAGCTCTACTCTTTTAAGGAAATCGTTGACTAGTATAGCTAATTTATCAGTTGTAGTTTTCGATGTTGCTGGAGAATACCTTATACACCTCTTGGATCTTGCTCCAAAATTGTTCTCTACGGAAGACTTTGGTAAAGATGTTGATAGAATCATGGATTCGCAAGCCGTTCCGGAAACACTTGAGATGAAGCTTGACAAGCACCTTATTGCCCAAGCGATTCAGAAATTAGTTGATGACGGAAAGGTTCAGAGGCTGTCACTTTCTTACCCGTTGGAATCAATCTCCCTCACTATGGAGCTCATACTGGAACTCGTTGGCGGAATAGCAAGAGGGAAAGAGAAAGAAGTAATTCAGGCAACAATAGCACTTAACAAGCTGAATGCTTTCACTTTGGAAAGGGGATACAGCGACGAAACCCTATTAGAAGAAATTATCAAGGGCAATATGGCAAAAGAAGAGCTTAAAGCAATACTGCAAGAGTTCGCATCTTCTATTCATCAAATGTCTGGTACTGTAAAAGATATTCAAGCTATAATCAAGATCTTGGATGGAGAAGCCCCCACCAAGGAAAAACAGGGAAAAGGGGTCATAAAAAATGCTGAATGGCTAGCTGCCAAAGTTGCAACTGAAGACTTTTCAGGCATAACCATTGTTTACACTCCAGAACCTGACATTGCCCGTCAAGTCGTTAGCCGCTTCATAAATCGCCTATTATGGCTGAAGAAGACAAGGGGCGTTGGAAGAACTGTGCTAACAGTCCTGGATGAAGCTCAAGAATTCATCCCTGACAGAACAAGAAGGGAAGATTATACGGAACAATCAAACACGGCTGTGGAGGCACTTTTGCGTCAGGGAAGAAAATACCGGGCGAACTGCTGGATCTGCAGCCAACGTGTAGCTCACCTTAATGTAAACGCCTTGCAACAATTGCACAGCTACTTTGTCAGTGTACTTCCACGGTTCTATGACAGAATGGTTATCGCAGACGCTTTCAGCCTGAGCTACGACCTGCTTGACAGAACAACTGAGCTGGATATTGGTGAATGGCTTTTCGTATCATATAAAGCAACAAAACAAAGGAACGTTCCTGCTTTCGTTAAGACTCCTAACAACGAAGAAATAATAACAGCGAATCTCTTGAGAAATATCAACATTTAGAATGTTGCCCCAAAATATTAGTTCGGATATTTCCTATTTACAGAATAGAAACAATTCACTGAGTAATAGGATATACTGGTAAATTCATGCGTAAATCCCACCCGCTATATCAAAAATAGAGCTTTATACGAGTGTATTTTGGCTAAAGAGATTTGATTTTAGGGTTTATAAATGGGAACTTGAAATTTAAACATAAATTTGTCGGTAGAAAACACGGTTTTATCAGTTTGGGATGAAATGTCTAAAAAGTTTAGGTGCGCATCATATAGTTTATATTTTGCCTTCCTTTCTCAGCTGCCCAATCTCTTTTTCGATTTGCTCTATTGTTAGTTTTTCCGTGGCTTTTCTAAGCTCTACTACGGAGTCGCCATACCTGCGTCTAATTTCACTTACGAATTTTATGGCCCTTTTTGCTCCTAGCTCTTTTACAAGCGCTTCAAAGGGCACTTCCACGGTTGCTATTTGAGTCTCAGTCATCTTTTCACCCTCGCTTTTCCCTCTAGATAATTAACTGGGTTTCTGACTTTTAACCTATATCCTTTTTCAGCCGCAAGTTCTTCTATACAATGATCATTTTGCAAAATTTCATCGTCACATGTCAAAAACCAGTCAACCTTTCCTATGCAAGCGGAAGAAACATGTAATGCATCCAAAGAGTTTAGATCGCATTCAGCAGAAACCCTTCTGGCTAAAGCAGTTACTCGCTTATTGCTGGCGATGTTCACTGAAGCCAGAGTTCTTTCAAAACCCTTCACATTTTTTCTTTTTAACGGATCCACAATTTTTTTCAATCTCAAATTTCACATAATCAGAACTTATTATAACTATTTTACCATGCAAAGCAGCATCGGCGATCTCAATAAAGGCATTTGATTCTACTTGAATTCGCCTGTCACTTTGATCATCGAAGGGTCTACAATACACATTTGTATCAAGATAAACTCGCTCAACCAATTTGATTCCACACAAATAGAGATTAATTGCCGCTAATCTCTTAAAATATGTCATTCAACTTCAAAAGTTTTAAAGACAAAATAGAGAAGGGCTAACAAGAGATACATCATCCACTCTTACTTTTAAATTCAAACAAACTAAAGGCTAAAGCACCCTCAAACCACACGCGACGATGGTACATCTTACCAGTAAATTTGTTCATAAATCTCGCATCCCTGCTAATCTAATAATATGCCTAAAATAGGTTTCTTTGGCGAAAATTTAGTTACATCCTTCATTATAGGTGTCATGACGGGTTGATAAGGTAGTTTAAATTCGAGTTATACAGCTATTTCCATACTAAAGTTTAGGCTCGTTCTTGAGGTCATTTTTGCAGAGAAAGGTTTGTCTATGTCGTGTTATTGGATTGTGTGCGAGGAACGAGTATTATTAGTTAGTAAAGATTCTACTGATTCACTTCATAGCATTTTTAAAAAAATGATAGGACTTAAACCCGAATGAGTTCAAATCCGACCAGCCCCACCAAAAGTATTTTCTATAATGTTTTGATTACCCCCTACGTTGTGTGTTTGAAATAATGGATCCGGGGTAGGGAACATCTTCGCACATAATTTATGTGATTTTATCAATCAATTTCCAAGGTGTTGTTAACAGAGCAAAAGGTAACTTAGGATTCTTCATTTAACATGTTTCTTCCCGACGACGTATGACACTCCAAGTCTAGATAGTGACCCTGCTTTTCCTCGTTTCCCATGATCATCAACGTATCCTTTGTTAATGAGGTGCCTAAGAACAGAAGGAAATTTCTCTCTTACTCCATATTTTTTTGCGATGTCGTTCCACCTAACTATTGAGGAAATATTTTGTATGGATTTATATCTGTAACCAATAATTTGTTCATCATACATTCTGAAAAGAACTTCTTCTTCATAATCCTTCATTCTTAACTCCTTCTTGAATAGTCATGTAAAATTATCTATATTAACTTTATGCATAATTGTGCAAAAACATTTATATAATTATACCGACAAGAATGTGTATAATCAAACTATTAGACTGATAAACTATACTCAAAAACAAACACTATGGTTCAAAAGTGAAAAAAATGCAAACATTAAAGAACGAAAGGACGGGCTTTCCAGAAGCCGTGAAAACTATTTTGGATGCCCTAGATAAGAAGGGAGACGGAATTTCAGTAACAAGCTTAGCAAGGGAAACAAACCTCAACAGAAGAACCGTGGAGAAGGCGCTTAATCTTCTGGAAAGCGTTCAGGAAGTCCTCTCGGACAAAAAGCTAGACGTAACGAAGGTGGAGCGAACAAGAATAGTTAGGTTCCGAAACACTGGGCTGCTTGGTCTTCCAGAAAACGTTCAGAAACTCATAATTAGAACAGCCTATTTCCCAACTCCTTCCAGAGAGGAGGAAATTCTCGTCTTCATGCAACTGAGGAACTCCGTATCTCCAGAGAATGCGTTGAAGGTTGAACGTTCAAAGCTGCTGGAGAAACTGCTGAAACAGGGGCAGGTTCTGGAATCTTCGGATGGACGGTTCTATCTGTCGGATGAAGGACAAACAGTAGCTAAGGGAGCTTTAAAGCTTTATCCAGAGCTACAAAATGTGGAAGAATATAATATCCCATGAGATGTAACGACACTGGATGAGGAATTTTTTAGGCACAAATAATTATAGAAATAAACACAGCCTATCTCCAGGCAAAGGTCGCCTACTTAACCAACATTGCTAAGTATTTTGGAAGCGTCAACTCTTAACTCGTTGAAAGCAAGCTCGTCAGGCTTCAAACCCATTGCCAAACCTAGCAACTGCGGATAATGCAGCACCGGAATGCCATACACTTCATTAAACATTTTCTCTATCCGAACTTCGTTCGTGTCATACATGATGTGACAGAAGGGACAGATGGTAATCAAAGCCTGAGCATCCACCGCCTTAACGTGATTTAACTTGTCTCTTGCAAGCTGCAACGCAATCTTGTCGTTCACGCCTACACTTGGCGCGCCGCAACACTCTGTTTCATCCATATAGTCCAAACAAGTTGCTCCGGTTGCTTCAATCAACGTTCTGAGAGTCTTTGGATTCTCCGGATCGTCAAACCCAATGTACTCTTTAGGTCGCAGGATGTGGCATCCGTTGTGTTCAGCAACCTTCAACATCGTAAGGGGCTTAACCACTGAATTCTTTATTCTCTCCAAACCTACGTCTTCAATCAAGACCTGCAAAAGATGTTTAGCTTCCGCCGTTCCCTTAAACTCAAGCCCAGCCTCTTTCAAGTGACCATTAATTTCGTCACGCAATGTTTTATCTTCTTTCAACATTTTATTGACTTTCTTCAGTGTTCCAGCGCAACCTGGACACAGAGTAATGATGTTTAGACCTTTTTGTTCCGCCAACGCCAAGTTCCGCGCTGCCAGTATAAGCATCATTTCGTGGCTAACAGGGTCAAGCGGCAAACCGCAACAGTTGAACTCGGGCATTTCAACCAGTTCCACACCCAACTTTGCAAGGGTCTTCCGAGCTGAAATTTCAAACGCTGCGACGCGGTACGGAATCGCGCACCCCAGAAATATTAAGTACTTGTTTTCCGTCATCTCTCTACACCTTCTTCCTCTCTATGTGTTTAAGAAAGCCCACGCCATTCAGCGATTTGCATATGCTCTCAGGGTTGCCTTTTGGCAATGCCGGTAATCCCAGAGACTCCCGTTTTTTCAATCGTAATTCTGGAATCTTGTAAGCGTAACCTGACTCCAGTACGCTTGCACATTGTTCCTTGAACACTTGAGGCACAACGCCTTGTTCTGCTGCCAAGTTTCTCAGTACACGTATGACGCTTGCAACCTCAACGTCTTGTGGGCAGCGGTCGGTGCACGTGAAGCATGACGCACACAACCACAATGTGTCGCTCTTCAACACTCTGTCTTTCAATCCAAGTTGTGTCATGCGAATTATCTGTCTCGGCCTATAGGTGTCGCTGAACCTAGCGATCGGGCAGTCTGAAGTGCACGTTCCACACTGGAAGCAACGCATCAGTTTTTCTCCACCGTGCATCTTCGAAATCTCATACTTAAACTTAGGATCAA
>Ga0172362_10003288_pt1 | contig 13969 bp, 8 predicted proteins | sample LakKivs1_kivu2a2_FD_114534 | JGI IMG/M metagenome (GOLD analysis project Ga0172362, IMG submission 114534) | Sediment microbial communities from Lake Kivu, Rwanda - Sediment s1_kivu2a2 | ecosystem: Environmental > Aquatic > Freshwater > Lake > Sediment | place: Rwanda: Western Province, Lake...
CCCAACGGTGAAACCAACACCGGCGCCTTCGGTCGTGACGGTCAGCATCAGACCGGTAGAACCGTCAATTGTGCCTGCAAACGTCAGGTTGTTGGATGTGGAAAGCGCGTTGATTTGGTCCTGGAGAAGTTTGCCTTGGTTGGCTGTGAGGGCCTCTGTGATGGACGTAGATGTGGCAGTATCGTTAAGTTGGACAACGCCAGACTGCGAGGTAGAAGCACTCTTGACGCTGATTACCCCCGAGGCAACATCTACATTGGCACCCACCTGCACCAGACCTAGTTGGGATGTAGTTGCGGTGTTAACGCTAATGGTTCCAGAAGAAACTTGGATATTGGATCCAATCTGAACCACACCTTTCTGACCGGTCGTAGCATCTTGAATACCGGTAATCGGGAAGGTTTGACCGGCCACAAATGTGATGGCACCCGTCATCGTGCCACCACTGCGGGCAAGCGCAGCGTTAGCCAAATCGTAAGCGGACTTGACGGCAGTGCTGGATGCTGCAGTGATGCTAGAAGTTGTAGAGGTACTGTCGCTAATGGCCTCAATGGTGGAGGCGTCGTTGAACACGATTCCGAAGCCTGCGCCAGAGAACGTCAGGTTCCCAGTCATTGTGCCCCCAGCCTTGGGAAGTGCTGCATTGGCCAGGTCGTAGGCACTCTTGACGGCAGTGCTGGAAGCTGCCGTGGTGGAGGAAGTAGTGGAAGTGCTATCACTAATGGCAAACAGTTGCGAACCGCCGTTGAAGACTACACCCTCTCCGGCATCTTGGAAAGTAATGTTTCCGGTCATGGTGCCGCCGGTGAGCGGCAGCGCGGCGTTGCCAATGTCGTAAGCAGTCTTTACAGCTGTGCTCGAAGCAATTAGAAGCGAGCAGGTTGTAGAGACGCTATCAGACAGCTTACCCTGGAGGCTCACAGGAGTCACACCAAGTAGACCATCCACGCCGGCAATTGTATTCGCAACGGTCGCAAGTTGAATGATGCCAGGGGTTGTGGTCGAGGCGTAAGCGGGACGAGAGCCCACTTCCAGCTCTTGCCAAATGGTGCCGTTGGAAAGAATCCAGTCTCCGTTCTCAGAGGTAATGGCCCCACCTCCACCAGGGGGGGTGAATGTTCCGGGTGCCGTAACAATCACGTAGTAGTTATTGTTGCCCGGCGGGGAGGGATCAGGGGCAGGGGCAGGCAGCGTGCTACCAACCACAAAACCAGCGACGGCACCTTGGGTGGTTACGGTTTGAATCAGACCATTGCTGGCATTGATAGAACCAGCCAAGATAATAGAGCCAGAAATCGTAAGAGCGTTGATTTGACCCTGAAGCACTCGGCCCTGGTTAGCAGTGAGAGCCTGCGTGTCAGAGGAGCTGTTCAAGGCATCAACCAGTTGGACCGCACCAGCCTGCATTGTGGTGGCGTCCCGAACATCGAGGAGCCCAGACCCACTTACAGTCAGGTGATTACCGACTTGAACCACACCAGCTGCACTTGTGGTGGCTACATTAGCGGAAAGAACTCCACCAGCAGTAATGTTCAGATAGCTACCCACCTGAACCACACCGAGTTGAGTGCCGGAGGCAATGTCAATGCCAGAGATGGGGAACGTTTGCCCTGCGGCAAACACAATGGTGCCGGTCATTGTCCCGCCTGAGCGAGCCAACGCGGCGGTGGCCACATCGTAGGCGGTCTTCACGCCGACCAAGGAGGCCGCAATGGTGGTAGAAGTGCTATTTACAACTCCGGAGATGCCGAAGATACTGCCATCACCAACGAAGGTGACACCGTATCCGCTTCCAACATTGACTTGCTGGGTGTTGACGGTGAGGGCATTCAGGGTGCCGGTCATTGTGCCGCCAGCCCTAGGCAGAGCAGCGTCAGCAGTGGATTGTGCAGCAGCAGCATCAGCAAGCGCTTGTGTGGCGTCGGCTTGAGCAGCGTCAGCAGCATCCTGCGCAATGCCTGCGGCAGCAAATGCAGCATCAGCAGTGCCCTGAGCGGCAGCGGTCAGGGTGTCCAGCTCATCAATGGCTTCCTGAACGTCGTTAGCGGTCAGGCCGCTTACGGTGTTGCTGTAGGGGACTTGATCTGCGTCAGGGAAAGCGTAGTTAGAGGCCTTGACCCACGAGATGTCAAAGAAGTAGAGGCCTTGGAAAACGTCGCCGGGAAGTCCAGTTACCACAACCCAGTCGTTGGGGTCGGGAGAAACTACGCCGATGGCGGTGTTGATCTTAGCGGTGAGGGTAGCGCCAGGGGCAGCAGCCACATTGGCATTAGTGGTAAGGTAGACACTATTGCCAGTAGCACCGCTATTAGTCCAGATAGTGTGACCCAGGGTGCTGTCCCAGGTGAGCACTTGACCGTCTGTGGGCACATCGCCGTAAACCTCAGGGTTTACGATGAAGTTTGTACTGAATTGGCTAAAATCGAGTGGGGTAGAGAACCAGCCGGCTCCTGGCACGCCGGGGATGACAGTGCCGTCGAAGCTGGTTTTGAAGTCCGAGCCGTCACCCGTGAATAAAATCTTGTCAGTGACGTTGAAGCAAATTTGACCGGGAAGGAGAGACGCAGGCTCGACACCAGGACCGACTGCGCGTAAGTTTTGAACGGTTAATGACATGGCTATTAAACGATGAGTCCGGAGTCGATGGATTGAATTTCGCCGCTACTGTCCAGAGCAACGCCGTTGCCAGCCCGAGTGTACTGGTTCTCAAAGAGGTAGGCCACTAGGTTATTCTCAACCCACTGCAGGGTTACAAAAGCTGCAGGGTTGTTTGGAATTTCATATTGGGCGTAAATGGGGCCCACAAAGACGCCACCGTTTTGGTCTATGGTGTCTTCGGGGAACGGTGTTACTGAAATCCACTGCCCACCATTTAGGTCAGTGTACCAAATGTTCAAATAATTATTATTGCTATCGTACCAAAGAGAACCTTGGATAGGGTAGGGTGGAGGTGAGACACTTACATACACCGGTGCAGAGGTTGGTGTGGTGACTGCCTGCGCAGTCCATTGGGTTCCTGTCCACTTCCAAGTCCTACCATTGCTGGTATATTGTTGTCCCACAGATGGATTCGGCGGGAAAGACGCAGCCATTACATCAAGGCGTTGATCAATTGCTTTTACCCGTCAGGGCCCGAATCCCTGATTGCCGTCAATCTGTATACCGCCTGCGTCTGTTGGTTCCGCAATCGTTGGGGTCCCCCCGGTAAGCTCCTCGTAGTTGGAACCGTTGATCCAGTTGGGGAAGTCGTCGTTCTGCCCGATTGCCCCCCATCCGATTCTGTAATCAGGTGCCTGGTCTCCCGCAGCATCTGTAGTCCATCCGGACAAACCTTTCCCGGACACCATGTTGTAACGCTGGGGAATCCGCCAAGACCGCATGATGCCTCGGGGAGTGTCAATGGCGCTGTCGCCATTACCTGCCCGAATAGCAGTCATCTGCATTTCGGCCGCGAGCTGTTTGAGCGCGGTTTCGTAATCAGACTTTACATCTTCACGTCGGCGAACAGTGTCAAGATAATAACGCGCAATGATAAGAGCGGTGCGGCGGCGGTTGCTTGTAATGAGAACCATTCCGGCTTTACCGGACTGCTCAATGTAGCTGTCAATCAGACTGTTAGCGTCTTGAATTGCCATGCGAAGCTTAGCCACATTGACCGTGGTTGCTGCCGCATCATCAATATTGGTAAGCTGAATCGCTTCCTTCAGGCCATAGGCCACGATGAAGTCATCCGGGCTCGCAGACTTCGGGTCCGACTTGTGGTCGGTGAGGGTGCCGCTACGGTTCTGGTAGGGAAATCCATACCCCCCAATTGTCTGACCAAGGTTGGCCTGGGTCTGGGATCCGTCCGTCTTCTCGTCCGGGGCTAATTGATTACGTCCGGGCACACGATAAAAGGCCCTAACCGCGTTTCTCTTTATAACTACATCATTGGCGGTTGGGGGGACCGGACCTCTAAGGCATTGCTTTAGATCGAGGGGAGGCTCATAGCTAACAAACACCTCATCCCAGGGAGACAGGAACGAATCCAGACTCAGGGTAATCATTGTGTCGGAGGCGTAGTTTACGCTGACTACTCCGTAGTTACCGTAATTTACGGTAAAGCTGGCTACAGGAACAGGCACTTTGCTGTCCAGGGGGCCGTCAAACCATAGCATCACCGTGGAGGTTGTTGGCACCGTAACTTCTTTGATTTGAGGAATAGCCACCGAACTACTACCTTACGATAGTTGCTTTTACCCGGTACTTAGCTAATAAGGTAATCGTTGGGTTTGTTGGTAAGAGGGTTGTATTGTTCGCTCACCCAGAATGCGTAGGGGTCTCTGCTCGCCACCTCAATCGCTTCGCCGGCTTGGTTGTAGACTTGGTCACCGGCCACCCTGACAGTATAACCCTTGATGGCGGGATAGAGACATTGCGTCAAGTAATTTACCGCCAGGCGCAGCGGCCACTCATCCCTCCACGTAACATCCCAGCTGTAAATCGTAACCAACCGTGTCGATACATTCACCTCGTAGTCCAGTTGTGCCACAATGCTGCCGCCCCTTTGCTCAGGGCCGACGTACGGTGGGTCACTGTAATCAAACGACTGCGAGACCCTCTCATAGACCTCACCGTCCCACTTGACTTGAATGTAGCGCAACTCGGGCGCCCCCAACAGGTCGGACCCCTGATAGAGAAAATCTTGAAACAACCACTCGGGCGATGCAATGCTGGGGCGACGAATAGCCATGTTACACCGCCAGGCAAATAAATGTACCGTTTTTGGCGATCACTGTCTTTGGCGTGAAAGTTAGGCCCCCAACTGTGATTTCCGCAGGGACGACAACCGTTCTTCCATTGACTGTTAGGGATTGCAACATAGTTACGTCTTTGCAGAAAACTTGAGGGCGGGCGTTAAACTCCGGTTTACCTCCGCAAGGGGAGTCTCCGCACCCTGCCTCAACATCGCAAGGGCTATCGTAAGACAAACTGTAATCGGTTGGGGTTGCCATTTACTTCGGAGGGTCGTACCATTTAGCTTGGCCGCCAAACGGATTGGCGCGAGGGTTGGTTCCGTAACGTGAATATTTCTGCATTTCTCCGCCAGTTGTCGGAAACACGAAGTCCCAAACAGCTTGCTCTTCCACAGGGAACTCAGCGTCTCCGTGAGTGTCGTTTGGCTGCTTCCCGTCGTTTTCGCCCGCATGGCCATGTGCCATGTCGATGTGACGAACCCAGTAGTATGTGCCTTGACGTTGTAGGCAAACGCACAACCAGTCAGAATCCATCGGTCCACCCATTTCAACAACCATGCACCCGTGGTTTTCTTTGGATGCCGGCGGAAGAGACCCGGACTCGTAAATTGGCAACCTCGTCATCGACGAGTTGTTGGGCATCTCCAGTTCCCCCTGCTTGCTAGTGGCAAGGTTTTGCGGGTCAAACATTACGTCCTGAAGGACAGCGTATGAAAACTGCCCATTGGACGCTGCAATATTGACTCTTTTATTGAGTAACCCCTTTGGCTGCTTTCCCTTGAATGCCGGAGAAACGTCAATCCAATGAGACTTGTCGGGTTCCTCACCGAGACGCTCTTCAGACCACTCCCCCGCTCCTGATACTTGTGGAATATCCGGGTTCATATCGTCGAATACCACACGAACTCGACCCCTATCCTCAGGATCATTCACATCCACAATTGTCCCACGAAGTGTACCCCTGGGTAGCCCGGCAAACTTCATGTTTGCCTCGGTTGCTTGCTGCATTACTACAAGACTTTGAACGAGGGGGGTATTTTGAAGTTTCGGAGGTCGCATAGTTACTTATAACGAGAAAACTTCGGAGTGTTTCGCGGATGGCGCTTTGAGGGCGGTTGAATCTGAGGGGTTACGGGGGGTGTCACCGCTTGAGGGTGGGGGGTAGGTATCTCCTTTTCCAGGAACCGAGGTCCGGGATCCGGCATCGGGGTTATTGACTCCTCGACGAAAACGGGTGTTGGTGTTTCGTCTATCGGTAGTTCGACTACTTCCTCTTGAGGTGGTGCTTCAACTTCGACAAAAAGGTTTGAAACTTCTTCGCTAACTTCCGGTTCCGGTTTGGTCGGATAGCGTCTTCGTGTAGATGCCATAAGAGTAGGTTGAGACAAGTGATTTTACCCGTCAGCGGGGGGTCACATAGGAGGTTTTAGGTTGATTCACGGGGTAACGCCAAGCGGCTTCTTGAGAGATGTCGAAGAAAGCATCTTCTGCTGCCGAGGCATCGGCCACAAAGTAAGCATATCCGATCTTAAAGTGGTTAGCATCTACATTGTAAGATGCGGGTGTGTTTGCACAGGTTGGGGGATACTTAAACACCGAAGCATCCCACACGGGAGCAGCCACGGGGTCTACACCCCCGTTCAGAAGGTCCGTGGTAAGGAATCCAGTGAGGGGGATACAGGGATTTATGTTAACATACTCGCCAAGCCAGTTTCCATAGCCTTGCCCCACCGGGGAGATGACATCAGCTTGACGCTCATGGAGGGGCTCATAGGAAACTAAGGCAGCCTCAAAAAAGTCATCAAATTCAACGTCGAAAGAGGGAAACACACCGCCGTTTTGATAGGAGCCGACCTCGACATTGTTAAAGAAAGCAATGTTGGAATAAAGGTAAGCTTCCGAATACACGTAGGTGTAGTCCGGGGGGGTTTCACCATACAGAAAAAGTTCCTCATAGATCACCGGTAGGTCGTCCTCAGGAGGGCAACGCATTCTCTCCGGCTCTACACTGGATCCGTAATAGGCAAAGTTTTGGCAGGTCAAGGCTACTTTTTGCCACTCTCCCCCATTTCGCTCATAGTCTAAGGGAAGACGGACGAAATACTTCTCCCAGTTTTCTGGGCCCGGTCCCGTATTCAAATCTGCTAGCAGAGGATTAATATAATTGTCTTCCGCCAGATGCTCCAAAGTTTCAACCACTTGAAGAGCTTGAGATTTCCACAAGCGCAAGGGCGTTTCGGCATCTGTTATGTTTGGACTCAGGTAGTAGGAAATCCCACTAAACACCAGATCCGTCACATCCGCCCGATAGGTGGTTGTTAAAGAGTCAGAGATTGTGATTGCGGGTAATTGGGCTTTCCCCACTAGCGTCAGCGGTGTATAAGTAAACTCGTATTTTCCAGTGGTCGAGTTAGCGGTGTAAACAACCGAGAAATTGTTTTCTACATAAGCAATTCCCTCCGAGAGCAAATTGCCATTACAGTAGAATAAAACAACCCCCATGTCCAAGGTTGGCGCTGGTGCAGAAGAAATCGAGTCCTGATTTACAGCCACCCAGGCTGACTGATAGTAGATGGCAGCCCCCCTAGCCAGAGGCTCCGGATTGCCGAAGTCCCACCACATCTCTCCGTTCAAAGGACTGCCCACTAACGCCGAGTCAGCTATGTACTTCAAAATAGAATCGGGGTAGATTTCCCAGGTCTTGTTATTATAGTACTTGATGACAAGTGTAGGATAGGGGAACTGAATAACGATCGGAAGGTTTTGAACGGAGTAGGTCGAAGTTGTCGGACTCAGTCCGATGGCATTCAAAATGTTTACGGGAGTTTTGTAGGGGAGTAACTCTGCATCTGCTTCAAACTGAGAGATCGTTTCATAGGTAATGCTATCGACCACCCAGTAAGGACTTTCTGGGGGCCTATGAAGAACCATCACTCCCGATTGTGTCAGTGTTCCTTGAATACCAATGACATTATCTACAACGCCTAGACCGAAAATGTTATCAATTCGCACTACAACTCCCGGCGTTAGAGATCCGGAATCTGTTTGGAAAGCGGACACATCCGCATAAACCACCTGTGGATCCGGAGTCTGCCGAGGTGACTGACGATAGTCGACCTCCACCCATGCTCCACACCCGTAGTCATTCGGTAACCACACCGCTAAAGCCCCCGTGTTGTTGTCCCACCACAGATCACCCAAATTTGCTCCACCCGGGGCCAACGGGGAGATTACCGTCTTCTGATAGTAGACGTAGTTAACAATGTCGTTGAAGTTTAAGTTGGTGCTGAAAGGGGGCAGAAAAACAGAGTTTGCCTCATCGACGCCATGAATAGACAAGGAGTCAAAAACCAAATTAAAAGGTAAGTCACCACCTTTGTTTCCCCACGCTCCCCGAAAATTATTTAATACGTTAAGAGAGCCCCAATCCGAAGGGTCAACCCAGTTAACGATGTTAACCTCGGCAGATACGTTGCTTGCAAACGTGCTACTAGAATTTGCTAAGACCAGGGAAGGGGTTAAGCCCACGGAGTCCTGCAAACTGACAGGAATCTGGAAGAACCAGAGTCCCTGCTCGCTATCGTATTGCGGGGTTATAAACGGATCAAGATTATCCTCAATGGAGAGGTAAATGGGTTTGTCAAAATAGTAATAAGATCCCACAAACAAAATTGGGAATTTATACGGAAACCTTCCCTCAGCGTCGTATCCGGGGTACAAGGTTAAAACACCCCCCTCCTCTTGGCAGGAGAATACAGAATCGCCCGAGGCTCCCACTTTCTCGCGATTAAACGGGGCTGGGCGATAGGTGGGAATGTCGGCCCGCAGGGGCACGTTTTGAGAAATAAGGTCAAAAAACTCTTGATCAAGATTTCCAATGGAGACTACATACCTGTCACCCTCTTCCTCTACGGACTGGAGTTCATAAACATTATCCCCCAAGACAATCTTTGCAACCTGCGTTTGACGGCCCGGTTGCAGAAATTGAAGTCTGTCAATAACAATCTTATTGTCCCAATTCCTAATCTCATATATTCTGGGGATCACAAAACTGTTGTAAACACCAAAAGTCCCTCCCAAAAGTTGTCGCTTTTGGTCAACTGTGCTAGGTAAGTCCCCCCAGTAATTTGGGCCATTCCACCCCAGCATTTGAGCAAGAAAATCCAATTGCTCATTGACCCGGCCTTCAGTTTCCCCTACTGCGGCACTTTGAGACGGTGAGAGGTAGGGGTTAGTGTAGTTGCGAAGTTCAAAATTTGCAACGTTGAACACAGGATTTTGTTGAGCCATTATGCCTCTACCTCGATTTTGTCCTTCGAAAGATTGATGTACTCTTGTTTCAGGCTTGAGGGGGGAGCCATCCAGAGTTTACTATAGTCAGAGACTTGCTCATATAGGTTGATTAGATCCTCATCAAATGGCTTTGTCAACCAGTCGGCCACTGGAACATAGTCCCTGTGGATAATTAAGCGTTCATCTGTTATGCTCGTTAGTTTAAAGGCACTGTTTACATCAACTTGGGCCAAAAGGCAGTAAGTTGCCGGAATCCTTTCCCCCTGAGAGTTTATCTCGGTTTTCGGCAACGTGCCAGAAGGGTACATAACTAAAGTGGCTCTAGGGGACGGCGTGGCTTGAGGTTCCTCCAGCGTTAGGACACCCGACACACTGATAGATTGAATAGCAATGTCGAGAGAGGAGAAAGACACTTTCCACCCTGTAACCAGCGAGGGTGACGGGATTTGAAACTCAAAAAACTGGCCGCTACTGTCCGAAGATATGGAAACTGACTCTATAACACTCTCAGAAGCTCCCGTGACATAGGACAAGGTGGCCGATCCTGTAAAGGCCGTGCCAGAGGGGCAACGGAGAATCACTTTAGAGTAGGCCTGGGCCAGCTCGCTCTCCCACTGAAGGAAACTAACCGTGGGTTGAGCATATGCGGGGAAGTAACTATCCCGATTCTGCCAAAAAGTTCCGTCTGTATTCAAGAAGGCATTCACGGCGGGGTAACGCCATCCAATTGTAACATCAGAACTGGAAGTAATGTTTAGAGGTTGACCAGTTAGTGCAAAATCAGAGACTTCGTATAATTTTTCAAGGGGAGAGTCATCGTAGAGTAGTTGATAGGCAATATCGTATTTGCCGCTCAGGACCTCTAAAATCCTCAAATTGACGATAGACGGAATTACTTCCGTGCGACCATACTCCCATACTATGACTCCGGCTTTTATTAAGATGGTCTCAAAGTTATCCGAAGCTACTACCTCAACTGATGTGGGCCCATTTATGCTTTCCCCGTAAGGCACAAACACATAACCAACCTCCTCAATCCCGGGAATAACTCGTGTTCCAGTGGTGAGAACGTTGGACTCGTTTACCACATTGAAAAAGTTGATTTGGTATGTCTCAGATACGGCAGGCAAACGCCTGTAGATGGGACGACCCCCGGGAATCCACTCAGTGGGGCGAGACTGGAGGTTATTAGTTTGGATGTACTGGTCCGATAGAATATTAAGCCCGGGAGTTAATGTCGTAGTTTGTATGTTGAGGTTTACTCCGCCATTGACGGGAATAAGTTGCTGGCTCATAACTTCATCGTGCCGTCGCCGTAGTTAGGGGGAGTGTAAGGATACATTGTCCCGGAGTACCACGAGAGCTGCGGAGTCTCAGTAATGGAGGACGTGTTTTCCCATACAAACACCGACTGGGGTCGCGAGTTAGTGAATCGACCACTGTTTTTGGGAATAACGGTGATGCTAGCAACGCCTAGTTTAATAGCCGAGATGTCTCTTCCTAATTGAGACAAAATGGCCTCTTCACATCTGTATTTGTCCACATATCGCAACAGATTGCCTTCGTACTCCTCAATTCTGGCCGTGTTCGTCACGGTGGTGTTAGTCCAGTTTACTACAGTAAAATCGGGGGTAAACGCCCTCATGACTCGAAACAGGTTTCTACCGTCCTCAGCCAAAACAGTGTCCTCAGAGTAAAAGACGTAGGAGGGATCGAAGTAAGGTATGTAATCTTGCGATTCAAACTGTCCCGGTAAAAATTGAGCGGTTTCCACGAAGATGCCGTTCTCCAGGTAAATGTAAAACTGGAAGAGAGGATGAACGTTGGTGGTGGCTGTGTAGGAGATTACTTTAGAGCCTTGACGAAAGAATGTTCGGTCGCCCTGAAAAAACCGGAACATGCGGGTAGGGGTTCTTACCGTCTTTTCTTCAATGCCTTGCACAAGGGCGCTATATTGAACTGTGTCCAGATACAGGGGGAAGATCAATCCGCTATTCAAAAGATCCTGGCTGTTTGTGCTATTGGGGGTGAAATACTCTGCCGCAATGTAGTACTCGGGGGTCGAGGAAACATTAACCCTGTATTCCAGATAAGTCCCTGCAGCAAATCTGGGCTTGTACTCATAGATGGGTAGTCCTGCATCGCCATTCTGCACCACGATCTCACGGACTACACCCTGCTCTACCAGTTCGTCAAAGTAGACACTCGTGGTCAGTCCGTTCGGAGCATAGACAAAATCCTCGATAACGTAAGCGTACTTATTAACCACGCCTTGCCGGGGGTCAATGTAATTAAAGTAAGGGTCCGCAACCGGGTTGGGGCCCGACCCCACCTGTGGAGTGAAAACCCAGGATCCGGCCACATGGCTGGTTTCGGGGGTAAGCTGAAGGGGAGTAACAGGGGACCCAAGCTGGAACGCAGCTATCGCTCCTGTAATGTCATTACTGGGAGATTGAAGGGTGAAGTTTTGATTTACCACCCAAACAAATGCCCCCGGACGTTTTGAAAGGGGGATGATCGAAAGGGGGTTAGGGATAAACTGCCCGTCTCCCGTCACATAGTCGTATTGAATTATCTCTGGGTCGTAGATGCCCCCAGTTGTTACTTCTTGATAGGACTGACTTACCACCCAAGAGGAGAAAATTTTTGCCGGGGATATCTTGCCCTTGACAATCAAGTCATTGATGTAGTTAGGGTCCTGACTCTCAATCGTGAGGTTCTCATTTATCACATGGAGCTCGTCATCCCCTCCAACAGAATTATCCCAGTAGCAAACTTGTCCCTGTGTGTAATTACCTGAAACTAGAAACTCTATTTGTTGGAGCTTAAGGTTTCCATAGATGGTTTGATCTCGTTTGTCGATGGAGTAAGGGGTGAAGTCACCCTGTACCGGATAGAAGATGGTAGTAGGGAGAGTTACTTGAACAAGATCGTTCTGCTCTAGCAGAGACCCGGTCGGCTCAAAATTATAAACCTGCGTGTATGTTGCAGCGCTGGGGTCCAAAAGGGAAGGCGTGTTGTATGCGGCGCTAATTTGAATATGCGGGTCAATAAACCTGGTTGAGGCGTCAAAAGTTGAGTAGAAAGCGGCGTCAACATCGCTAACCGTGGGGTCTACCGTCGATGGAAACACATTGCCGGGACGGAGGATTTCGAAAAGACGGTCGCGAAAGTTAAGGGAAGAGTCTTTGAGGTTTTCCCCGAATGCCCCATTCGCATCAACTTCTACACTCAAGTCGTACTGAACCTGACTCAACGTGATGGGGTACAAGTGTCCTTGATTTTCTACGGGCACCGAATAGTTAACAACATTTTGCCCCCGCTCTAACTGACTTTGATTAAGTTCTACGCCACCTGGCCCAAGAACAAAGAAGGAAACTTGTCCGTTCGGTGCGAGGTAATCCGTGAGATAGTTGTAAGTGCCCTGGTTGGGTCGATTAGGTTGGACCGAAGTTTGTGTCCCCACCCCGTAAAAATCCGTAAAGAAATCCTGCCAATCTTCCTGGCTGACTGGATTTCTGCGGCGAATCAGAGTGAAGAAACGTTCTTGAACTTCCTGATAGGTCTCTACATCGCTGCCACCTGTAGCTGGTTTAGGGTTAGTGGCGATTAATCCATTTACGGCTATTGCCGAAACCCCAGTGATGGAGTTGGCGGGACAGTTATAAACTGACCCAACAAATTGAGAGGCGACCGTTATAAAAGCAGTAGTCTCTCCCGGGGGAATGCTAACTTCGACATCGCTGACAAAAGTAAACTGTTCTCCTCCCGTCAGATTAGCGTCTGTAGAGAAGGCAGTGCCCGAGGGAATAACGGTTACTGTGTTGGAGGCCGGAACGGAAATGGTCAGCCGAGCCACAGCCGGCGTTCCTAGGCGTCGCATGGCGCCAAGAAATGGCCCCAACCACTCAATCAGAATCGATTGCGGAAGTTGGTTTGCCCAAAACAGGAACTCGCCCTGAGCAAAAGCTTGCCCCTCCAGTAAAGCTGCTAGGGGGTTTCCTGCTGAGAAATCATTTAGTGTTTGCCCGGATGCCTGATAAACCCGTTGTGAAGCTGCCTGTACAATCTCGGCTTCGTTTCTCGGATCGATCGATACGGAAGGTAATGGTGCGTATCTTGCCACGATGGGGTCTCCTTAGAGTGGGCAAACGATGTCGGAGCCACCGGCGGCGGTATAGTTGTTGCAAGCGGGATCGGAAGCGGAGAAGTAGACGCCGTTATCGATCTCGAGAGTTTCAAGAAGATGCTCTACCCATTGCTTGACGACTTCTTTAGTCAAGACATCGGCAGTATTAAGAGCCTGAAACTTTTGGTCCGGGGTTCCCGGCAGGGCGGCATATTTATCGTTCGTGGTATAGCTTCGTGGGGCGTTGTTAGGATTATTTACAGGGTTGCCGGTGACAGCGGGGTCAAAACCAAAGTTCCAAATCCCGGTAATAACTTTGTTTCCCCCAATTGGGGTGCCAGTTATGAACAAACCACTCGGGTCCATCTCCGGTTGGTCAGTATCCAGAGTCACATAGGCAGAGTCGAGTCCATTTGGCCCCGTGCGCACGAGGGAGTTGAGGCCAAGGGGGGCATAGTGCCAGTCAAGATCTTGCGAGTCAAAATAAATTTGTTGGGCGCCATTTAGAAACGCAGAGGTGACTATTACGCCCGAACTAAAGGTTGTCTTTGCCATACCCTAGCGAATCTGTCTATTTCGTTATTTGCTTTTACCCTTACCTGCAATCCACGGGGCAGGGCCAATCCAGAGCAGTAAACTACATACGAAAAGACCACCAACGCGAACGTTGATGGCCTTAATGGTTGAGTTACTGAACCTAAATCAGGTCCTTTCAAAATAATTTACCGTAAACTCGACTTCGATCGTCTGTACATCGCCACTCTCCCGATCAACGTCGGCGGTGGTGATGGAAGTGAACAGGCACTCGTAG
>Ga0172362_10003290_pt1 | contig 13968 bp, 9 predicted proteins | sample LakKivs1_kivu2a2_FD_114534 | JGI IMG/M metagenome (GOLD analysis project Ga0172362, IMG submission 114534) | Sediment microbial communities from Lake Kivu, Rwanda - Sediment s1_kivu2a2 | ecosystem: Environmental > Aquatic > Freshwater > Lake > Sediment | place: Rwanda: Western Province, Lake...
GCTTGCCCTGGGCCGGGTTGCAGACGTCCTGGGTGAAGTTCTGCCGCAGGCCGAAGGCATCCGGCAGCGCGTTGCCGCAGTCGTCGTGGAGCATGAAGTGGTAGTTCCGCGCGATGCCGTGATAAAAGGCCAATGCCGCGTTCTGGATCACGTAGGCCGCCTGTTCCTCCATCGTGGCCCGGTAGGGACTGTTAGGCGGGACCCGATACTTTGTGGCGGGGAAATCATCCCACACCGTCACGCCGCTCTCGGTGATCCAGATGGGCACGTGGGAGAGGCCGTGGGCGTCCAGCAGGTCCCGGCCCTGGACCATCCAGTATTCGCTGGCGTAGATGGCCCAGTAGTAGTGGAAGGAGAGGACATCGAAGTAGGCTCTCGCCGGATCGCCGCCGGTCAGGTCTAGGAGATCGGATAGCCAACTGGGCTTGTCCCAGAAAGCCAGGCCGCCCAGGAGCACCGTGGCCTCGGAGTCGGCAGCCTTCACGGTCTGATAGGCCACCTCCAGCAGGCGGTAATACTCCTCCACCGTGCCGGTCCAGAATTGACTCAGGTCCGGCTCGTTCCACACCTCCCAGTAGCGGATGCCGACGCCGCTGGGCCACCCCTGTTGGGTGGCCAGGATGCCACCCGGCTTGTAGCGTTCCACAGTGTTGTGGACGAACTCGGCCCAGGGGTTGGCTTCGTTAACCCGCTTGCGAGGAGCAGGTGCGTCGGTCCCATCGGCGAAGATGGGCTCGAAGAGGCCCATGGGGGGCGAAGTAGCGGTGCTGAACTCACCTCCTTGCGTTGGGATATGTCCAGGCAGGGGCAACACCTTGTCCTGCACACGGGGGGGAGGGACGTCGGGGGAGCCGGCCGTGGCCCGGCTGTCCGCCGGGCCCAGCAGGATGGCGATGGGCGTGATCCCGTGGGCCACCTCCTGGATGACCAGCGTGTCGTAATCATAGGTGCCGTCAGGATGAACGTAGCCGCTTTCGTCCACCCAATGCCAGTACAGCGGCCAGCGATCCCAGTGCGCGCCTGCCACCAGCGCGCCCTCGTAGCGCACCTCGCTCGCCAGGTGGTCGGCGGCACTGATGAAGCAGAGGCCGAAACGGTCGTTCCCCTGGGGCGTGCCCGCCCGCGCGGGGTGCAGCCTGCTGTCGGAGAGGAAGAGGGCTAGCAGCAGCCCTGCCGCCACGGTTTGGAGCAGATGTCCTCTGGAGATCATGCCACAGTCCTGTGCGGAGAGCCATCCAGCCCCTCAGCGCCTGAGAGGCTCACTACCCTTTAGCGCGCAAGATCCACTCCCAAAAGAGCGGAGGGTCACCTTGGCGGTGAGGCTGGGGAACACAGTTGCAAGGAGACGTCATCCACATACATGCCCGTGACGCCGTCCAGGCCGTCATTGTAGACGCCAAAGTGCAGTTTGATGGTTCTGCCGGCGTAGGCCATCAGGTCGAACTGATGGAAGGTCCACTGGCGGTCGTCGCTGAGTTGCCAGAGCAGGGTGCCAATCCATTGCTCGCGCTCGTCGAAGATGAGCACGTACTGCGCGTCGCCTGACAGAGAGGCCGCCTCGATAGTTGGAGCCAGAGGATAGTCTGGGAAGGCCAGCTCAGCCTGAGGCTCTTCGCTCAGGGGGTAGAGCCAGAAGCGCAGGGTGACGCTGGTGGCGTCAGCGGGGATGGTCACCCACTGCCGGGCGGAGGAATAGCTATAGCGGTTGTCACTGGGTTCGACAATGCCTGTGCGCATCGAGCGGTTACCGCTGTGGGCTATGGCGGCGGTGTAGTCGGCAGGATATTCGGTGATGGGGATCTCCCAGCCACCGTCGTACTCAAAGCCTCCATTGGCAATCCCCTCGACACAGGTTGAGGGTGTAGCTGTGGGGGTCGGCGTGGGTGTATGGGTTGGCGTGTTTGTGAGGGTAGGACTGGGCGTCGGAGTTGAGACGTGCCCCTGGTAGTTGCGCAGGGAAAGGAGCAGATACACTCCCCAGGGATAAGGGGTTGCCGTTGGGATTGGAGAGGAGGTGGGCGTCGCTGTGGGCTGAGTTGGCGTGGCCATCGGGGTCGGTGTGGGTGTCGGATCGGCGGACACGGTCACGCTCACCGAGAGCGGCGTGCTTCCCTGCCAGGCGAACCAGGTGACCCCCTCCTGCACCAGGTCCCATTCCAACCGATAGGCTTCGGGCTCCTGGGGTGCCGTCACCAGGGCCGAACTCAAGGTCGCCTGGCTCCCGAAGGGGACGTCCCCCTCCAGCGGCGTGCGGTGATCCTCCTCAGGGGGTTGGACCACCTGCTGCCCCAGCTCATCGTACCAGTGGTACCCCAGGTGCACTGGCGCCTCCCCCTCCGCTGGCCACGTCAGCGTCCCCCCGTTCTGAAGGGTCAGGGAGACAGTGTAGGTCTGGCCCACCCTCATGGAGAGGGGAGTGGTGTGGTACAGGAAGCGCGCGTCGTAGAGGGGCAATCCAGCCTCCAGCCTGGACCAGGCCTCGCTCCGCAGCTCGGGCAGTTCGGCGAAGAGGTAATCGCCAGGGCAGACGGTGCGAGATTGGCCGTCAACCAGGCATTCCCGGTGGCCAGCGATGTTGGGCAGGTCGGTCTCGACGAAGAAGGAGTGCCCCTCAGGGTGAATCAGGCTGCGGGCGCACTCCCACGTCGCGAGGGAGGTCAGGCCCTCCAGCAGGGGGGCAGGAGGCACAATGCTGCCCGGGGCGCTCCCGTAGGTGCCAATCGCAGAGATGCCCACGCTCCCGGTGTTGTAATTGAGGGCATGGCCGCCGATAACATCGGGGCCGCCATAGCGCCCCTCGTAGATGTTGCCGAAGCGATCCACCAGATAGTTGTAGCCGATGTCGCCCCAGCCCTTGGTGACGGCATGGTAGTAGTAGATGGCCTGAACCCAGGCCACCGGGTCCTGATCGTCATTCTCCGTCGCCGTGTGGTGGATGATGATCTTCTGCACCGGATGGTACTCCGGCGGCCAGATCTCACGTCCCTGGTCGTCGGATCGAAGGCTCTCATCCGCGCCCCAGCCGGCCCGGGGGATCACGGCGGGCGGGGAGAGGCCAGGTGGAGCACTCCGGTCAGCGGGCGAGCGGACCGGCGGGCCTCCGTCGCGGTGGGCCCGGCGGTGGAGTTAATGGCGATCAGGGTGATCTCTTCCAGCACGGGGGACGCGCCCAGGGTCTCGGCCTGAAAGAGGAGGCGGTATTGCATGGCCCGGGCTGCCTGAGCGGAGAGTGGGCCGACGGCACAGGACCTCTCCTTCGCATCGGGCTCCACTTCGTCGACAGTCCGCCAGTTTGACCAGGGACCATCAGGCGCGCGGGTGCGCAGGGCCACTCCCAGGTGCGTCCCCGGCGCTACCTGCGCCCGCCAGCAGACTCCCAGTGCGTTAAAGGGGAAGGGAGCCAGGCCGACGGTTGAGGTAAAGAGGCCCCGGACGGAGGCAGGGGACAGGCGCAGCGCACCGTCGCCCAGAGGTATCACCTCCACCCACTCCGGGATGCCCATCCCGAAGTCAGCCTCCGATGACTGGGTCCAGTCCCCGGCGAGGACACCCGTTGACCAACCGGGAGCCATGGATGGTCCTTTGAACTGGATGAACAGGGTCGAAAGAGTAGCAGTCACAGCCACCATGACTGCCGTCCGCCTGAGACCCTTCAGCATGTCTCTATCTTCAATGACTACTCCCACACGCTACCGGTGAAGGAATGGAGAACACAGCTTCTAGAGCAACTGTGTTACTACTACCTAAATTTCGCCCAACGCTCAAGTCTAGTTGGTCAGCTAGATCCAATTGGGGAAGTAACCGCTATCTCCGACCAAACTCCCGTTCCAACTGGGCCTGGCTGAGATGGATCATAGTTGGCCGACCATGAGGACAGGTGCGGGGCATCTCCACCTGCTCCAACTGACGGATCAACTCCCGCATCTCCTCCAGAGAGAGTGTCTGCCCCATCTTGATTGCCGCCTGCTTGCAAACAGTGGCCATCAGCCGGGCCTCCCCCTCTCCAGCCAGAGGCTCCGACTCAGCGGCCAGATCGTCCAGAACCCCGGCCAGGAGGTGAGCCGGGTCGCTTTTTTGAAGGAAGGCTGGCAGGGCCCGGATCAGCACCGTCTGCCCTCCAAAGGGCTCCAGCTCGAACCCCAGTCTGCCCAGTTGGTCGCCGTACTCCTCCAGTATGGCTTTCTGTTCCGCTGTCAGCTCCACCGCCTGGGGCGAGAGCAACCCCTGCGCCACCACGCCCAAGCCCCTCTGCTGATCGCGGAGCTGCTCGTACAGCACCCGCTCGTGGGCCGCGTGTTGGTCAACGAGGTACATCCCCCCCGGCCCCTCGGCGATGATGTAGGCTTGACTCACCTGGCCTATCACCCGCAGGGGAGGAAGTCTTCGCTGTTCTGCGGCCCCTTCGGAGCGCTCGATGCTCAGGGGGAGCTGTCGCACACCGGCTGGCTCAACACCCCGGATGGCCTCCCAACGATGGAATTCCACCTGCGGCGTCAGCCTCATCGTGGGAATGGGAGTTTCCCTTACCAGAGTGGAACGCACCCTCCGTTGCATGGCACGGAACACGGCGCTGGAATCGCGGAATCGCACCTCACTCTTGGCGGGATGAACATTGACGTCCACCTGGACCGGGTCCAGGGTGAGCTCTACAACGGCAATGGGGTGCTGCCCCGGGGGCAGCAGGGTGTGGTAGGCCTCCTCCACAGCGAAGGCCAACATCCGGTCCTGTACCCAGCGGCGGTTGACGAAGAAGGTGAGTTGATCGCGGTTGGCACGGTGGATCGTAGGGGGGCTGATGAACCCACTGACTCTGATCGGCTCCTCTTCCCCTCCTTTCAGAGGCAGGAGCTCGCGGGCCACCTCCAGGCCGTAGGCCTGAATGCACACCTCCCGCAGATCACCCCGGCCTGTGGTCTGAAGGGCCAGCCGTCCATCATGGATTAAGGTGAAGCGCACCTCGGGGTAGGCCATGGCATAGCGCGCCACCACCGTGGTGATGTGCCGTCGCTCTGTGGAGGAAGCGCGCAGGAATTTGCGTCGGGCGGGAGTATTGTAGAAAAGGTTTTCAACGGTGACGGCCGTGCCCTGGGGGTGGCCCCGTCCCTCCCGGTGGACGACCTTCCCCCCCTCCAGATGGATCAGGGCCCCCAGTTCCTCGTCCGAGGTCCGGCTGATCAGGGTCACCTGGCTGACGGCGGCGATGGAGGCCAGCGCCTCGCCTCGGAAGCCCAGGGTGTAGATGCACTCCAGGTCCGCAGCCCTGGCCAGCTTACTGGTGGAGTAGCGGGCGAAGGCCAGTTCCACCTCGGCGGCAGGTATGCCACAGCCGTCGTCCAGGACGCGGATCAGCCGCCGCCCTCCGTCGGCAGTCTCAATGTGGATGGAATGGGCTCCCGCGTCGAGCCCATTCTCCACTAGCTCTTTGACGACCGAAGCGGGCCGTTCCACCACCTCCCCAGCGGCGATCTTGGCCGCAACCTCCGGCGACAGAATGTGGATCGGCATGGTCCATCCCTTCAACAAAAAGGCCCTAACCCTGGACGCTGATGGTTAGGGCCTCCTCCCTACATCAAAGGGTCAGCCAGCGCGCCCCATGCGCGCCAGCTCCTCCTCCACGATGGACTCCTCCAGCTTCCTGAAGAGGGGCTGTGGTTTGCCCAGGGTCTGCCCTGGTAGCAACTCGCTGGGCGTCCACCTTCCTATCCAGGTCTCCGGCTGGGAGGTCAACACCTGGTGCTCCTTTCCCTCCTCCTCGGCCACCCGGCGGAAGAAGAGCGGGCCAGCGATGTAGCCCTCGTATCCCAAGTATTCGTGCAGTCGCTGGCTGGAGAAGGGCAGAAAGGGTGCGAAGAGCACTTTCAGCGAATCTATGGCGCGCAGGGCCACGTACAAGGTAGTGGCCGCCCTTTGGCGGTCCTCTCTGATCTGGAACCAGGGCCCCTTCTCCTCCAGGTAGCGGTTGACCTCCCGGGCCAGGGCCATCACCTCGCCCAGCGCATCGCGGAACTGACAGCGGTTGATTCGCTGGCCGATGGACCCGAAGGCCCCCTCGAGGTGGGCCAGCAGTTCCTGGTCGCGCTCGTCCAGTCCACCCGGAACCGGCACCTGTTGGTTGAAGCGGCGATAGGTGAAGGTCAGCACCCGGTGGACCAGGTTGCCCCAGGTGGCTACTAATTCATCATTATTGCGGCGCACGAAGGTGGCCCAAGTGAAGTCGGTGTCCGCTGTCTCGGGGCCGCTGGCGACGAGGTAGTAGCGCAGGGGATCGGGATCGTAGCGGGACAGATAATCGGGCAGCCACACGGCGATTCCTCGGCTGGTGGAGAATTGTTTGCCCTCCATGGTGAGAAACTCGCTGGCCACAATGTCGTAGGGCAACTCCAGGTCACTGTAGGCACCCATCAGCATGGAGGGCCAGATGATGGAGTGGAAGACGATGTTGTCCTTGCCCATGAAGTAGTAATGACGGGCCTCTGGATTCCTCCACCATTCCTGCCACTTGTCCGGATCGCCGGCGATGTACTTGGCCCATTCGATGGAGGCCGACAGATACCCAATGACAGCGTCGAACCAGACGTAGATGCGCTTGTCCTCGAATCCCTCAACAGGGATGGGCACACCCCATTCGATATCACGGGTGATAGCCCGTGGCTGGAGTCCTTCCTGGAGGAGGCCCAGGGTAAAGTGGCGCACATTGGGCCGCCAGTGGGCCTGCTTCTCTGCCCAGGCCTTCAGCCTGTCGGCAAAGGCGGGAAGGTTGAAGAAAAGGTGTTCCGTCTCCCGGAACTGGGGAGGATTGCCGCAGATGCGACAGCGGGGCTGGATGAGGTCTATGGGGTCCAGTTGGCGTCCACACTGGTCACACTGATCGCCTCGGGCCTCGTCGTACCCACAGTGGGGACAAGTGCCTTCCACGTACCGATCCGGCAGGAACCGCTGCTCCTGCTCGCAGTAGGTCCCCTCCATGATGTCAGTAAAGATGTAGCCTCGATCCAGCAGGCGCTTGAAGAGATCCTGCACTATGGCGTAGTGATTGGCAGTGGTGGTTCGGGTGAAGATATTGTAGCTCCAGCCCAGGGCACGCAGGTTGTCGGCGATCTCCTGGCTGTAGTAGTCCACCAGCTCCTGGGGGCTCTTGCTCTCCTGCTCGGCGCGCACGGTGATGGGTGTGCCGTGCTCATCGGTGCCGGAGACCATAAGCACATCGTTGCCCCGCAGGCGTTGGTAGCGGGCGAACACGTCACTGGGCACGCCAAAGGCGGCATGGCCCAGGTGACGCGATCCCGAGGCGTAGGGCCAGGCCACGCAGACCAGAATCTTCTCTCCCATACTGCTCTCCTCCCAAGGTGTCGGGGTTGACCTGATGTGATTCTACCACAATTGGAGGATAAGGCAAGGCGTTGGATCAGAGCTGCGAGCTGATTCGCCAAGCGACTAAGGTTGTACTACGATGCATCTGTGGTATAATATCTCATAAGCACAGAGGGTGGGCACAGAGGCCCACCCCTTGCTTGTTGGCTCCAACACAGTTTGCCTCCCCTTTCCGTTTATGCTACACTTGGCATCATGCTCAGGGGAAATGGATGGCGAATCGAGGAGCGGAAGGGCCTGCGATATTACTGCCTGACCCTCCCTGCGGAGGAAGCGGAAGAGGGGATCTTCATCCAGGGCGTGTTCACACGGCAGGGCGGTGTGAGCCGGGGTCTATGGAGAGGCCTCAACGTGGGATACACGGTCGGCGATGAGCCGCAAGCGGTGGAGGCCAATCACCATCGCATCTGTCGGGCTCTGGGCATCCCGCGGGAGGCGATCACCACTGCTCAGCAGGTGCATGGGGCACAGGTGGCGCGGGTGAAGCCAGGGGACCGGGGAGCGATCTTCTCTGCCACCGATGGACTGATCACCGATGTAGCGGGTGTGGTCCTCATGCTCCGCTTCGCCGACTGCGTGCCCCTGCTCTTTTTCGATCCCCATCGTCCAGCGGTGGGATTGGCCCACGCCGGCTGGCAAGGGACTTTGGCGGGCATCGCCAGTCAAATGGTAAGGGCTATGCAGGCCGCCTTCAGCTCTCAGCCGGAGGAGTTGATCGCGGGGATCGGCCCGGCCATCGGGTCCTGCTGTTACCGGATAGGGCAGGAGCTGGTGGATCGGGTCCAGGTGCAATTTCCCCAATGGCCCGATCTGATCCGCTGGCAGGATGGCGTGCCCTACTTCGACCTTCGGAGTGCCAACCGGCGGCAACTGGAGGCCGCCGGGGTGCGCTCCATCGCAGTGGCTGAGTGCTGCACTGCCTGCCATGTGGAGGAGTTCTTTTCACACCGCGCCGAGAGAGGGCGGACAGGCCGCTTCGCGACGGTGATAGGATTGAGGGAAGGGTGATGGAACTGAAGAAACAGATCAGGGCGAATCTGGCCTCGGTGGGAGAGCACATCGCCGACGCCGCAGCGCGCTCGGGCCGCGATCCGGGCGAGGTGACGGTGGTGGCGATAACCAAGCTGTTCGGCCTGGAATACATCCAGGCGGCCTATGAGCTGGGCCTCCGCCACTTTGGGGAGAACCAGGTGGAGAAGGCGGCAGAGAAGCGGCCCGCATTCAGGGACTGGCTGGCGGGCCAGAAGGGACCCACCTGGCACATGGTGGGCCACCTGCAGCGTCGGAAGGCGGGTGACGCGCTGCGGCTTTTTGACCTCATCCACTCCGTGGACTCCCTCCGCCTGGCAGAGCGGATAGACCGGCTGGGCCAGCGGGAGGGACGGGAGCCCATGCCCATCCTGCTGGAGGTGAATACCTCCGGCGAAGAGCAGAAGTACGGCTTCCGCCTCCACCGTTGGCCGGAGGACTCAGCGCAGTGGGCCGATTTTCTCTCGGCGGTAGAGCGGATTCTGACATTGCGGGGGGTGAGGGTACAGGGGCTGATGACCATGGCCCCCTTGGTGGAGGCGGAGGCCACGCGCCCCTGCTTCCACCGGCTGCGAGGTATCCGTGATGCGCTGGCTCAGGCGTTTCTCGAGGCGGATTGGCACGAGCTCTCCATGGGCATGACCAACGACTTCGAGGTGGCGGTGGAGGAGGGGGCCACCCTGCTGCGCCTGGGACGGGCTATCTTTGGCCCACGAGAGGAGGAGTGAATGGGGAAACTGGAAGTTGAAAAAGTCACCTTCATTGGCGGGGGGGTGATGGGCGGGGCGATGATCGCAGGGCTTCTGGCCCAGGGGCTGATCGCCCCGCAGAGCATCACGGTCAGCGATGTGCACCGCGAGCGGGTGGCCCAGCTCCGTGAGCTGTACGGGGTGCAGGGCACGACGGACAATGTGCAGGCCGTGGCCGGAGCGGACATCGTCGTGCTGGCCATCAAACCCCAGACACTTCCCCAGGTGCTGGCCGAATTGCGGGGAAAGATCCCCGCCGGGGCTTTGGTCCTCTCCATCGTGGCCGGAGCTCCCATTGCTTCCCTCACCGAAGGATTGGACCACCCGACAGTGGTGCGTGCCATGCCCAACACGCCCGCTCAGGTGGGGGAGGGGATGGCGGTCTGGATGGCGACGGAGACCGTGTCGCCCTCGCAGCGAGAGCAGGCCCAGGCGATCCTCGGGGCGCTGGGAGAGGAGGTCTGCGTGACAGAGGAGAAATACCTGGACATGGCTACTGCTTTGTCGGGCAGCGGCCCGGCCTACGTTCTGCTCTTCTTGGAGGCCCTCGTTGACGCCGGGGTGTACATGGGCTTCACCTGGCCCATCGCCAAGAAGCTGGCCTGGCAGACCATGTGGGGCACGCTGGCCCTGATCCGGGAGCGGGGAGAGCACCCGGCCGCGCTGCGCAATCAGGTCACCACGCCGGGGGGCACCACCGCCGAGGCGCTCCAGGTCCTTGAGCAGAGAGGGTTGCGGGCCTTGGTCACCGAAGCAGTGTGGGCCGCTTTCCAGAAATCACAGTGGTTGGGAGGGAAGAAGTAAATGGTCTATGTAGTGTACCTCATCCAGGCCCTGGCCTACCTGATGAAGTTAGCCATCCTGGCCCGGGCGCTTATCTCCTGGGTGCACGCCGATCCCTACAATCCACTGGTGCGATACCTCTATCAGGTGACCGAGCCCCTCCTGCGCCCGCTCCGGCAGGTCATGCCCATCTGGCGGGGAGTGGATATCTCGCCCGTGGTGGCCCTGGTGATCATCCAACTGGTGGAGTGGCTTTTGGTGCGGCTGATTGTGTTGACCTGAAGGGAAAGGGGTGAGAAACTGGAAGTCACAGCGCAGCAGGATGGTGTGCTCCTGACAGCCTGGGTGCAGCCGCGCTCCAATCGCGATGAGGTAGTAGGCGTGCAAGGGGAGATCAAGATTCACGGCCTCTCGCCGCAGGAGATAGATATGCTGATCAGGCGGAGTGGGCCATAGTTGGCGAAGTTGTTTTCACGTTACCCTTTGCCGCACCATCCTCACCAGCGTTTTGATCTCTTCGCAGCCCAGGGCTAAAGCCGCCCCCAGATAGACCAGGCTCCCCAAAAGGCTCCCCCCGAGGCCCAATGCCAGGGGATTGACACCCTGTCCCCAACCTCTGAGCGCGATCACTGCTCCCCCCATGGCTGCTGCAGCCAAGGTAAATCGCAGGGCCGATGCCATGATCCTGTCCCCCTCAATCCCTGCCAGCCGTTTGTGGGCAATCCACAATAGCCCCGACACCTCCAGAGTGACCGCGACAGAGTTAGCCAGGGCCAGACCGCCGTGGCTCAAAACTCCCATCAACCCCAGGCTCAGGACCAGGTGAGACAGCATAGCCCCAGTGGCAATGGTCAGTGGGGTCTTCGTGTCCTGCTGGGCGTAGAAGACGCGGGCTACAACCTCCAGGGCCGAGTGGCCCACCAGTCCCAGGGCGTAGAACTGGAGGGCCCAGCAGACGGCCTGTGTGGAAGCGGCCTGGAAAGCGCCGCGTTGGAAGAGGAATTGGATGAGGGGCCGTCCCAGCAGGATGAGTCCCACCGCCGCTGGGATGGTCAGCATCAGGATGGCCCGCAGTGCAGCCGAGAGGGTCGAGCGCAGGCTATCCCGCTCGCCCTGGGCGGCCAACTCGGACAGGGTGGGGAAGAGGGCGATAGCGATGGCGGTGCCCAGGATGCTCTGCGGCAACTGCATCGCCAACCAGGCGTAGTTCAGGGCTGAGACACTCCCCTCCCCCAAGCGGGAGGCCAGGTTGGTCATGACCAGAAAGTTCAGCCGGACGACGCCCAGGGTCAGCACCCGGGGCCCCATCAGCCACACCACCCGGTGCAGCCCAGGATTGGCCAGCCCCAGGGTGGGCGACCAGCGCGCTCCATGCTGGATCAGGGCCGGGATCTGGACCGTCAGGTGCATGGCTGCCCCGACGACCACGCCCACCGCCAGGCCATACACCCCGATGGAGGATGACAGAAAGAGGGCCCCGCCGATGATCCCCAGGTTGTAGAGCAAAGGGGCCACCGCCGGCAGCAGGAAGTGCTGATGGGCGTGAAGGATGCCCATCACCACCCCGCTCAGGGCGAAGATGAGGGTGGAGAGCAGCACCAACCGCATCAGATCCACCGTCAGAGCCTGCTGTGAGGCAGAGAAGCCAGGGGCGAGGACTCGTTGGACCAGGATCGGCGCGGCCAGGCCCACAGCCAGGCCCAGCAGCGCGACGATGGCGAAGACCCCATTGAGGATCCCACTGGACAACCGCCAGGCGCCGGGCTGATCCTCCTGGGTTAGATAGCCGGCCAGGACGGGGATGAACACCGAGGCCAAGGCCCCGCCGGGGATCAGGGCGAAGAGGAGGTCGGGCAGGTTAAAGGCGGCATAATAGGCGTCCAGTTCACCGCTGGTGCCGAAGGCCCTGGCGATCACCATCTCTCGGACCAGCCCTAGCACCTTGCTGGCCACGAAGCCGGCCATGACAATCCCCGTCGAGCGGACAACCTTTCCCCTTTGGACGACCATCAGAGTTCACCTCCCGTGCGATATCAAGGGGGGTGCTCTAATGCGGCCAGGGCCTCGGCCGCCGGAGCGAAGAGGGGGTTGCACCCCAGCGCCCTCTGATAGGCCTTTCGCGCCGCCTCCAATTGCCCCAGGGCCTGGAGGGCCAGGCCACGATAGGTGTGGGACTCCTCCAGGTCGCGCGCGGTCCTGAGATTGGCCTCGGCCAGGGCCAAGACCTCATCGTAGCGGCCGGCCCGGTAGTAGGCCTCAAAGGGGCCGAACTGGTACCAGAGCATGCGCCAGGGGAGGCCCAGCACCCTGGCCCGGTCATAAACGGCAGTGGCCTCGGCGTAGCGCCCCAGTCCGGTCAGGTTGCTGCCCACGTTGAACCAGGCGAAACGATCCTCCGGATTGGCAGCGGCCTCGGCCTGAACTCGTGCCAGGGCGGCCTGGTACATGGCCTCATCATCCAGGTCAGGGCCGATGATGGTGGCAATGGCCTCAGCTCGCTCCAGGGGGTATACCACCAGGTAGAGGCGGTTGAAGACCTTCCACAACTGGTCGAAAGGCTCGTAAGGCAGGCGTGTTCGAGGGCCCTCGTAGGCGTCGCAGGAGATGAAGTGGCCCGCCCCCTCATCATAGCCGATGAGGAGGCGGTAGTGCCCCATCTCATCGCCCGGCTTGGGGATGAACCAGGTCTCGATGATCACCGGAAAGCCATTGCTGAGAAGGAGCTTCAGTCGGGCCAGGTCCCCGTTAACCCGCACCAGGGCCCCCAGTCCCAGGGAGCGAGCATAGGCAGCCATCTCCTCCAGGCTGACATTCTTATCGTCCGGGTCCGGCTTGAGCGTCGGAGCCACGTCGGCTTGTGTCCGCTGCCACCCATAATAGCCGAGGGCCATGGCCAGGGTGGCCGGGCCGCAGTTGTTCCAGGTTTGATACTCGTGTGTGAACCCCTCCAGGATCACGGCCTGGGCCACAGAAGTGAGAAGCGCGGTCGGGGTTATGTCTGGAAAGGGCGTGGGAGTGGAGGTGGCAGTGAGGGTGGGCGTGATGAGGGACGTTGCCGTCGGTGGCCCCATGGGGAGTGGAGTGACTGTGGGCAGTGGAATGGGGATAGCAGGAGAGGTCGTCGTCGGCGATGGCATAGCCACAGGAGCGGTTGGAGTGGGCCGAAGGGTGGCTGTAATGGGACGTTCCTGCCCGTCGGCCTGTCCCTCTGGCCTGGTCATCTGTGCCGGTGTGGGCAGGACAGGCGGCCACAGGGACAGACGGACAATCTGAGGGGCAGGAACTGTGGCCGTGGGGGCGGGGGTGGGGAGGAGGAGGGGGTGAGGCTGGAGCCCCTGCCACAGCGTCTGAATGTAGCGCGGTAGATAGCGGAGACGCCGGGGCAGTGCCTCCGCATCCACAAGGAAGGCGCTGCATTCGAGAAATAGCAGCACGACTATGATGGCTGAAGCCACAATCCAGGCCGGGTGGCTTTTAGGCCGAAGACAGCTCATTTCCTTCCCCCATCTCCGAGCGGGAGTCTCGAGCTTAACCCCGCAGGAATGTCTTTTGCCTGAGTGAATGGTAGCACATACCAGATAACTTGTCAAGCGCAGACAAGACTTGACAACGGGGGGAAAAAGGAGTATAATTACAATAGAACATATGTTCTAATCCCGACTTGCCCAAGGCTGCCTTTCATGACGTTGACCGCCGACGACCGACGGCGGACCGCTAAAATGCCTGCGGCGGTCGGCGGTCGTTCACACGGATGTTCTATCCGAGGGGAGCGAGCCATGCAGCGTCAACTGCTGGAGCATCAGGCCGACCGCATCGAGATGGTGCTGGCCAGTCACAAGATCCCGGTCCGTGTCTACGGTACCACCCTCACCCCCCACACCACCCGCTTCCAGCTCTTACTCCCACTGGGGGTCAAACTCTCCCGCCTCTCCCCCCTGGCCGAGGAGATCGCCCTGGCCCTGGGCGCAGAGGGCTGCCGCATCCAGAGACGAGGGGGAGCGGTGGAGGTGGAGGTCCCCAGGGATGACCCCCAGCC
>Ga0172362_10003291_pt1 | contig 13964 bp, 12 predicted proteins | sample LakKivs1_kivu2a2_FD_114534 | JGI IMG/M metagenome (GOLD analysis project Ga0172362, IMG submission 114534) | Sediment microbial communities from Lake Kivu, Rwanda - Sediment s1_kivu2a2 | ecosystem: Environmental > Aquatic > Freshwater > Lake > Sediment | place: Rwanda: Western Province, Lake...
CTGGAAGAGCAAGTACGACTGGAAGGGCAGCGTGCTGATGAACTACCAGGTCCCGGAGTCGCTGATCTGGAAGATCGACGGAGCTCCCGGCTACATGCGTCTCAGCAACGCGGGCGGCGTCGCGATCGTCAACAACGTCAAGGCGGACCGGGCGACGGTGTCGGGGCTGCCGGTCGCCGACACCGACAACTGGATCGACATCCCCGAGAGCGTCTACGAGACCGAGCGCATCGTGCGCTACGGCAAGTAGCCTCGCGTCACGAGCAGCGGAGCGGGTCGGCGGCATCGGCCGCCGACAGCTTCTCGAGAAACGCCGTCGTGGCGATCGCCGCGTTCGTGGCGGCGAGCCGGTAGTAGGCGAAGAACTGGCTCGGGAAGCCCGGCAGCCCGAGCGGGTCCGCCGTACCGTCCGAGACCGCGCGGAAGGCGAGAAACGGCAGCCCGCGCGCGGCCGCCTCCTGCGCCGCCGCGGCGCTCTCCATGTCCACGGTGACGTCTTCGCCGACGTCGGCACGCGTCGCGCCGTCGCTCGCCGACCGCGCTCCGTCGTGCGCCGGCCTCGCTCCGGCGGGCAGCGCCGGGTCGCAGCCGAACACGTCGCCCCCACCGGGGCGGCACACGATCGCCTCGCCCCGGTAGGGATCGGCGCTCTCGCCGCGACCGCCGACGATGATCGCCGGCGCGAACGGCATGCAAACCAGCTCGGCGTCCGCCGCGTCGGGCGGGACCGGGGTGCAACGCTCGAGGGTGACCGCCTGCGCGGCGGCGACCTGGCCGGCGAGCGCCAGCCAGTCCGGATCCGCCGGCAGGAGCGGGCCGTCGGGCGCGAGAGACCATGCCAGCGGGACGGACACGTCGGCGATGCGGTGCAAGCTCCCCGCGACGCCCGAGAACACCACGCCACGGACCGCGAAGGCGTCGAGCAGAGCGCGCGTCGTGGCGGTCGCGTTGACCAGGCCGATGCCGGTCATCGCGACCACGACGCGCTGCCCGCCGATCGTGCCGACGTGGAACGCTCGGTCCTCCAGCACCCGCACCCCCTCGATCGTCGCGCGCGCGAGGAGCGGCGACAGCTCCGACGGCATCGCGGCCAGGATCGCCACGGGCGCCGTCGCACCCGGCGACGCGCACCGGTCGTGCGAGCTGCAGGCCGAGCTCGCGATCAGCAGCGCGAGCAGGCCGGCGAGCGGCCGCCGATCCGGCGACGTCGGCATCGCGACGACGCCTAGCGCATCGTCCGGGCCGGAGGAAAGCGGGCCCACGGCGCCTCGCGGCCGTGAACGCAGCGGCGCGCCCCGGCGCCCGGCCGGCGTTGCCCCGCCCGCGGCTCGGCGCTGGACGCCACCCGTCGGGCCGGCGGCCCCCGATCGAGAAGCTGGTCCCAGCGCACCGGCAACAAGCGGGCCTCGCGCCGCACCGCGTCAGGACGCACGCCTCCACGGAGTCCGGCCGGAGCAGATCCCCGATGCCGGCGAGGCCTCGGGGTCGCCCTCTTCCGCGCGGGCGAAGCCGGCAAGCGATGGCCGCCACGGGTGCGCGCCGCCCGCGTCGGCCGGGACGCCGACGGTCGAGATGGACGTTTTCCGAACGGCGATTCGAGTTCTTGAAATCCGTTTCGTTGTGCCGTAGGGTGAGCCCTCAACACGGAGGAGCCGCATGGAGTTCGGACTGTTCATTCAAGGTTACGTGCCGGGCAAGAAGTCCCAGGACCCGCGCGCGGAGTACGCTTCCTTCCAGCACGAGGCGGCACTCTCGGTCCTCGCCGACAAGACGAACTGGAAGTACGTCTGGGTGACCGAGCACCACGCGCTCACCGAGTACAGCCACATCTCGGCGAACGACGTCTTCCTCGGCTACCTCGCGCACGCGACGCAGAGGCTGCACATCGGCTCCGGCATCTTCAACCTGAGCCCGCGCGTGAACCACCCGGTGCGCAACGCCGAGCGCGCCGCCATGCTCGACCAGCTGACCGCCGGACGGTTCGAGTTCGGCACCGGTCGCGGCGCCGGCTCGCACGAGGTCGGAACGTTCAACATCCACGACCCGTCGTCGACCAAGGCCGAGTGGGACGAGGTCGCGCCCCAGATCCTGAAGATGTGGAAGACGACCGACTACACCTTCAAGGGCGAGCACTTCGCCATCGACAAGCCGCACAACGTCCTGCCGAAGCCCTACGGTCCGAGCCACCCGCCGCTCTGGGTCGCCTGCGGCAACCCGCAGACGTACACCAAGGCCGGCAGCCTCGGCCTCGGCGCGCTGGGCTTCAACTTCTCGCCGATCGGCGAGATGAAGCCGCTGATCGACGCGTACAAGGAAGCCGCCACGAAGTGCACGCAGCCGCTCGGCGACTACGTGAACGACAACGTGATGATCACCAACGCCGTGATCTGCATGAAGGACCGCAAGAAGGCGCGCGAGATCGCGATGCGTCCGGATCGCGGCTACCTGTTCTCGCTCGTCTGCCTGTATCACGACACGTTCCCGAAGCCGGCCGGCGCACCGGTGTGGCCGGCGAAGCCGATCGCGCTCGACGAGAAGTTGGTCGACGCCGCGATCAAGGTCGGCGCGCTCCTCTGCGGCACGCCCGACGAGGTCGCGGAGCAGCTGCAGCACTACGACCGCACGGGCGTCGACCAGCTCGTCTTCGGCTTCCCGAACAACTTCCTGCCCGGCGAGGCGGAGGAGTGCATCGAGCTGTTCGGCAAGGAAGTGATCCCGCAGTTCGACAAGGACCCGGTGCACCGCACCTCCCGGTTCCGCGAGAAGGCTCAAATGCACTGATCGGCGCGCCACGGCGCGCCTCGTGAAGTCCCGCCACTGCGTCCGATCGATCGGCGCGCTATGGCGAGGCTCGTGAAGTACTCGCCGTGGCAGCTGATCGGCCTCCTCGGGACGCCGCTCGGCCGCCAGCAGATCGTCACCGGGCTCCGTTACCGGGCCTGGCCGGCGTATGCGGCGGCCGCGCGCGTCCACCGCGCGCGCCTCCCCGCGAGCGTGCGCGTCGTCGCGGTCGTCGGCACGTTCGGCAAGACGACGACGAGCCGTGCGGTACGTGCCGCACTCGGTCTCGATCCGGCAGCGCACGTCTCGTCGAACTCCTGGGCCAACATCGCACGCCGCGTGCTCGCGGTGCGCAGCGGCGACGCCGACGCCGTGATCGAGGTCGGCATCGCGCGGCCGGGCGAGATGGTGCGGTACGCGCGCGTCGTCCGCCCCGACGTCACCGTCGTCACGTCGATCGGCAGCGAGCACCGGCGCTCGCTCCACACGCTGGAGCGGACGCGCGACGAGAAGGCGCACATGGTCCGTGTGCTCGCTCCGGAAGGCCTCGCGGTCCTGAACGGCGACGACCCCAACGTGGTGTGGATGCGCGGCGAGACGCGCGCCCGCGTCGTGACCTTCGGGTTCGGCCCGGCGAACGACGTCGTCGGCACCGATCTGCGCCTCGACTGGCCGCGTGGCATCGAGCTGACGATCACCGCGCGTGGCGAGTCGGCGCGCGTCGCGGTACCGCTCTTCGGCGAGAAGATGGCGTACCCTCTCCTCGCCGCGGCGGCGGTCGCGCTCGACGGTGGACGCCCGCTCGCCGACGCGACGCGCGATCTCGCCTGCGTCACGCCGGCGCCGGGACGCATGGAGACGATCGCGCTGCCGGACGACGTGTGGCTGCTACGCGACGAGTACAAGTCCGGACAGGAGACGTACGTCGCGGCACTCGACGCGTTCGCGGAGATCCCCGCGCGCCGCCGCATCGCCGTGGTCGGCGACATCGCGGAGCCGCCGAGCCCGCAACGTCCCGCCTACCGCGCGATCGGCGCCCGCCTCGCGCAGAGTGCCCAACGCGTGATCGTCGTCGGGCAGATGTTCCAGCCCATCGCGGCCGGCGCGTGCGCCGCCGGCATGTCGCGCGAGCACCTGTTCGACGCCGGCCGCGACGTGCACCGGGCAATCGCCCTGCTGCGCGGGATGCTCGAGCCGGGCGACGTCGTGCTGGTCAAGGGGCGCGACACGCAGCACCTCGAGCGTCTGTGGCTCGCCCTCGCGGGCCGCACGGTCGGCTGCCGGCTGGTGGCCTGCGACTCGCGGCCGCGCTGCGAGCAGTGTCCGATGCTCGAGCGCGGCTGGCCCGACGGACGGCGCGTCCCGTCCTGAGCGGACCGCCGCGCTGCGTCGTCTGCCGTTTGCGCCTGCGACGCTGCGGGTGGAGACCCCCGGAAGAGACGCACCGGGCGCAGGAACGCGGCAGACACGCACCGGGCGCACGGAGGAGGCAGGTTGGACACGTCGCAGGATCGTCCGCTGCAAGGAAGGGTCGCACTCGTCACCGGCGCGAGCCGCGGCATCGGCGTCGCGATCGCGGAGCGGCTCGCCGAGGCCGGGGCGTCGCTCGCGCTGGTCGCGCGCACGCTCGAGGCCGCGCCGGGCGCACGCCTCGCGGGCTCGCTCGCCGAGACCGTCGCCGCGATCGAGCGCGCCGGCGGACGCGCCGTGCCGATCGTCGCCGACCTCGCGAACCCCGCGGACCGCGCGCGCATCGTGCCCGAAGCGCGTGCCGCGCTCGGCCCGATCGACGTGCTGGTGCACAACGCCGCCGCCGCGATCTACGCGCCGGTGGCGGAGATCCCGCTGAAGCGCCGGCAGATCACCTTCGAGGTGAACGTCCACGCGACACTCGACCTGGCGCAGGCGGTGCTGCCCGAGATGCGCGCGCGCAGGCGGGGCTGGATCGTCTACCTCTCGAGCGCGAGCTCGCAGCACCCGAAGGGCCCGCCGTACGGCCGCGGCGAGAGCACGACGATCACCGTCTACGGCGCCAGCAAGGCGGCGCTCGAGCGCATCACGACGGGGCTCGCGGCGGAGGTGTACGGGGACGGCGTCGCGGTGAACTCGATCGCGCCGGTCGCGGCGGTACGCACGCCGGGCGCGGAGGCGCTGGTCGGCGAGCTGCTGACGACCCACCCGGAGCTGGTCGAGCCGGTCGAGTGGCTCGCCGAAGCGGTGCTGGCGCTGGCGACCTGCGACCCGCACACCTGCACCGGACGCATCCTCTACTCGGGACCGTTCCTCGACGACATCGGGCGCAAGCCGGACGTCGGATGAAGCGCGCCGCCGGCTCCGCCTCTCGTGATCGGCAAAGCCGGCCCCGACGTCAGCGCTCGACGCGGTAGCGGCCGGGCTCGACCTGCGCCGCACGTCCGGACGCGAGCAGACGGTCGAGGTGCTGCGTCATGCTGCGGCGCTCGACGTCGTCGGCGAACGGCACGGCGTCGCCCGGACGATACACGAAGCGGTGCGCGACGATCTCGTCGATGGTGCGCGGCTCGGCGAGGAACGCGACGAGCCGCGCCTCGCGCGTGCCGATCACGGCCGTGAAGCGGTCGAGCCGCTCGCGGAACGCGTCGCGCCCCTCGACCACGCCCACGTGGTGGAACGTCGCGTACCAGCGCGCCTCGATCGTCCGGACGTGCGCGAGCGTGCGCTCGAAGTCCTCGAGCGACGACCACGCGTCGCCGTAGTACGGGCCGAAGCTCGAGAGGTCGATGTCGCCGAGGTAGACGACGTCCTCGGGCTCGACGTGCAGCACGCAGTGGCCGCGCGTGTGGCCGGGCGCGTGGATCACGCGCACACGCGTGCCGCCGAGGTCGAACACGTCGCCGCCGCGGAACGGCACCGCATCCGGACGCGGCACGTAGTGGAAGTCCTCGATCAGCACCTGCCGGAACGCCGCCGCGATGCGCGGCGACATGCCGTAGATCGCCATCATGTCGTCGAGCGAGCGCAGCCCCTGGACGTCGGCCTCGTGCACGAGCCAGGGCGCCTTCGGGTAGAGGTGGTTCCCCGCCACGTGGTCCTCGTGGCAGTGGCTGTTCAGCACCCGGTCGGCGATCGGCAGGCTGTCGCGCGAGGTCAGCGACAGCGACGGATCGATCAGCAGGGTCTCCTCGGCACCCGCGACCAGCACCGAGTTGCCGTGCGGGTAGCGGCCACCACGCTCGCCGGAGAGGATCGTGACCGCGCCGAGCGTGCGGTCGCGGGGCCTGTCGGGTGCGTTGCTCACGTCGTTCTCCTCCTGCTCCGCTTCGCTCGCCCGCTCACGCCGGCCGCAGCAGCAGCACGCGCGCGCGTGCCGCGGGCAGCGCGACGTCGAGCTCGGCGCCGTCGCGCAGCTCGGCCGGCGTCGCGGCGCCGGTCTCGGGATCGAGCAGCACGGCACTCGCGGCGGGCACCGCGAGCCGCACCGTCCAGCGCCCGTCCGCTCGCGCCTCGTTGAACAGCAGCACCAGCCGGCTCCCGTCCGGCAGCAGCCGCACCAGCGTGGAGAGCGTCGCCGCGCCGCTCGTCACCGAGACCGCCGGACGCACGCCGCGCCGCGCGAGTGCTGCAGGGACGTCGTCGCTGTCGGCCGCGCGCTCGGCGCGCGACACGAGGGCCTGCGCCGCGGCACGCACCCGCGCGTCGCGCGCGGCGGCGTCGCGGAGTCCGGTCGCGCGCGACGGCAGGTCCGCCGCCAGCACCACCGGCACGCCGGCGTCCGTCGCACGCTGCAGGGCCTCGACCACCTCTGGCTCGATGCCGGCGAGCGTCCGGTCGACCAGCAGCGCGCGGTAGCGCGCGGCGCCGATGGTCGCGACGCCGTCGGCGAACGTCGCGCCGGCGAGCGCCGCGCGGCTCACGCGGTCGTAGCCGTAGCCCGCGCGGCGCAGCGCGAGGCTCGTCGCCGACTCGCCCGCCTCCGGCGCAGGGCTACCGAACGTCAGGTTCGTTCCCTGCGGATACTGCCGATCGGCGAACAGCCACGCGACCTCGGCGCTCGGCTCGCCGCGGGTGAGGGCGTAGGTGAGGCGCGCCTGCGCGCGGTTGAAGTCCGGCAGGAAGGCCCACGCCTCCTCGCCGGGGCGGATCTCCGACGTGATCGGCAGCGGCCCCGCCGTCAGCGCGCCGGGGCTCGGCTGGAAGGGATACCAGCGCGCGCCGTTCGCACGCGTGTACGGGTACGGCACGCCGTGGTGCACCAGACGCGTGATGCCGGCCGCGAACGCGCGCCCGGCGAGGCGCCACAGGTCGTCCTGCGTGAGGTAGGCGGTCCCGGCGGTGTTCACCAGCACGAAGCTCTCCGACGTCGCCTCCGGACGCCCCGCGACGTGCGCCGCCGACGAGGCGAGCTTCAGGAAGTCGTAGCTGCCGCCGCCGTAGAGGCCCTCGGCTTCCGGGACGTCCACCGCGGCGTCGTCGTCGAGCGTGTCGCCGTGCCCGCCGTGGCCCTGCAGGCGCGTGCCGACGCCGCGCGCGCGTCCCCAACCGACGAAGCGCTCGACGACCGCCTCGTGGAACAGCGTCTCGCGCACCGCCTCGTACTCCTCGCGCGCGCGCTCCGGCAGCCCGGGTGTGGTGCTCGCGAACAGCGGACCGCCGGGCCCGCGCACCACCGTCACGTAGACGCTCTCGCCGAAGTCGCGGAAGAAGAACGGCAGCAGCGGCGCCGCGTCGATGCCGGCTTCGCCGGCGAAGCGCTCGGCGAAGCGCTTCGTCCACGGCAGGTCGCCGATCATCTCGAAGCTGTCGATGAACACCGTCGCCGGCGGGGCGCCCCCGACCGCGTCGAGCGCGACGTCACCCTGCGTGCGCAGCACGGCCTCGAGTCCGGCCGGGTCCAGGTGGTCGATCACGCGCGCGTCGTCGGGCGTCCCGGGGAACGCGGCGCCGAGGACGAGGTGATTGACGCGATTCCGCCAGGCTGCGAGCACGATCTGGCGCCCGGCGGGCGCCTCACCGGCGAGCGCGCCGTCGCGCACCTGCTCCGTCACGTCCGCGACCTGTCCGATCAGCGGCGGGACCGCGGATTCGTCGACGAGCGGTGCCGTGAGCACCGCGACCAGCTCGAGATCCTCGTCGAACGCGCCGAGCGCCGGCAGCACGTTGTTGGTCGGGGTGACCCACGCGGGCTCCCCGGGACGCGGCACGTCGACGCGGAACGAGCCCGGCCCGTCGACGGTCGCGGTCGCGAGCAGCTGCTGCTGCGCGCCGAGGTCGCCGGTGATCTCGGGGCCGCCGTTCGGCCAGCCGCTGCCGAGCGTCAGGTGCCAGACGAGGCCGAGATCACGCGCCGCGGCCGCCGCCGCGCGCAGGCGTCCGAGGAAGGCGCCGTCGCCGACGGTCCGAACACGCGGATCCGCGGCGACGTCACCGTCGGAGAGCCCGAGCAGGAGCGGCTGCACCTCGACCTGCGCGTAGCCGGCGTCGGCGATGCTCTCGAGCGACGCGCGCAACGTCGCGTCGTCCACCGCGCCACCGGGCCACCACCAGCGCACCATCGGCCCCGCCTCGCGCGGTGGGTCGGCGAAGGTCGCGAGCGAGAATCCGGCCGGGTCGGCCACACCGGAGGCGCGGTCGCCACAACCGGGCACGAGCAGAGATGCGCCGAGGAGAACGCAACCGGACAGCACGGCCCCCGAGCGCCGGAAGCGTTCGCGGCATCGGACGAAGCCCGGTCCCCGGGGCCGCGAACGGGCAGATGGTGGCATTCGGAGGTCGGGGGTCACCGCGCGCGTCATCCTCGTCGCGGCGCCAAGAGAGGGCTCCGGACGCGCAAAGTCAAACCTGTCCGTCGAGCCCGTTCAGTCGAGCGTCGGCAAGCGCGGCGGCGTCGGTCCCGTGCCGCGCTCGAGCCAGATCGGGCTGGTCAACGCGACGATCACCGCGCCGCGCATGAGCTGCAGGCGGTAGCGCGCCGGGCTGGACGCCTGGAAGCGGAAGGTCTGGTCGGTGCCGGTCACCGCGACCTCCTCGACGATCCGGCCGTCGCGGAGCAGCTGCAGCGTGTGCGGCTCTGCGTCCGCCTCGAGGTTGAGGACGCGCGCCGTCAGCGCGGCCGACGATCCGAAGAGCGTGTCGCCCATGATGCCGCGCGCGCCGCCGGCGTTGCGCGCCTCGAAGCGCAGGTCCGGACCGTCGTTGCCGAGCAGCTTGACGTAGGTGTGTCCGGCCTTGACGCCGTCGCGGATCGCGCGCTCGGAGAGGTCGCGCGCGTAGACCACGGTGGTCGCCCGCCCGATCGGCGCCTGCGTCGACGACTCGGTGCGTCCCGCCTTGTGCGAGTCGCTCGAGCCGACCGCGGCGATCTTGTGGCCGGCGTCGAGAGCACGCTCCCAGAACGCGATCGCGGTCGGCGTGAACGGATTCGGCGCGTTGCCGAACGCCGCGGGGCCGGTCTGGATCTCGATCGCGTCGACCAGCGCGTAGTCGGTCTGCGCGTCGGTGAAGTCCCACGGGCAGCCGCGGCAGAAGCGTCGCAGCGTCGGGTCCGACGACGGGAAGATCGTCGGGTGGTTGATCTGCGTCCAGCCGCGGTGCTGCTGCACCTCGCGGAACAGGGCGAGCGCGGGGCGTGCGTCGCGCAGCGGCGCCACCCGGCCGTCGCCGAGCCACTCGAGGACCGGACCCGTGCGGTGGTCCACGTAGTGCACGCTCGCGTGGTTGTTGGTGTGCCCGGTGTAGGTGATGACCTCGGAGCTGCGGATGACGAGGTTTTCCGGGTGCAGGTCCTGGTAGCGGCCGATCTCGCCCCAGCCGGACGGCGTCACGTAGTCGGACAGCGTGATGAAGTCGAGGCCTGCGCCGCCGTCCGCGAGCGGACGGAACGCGTAGTCGAAGACCTCGCTCATCGTCGCGTCGCCGAGCGCCGAGTGCTCGGCGTGGACGTGCATGTCGCCGGCGTACCAGTCGGGTCCGCGGCGCGCGGGCCGGCGATCGTACGCGACGGGACGGTACGGCTCGGCCGCGAAGGCGGGATCGCTCGACAGCTCGATCTCGAGCCGCCACGCGACGCTGCCGTCGGCGTCGCCCTCGTCCGCCGGCACGACGGCCGCCACGCCGAGCTCCGCCGCCCACTCGCCCGCCGGGATCGGCCCCGGCAGGAAGCCGCGCGTCGTGCGTCCCGGGACGTGGCCCTTCGGATCGGCGAGGTACTCCTCCTCGCTCGAGAAGCCCTGGCGCGTGATCGTCACGTCGGGGTGGCTCGAGCCGCCCCAGCCACGGAACTGCGCCTCGTACCAGCCGCCGCCCGGACGCCGCGCGTGCCACAGGCCGAGGTCGATGGTGTGCCCGCTGCCGCCCGGCGTCGCGCCCTCGGGGCGGTCCCAGCAATACTTGACGCGCACCGAGGTGGTGCCGGGCGGTACGTCGAACGGCACCATCACGTACGCACCCTGCAGGGAATGCGGGAACGATCCCGTGATCACCTGCGTCGGCAGGATCGGGTCGCCCTCGCAGGCGCCGTCCACCAGCGCGCGCGGCGTCGCCGCGCCGTCGTGCGCCCGTGCGGTGGACGCGAGCAGCGCGAGCGTGAGCGCAGCGGCGAGCAGCGGCAGCGGGTACGTTACGGCACCGATCGGGCATGGGCATCGCACGGCGGGCGTCCTCCTAGCACATCAAGGGAGTCCCCCCGGCTCTGCCGGGGAGGCAGCAGCAGTTTGACGATTCCGGGAGTCTAAAAGCGGAACTCCCCCCCGTGAGCCGCTCAAAGCGCACGAGAGGGAGTCCTTGGAGATGGACCAGTTTGAGGCGCTAAACCACACACAGTGGGAGTGCAAGTACCACGTGACCTTCATCCCGAAGTGTCGGCGACGAGTGTTGTACGGGGAACTGCGAAAGCATCTAGGTGAAGTGCTGCGCCGGCTTGCGCAGCAGCGGGAGAGCCGGATCGAGTAAGGGCATCTGATGCCCGACCACGTGCACACGATGATCTCGATTCCACCGAAGTACTCGGTGGCGCAGGTGGTCGGGTACATCAAGGGGAAGAGCGCGATCCACGTCGCGCGAGTGTACGGAGAGCGCAAGCGCGACTTCGTGGGGCAGCACGTCTGGGCACGAGGCTACTTCGTTTCGACGGTCGTCCGGGACGAGGGAGTGATCCGGGAGTACATTCGGCGGCAGGAGGCCGAGGACAAGCGCCTCGACCAGCTCAACCTGCTGTGAAGCAGAACCGCCTTTAGGCGGCTCCCAGGAATGGGCCGCTCGTAGGAGCGGCTCCTAGCCAAGCCGCTTTGAGCGGCTCACGCGTTTTCAGTGCCTCCGGCTCTGCCGGAGGATCTGTTACTGTTCCGTCTCCCAAGTCCCCGCGACACTAGATGCTCGCCACCATGGGCCCGCGGCCACCGGACCGGCAAGACGCTTCCCGATCCCGGTGCCTTCCGCGCTGTCGCGTGCGACATGGCGCATCGCATGCGGGCGTGCAGCCGCTCCCCATGACGTGCGAGAAGGTTCGGTGTCGCCGGGCTCTCCGGATTGCGCCAACCGGCCCCGCCGGATACCCATGTCAAAGGGAGGTTTCGTCGGTGAGCAACCTGCATCAGACCGTACGCGCGTGGGACGGCAGCTACTACGAGCCGCGGATCACTTCAGAGCAGGCGGTCCGGTTCGGTCACGTCGCGGTGGCCGGCGTGCTCGCCCTCGGGCTCTTCTACTGCGGCAGCATCGCCTGGGACGTGCTCCACGACCTGCGCGAGGTGAAGCTCGTCGAGATCCGCACGGTCCTCTACCGCGTCAGCGTGGGAGACGCCGTGCTCTCGTGGGTCGCGTACGTCTGCGGACGCGATCTGCTGCGCTCGCTCCTGCAGCGCGACCGGCTCTGAAGGATCCTCCGGCAAGGCCGGGGGATCCGCTACCCGCGATCGCGGTCTCGTGCACGCGGGTCCGCGTCGGCTCAGCTGAACGACGGCCGCTCGGGAGCGGTCCGACGCGTGACGAACAGGTCGTGCCAGGTCTGCAGCGCGGCGACGGTGAGCAGCACGCGCGCGCGCACGGCGGTGCCGCGACCCGCGCGGTGCTCGGCGAGCAGCCGCTGCACCGCGTCCGGCGCGAACCAGCCGCTCGATGCGAGACGCTCCGGGGACAGCGTCTCGCGGAACGACTCCGGCAACGCCTCCGCCCGCAGCCACGCACCGATCGGGCTCATCGTACCGAGCTTGCTCCGCGAGCGGATCTCGTCCGGTACGAGGCCGCGCACGGCCTCGCGCAGCACGTGCTTCTCGGTGAATCGCCGCATGCGCAGCCGGCGCGGCATGGCGCAGCACAGCTCGACCAGGCGGTGGTCGAGGAACGGCAGCCGGGCCTCGACCGAGAACGCCATGGAGTCGCGATCGAGCGTCGCGTTGATGAGGTCCGCGAGCCGTACGTGCATGTCGACGTACTGCAGCTGGTCGAACGGGTGCCAGGTCGCGAACGCGTCGGGCAGATCGATCTCGTCGCGTGATCGCGTCGAGCGCTCCAGATCGGCGGCGAGATCGGGGTTGAGGAGCGGCCGAAGGTCCTCGAGCGTGCGCGTCCCCATCATGACGCGAAAGCGCGCGAGGCCGACGCGCGGCGGCGCCGTGAGCAAGCGCGCGAGCCCCGGACGGAGCCTCGGCAGCAGGGGACCGAGCAGCAGCGCGCGGCGCAGGGCGAGCGGCAGGTGAGCGATCGGGCCCAGCGCCTTCTGCCCGTGGTACCAGGGGTAGCCGCCGAGCGACTCGTCGGAGCCCTCGCCGGTGAGTACGACCTTGACGTCGCGGGCCGCGAGTGCGGCGAGCCGCATACGCCACGGCCCGCTGCCGGCGCTGCCGGGATCCTCGGCGCACCACAGCGCCCACGGCATCGCGGCGAGGTGCGCCGCGCTCGTCACCACCGTGCGCGGGTCGAGCGTGGCGCCGGGAAAGTCGTACAGCATGCGCCGGCGTCCGGGCTCGTCGATGGCGCCGGCGTCGAAGCCCGCCGAGTACGAGCGCACCGGCCGCCCGGCGAGCTCGCACATCAGGCTTGCGACCGCGCTCGAGTCGATGCCGCCGCTCAGCAGCACGCCGGTCTCGACGTCGCCGCGCATGTGGATGCGCACCGATTCGCGGAGCTGGTCGCGGAACGCGGCGATCCAGTCGTCGTCGCTGCGCCGCGGCGCGGGCTCGCCGCGCGGGCGGAACGGCACCTCCCAGAAGCGCTCGAGCCGCGTCCGGCCGCCCTCGTGAACGAGCAGGTGTGCCGGCGGCAGCCGCCGGATGCCAGCGAACATCGTGCGCGGCGTCAGAACGAAGCTCATCTCGAGCGCGTCGCGCAGCGCCGACGGGTCGACGCGTGCGGCGTCGCCGGTCGCGGCGAGGACCGCTTTCGCCTCGGACGCGAAGTACAGACCGCGCGCGTCCTCCTACCAGCAGAGCGGCTTCATCGCGAAGCGGTCGCGCGCCAGCACGAGCCGGCGGCGGCGCGCATCCCACAGCGCGAGCGCGAACATGCCGCGCAGGTGCGCGACGAAGCCGAGCCCGTGCTCCTCGTAGAGGTGCGGGATCACCTCGACGTCGGAGCGCGTGCGGAAGACGTGTCCCGCAGCGGCGAGCCGGTCACGCGGCTCGGGGGCGTCGTAGATCTCGCCGTTGCACACGACGACGATGCTGCCGTCCTCGTTCGCGAGCGGCTGGTCGCCGTGCGCGACGTCGACGATCGCGAGACGACGCGTGCCCATGCCGCCCCCCGGGGCGGTGAAGATGCCTTCACCGTCGGGGCCGCGGTGGACGAGCGTCGCGAGCATGCGGGCGATCGTCGCCCGCTCGACGGGACGCTGCGGATCAGACGCGATCCATCCGGCGATGCCGCACATCGATCGGCTCCGGGACGATCGGGGTCAGTAGACCGTCGAGTCGTCGGGCTCTTGCACGACGACGTTCTCGAGGTGGCCGAGCTTCGCGATCTCGATGCGCACCACATCGCCCGGCACCAGCCACTTCGGCGGCTTCATCGCGCTGGCCACGCCCTCCGGCGTGCCGGTGCTGATCACGTCGCCGGGCTCGAGCGTGCAGACGGTCGATAGCAGTGCCACCTGGTCGTAGCAGTCGTGGATCAGCTGGCTCGTGCGCGCGTGCTGCCGGCGCTCGCCGTTGACGTACGTCGAGAGCTCGAGGTCGTACGGGTCGCCGACCTCGTCCGGCGTCGTGATCCAGGGA
>Ga0172362_10003293_pt1 | contig 13962 bp, 29 predicted proteins | sample LakKivs1_kivu2a2_FD_114534 | JGI IMG/M metagenome (GOLD analysis project Ga0172362, IMG submission 114534) | Sediment microbial communities from Lake Kivu, Rwanda - Sediment s1_kivu2a2 | ecosystem: Environmental > Aquatic > Freshwater > Lake > Sediment | place: Rwanda: Western Province, Lake...
TACAGAACAGCGTTTCCTACGGCATTCGAGCAATCGCAACGTCCGCTACCAATATTGAAGTGGCGTTTGGAACCTACGCTTGGAATACCAGCACCTACGGGGCAGTTGGTATCGCTTGGTCCAGCGTTCCTTCTACCGCTCGTTGGAGAGTGAGAGTCGTTAGAAGCGGCCAAGCCGTCGGCTTCGGCCAAGTCACTCAGTCTAGTGCGGGTTTAGTAAGATCAGCGGGGCAGCTACTCGGCACGAACACGAATGACAATGCGGCTACGGGGTATGTGGGAGAAGTAATTACCAACACTGGCGATGCCAGCTTAACAAACAACGTATGGAATGATAGCGCATCGATTACGTTAACAGCAGGCGACTGGGATTTGCAGGGGTCGGTTGAGTGGTATACGGCATCAACACCAACACTTACGCAAGTCTATTCTGGATACGGAACGGCTTCTGGAAACAATGCAGCCGGAGTTGGTTTTCCTTTGAGAGTTTTATCTCCGATTGGACCAACAACTAACTCGCAGCTCACACATATGCTGCCTACGTCTAGGGTATCGGTAACAGCGGAGACTCCCTACTATCTGAAAGTCAGGGTGCTGTTTAGTGCTGGCTCTATAGGAGCGTCGGGATTTTTGAGGGCTCGGAGAGTCCGCTAACCACATTCAACCGGGCCGAGTGCCCATGAAGTTAAGATTCAAGTTTAACCGCCCCTAGCGGGGCATTTTAGGATAAATATGAGCGAAAAGATTATATACGACTACCTGATGAGTTTTGTAGGCCGTCCCTACCTTTGGGGCGGCGACGACCCTATCAAGGGCTTTGATTGCTCGGGTCTTGCTATAGAATTTCTTATCGCTTCGGGCGTCCTACCGCATGGATTTGATGCTTCAAGCGCGGTTCTTTGTAATCATATTAAAAAGATTGGCGGCGAACGTACAAGTATTCCTAAATTTGGATCACTTGTATTCTACAGAAACCCAATCAACCATGTCGGCATCGCATTGGACCAACATCTAATGATCGAGGCTGGCGGTGGCGACTCATCGACTGTGAACGAAGATTCGGCCGCCCTAAGAAATGCATTCGTCAAGGTTAGGCCGATCGACTATCGTAAGGGTCTAAATCAAATAGTTCACCCAGTATTTTTCTGGGATTGATCTAGCCCATTGCTTCAATCATAGCCTTCATTCTCTTTTGCCTTCTGTAAATCCGCCCCATTGCTAGTCGAATTCTTACCTTCAGAAGCATTGGGTGCTTTAAAATAACCTCCTGATCTATCATCCGACCTCGAGAGTCTACTAGATTTACTAAAAGTCTACCGCGCATTCCCTTGGTAGGGTCTAGGATTAACTTATACTTCATAAATTTTTGCCTCCAAAGTGTAGCTCATGCTACATTCTAGCACTAAACCCATTTTCTAAGGAGTTACGGCTATGAGATTTCTGGTTTTAATGTTGTTAATTGTTTCGTGCGGTTCGGAGATTAAAGAAAATCCGACGAATTGCGCCGTTAAGGAAGTGTCCGAAGGCGTCGAGTTCTCTTGCGTCGACAAGGAAGGAAAGCAAACTAGCGGCGTCGTCAAGCATGGCGAAGCTGGCGCCAAAGGCGAGAAGGGCGACAAAGGCGATAAGGGTGAAAGTCTTTTTGTTAAATCCGTCCACAAATGTTCAGGCGAAATCGAGTCATCTAGTGGCATGGGAAAGTACTCTCTGCGCGTAGACGTTACCGCATTTGAAAACGGACACGCATTTATCGCATCTCAAAATCTATTAATAAGAGAAGGCGAGGTTATTAATAAAAAGTTCGCGGCCGCTTATTATCTTACATCAATTGATCTAGTCGTTGAAGATGGGATATTCTCTATGATCTATCATGGCGATAAGCTTTCCGCGTTATCTCGATCCGGAATGGCGGCGTCGCTACCTTGCGTGGAGGTTAAGCAATGAAACTTTTAGCACTACTTCTAATTTCGTCTGTCGCTTTAGCAGAGGCTAGCGAGAAACATCTAATGAAATCGCGTCCTCAACTTTACAATGGCACAAAGTCAGTAGCAGGCGAGTTTTTGCCGATGGGCTGGATTGGTAACTGCACTGGTACGGCCGTCGGAGATGCCGTATTATTCACAGCTTCGCATTGCGTCACATCGGGCAAGCAAATCACTTTCAAACCTCGATTTGATGGCAAAAGCTATCCAATGACTTGCTACAGACACCCACGATATAACACTAGGACAATCTATAACGATTATGCCTTTTGCGTTTTAAATCAAGGCAGTTTCCCAAAGGATATGCCTAAAGCATCGTTCTCGTTTAGATCACCTGACATCGGAGAAAAACTTCTATTAAACGGTTACGGCGCTCCAACTGTAGGGACTCATCACTGGGGGCCTGAAAACGTAGACCGAATCGACGGGCAAGATATCGACATGTGCGGCAAGGTATACTTAGGAGGCGGCGACTCTGGCGGAAGTCTTCTAGAATGGACAGAAGATAGATCGGGGAAGTCTGGATTTAAAATTCTTGGTGTAAACTCAAGAGGGGGCGGTAACTGCAGTTATTTCAACCGTACAAGTCACGAGGAATTCAAATCTTGGATAAAAGAATTTGAATCTAAAAAAGGCGTAGATATCTGCGGAAGTAAGGCCGTATGCACTGGCTCAACCCCGCCGCCACCGCCACCACCGCCACCACCACCAGCAAATTGCTGGAAAGTTTACGAGGAATTTGCGTTTTGTATAGATACTAGGGCTATCCCTCAGTGCCTTGTAAAAGCCGACCAACTTAAGGAGTGCGTTAAATGAGTCTTCTATTGATCATTCTTCAAATCATTGGCGCTTTACCTCAGGTTATCAAATTCGCCCAAATGGTTTGGGAAGCTATCAAGCAAATCAGAGGCAGGAAGGAAAGGGTCGCGGCTAAGAAGAAATTCTACGCTATCGTCCTACGTCGTAAGAACATAAAAAAGATGAGTGCCGACGACCAACAAAGTTTACTGCTAGAATTGGAAGGACTTCATAGTGAAGTCTCAGGAATCTTAAAAATGGAAGGGGTTATCTAATGATTCAGAAATGGCTTATCAGCGTAGGGATTTCGTTCATGCTTCGTCAACTCGCCAAGTGGAATAAGTCGATCGACTGGGCGGTGATTAAGGCCGACCTCGCAGCGCGCATTGCTGCCCTTGTCCCAGGCGAATGGATGGATGACGAGGTTATCGCGATTATGAATAGTCTGGTAGATGCCGCTGCAGCGGTTCTGGCGTCGTCCGACGAGATAGAAAAAATCATTAAGCTAGTTATCGACTCTAAGTTTCAAGAGGCTTGGGAGCTACTGAGAAACCTTATCCTTGGAAGCTGGGTACCATCTAGCCCGTCTGACATGAAAGTAATGCAGTGCGTCAGGGATTGTGAAAGCTTGTAACAATATAAGCTGCGAATAGAAAATCAACGCCGCTATGCTGCCTGCCAGTACAGCGGCGCTCATCTCCCGCCTGATTACAGGGCAGCCAATCCGGCCCCATGTCTCGCTCAAAAAGATAGTGCGTATAGTAGTTTGTTTCATCCGGCAGTCTGTCGGCTGGGAATAGACTTTCATCCATTAGAATTTTTATCGCATTGGTCTGGTCGCCATCTTTAAAGGCGTGATACATAGCTTGAAACAGCGCGTTTCTAGGATTTGTGTCGCGGTATTTTTTAAGCTGATCTAGCTCATATTCTTCTAAGTATCCTGAAATCAAATACTCTGTGTAGATTCTTAGGACATCTAGATGAGCCTCGTAACCCCCTAGTTCGGTCGTCATCGTTTTCGGGCTGAATGAATCAATCATCCTATCAAGTTGATTTCTGATTATAGGGTTAAACCAAGTTCTACCTAGCGCAGTGGTGGGGTCTTCCGCCTCGCCCATAAACCAATTTCTTGACTCACCATAGTTGCGTATTCGCTCAAGCGCAGGGGTGTCTTTCATTTTCAGCAAGTAGATAAATAAACCTCTAAACATATCGCGGCTTATAGTTGATTTACTTCCGCTAAACGGTTTGCATGTTGAAAAGTCTGGATGCCTGCGCCATCGCCCTGGGGCCTCTTCGGCTGACATAATATTGATATTCATCCCTGCCGTCGCGGCTAGAGAGTTGAATAGCAGGCCATCACAAGGCGGGGAAAGCCAGCCAAAACCGTCAACCGTTCGGATCGAAGCGGACGCATACAGCGCCATTTTCTTTTGGAGCTCGTCGACGGGGTTTCTGGTCTTGACTGGCTTTTGTTTCTGAAATGAACACGAGGCTGTCAGGGCGGTGATTAGCGCAATCAGGCATTTCATTTTTTACCGCCTTTGTTGCGCCATTCTTCGAGCGAAGTGATGCGCTCGGTGTGGTCTTTTATCTGATAAACGACGACCGTTAGATTGTGCGATATGTCGTAAATACTTTTTGCCATCCATCCAAAAATGGACAAAAAAATCCCAAGAAACCACGTGATAGCCCACGACAGTATTTTCTCAGAGTTTAAATCCATCCTAGATTACTCCTATGAATAGACTTTATAATTTTACATAATTGGCCACGTGAACTCAATTCGGCGGGTGGTCTGGTTATAGGCCCCCGTTAGTTGCTACAATAAGTTTGGGCTGAAATGCTAAAACTTAGAGGTAGTAACGAATGGATAGATTTCTATTTGTATCTGACTGCCAAATTCCCTTTGAAGCTGAGCACGCCCTGGCCTTCTGCAAACGAGTCCAAAAAGAATTCAAAATCCCCCCAGAAAATATTTACAACGTAGGCGACGAGCTGGATTTGTATCATGGCTCGATGCACAAAAAATCGCCCGATGCTGACCTAACGCCTAAGCAAGAATTATTCGAAGCGCGGAAAAAACTAAAGGAATGGTATCGTCAATTCCCTGAGATGAAACTGGCGGTTTCAAACCACGGGATGCGCTGGGTTAAAAAAGCAATTGATGCCGATATACCCTCGCAAGTTCTTAAGTGTTACCGCGAATTGATCGACGCTCCCAAGGGCTGGCAATGGAAAGAGCGGTGGAATATTCAGGGCAGTAAAGCAAAAATCGCCATGATTCACGGGCTTGGTTACTCCGGCATTCACGGGCATCGAAACGCAGCGATTGATCTAGGTCAAAACGCCGTAATTGGGCATCTACACTCGCACGCTGGGATTAACTACATTAACACCGACGGCCGCTCGATTTGGGCAATGAATTCTGGCTGCTTGATTGATGTTGAATCGTTTGCCTTCGCATATGGGCGCTACAATAGAAGTAAGCCGGTACTAGGTTGCGGCGTCGTAATCGATGGCGGTACTACTCCAATCTTTATACCTTATGGTGCGCTATGAAATACCCAAAAAAGAAACACTATCCTAGGGTGATATGTGTAGCTGAGGATATCTGGTATACGATACATTGGAAGCGCAACATGGGCGGTAATTACATGGGCCTTTGTTGGTATGAGACTAAAGAGATTTGGATAAAGTTAGGAATGTCGCCTAAAGACACTTTAGAAACATTCGAGCACGAGAAAATGCACGCCCAGGCGTATGAGTGGGGCTTTGATTTGAATCATCCAGCTATCGAAAAACTTGAGCAACCTAATGCGTTTTTTCAGGCGCATAATTGCGGATGGATAAAATGGGAAGACCAAGACTAGAAGGCCACGAATTAGGGAATGGCTAGGCTTCACGGGCGGGGCAGCGCGGGTGGTCATTTGTCCGCTCCGGGAAGCGTACCCGCTCTTTTTTTGTCTTTTTTAATAAAAAGCCTATATAAAATCCATCTAAAATCAATAACTTATACGATTTTTCTAAAGCTTTTTAATAAAGTTCCGATAAGTATCTTGTTAGAAACGAGAACAACAAACGGAGCGAACTATGAAACAAGCAGCGGCAATCAAATTGATCGAAAAAGAACTAACAGACTTGGGAGTTAGCCAGAACTGTTCAGCATATCAATTGGTGATGGAACAAGCCAAAGCAGCAGCGGAAGTGATGACGCGCATCGAACTGAAGAAATATATTGAAGAATATGTTGAATCACTGCCAAACGCGACATTCCAAACTTAGGCTAGGGAACCCCACAGGGTTCCTTTTTAATAACTAAATTAATAATAAACCAAGGGGTTTAAAGATGAAACGCAAAGTCTGGCTTATTTATGATGGCGATGAATTTCATTCGATGCATGCGGATATTGGAAGCGCCCGGCTCTATCAATTCAAGGTATCCGGCTCAAAAATATTTGAACAAACCATGACACAAGATGAGGCCGAAAGGCTATGCGATGGCGCGCTTGTGGATTTTTATCAACAACCTGATGGGATTTTTTATGCAGACTAGCAAACAAATCAAACAATATAGTTAGCCCAATCGACAGGCTGAGTAATTCGTCTCGCCGCCTCTGCAACCCGCTCTAACTTCTCCATGCGAGCCTCTAGGGCCAAGTAGGCTTTGGCCAGTTCAGTAATATCGGCTTTGTGGGATACATCTCGGACTATATAGTTTGCGTATTCTTTAGGCGTCATTCGAAACCTCTCTGGCCTCTGCCTCAAACTCATGTTCCTTAACAAGGGAAGGTTCTATAGCCTCTGCCTTTGTAACTGCGTCGTCTTCGTCGTCAGCGTCTACTGTGTAGTATCTGGTTTCTGTTACCGTAATTATTACTTCAAAGCGTTTCATTCACTCTCCCCTAGCGCCTTGATTAGTTCGTCTGCGTATCTGACCGCTCGTTTCGCAGTAAAAGCGGCGGGGTCATACATTGTCGCGGAATACTCTTCTGTCAAAATTGACTGCATCGCATGACACGCAGCTGTAAACCTTTCACGCCTGCGCTGCTCATTCCATTCCTCTACCGGCTGCTTGCACTTTGCGCAGATTTCGTAACTCATCCCATCCCCCAAGTGACCGACCCCGCTCGCGACGGCGGGCATAAGTTAAAACTCTTCTAGCCCGTGTATCGTAAGAATTTCGAAAAATTTCTCGGTCAACTCATCGACTGGCACTACTAGCCGCTCGTCGTATTTGTTGAGAGTTCTAAAATAATCTCGCAAATCCGATATCGCCGCGACTGCGTCGGGGCCTTTTTCAAAAGCTTCTCTTAAATCTTTGTCTTCGTAGTAGTCAAACTGATAATGAATTTTCATTTTGGCTTTACCGGAATTTCTGGTTGTTCTTCTGGCTGTTCGTCGCCTGGGTCGCGTATTTCATTTACCACTTTTTAAAGTCTCCCAATATGCTTTAAACATCGAGTTCTTACACAAATAAAGCGCAATATTCTTGGGGTCGCGCAAGAACCAAGTAACAAAAATCAACGGCGCGGTTATCGGCAAAAGTATAATCCAAATCAAATTAAATAAGAGGGTCATGATAACCTCCACACGATTGCAAAAAATAGGAATGAAACTACTCCGACCGCCAGCAGTCCGAGCGTAACCATTAACTCTACAATTCTCTCGTCGATGTCCATTTAGACCTCCTATCAATTAAAAGTTGGCGGACTAAAAATAAACTTTTTATGCGGTCGCCACTGCAATCTAATCAAATTGGAATTGCTATATTTTACGATTATTAGGTCACGATATCCATCGGCTAACTCAATGACTTTGGATGATATCTTGATCATTGCGAAACCTCAGCGATGATATCCTTAAGCTCGCTCGAGTGTCGATTCATCATTCGAGCCTTGATGATTTTCTGTTTATCCACGCTTATCCCAAGTTTATTCATGTAGTCGGTAAGTTTTTTTTCCTGATCTTTCGTTGACATGTAGATGTCTTCAGATGGCAGAGATTTTACCGCCGCATTCCCGTCGTCGTCTTCTGGCGCGATACCGCAAATACTTTCCGCCCCGATGCGCTTAGCGTATGTGGTAGCTGATTTCATTCCCTGCATGTCGTTTTTTTGTACTATCAAAGGAACGTCGCATTCGATGAAAGTATCGCTATCGCCATGATAGACGACAGTTCTCATGCATTTTTCGCCATCGACTGTGACAATTTTCGAATAAAGAGCTAATCCATTACTATTCAGCGGCGGTAAAATCACGTTATAGACATCTGCCAAATCAGCGTACTTGGATTTAAAATGCGGGTTGATACTACCCTTAATTACTGCCGACATCTCAGACTGGGCACGAGCGAGCGCAATATGGACATTCTTATGTGTGCTCATATTTTGACCCTCACATGACTGCCGCGAGTCAGTTTAGCAAATCCTAATTCAATCCCAGCCTGTAAGTCTTCTCTAACGGCTGATTTATTTATCTGCAGCAACTCTAGGTGTTGCAGGTATTTTGCTGGAATTTTATGCTTCGAAACAATGTCGTCTGTGACGATATCAAAAGATTTTTTAGAAAAATCGAACGCGTATTCAACAGATGGCGGCGATTTCTGGACTGCCAGCTCTCCCGTTGTACCTTTAAGTTTCATGCTGCCATCATTAGCGATGATTGTCGTTTTGGTAGATTCTTTTATGCGCTCGTTCAGATTCTCAAGTATTCGTCGGCGCTCTTTCCAAGCCTTCTCCATTTTTTCGACGTGCTCAATCTGCGATTCAAGAAATTGTAGAAAATAAATTCTCCTATCGACAGCTTCGGCTAACTCAAGCTTTAGCTCGCCAAATGTAGATAAGATTGCCTGATCAAGATCCCCGTCCAATTGTTCGATTTGGTTGAGTACAGCAGCAAAATCTAGGGCTGCTAACTCAAGGGGGGCGCGCTTTTTAGTAACGACGTCCATGCTATTTTTCCTCCAATGGTTAGTGGTCAATCGTTATACATCGTTTTACAAATAAAAACAAATAAAAAGCCCCATTTGAGGGGCTGAATAGAACAAAAGAAAACTAAAACAAAATCAAAAAGGCACATCCAAATCGGGTGATTCTTGCCCAGCGTCAACTACTGGCGCGGATGTTTCGGAAGTCTTAGAGTCTAAGAATTCAATATTTCGCGCTACAATATCTGTGGTGTAGTGCTTTAGTCCGTTCTTCTCATAAGAACCGTATTGAACTTCTCCCTCTAAAAAAATCTTGCTGCCTTTGTGCAGATACTTTTGGGCTAGTTCGGCGGTCTTCTCCCAAGCTACAATGCGATGCCATTGAGTGACCTTCTTATCACCATAACCTGAGTCAGTTGCTAGCGAGAAGTTTGCGACTGTTTTACCGCCCGGTGTAGTCCTAACTTCTGGATCTTTGCCAAGGCGGCCGATGGCGATAAATTTATTCATTTTTGTAACTCCCGCAAAATAATCTGGCGTAGGTATGTACTTGTTGCGAGTGAATTCAGATTAGCGGCCTTCTGAATTTTCTTAAGTTCGGCCTCGGATAGGCGTATCCCAACTGTTTTCGTTTTCGGCGGTTTCATTTAGGTGTCCTTAATTGTGTAACAAAATAGAACAGCAATAAAGCGCATCGCATTTGATAAGTCAAGCGAATTTACGACGCTCACGATTAACAGCAATGTATATCATTCGCGCAACGGCGAGGCCCGCCCTCTGGTGAGATCCCATGAACATAATCGGCACTTGCGCAGTCATCGCCCAAGCCATGATGGCTGAATAGATTTGGATCGGAGTCAGCGTGCCGTGATACTGCTTTAGGTCGATCTTGCTCCAATCGTCTGTTACCACGATGGCGCGGTACTCATAATTAAGAAGGCGCTTAACCATGCGGTCAAATCGCTCGCGCTCGCGCCCAACACAGGCACACAGATCATTCAAGCTTTTTTTCTCAATTGCGATCTTGTTCTCGTAACCCACCGCGCTATAGTCGGCAACTTCAAGCTTTTTTATAACTGTTTTTAATGGATCTAATGGGAGTGGATTTTGCTCCCTTGAATCTATTACTGCGGTGAGGTCTTCGATTTTCAAATTTGATTCTTTGAGTTGTCTTTTGTTGCGCAAAGGACTATGTTGTTCGAACTCAATCGAAAAATTTAAAGCTAGCGGCCTGCAAACCAACTAGCTTTGAACAAAAATCAAAAAGGACTTGATATGGTAGGTATTACTACCAGTAACGATTCTAATTGTCAAATTAAACCGCCCATATCAATCTCTCTACATCCTAAAAAAATCGTCGCCGTCAAGACTTTTAGACCGCGCCAGATTAGAAATCTAGACGAGCTAACAAGCTATGTTCAAAATTACGTTTGTTCGCCGATCATTTATAAAAATGACATCAGAAAAAAAGAAAATTTCATTTCGGCTGGCTGGATTGGCTTAGACGTCGACGACGGCCTGCCGCTTCAAGATGCGATTGATTTACTCAAAGAACTACGAGCTACTGCCATAATCGGCACCACTATGAGTCATCAAAAACAAAAAGGTGAATCACCGCCATGCGACCGCTACCGAGTCCTAATAGAAATGGTTGATAGCTGCACCGATTGCGAGCTTTATGAATATAATGTCAGAGAGTGGGTTAGGATATTTAAGGCCGACGATGCGGTGCGTGACGGCGCGAGATTATTTAAGCAGTGTAAAGTTGTTTTCAAACAAGATGACCTGACGCAAGATTGGCTGAAATTCCCAGCTGGATATAAAACACTTTCCCAACGTCGAGAAGAAAAATTTAAGGCTGAGATAAACCATCATAGGCATTCTCAAACGCTACCAAAATGGGTGTTGAATATCCAAAAAAACGGCGTCCCACCCGGCGGTAACGGACGGCATGGTCGTCATCACGCCTGCTACCGCGTTGGGGCATTTCTAACCGAGTGCGGTTATTCGATCGAAGAGATCGGTGATTTTTTATGTGCTGGCCCACTAATCGAGATTGGAGAGTCAAATGTCAGAAGACAAGTCGAATGTGCTGCCAATGCAGCCAAAAACCACGCTACCACTAGAAAAGATAGTCGACAATGAAAGGAGGACGATTACAAATTATTACGAGGAAGTTTACTGTGATGAAATTTCCGGAAAAAGGAAAGTAGTTAAGCACGCGCTTAGAGATATCAATGAAATTTGGATCAAGATCCATTTTGTGACCGAAGGCAAGATTCACCGCGTCGGTAAATGTCCGTTCGTCGTGTTGGACTCTGGTGAAATCAAAATGCTGCAGTCGCCAGCGGAATTGTTTGCTTATCTTTTTTATAAGGGCGCGCTGATTAATTGGTCGGACCGCGTGGCTGGCGGAATAACCAAAAGCGAAATGTATCAGTATGTCGGCACTCATGCTCAGCTGTTTGAACAAATCACAGGACTGCCTCATTATCCGAAGTTAGAAACAGTTTTCTATAGTAAAATTTTTGGCGCAGAAAGTACGGGGGCACTCGATCAATTAATTAGAATGTTCAACTATGCAACCGACGCCGATCGGCAGTTGCTTATGGCAATGTTTTTAACTCCTTTTTGGGGCGGCCCTGGCGGGTCAAGGCCGGCATTTTTAATTGACGGACTCGAGAATGACCCACTTGGAAATCGCGGTATTGGTAAGACATCTATCACGGATGCGCTCGCTCATCTTGCGGGCGACTGCATAGACATTTCTAATAAAACAGACGGCGAAGATATTAAAAAGCGTATTTTGACGGCCGGTGACGTGCGAATTATCCGCATGGACAACATAAAATCAAGCAACCTTTCCAATGAAGTCTTAGAATCTCTGATCACAATCAAGCGCGTGAGCGGACATCGAATGTATGTGGGTCAAGCTGCTATCGCGAATTGGTTTACTTATATTTTGACGTTCAATGAGGCAGCTCTATCGCGAGACATGGCGCAGAGGTGCATCGTGATCCGGCTAAAGAGGCCGAATTACAGCGCGAGTTGGTATCAGGATATTACCGAATTTATTGATAAAAATAGGGATAAAATCATTCAGGATATCGGTTTTATGCTTGGAAAAGAAGTGGCTAGGCATCCGGCTCACACTCGATTCCCACTTTGGGAGCGAGAAGTTTTGTACCGCGCATGTGATTCGATCGATTGCGTTTTTGAAGCGATTTCAAAAGAGCAAAAAGCTACCGACACTGAAAACCAGCTAGCCGAAGACATAAACGAAATCATGATCAGCGAGATCAGCAAGCTTTGGCGGATCGAAGCTGGCACTGGGAATAAGAAATTTTTCGACCCCGAATTGGACGTTGTGGCAATCAAAAGGAGTGTTGTTTTTAAGTGGCTCTGCCCACTTTTTGAGCACAATGCTTCACGCCGTTACATCGCTAAGAGGTTTGAAAGGTCTCGACCGAACACTTTTTTGGCTGACTCTAAAATATACACGGGCGATCATTATTTGATTTGGTGTGGTGTGCTTAATGAACCAAAGAAGATCACCTCAGCATGGCGGGTTGACCATGACAACGATCGCATTTTTGTTGCTGCTTGGAACTTTTCGGATTAGGTGCTCAATTGCGCGCACCATCAATCAATTGGCACACCTATGCAAATTGTTGATTTTGTTTAATTAATTACTTAATAGTGTTTAAGTGTATCTAATTTCTCTAATCTAGAGATATGAGAAAAGTAGTAGTAGTAGTAAGTAAGTAAAGTAGGAAAGAGTACAATGGGAATCTCAGCACACTAACACACCTAAAAATAAAATAGATTAGTGACCATAACCATTGGAGAGGCGATGTTGGAAATCTCGGAAGTCAAATTTAGGACGCAAGACAGTGCTCGAAAATTCATCAGGGAGCTTTTAAAAGATTACGGATCCGGCCGTCGGATCGGTAGGGGCGACCCTGGCCATAAATTTTTATCGGGGCTTTTAGCCCGCCACCCTGATCACGGGGCGGTAGATCCCGATGCGTTCAAAGTGCAACCCAACTATATGGGCGACCTCGAGCTGGCGTTCGAGCATGGCGGTCAATCGGTGGTGTTCAGCTACAACACAGCCATTCGCGCCAGGAAGCGCGGTAACGAATTGGAAAGGGCTATGAGGCAGGCAGCGCTTAATGACGTTCTGAGTGCGCGTAATGCGTTCACAGGCGGTATATGTGATTTATGCGGCGCGCCCATCACTGGCAGTCAGGCGACGCACGTCGATCACGTCGTTCAATTTTCTGAGTTGAAAAAAAACTTTCTTCGTGATTGGTCTGGCGACATACCAACAAAATTTCATACCGACCCCCAGCGCGGTGGGTTCATCGCATTTATTGAGGCCGATTACGATTTTGAAACTAGCTGGATGGAATATCACAACAAAAAAGCAGTTTTGAGGGTTGTGCACGACAAATGTAACCTCAAAAGGAGTAGGTTTTATGGCGAATGATCGGGAAAATTATTTGAGAATGTCGCTCGGTCGTTTGCTTATTGACGTAGTAGACGATATCACAGCGATAAAAATATCAGACCAAGTAACGCTTTATGTTGACGGGGCGCGCGGTGGGCATCATTTTTTGCAGTTTGTGAGCTGTGGAAAATTTGAGGATATTTATTTTATGCGAAACACTCCACTTTCAGAAATGCTAAGGCAGGCCGTGATATTGAGTGATCAAATCACTGGCGATTCTAATTTATTCTGATATGTTAATAGTTCTCCAATGAGTTTTTACTGTGGTGCGGTGGCGATATGTTGCCGCATTAGCTTTTATCCGCTATCATTAAAAACAGGCAATGATTGCCTAAAATTTAGCCTGTGGCTTAAGGATGAACTTTATGGCTCAACGCGGCGGACGCCACGATAGAAAACCCTTCGCGCTTACTCCAGAACAAATTGAAGACTGCGCACGCTATGCTGGGGTAGGTCTAAATAATGACCAAATGGCAGCTTTATGTGATTGCAGCCCAGCAACCTTTGATGAAGTATTAAAACGTCAACCCGAGGTCAGACAGGCGATAGAAAAGGGTCGTTCTAAAGGAGTTGGCGGAATTGCTAATACTTTATATCAACAAGCTATGGGCGGTAATATAACTGCCGCTATATTCTATTTAAAAACAAGGGCGAGATGGGCTGAGGCCCGACCTGAAGACGCCGACAATGCGCCGAAACTCGAGGACGCAAATAATGAATTCAGCCTGAACTATAAGAAGTA
>Ga0172362_10003294_pt1 | contig 13959 bp, 10 predicted proteins | sample LakKivs1_kivu2a2_FD_114534 | JGI IMG/M metagenome (GOLD analysis project Ga0172362, IMG submission 114534) | Sediment microbial communities from Lake Kivu, Rwanda - Sediment s1_kivu2a2 | ecosystem: Environmental > Aquatic > Freshwater > Lake > Sediment | place: Rwanda: Western Province, Lake...
CACGACACGTTGGCGTAGTACCCGGCCACTTCGGGCGGCAGGCCGGCGTTCTCGTACAGCGCGGTGAACTCCCCCGGAGCATCGTGCGGTACGTGCGGGAGCATCGGGGCGACCCAGAGAAAGAACGGCTGCTCGCCCGCCTGATCGAGAAACGCGTCGAGCGGTGCCATGGCCGTGCCGTCGCTCCAGCCTTCGCGTCCGAACTGGTCGCCAGCGCTGCGGTACGGGTTGGGGAAGAGGAAGCTCGCCAGGCCGTGCGTGAAGCCGGCGGTCGCGAAGGTGCCCTCCCAAAGCTTGCCCCCCTCCCACGACAGGTAGCCGTGCCGCGCGAGCTCGCGCGGCACGGTGCGGTAGTGCTGCACCTCGCTGCGCACGGGCAGCGCCCCGAGCACTCCTTCGAGGACGCGCCTGCGGCGGCTCCACTGCTCGTCGTGCACGCCGGCGAGCAGCGCACGCAGCGCGGGCTGGCAGACGCTCGCCGTGGCGTGCGCGTTCACGAACGTGGTGCCGCTCGCGGCGAGCGCGTCGAGGTTGGGCGTGCGGACGATGGGGTGCCCCATGAAGCCGGAGTACGGCCACCCGTGGTCGTCGCCGATCAGCAGGACCAGGTTCGGCGGCCGCTCCGGGACGGGCGCGGCGGCCACCAGGGCGCCGAGGAGGAGCACGTGCAGGAAGAGCAGGCCTGCGGTCGAGGAGCGCAGCGCGTTCCTGCGCAGGGGGCTGCCGGCGACACACATTCGGGTGGCTCTCGTGCCCGATGCGTCGCGCGAAATCCAGGGGGCCGCGCAGAATGCAGGGGGCTGCGCCGGAAGATTTCGCGGGCGCCCGCTACCGCGCCAGCGAATCCGGACGGCCCGCGCCATTCGTAGCGAGATTCGATCATGGAGACCTGCATGCGCCATCCCGAGGACTGGATTTCCCCGTTCCACGATGCCAACTTGCGCGCGTCGACCGGCCCGTCCGGGCCCCCCGACCGGGGCGGCGACCGCGCGGCGGAGCCCGACGGGGAGGAGCAGCGACCATTCTGGGTAAAGGCGTTCGATGTCGCGTCGCTGGGCACGCTGACGTTCCTGCTCGCGGTCGCGGCCGTACGGCTGCTGCGCGTCGTCGGCGCCGGCGGCCCCTGGTGGGTGCTGCTGCTGGTGTCGGCGGCCGCACTGCTCGCAGCAGACTTTCTCTCCGGGCTGGTCCACTGGACGTGCGACCGGTTCTTCGCGGACGACACGCCGCTGATCGGTCGCATGCTGATCCACCCCTTCCGGGAGCACCACCGCGACCCGCTGGCGATCACCCGGCACGGATTCTTCGAGCTGTGCGGCAACAACGCGCTCGCCGTGCTGCTGCCGCTCCTCGCCATCGTGCTCACCGGGCCGCCAGGAGCAGCGCTCGGGTCGATCGCCGCGCACGGCTTCGTGACCGCGCTGGCGCTCGCGATCGCGGCGACCAACCAGTTCCACAAGTGGGCCCATGCCGCACACCGGCCGTCCGTGGTCCGCTGGCTGCAGCGCCGGCGGCTCATCCTGTCGCCCGACGCCCACGAGCGGCATCACCGTGGCGACTACTCGCACGGCTACTGCGTCACGACGGGCTGGCTGAACCCGGTGCTCGACGCGTACCGCGTGCTGCCGCGCTGCGAGGCGTGGCTGCGCGGGCTCGCTTCGTCCGCCTCGCCGCAGCCGGTGCGACGATCCTTCTGACGGTCGGCTGGCTCGGCTGCGAAGCGGCGTGGGCGCTCGACCCGCCGCCTGCGGCGTCCCTCGCAGGGCTCGGTGCGGACGTCGCGGTCGCGCTGCGCGAGGCACGGCGCATCGCCGGAGTGATCGGTGTCGCGCCGGAGGTCGTTGCCGGGGACGCCGCCTGCGCGGACTTCCTGGCCGGCGCCGACGCGTGCCGCGTCGCTTCGGAGGACGCTTGCCGGGACGCGCTCGTCGAAGCTGTCGTGGCGTTGCGGCGTGCTCGTGCGACGCTGCCGCCGCGCCGCGCGGCGGCAGCCGACGCGGTGCTCAGCGACCTGTTCGACGTCGCGTCGCGCGTCGCCCTGGCGCGCGACGCCGTGGCCCGCGGTGGGTGCGCGAGCGTCGCACCGGAAGGAGCGCTTGCGTCGCAGATGCTGCTCGGACCGGATGAGCGCTCGGTCCTCGTGCGGCCGCTGGTCGCGCTGCGAGGTGGACGACGCTACGCACTCATCGCGCGCGGAGTTGCCGAGCCCCTGATCGCGGAGCTGCGCGGCGCGCTGGTCCCGCGTCCGCACGGCGACGGGATCACGATCCCGCCCGGAGCGTTTTCCAGGCCGATCGCGGCGCTGTTGCCCGACGACGCGGGTGGCATTTCCGCCGCGAGGCTGGGCGAGCTGGTCGCGCGTCTGGAGCGCGACGCCGACGCGGTGCCCGGCCTCGGCGCGTTTGCGGGCGTCCGGGTGACGTTTCCCGAGCAAATCCGGCCCGACCAGATCGGCACGCTGCAGCTCGCCTTCGCACCGGCGAGCGAGGCCCGGGCAAGCGAGACGCTTGCCGTCTACCGTGTGCTCGACGCGCGCCGCGGGCTCCTCGAGGCTCGCGCCCGGCTCGCCTCGCTCGATTGCGTTTCGACGCCGGCCGAGGCGCGCGATGCGAAGGAGACCCTCGGCGCGCGCCTGCCCAACATCGCGACCCTCTTGCACGGGACCTACCGCTCGCTCGCCGTGCTCGGCGACGCTTCGAGCGGTCCGCTCGGGCTCGCGGCGGCCGGGGCGCGCCCGGTCGAGCTGCCCTACCTGCTCGCCCTGCCGCATGGCTACGGGCCGTCGACACCGCTGGTGATCGCCGTCGACGGGCATTCGGGAAGCGCGGCGCGCATCCTCGGCAAGCAAGCGGGCGCGCTCACCGAGCGTGGCCTGGCGGTGATGGCCGTCGAGCAGCCGCGTCACGGCGAACGGCAGGAGCCCGGTCTCGACTACCTCGACGCGCTCGACCCCGCAGCGCTGGGACGCATGGTCCGTCAAGCGGCGGTGGACGTGCTGGGCGCGGTCGCGGCCGCGACGGGCTGCGGGCTCGCGCTGCCGGACGGAAGCCGCCTCCGCGTCCCCGAGGTGCGCTACCTGGGTTACTCGCTGGGCGCGATGGTGGGAGCGATCGTGCGCTCGGTCGAGCCGCGCGTCGGCACTGCGGTGTTCGTCGCGCCGGGCGGTGACATCCTCGGCTGGCTGCTGCTGCGCGTGTCGCCGGCGATGGGAGCCACCTACGTGACGTGTCTCGGCGGCGCGCAGGAGGGCGAGAATTGTGTCGCGACCGGGCAGTGTACGCCCCCGGGGGTGTGCATGGTCGACCCCTTCCTCGACCGCCTGCACTGGATCGTCGCGCTGCCGTACGAGGTCGCGGCGGCGCCCGCCGATCCGCTGAGCTACGTCACGCACCGCACCGGCACCTCGAGTGCCGGGCGCCTTCTGCTGATCACCGGCGGCGAGGATGCAGCCCTGCACCCGGCGCTGGCGACGCGGCTCGCCGACGCGTACGGCATGGCAGCTGTGGGTCCGCACCGGCGTCGCGGTCCGCGGTCGCGCCTGGTCCAGTGGCCCGAGCTCGGTCACGAGCTGGTCGATCGCCCGGGCGTGCGCGCGCAGATCGCGGCCTTCCTGGCGAGCGATGGACGTGGCGAGCAGTTCGCGCCGCAGCCGGCGGCGCCGACGGCGCCCGGCGGATAGCGGGTCGACGGCGCGTCGCGGAGGTAGCCCGTACGCGATCGTGTGCGATGGGCGATGATGCGCCGGACGCGATGATGCTCCGACGCGATGATGCGCCGGACGCGATGATGCGCCGCGCTTGGCTTCCACCACCGCGCCGCGCGTGGTTTGGTCGGCTGCGGAGGACGTGGCGATGGAGATCCGGATCCTCGACGATGGTGCGGCGGTCGCAAGGGCGGGGGCAGCGTTCGTGGTCGCGGCCGCCGAGCGGGCAATCGCGGCGCGCGGTCGCTTCCTGCTCGCGGTGAGCGGCGGCAAGACGCCGTGGGTGATGATGGCCGAGCTCGCACGCGCGAAGGTCGACTGGACGAGGTGGCATCTGTTCCAGGTGGACGAGCGCATCGCGCCGGCGGGCGACCCGGACCGGAATCTGAGCCATCTGCAGCAGAGCCTGCTCGCGCACGTCGCGCTGCCCGCGGCGAACCTGCACGCGATGCCGGTCGAGCGACCGGACCCGACGGCAGCCGCAGGTGACTATGCCGAGGAGATGCTGCGCGTCGCCGGCGGCCCGATCGTCCTCGACCTGATCCACCTGGGTCTCGGTCCCGACGGCCACACCGCGTCGCTGGTGCCGGAAGACGCCGTGCTCGGCGTCCGCGATCGCGACGTTGCGATCACGGCGAGCGCCTATCAGGGGCGGCACCGCATGACGCTGACGTATCCGGCGCTCGACCGCGCGCGAGAGATCCTGTGGTTGATCGACGGGGCGGCGAAGGCCGACATGCTGCCGCGCATGCGAAAGGGCGACACGGCGATCCCGGCGGGACGCGTCCGGAATCCCAACGCGGTGGCGATCGTCGATCGGGACGCCGCGGCGAAGCTGTGACGCCGCCCGGCCCTTCGCGGCCGCCAGGCGCCGTCCCCGGTGGCGAGGCGTTTCCGTGCGGGGGGCCGATGGACCGACGCGCGATACCGGAGAACAACCGGCGAGGCGACGGGCTTGTCGAGCTCTTGTCGGGCGGCACGACATGACGTATTCGCTGCGGCCTTCGACCCGAGCAGACCTGGAGCCGATGATGCGAATCGGCCATGAGGGCATTCGTCCGCACGTGGAGGCCGTTTGGGGCTGGGATCAAGCCGAACAGGAGAGTCGGTTTCGCGGTGGCTTCGACGAGCAGACCATTCGGATCGTGCGGGTCGATGGAGAAGATGCAGGCTACCTGAAGATCGAGACTCGCGAAGACCACGTCTTCATCGCCGGCATCTACCTCGATGGACGGTTTCGTGATCGGGGGATCGGGCGGGAGATCATTCTGGACGTTCTCCGTTCCGCATCCGAAGCAGGGAACCCAGTCCGACTACAAGTCTTGCGACCCAGTCCAGCACAACGGCTGTACGCCCGCCTCGGCTTCAGCGTTGTCGGTACGACGGAAACGCACATCCATATGGAACATCGTGGTGCCGCCTGACAGGTCCATGCGGCCGACGCACCGGCCAGCTCCCGAATGCGCGTGAACAGAGTTGTCGCTTGTCGGGTCCGCGGACGGTCCCGCGGGCTTCCGCGGTGCGGGCGGCGATGCTCGACACGCGCGGCGGCAGCATCACCTGCGGGCCGCAGCCTGGCGGCCATCCGGGAGACGGCTCCATGAAGACGCTGCCGCCGAACTCCGTCCCCTACAAGAAGACGGACGTGTTCACGGATTCCTCGGTGCCGAGCGGTCTGCTTCGCGCGCACAGTACGAAGCCCGGTGCATGGGGAAAGATCGTCGTCCTCCAGGGAACCTTGACGTACCGAATCCTGGAGCCGGTGGTCGAGGAAGTACGGCTGTCTCCCGGGCGATTCGGCGTGATCGAGCCGACGATCAAACACGAGGTCGTGCCGACCATCGGCGTTCGCTTCTACGTCGAGTTTCATCACGTGGCGAGCAGGAGTGATCCATGAGGGGTGCTGTGACGAGGCGACTTCGCAGGCCGGTTCCTCCGGGCGCGATTCACTTTCACCCCGCGTTTCACTCCGGGCCCTGACGAGCAACGGCTGCGTCGAGAGGCCGGGGGGCGTCGGAGTCCCCCGGACGATGCTTCCGTCCTCACTCGCGGCGCAGCAGCGCCTTGATCTCGTCCTGAACGTCGCGCGGCAGCACGCCGAGCGACTCGAGCACGGCGCTGGCGATCGTCCCGGTGAACGGCGCCGGCGGCCGGTAGTCGTCGCACACGGGGAAGCCGCGGTCGCGTCCGACCAGCAGCCCGGTGCCGCCGATCTGCCAGCGAAACGGCAGGTCGCCCGGCACGACGCCGCGCGCGACGACGTGGCCATCGACGCGAATCGCCAGCGGTCCGCCGCCCTCGCGGACGCGGCGGAACAGCACCTCGATGCGGCGCGCGCCCGGCGCGAGCGGCTGGTCGGCGGCGACGCGTACGACGTCGCCGAACAGGCTGAGCGCGACGGTCGGGCGGCCGTCGACGAGGTAGGTCGCCCAGCCGTTGTGCCAGTCGCCGAGTGCCACCAGCACGCCCGACGCGCCTTCGTCCGGCACGACGACCTCGGTCGTGAAGCGGAAGCCGCCGCCCATCGCCGGCAGCAGCGTCTCGCACACCGGACCGCCGCCCGCGACGAGGTCGGCGCGGCCCCGAAAGCCCCACGGCGACGGCTCGATCGCCACCGCGCGCGTGAGAAAGCCGTCCTCGAGCGGCAGCACCTGGTTGCTGCCGGCCTCGGCCCACCACTGGTCGATCATCCGCCGCAGGACGTCGGGGTGCTGCGCGCCGACGTCGTGCGCCTCCGCGGGATCGTCGTCGAGGCGGAACAGCGCCCAGTGGTCGTCGTCGAGCTCGGTGCATCCGGGGATCTGCTCGCGCTCGACCGTGAGCTGGCGTCCGACGTGGTCGGTCGTGACCTTCCAGCCGTCGTGCCACAGCGCGCGGCTGCCCATCATCTCGAAGTACTGCGTCGAGCGCGGGTTCGGCGCCTGCGCGTCGTCGAACGTCGGCTTCAGCGACGCACCGTCGATGCGCTGCTGCGGCACGCCGTCGACGACCTTCGGCGCGTCGATTCCCGCCGCGTCGAGGATCGTCGGCAAGAGATCGATCGCGTGGCAGAACTGCGTCCGGACTTCTCCGCGCGCCGTGATCCCTTGCGGCCAGTGCGCGATCAGCGGCGTGCGCACGCCGCCGAGCCAGGCGAAGCGCTTCCACAGGCGGAACGGCGTGTTGCCGGCCCACGCCCAGCCCCACGCATAGTGGTTGTAGGCGCGGTGTCCGCCGAGCTCGTGCGCGCGCGCCGCGAGCTCGGCCGGGTCGTCGAGCATGTCGTGCGTGAAGCGATGCTCGTTGTGCGAGCCGCGCGGACCGCCCTCGGCGCTCGCGCCGTTGTCGGAGATCAGTAGCACGAGCGTGTCGTCGAGCAGCGCGCGGTCGCGCAGGAAGCCGAGCAGGCGGCCGATCTGGTGGTCGGTGTGCGCGAGGAAGCCCGCGTAGACCTCCATCATGCGCGCGTAGATGCGGCGCTCGCCGTCGGGCAGGTCGTTCCAGCGCGGGATCCAGGGCGGCTGCGGCGGCAGCGGTGCGCCGGCGCGCACGATGCCCAGCTCCTGCTGCCGCGCGAACGTCGAGTCCCGGTACGCTTCCCAGCCGGCGTCGTAGCGTCCCTGGAAGCGCTCGATCCAATCCGCCGGCGCCTGGTGCGGCGCGTGCATGGCACCGGGCGTGAAGTAGAGCAGGAAGCGCTTGCCCGGCGTCGCCTGCTGCTGGTCCTGGATCAGGCGGATCGCGCGGTTCGCGAGGTCTTCGGTGAGGTGGTAGCCCTCGTCGGGCGTCGCGGGCGGCTCGACGAAGCCGTTGTCCTGCACCAGCTCCGGCGCCCACTGGTTGGTGTCGCCGCCGAGAAAGCCGTAGTAGCGCTCGAAGCCGAGGCCGAGCGGCCAGCGGTCGAACGGTCCCGACGCCGACTGCTCCCAGCGAGGCACGAGGTGCCACTTGCCGACCGCGAAGGTCGAGTAGCCGGTGTCCTTCAAGATGCGCGGCAGCGTCGCCGCCGAGCGCGGGATGCGGCCGTTGTAGCCGGGGAAGCCGGTCGGGATGTCGGTCAGGAAGCCCATGCCGACCGCGTGGTGGTTGCGACCGGTGAGCACGCAGGCGCGCGTCGGTGAGCACAGCGCGGTGACGTGGAAGCTCCGGTAGCGCAGCCCGCCCGCCGCGAGGCCGTCGATCGCCGGCGTGTCGACGTCGCCGCCGAAGCAGCCGAGCTGGGCGAAGCCGAGGTCGTCGAGCACGATCACGACGACGTTCGGCGCGCCAGCGGGCGGCTGCGGCAGCGGGTCGAACTCGGGGGTGGACTCGGCGACGGTGCGGCCGATGCGGAGCGTGCTGGGCATGGACGCGAGGGTAGGGCGACCGTGCGAGCGGCGTCAAACGGCGACGCGACGCAACGACGTCGCGCTACCGCGTCGCGTTCTCGTCTTGACGCCGTACGCCGAGCTGCGTGATGAGCAGCGCGCAGCCGATCATCGCGAATCCCTTCAGGAAGAACGAGAGCTGGATGGCGCGCATGCGCGGGTCGGGGTCGCCGACCATGCCGACGCCGTGCACGGTGATCGTCACCGGAACGAGGAACAGGACGATCAGCCAGGCGCCGAGCCGCGGGTATCGGTTGGCTGCGATCATGGCGGCACCGGCGAGCTCGACGACGCCCGAGATGAGCACCCAGAACATGCGGAACGGAATCGCCTCGGGCATCAGCCGGACGTAGTCGTCCGGGCCGGTGAAGTGCGTCACGCCGGACAGGAAGAAGATCAGCGTGAACAGGATCCGACCGGCGACCGCGATCGCCGGGTGCGGGACGTGGAGGTCGCTCTCCGCAGGGCTGGCCACGCGTCGCCGGTATCCCAGGCCCGGCCACGGGGCAAACCCCACGCTCGAGGAGATCGCCGTCGGGCAGACCGAGGCCCGCAGGTCAGCCCCTGCGCCAGCGGCGCGCCCCGAGGACGACGAGGCTCGTCAGCAAGAGTGCACCGAGCCCCACCGGCAAGCCGTACGCGCGCAGCTGCTTCTTCAGCGCATTGACCTTCACCTGGTGCTGCGGGTCGTAGCCCTCGGGCAGCGGCAGGACGCCCATCTCGCGCTCGTAGGCCTGGTAGTCGCGCAGCAGCTCGGCCTTCAGCTCGGGGCGCTCGGCGGACAGGTCCTTCGTCTCGCCGGGGTCGAGGGCGATCTCGTGCAGCTTCCACGTGGTGTCGCCGAGCGGCGGCATGTTGCGCACGAGCTTCCAGTCGCCCTTGAAGAGGGCCGCGTTGCCCGACACCTCGATCCCGACCGGAACGTCGATCGGGTACGCGCGCGACACCTGCCCGTCGATCACCGGACGCAGCGTGCGACCGGTCATCGCGACGCCGCCTTCCGCGGGCACGCCCGCCAGGTCGAGCAGCGTCGGCGTGATATCGGTGACGAAGGTCGGCGTCGCGATGCCGGTGCCGCGGGTGACGCCGGGGCCCGCCATGACGAACGGCACGCGCAGCCCGCCCTCCGACGCGTAGAACTTGAAGAGCCGTCCCGGCGACGCCGCGGCCGCCGCCCACTCGGGGCCGATGAAGTTCAGGCTGCCGGGACCGCCGAGCCCGTCCAGCGTCCACGCGTAGCCGTTGAGGCGCATCCACAGGCCCATGCCGGCCGCGTGCACCGGATCGCTCGGCTCGGGGCCGTTGTCCGACGTGACGACGATGATCGTGTCGTCGAGCTGCCCGGTCTTCTCGAGCCACGCGACGAAGCGCCCGATCTGGAAGTCCATCGCTTCGAGCATGCCGGCGTAGACCTGCATGCTCTTCGCGTAGATGCGGCGCTCGTCGTCGGTCAGGGAGTCCCACCTGCGGAGGCTCGCCGGCTGGGGCTCGAACGGCGCGTCGGGCGACACGAGGCCGCGGTCGCGCGCGCGCTGCCAGCGCTCGCGGCGCAGCACGTCCCAGCCCGCGTCGAAGCGTCCGGCGTAGCCGTCGATGAACTGCTGCGGCGCCTGCACCGGGATGTGCACCGCCTGGAAGGCGACGTAGGCGAGGAACGGCTCGTCGCGCTGCGCGTCGGCCGATAGATAGCCGAGCATGCGGTCGACGATCATCTCCGACGAGTAGTAGGACTCGGGCATCACCGCCGGCTCGCCATCCTCGAACCACGGCGCGGTCTGGTAGTACGGCATGTACGGCTTCGGCGCCCAGTTGTCGGCGCCCGACGCGTCGAGCGCCAGCGAGCGGTCGAAGCCGTGCCCGTTCGGCAGCTGCCCGGGGCCGTGGCCGAGGTGCCACTTGCCGGTCATGTACGTCCGGTAGCCCGCGGCCTCGAGGCGATCGGCGATGGTCAGTACGCCGGGCTCGAGGGACAGGCTGTAGCCGGGCTTGCCCGCCTGCTCGGGCGGCAGCACCTCCTCGATGGTCGCCACACCGGTGCGGTGGTTGTCGATGCCGGTGAGCAGCATGGCGCGCGACGGCGAGCACAGCGGCGAGCTGTGGTGGCTGGTGAACATCGCGCCGCGCGCAGCCAGGGCGTCGATGCTCGGCGTGCGCGCCTCGCCGCCGTAGACGCCGAGGTCGGTGAAGGCGGCGTCGTCGATCATGAAGATGACGACGTTCGGCCGATGGCCTTGCGGCGCGGAAGCCGCCGGAGAGGTAGCGCCGACGAGGAGCAGCAATGCGAGCAGCGCACCGCGCCGGCGCGTCGGCGACGGGCCGGCGCGACTACCAGGATCCATGTCGCGCGGATGCAACCACATGGCAGCGGAAGTGTCACGATCGGCGCGTGGCAACGTGCCGCACGGGACGGCCTTGCTCCCCGGCTGAGGCGCGGTAACCTAGGAAGGTTGTGTGTCGCGCCCATCGGGTGTCGACGAGTCGGGGGACGGGCCGCGTGGCCCGCCGCCGTGGAAAGGAAGACGATGCCGCACAACGGAGCCGGCCCGACACGCCGGGAAGTCCTCGGGATGGGCGCCGCCGTCGGCGTCGCGATGGTTACGGGAATGACGACGAGAACAGCGACCGCAGCGACCACGGGGCCGATCGTCCTGCCACCGCTGCCCTATGCCGAGTCGGCGCTCGAGCCGGTGATCTCGGCGCGCACCGTGAGCTTTCACTACGGCAAGCACCACAAGGGCTACGTCGACAAGCTGAACGGGCTGATCGCCGGCGGCGAGCTCGCCGATCTGCCGCTCGAGAAGATCGTCACGAAGACCGCCGGCAACGCTGACCAGGTCGCGATCTTCGACAACGCGGCCCAGGTGTGGAACCACGACTTCTACTGGCGCAGCCTGAAGCCGGGCGGCGGCGGGAAGCCGTCGGGCGACCTCGCGCGCGCGATCGACGCGACCTTCGGCAGCCACGACGAGCTGAAGAAGCAGCTCGCCACCGCCGCCACGAGCCAGTTCGGCAGCGGCTGGGCCTGGCTCGTGGTGGACCAGGGCGCGCTGAAGGTCGTGAAGACGGGGAACGCGGACAACCCGCTGACGAAGGGGCAGAAGCCGCTCCTGACCATCGACGTGTGGGAGCACGCCTACTACCTCGACTACCAGAACCGTCGCGCCGACCACGTGAACGCGGTGCTCGACTCGCTCGTGAACTGGGACTTCGCAGCAGAGAACTTCGCGCGGCCGTGACGCAGCGGGACGGCGCTCGCGTCGTCCGTCCCTTCAGGGGTAGGTGGTGAGGGCCGCGACCTGTCAGGGGTAGGTGGTGAGGGCTGCGACCTGGCAGCTCGACGGCAGGAGCTCGCCTTCGAGCGTGGAGGCGCTCGGCGTACACGTGAAGCTCCCGATCTGCGGAACGGGCTCGCCCGGCCTGCAGTCGAACGTGATCTTGACGAAGGCACCCGACGGCAGCGCGCTGCCGGTATTCAGCATCCCGACGCTGATCCGGTCGTCGAGCGCGTCCGGAACGACGTCGAGGTCGGCGGCGCTCAGCAGGCTGCCGGCGACCCCGGTGAGGTTCGTCACGCGCGCGACCACCGAGGCGGCGCTGCCGCTGCCGGGGATCTCGAGGCGCGCGCCGGGGTAGTCCAGGCTGGTACTGATCCCGGCGACGAAGCTGGGCGACACGGGTGGGGTGAACGACGTGGCGATCGTCACCTCGAGACGGCTGCAGGTCGCGAGGGCCGCCGTGTTGCACGCCGTCGGATAGGTCGAGTACTGCGGTACCGCCCCGCGGTCGGTGCAGTCGGTGATGTGGCTCGTCGCGCAGGTGACGCACGCCGCAACGTCGGCGAGCGTGTCGATCGTGCCACCCGCGGCGCAGCTCGCGCCGCTGCTCGGGACGGTCACGTCGGCGCACGAGGTGGCGAATCCGATGGCTGTCGGAGCGAGGTCGCCCGTGCCGTTGCACTCCCTGTCCGGCCCGCCGCACAGCCGGCAGACGCCGCGCACGGCCTTCGCCTCGACCGTGGCGAGGTCGTCGAAGGCGGTGCGACCGGGAGATCCGGGGGCGGCGCTGGCGTCGGGGCAGGCGGCTGCGTGCTTGTCACGCAGCCGCAGATCCCAGCACTTGTGCAGAATCCTGGAGCGCTGCTGCACCAGCAGCGAGGTCTGCTTCGCGACCGCTTGCTGGCACTTGTTGAGCGTCTCGTCGGACGCGGTTCCGGGAACGAGCGCGCCGGTCGCCTGGGCGACGGCGAGGTCGGTGGCGTGGTCGGCGACGCACGCGAGACAGCCGGCGACGTCACCGCAGTGCGTGATGGCGCCGTCGCAGCCGCTCGCGCCGAGATCGTGGCACGTCGCGGGGAAGCCGATCGTGCCCGGCGACTCCTCGCTGCCGTCGAAGTCGACGCCGCACGTCTCGTCCGTGCCGCCGCACGCGGTGGCGACGTCCTTCGCGAGCCTCGCCGCCGCCCTGGCGATCCTGGCCGACGCGCCGGCCTCGCTGTGGCACGCGGTGCTCGCGGGCAAGGTGCCCTTGATCTTGAGGCTCTCGCAGCGCGCCAGCGCCTTGACGCGGTCCTGCGCGTACCTTGCGGACCCCTTGGCGATGGCGCGCTGGCACCGGACGGTCTCGGCGCCGGCGGGCGCCGCCGCGAGCAGCACGAGCACGAGGGCGGGCACGATCAGGAGTGGCGATCGACGCATGGCCGCATCCAGCAACGACGAAACGGTCAGATGGACCGCCCTGCCGGTTCCATCCTGCGTGGTCGGCGCAGCCGGTACGGACGTCAGATGGACCGCCCTGCCGGCTCCATCCTTCGTGGCCGGCGAAGCCGGTACGAACGTCACTCGACGCTCTGGACGGCCAGCGTGCAGCTCGCCGGCGACACCGGCGATCCGTCGAGGGTGGCGGCCTCCGCGCTGCACGAGAAGTCGCCCGCCGTCGGCTGGGCGGCGCCGGCGACACAGTCGAAGCGGATGCGGGCGAAGGGCCCGGGCGTGATCGGCGCGCCGAGGCTCAGCAGCGCAACGCTTGCCTGATCGTCGCTCGTCGAGCCCGGTCGCGGTCGGTCGGTCGCCTCGAGAAGACCGTCGGCGATGCCGGTCAGATTGGTGACGCGCGCGCGCACCGTGTCGGTGGCACCGGTGCCGGGCAGGCTCGCCAGCGACGCCGCGTAGTCGATGCGTACCACGGTGCCCGAGACCTGCGGGAACGCGCCGGTGTTCCAGCCGACCGTCGCGGTGACGTCGACGTGGGCGCAGCCGGCGGGCGCCACCGTGCCCTCCGGCACGGCGGGCGCCGACGCCATGCGGTGCCCCGACGCGAACGTGCCGAGCGACTGCGAGTACACGCCGAGCACGCTGGCGCCGGGCGCGTCGATCGCGAAGAACGCCTTGCCGCTGCTGGAGAGGGTGCGGTCCGGTCCGGCTACGCTCTGCAGGTCCGACAGCAGCACGCCGCGGACCGTCGCGCTGCGCTCGGCGACGCGCACGCCGCCGCCGTCGAAGAACACCGCGTCGACCGCGGCGTCGGCGGCGGCGAGCGCGAAGCCGCCGTCGTAGCGGTCGGCGAAGGCCGCGAGCAGGACGCGGTTGCCGTCGTTCTCGACCGGGCCCAGGGTCGGCGGCGAGAAGTACACCGGGATCGTCAGCACGGCGGGCGCGATGCGCTGGTAGCGGATGCTGCCGCCGTCGACCGTGCTGCCGGCCGCGGCCCGCGCGCCGCCCGATGTCACCGCGAGGCGGCCGAACGCGTTCTCGCCGAAGGCGGATGCGAGTGCCGTGTTCGCGAGCGTGAAGCTGCCGGTGAGCGGCACCGGCGGCACGACGGGCGTCGGGTTGCCGTCGGCGACGATCGGCGTCACCACGGCGAGGCCCGCGGTTCCCGCGGCGGCCCCGCCGGCGACGTTGCCGGGGTCGA
>Ga0172362_10003296_pt1 | contig 13953 bp, 17 predicted proteins | sample LakKivs1_kivu2a2_FD_114534 | JGI IMG/M metagenome (GOLD analysis project Ga0172362, IMG submission 114534) | Sediment microbial communities from Lake Kivu, Rwanda - Sediment s1_kivu2a2 | ecosystem: Environmental > Aquatic > Freshwater > Lake > Sediment | place: Rwanda: Western Province, Lake...
AACCAAGTCTTTCTTGTATTTCTTTGAATTTCAATGGTGTGCCACAAGATCCTCCCAATAAGATTTGAATGCATCTATTTTTGATTTTAAAATCAAATTATTCTTGTTTGAGTCATGATCAGCAAAACCGATCCTTTTTATCTCATCAGACCCAGATGACTGGTTCCAATTTTTTGGTTCTCCAGGATCATTTACTAAAATTTCTGATAACTGAAATGCTTTAGATCTAACATCCTCTTTCCTCACTTCTTCAACAAACGCTGGCAAGTTAGCTGAATAAGCAAAATAAATGTAGATTATTAAACCTATGAAAAATATAAAGGAGGCTAAGTATTGAATCGTCAACTGTCCTTTCAACTCAACCACCTATGAATCCCAATGGTACTAGTATTAAGAACGCAGCGACTGTTATGCAGACGAGTATGAGACTATGTTTTATTCCTGCTATTACAGAACCTTCTCCAATCTGTCCAGCAACCAAGCCACCCATCAACGACTGAATGATACTTATCGAAAAGAATAGAGCGAGGTAGTAACAGCCTATGCTATTTGGATCTGATCCGAATATCGAGCAAATACCTCCATAAATGCCACAAGGTGTACAAGCAACATCAGCTCCGTATACGCAAGTATTGCATGGGTTGGCTATTATAGTACCCATGACACCCGCACCAGCAGTAGTCGATGCCATTGATTGAAAAACTGGAACCATCAGCCAGTTTATACCGACGACTATACCGATGAAGACTAAGGAAATTACGTACATAGCGATGACATACTGATTCAAAGTACTTTTTCTCTCCTTTTCTGTGTCTTGTATCGTCATCATAGTGTTTGAAAGTGAATCCAAAGTACTATCTATGGAACCGCCAGAGTTATAGGTTTCAATCAAAATCCTGAAGACTTTAGTTAATGTATTACTTTTTTTCAACCTCTCTCTAGCTTGTTCTAAAACTTGTATTATGTTAACATTCCATGAAAGTTGATGAGACATTTTTTGAATATGTGGGGTGAGAGCACCATAGTCCGTATGACTGGAAAATATTATGGCTTTGTGCAGAGGCATCCCAGCTCTTGTTGATTCGACCAAGTCTCTTAAGAAATGTGGATAGTATAATTCAATGTCTTTCAAGTTCCTGTAATTGACGTAATTGAAAATCAATTGGGGTGTTATTATTATAAAAGTAGCCAACATTATTGTATTGCCCAAAACGCCTTGTAATCCACTCAAAACTCCTATCATCAATAAAAAAACTGAGATTAAAATACAGACTAACAAAATCTTTCTTTCTTTTGAAAGTTCTAGCTTGAATTTCATTCTCCACCAGGCGAAGATGATTTGATGAGGATGATGAACGCTGTTGATATGAGCGGTATGAAGAAGAATATCAGGAAGAATTGTATGAAAACCATGTTTTGAGCGACTATACCAGTAAAGCCAGACATGACTGATGTAAGTATTATGAAGAATATAGTCCCGAGGACTAACGCAGTTAGATAAATCTCTAAGTATATAGAAAGTGAACGAGCAAACTCGTTCAATTTTCTTCTATAATTATTAAGAAATGTCTTGGACTCTTCCCCTAAATAGATCGTTAAATCACCGCCAGATTTTAGTGTAGATAGTATCGACCAGAACAAATCTCTCAATTCTCTAGAAGGAGTTCTGTCAACAGCTCTTTCTAGACTATCATAAATATTCAAACCAAACATTTCCATGTCGGCAACAATCCTTCGAGCTTCTTTAGTAACTTCACCATATTCTTTAAATTTGGAGAAGATTTCAAAAATTTTATGTGGTGGTAACCTAGAACTGGCTATGGTCGATAGATAAATACCCGCAAAGGGCAGAGTTCTCTCAACATCACGAGCTTTATCCCTTATTATAAACTTGGGATAGTTTACGAATAGAACGAAGAAAAACGTGCATATCAAGATGGACGTGGTTATTGCCATGAAGAAACTGAACAAGAAACCTAGGTTCAACATGGAAAAGATAATCGAAAATAGAGGGAGTTCTATGACGAACAAAATTACACAAGTCAATATGGCCATAGAAAGGTACTCTTCAAGTGTTTTACTCATTCCACTCATTTTCAGGTCTTTTCTTAGATCTTCAAATAATACTAGGTGTGGTTCGATGTGTTTAATCAAGTATCGCATTGCAAACCTTTCGAAATCTGTCACTAAACCTCACCACTGATTATATCTATAGTTCTTTCAGGAAAATCGTAGTAAAGGTTCATTGCTTTAATGACATCACGGTAATCTGTTATGTTCTTTTCTTGTAGCCAGTATAAAACCAACATCCTTCTTTTTAATTCCTCTATTACTTTTTTCTCTGTCAAACCAGTTCTTTCCATGATTTTATGTAGAATAACACTCTTACTGATAGTTTTCGTTTTGTCACTGATAGCATCCCATTGAAAGATTTTATTGGTTTTAACCATCTTTTCTTTCATGTCATACCTGATGACTTCATAAACACTCTTGACTTTTCTTACATACTTTCCTTTGTATTTCATCATAGTCAGGAAAAGTATGATATCTAAGTTTTCTAATAAACTGGGTGGTAATGAGATTGGTGGTGTAATCAAACGGTTTGTTAACTTTTCTAAAGTGTCTGCGTGTATCGTAGCTAGAGATGGGTGTCCAGTAGCCATTTGTTGAAATAATACATAAGCTTCTTTACCTCTAACTTCACCAAGAATGATGTAATCTGGTCTCTGTCTTAAACTCTCTTTTAAAAGGTCGAAGAGGTCAACTTCTCCCCTTCTTTTACCAGTTTCTGTAGAAATAGGAACTCTAGCTACACTGGGAACCCAATGCGGGTGTGGCAATTTCAGTTCTGCAGTATCTTCTATACTAACTATCTTCATTTCTGGTTTAATAAAAAGCGACAATACGTTTAAAAAAACGGTCTTTCCTGTTGCTGTTCCACCAGAGACTAAAACACTACAACCATAGTCTATAACAAACCAGAGAAATGCCAAAGTTTTGATATCTGCTGTTCTATACTGTAGAATGTGTGTTGGTGTGAAGGGAAATCTAGTAAACTTCCTTATGGAAAAATTAGAACCACGTCTTGCTATGTCAGTCGCCAAAGTTCCTTGTATTCTAGATCCATCTGGTAAAGTTCCGTTTAACAAAGGGTCTATGACAGATATTGCTTGCCCACATAGTTGAGCTAAACGAATAAGATAGGAATCTAATTCTTCATCACCATAGAATATTAAGTTTGTTGGTATTGAGCCTAAAAACGGGTTTCTATGAAAGACAAATAATGGTATGCCAACGCCGTCGCAACTTACATCCTCTATATCAGGGTCGTGCATCAGTGGTTCGATCATCCCCATACCTAGAAAGTCCCTATCGATATAGTAGCTCAGAACTCTTTTTTCATCTTCTATCAGTTGAATCTCAAAGTAGTCCAAAAGTTGTAGAGATTGATTATGAAGATAATCCCTTGCTTCAGTTTTTTTCAATTTAGTCAGGTCCACATCAAGTTTTTCTTCGAGTAAACGTTTAACTTTGTTCAATAATTTTTTCATCTTTGGACTCATAGTTGGTTGAATTACGTTATACGCATATGAACCCCTTCTTTCATCCCACCCAATCTGAGCATAAGCCGAAACAGGTTTATACTTTGTTGGTTTCTCAGGAATTAAAGGGTAGGATGTTGTAAACGACGTAAACTCTCCTTCTTCTCCCAATCCAAGTTTAGTTACTCTTTTTGTCTTGAAATCAGGGATTTCTATGGCTGCCAATTCTTTTTCTTCTGGTGGGAGAAGTCTTAAAGCACCAGTAACCTCTAACGGTTTCTCAGGAAAACTTGTTGAGACAGGAACTTGTTGTCCAACTGGTATTGAAGGCATCGTTCTCTGTAATAAATGTCTGTAACCCCTTACTAATTTTCTGAATACAAGTGTTCCTTTAATCATTCATCTTACCTCTAACTTTTTGTCGATATTATTAATTTTTATTTCCGCTCTTTTATTTTCACTCATTACTCCTACATTAGGAATTATACCGTATGTTGAGTTAAGGTTGAATATCGGGTTTTCTTTGGAAGAAGGTCTGACAAGATAAATCGTCGTATTGAGTCCCTGATCTTTTAGTTGAAGAGTATAGTAGAAACCACCTATCTGAGAAGGTATCTCCTCTGAGATAGAGACTTCATTGCACGCTTTGCAATTAATTCCTTTTATCATATCCATGATTATCAAATCGTTCGTTAACTCTGTCGTAAACTCACCAACTTTTTCTTTGTAGAACTCATTTTGCCTATAGAAATAGTAACTTATCACAGTGAACAAACTAAATGAAATCATAAAAAATAGAATAAATTCGATGATGAAGCTCTGGCCCTTTTTCATCCCTTTCAAAGAATAATATTGATTTTAGTGATAGTTAAAGGTTTGCCAATTACATCCATAGAACCTAGCCTTTGAACCCTCATGAAACCAGTAGTTGTACTTATTGTATTGCCATTGCTAGTATTCAAGATAATCTTGTATAAATGCCCAGAAGTATCGTTTAATGTTCGATACCAAAGTCTGTATCGAAGGTTAATTTTATCACCAGATTTTTCTGCCCTGCCAAAAATTACCGATGGTGAATCTATACCTAATGTTGCTGTTTTATTCATGTTTGGTGTGTTCAATGGTATCCAATCACCTTCAGCTATTAAAGAGACTTTACTTTCCATCATGAATATAATGCTGTTGTTGAATTCAGAAGAGGTAGAATCAGGAAATACTTCCAACTTCCCGGGAACGTTCAAACGTAAAGATTCTTCTCCACCATTCTGAGCTATGTTTCTTATTGTGGCATCCAAAGTCTGAAAGAAGTTGTAAACATCATCAAGACTCTTCAAATCCTTCTTTTTTTGTACCATGTTGTATGTCCATGGGACAACTGTGGCTATAGCAGCAGTAGCAATCAAAATTATGATTAAAATCGATATTATATTAGCTTGCCCTTTCATTTTACACTCAACACCATACTGGAAAATCAACAGAATTGCTCGGGGAAATAATACGAACTGGATTAGAACCAGGAGCTGCTCTGAATGAAGTAATGTTAGAATCTTTTGGTGAAATGTTTATTTTATTAAAACTTACACTTATGCTGCCGTTGAAAATTTTTAATTCATTCTCTTTTATAAGATCAGTTCCATCGTTAGAAATGATTAGTGTTATGTGATAGGTTGCATTGCATGAAGCGCCCATTATCGAAACTGTCTTAGATATCCTACTCATTAACATACCTGAGATGAACATGTAGGCAGTTCCGGCTAATGCTATCGTAATTATCAACATTAAGATAGTGGCTATTATGGTTGAGATTCCTTTCATTAACAGAAGACATCACCTATTTGTGAGTTGCTTGATGTCATTAATATTATTGATTGTTTCCCGCTATAAGTAATATTGCTGATTATCACTATATTTCCATGTGGTATTATTCCATATGTTTTAGCGTTTGGCACCCCGTTTTCTTCAAAAAAATCAGTTCTGTCAGCATTGTTAATGTATATCTTTAATTCTTTAGTAGTAGCTGTGTTATTAATCACATCGGTGCCTTGATTATAAACGATTAAAACAACTTTTCCATTAACGCAAGAAATATCCGCAGAAATAGTTTGAGATATTCTAGTACCTATCATACCAGAGATGAACATGTAGGCAGTTCCGGCTAATGCTATCGTAATTATCAACATTAAAATAACGGCTATAATTGTGGATATTCCTTTCTTCATTCAATTTCTTCCCATTAATTTTAACAGGTCACTGGTATTACAACTTGGTTCTTAGGACCTATTGCTGTGATGGTATGAGTTCCTGATGGATTACTTAAGATAGTGCAAGTTGTGCCATTAACAAACATACAACTATCTTGTAGTCCTGCGCTAACTGACATACAACCACTCTTTACTATACAGACATTTGGGAGTGTGTCACCATCATAAAGCCAATTTATACTATTCCATGCATCAATTCCTTCATTCTTTAAATAGATTGTAATATTCCATGTTTTAGAAGTTGCGTCAAACTTACATCGAGGTACTGTCATTGAACTTACGACCGGTCCTACAGTTACAATAGTTGAAAAGTATATGTAAGCTGTCGATATCAGCCCTATTGTTATAACAACCAACATTATCGTTGCTATGATGGTTGATATACCTTTTCTCATTTTTTTTAACCTCCAAATTTTTGTCTCCTATAATTAAATTGGTTCGGGCCTTCTTAAAGGTTGGGGATTTTGTGTCATAGGCCTTTGTAAAAGTGGCCTTCCAGGTAAAGGTCTAATCGCCGGCCTTTTAATTTTATTACTTATATCATCTAATAATTCTAACATAGAGTCATTCTTTTCGGATATCGCTTTGTTGGTATTTATCATCTCATCGAATTTTTCTACCAAAGGTTTCATAGCTTCCTTTGTTATACCAACATTCTCTTCTTCGCCAGAGCTTCTTATGAAGGAAACTATCTCTTTCATGCTTGTAACCAATTCGTCTATCTTTGCTGGCAATTTAGATAACTCTATCCTTAATGCATCGTTTGATCTTGCTAACTCATCAACCATCTGTTGATTCATCCTAACTATATCTATTATTTCCCTGATTACGTTTTCACTACCAGTAGTCGATTCCATCTTGTCTATTCTTTTTTCAAGCCTTCTTAAAGGAGACATCGGAATTAATTCATATTCTTCGTCTTCGGACTCTTTGTCCATAAACATACCTTTAATTAAATTCTTTTCTGCGTTTATATTATTTCTTTTCCTGTATAAAATTATTTCTCTTTGACATAAAGCCTTATCGGAATCAACCCTACTTTTTTAACTTTACTTGGTTCCCAGTCCAAGAATTTATGGTCGATTAGAATTATTCTTGTTCCTTTCTTTACTTTCTTCTCAATCTTTTTTTGCAACCTCTCAGCAATTTTTTGGGATAAGTAAGCGACTATTATCGATGCATCATTAATTTTTTGTTTAAAAATATCGCCTTGAATTATCTTGACGTTCTTGAAATTTTTTATCTTTCTTCTAGCAAGCCAGTTCAAGAATGGGTTTTTTTCTACGCCAATAACTTTTATGCCTTTCTTAGCTGCTTCGACCAGAATCCTTCCATCACCAGAACCAAGGTCGTAGAAGACATCATTCTTTTTAATATCAGCAAAATCTATCACAATGTTAATCATTTTCTTAGAACTAGGGAAAAATATCGCAAGTCTATTCTTAACAATATAGTATAAACAAAAAGAGAAAAAAAGAGTTAAAAGCAGCCAAAGTTCTTGCATGATTTTATTTTAGTTTCTCATCTTAATATTCGGGCATTTCTCCTCCCATACCACCACCGGGTGGCATCGAAGGCATTCCTCCTCTTTCCAGTTTTGATGCTGAAATAATATCATCGATTCTAAGTATCATTACTGCTGCATCAGATGCTGAGTTTATTGCTTGTGTTTTTACTTTTAATGGTTCGATAACACCAAGCTTAATCATGTCAGCGAGTCCGCCTTCCAAAACATTCACTCCAGTTTCAACTTTGTTCTGTTCATGTGCAGCTCTCAAAGCAACCAAAGTATCGATTGGGTCCAAACCTCCACTCTCAGCTAAACTTCTTGGTATAACTTCTAGTGCATCTGCAAAAGCATTTACAGCCAATTGTTCTCTTCCTGAAAAACCTTCTGATAATTTTCTCAATTCTCTTGCGGCTTCTGCTTCTGGTGCTCCTCCACCAGCAACAATTTTTCCAACTTCTATCGCTGAACCCACTGCCCCTATAGCGTCTTCTATCGCTCTGTCAATTTCATCGACCACATGTTCTGTACCACCTCTTACTAGTATTGATACAGCCTTTGGGTTCTTGCATTTTCTTATGAAAGTCATCTGTTCGTCTCCTATCTTTACTTCTTCTACTAATCCTGCGAAACCTAAGTCTTCTTTTCTTAAATCATTAAGGTTCGTTACTATTCTTGCTCCTGTTGCCTTTGCTAACTTTTCCATATCAGATTTCTTCACTCTTCTATCTGCCAGTATACCCTTCTTTGCCAGATAGTGTTGAGCTGCGTCATCAATTCCTTTCTGACATAGTACGACGTTAGCTCCGGAAGCTGCTACTTTTTCAACCATGTTTTTCAACATCTTCTCTTCCTGATCTATGAATTCTTGAAGTCTAGCTGGATCTGTTATCTGGATTTGTGCATCTGTTTCTGTCTCTTTTACTTCTAACGCTGCATCTAACAAAGCGATTTTAGCATTCTTTATTGTTTTTGGCATTCCAGGATGAACAACTTCTTTGTCTATCACTATACCATCTATTAATTCAGTATCTTCTGAGGCACCACCATGTTTTTTCACTCTCATGATGTTCTCTGTGTCGACCACTACTTTACCGTCTTTCTTCTCTGCAACTTGCCTTACAGCCTTTACAACTAGTTCAGCCATTTTGTCACCATAAGCATATGCAGATTTACCACTCATGCTCGTTTTTGCTATTTTCTTTAATTCATTCGCATCATCCAAGGCGATTGGCTTAGAAATTTTTTCCATCGCCTTCAATGCTCTCTCTCTTGCCAAGTTAAAACCCCTGATTATAACTGTCGGATGAACTTCTTGTTCTAAGAGTTCACCTGCTTTCTTTAACAATTCACCTGCAATAATAACAGCTGTAGTTGTTCCGTCGCCAACTTCTTCATTCTGTGTCTTTGCGACTTCAACCATCATCTTCGCGGCTGGATGCTCTATCTCCATCTCATCCAATATCGTGACACCGTCATTTGTAATAACAATGTCGCCAATGCTATCGACCAACATCTTATCCATGCCCTTTGGTCCAAGAGTTGTTCTAACAGCATCTGCAACTGCCTTAGCAGCAGCTATATTATTTTCCTGGGCACCCTTTCCTTTTTGTCTCAGAGTACCTTCTGGTAATATCAAAACAGGTTGTCCACCTATTTGTGCTATTTGTGCCATTATTACACCTCCATAAATAAAATTGATTATGTGTATGTGGGTATACAACTATTTAAGTTTTATTTTTAGGGGCATTGTCATTTTATAAAAAGTCAAAAAATAGGAAGGCTTTTATTTTTTTCTATTTAATATTGAAAGAAGTGATTTTTTGAAAATAGGTATATTGTCTAGCGGTGGAGATGCACCAGGCATAAATAGTGCAATTAGAGCAGCAACGTTGGAAGCAGAAGAACTTGGTTTCGAACTTTTTGGATTAAAAAGAGGTTGGGATGGCCTAATAAATTTTGATGAAATACAATTGACAGAAAAAATGGTTGATGATATAGGTGAGAAGGCTGGTACTATACTTCGAACTTCTAGAACTAACCCATTCTCTAAAAAAGAAGGTAATAAAGATGGGTCAAGAATTGTTATTGATAACTTAAAAATTCACAATTATGACGCCTTAATAGCCATAGGCGGGGAAGATACATTAGGGGTTGCCTACAAAATAGATCAGTTATGGCCTCATGTAGTTGGCATACCTAAAACGATAGATGGGGACCTTCAGACATATAGTATTGGTTATAATACAGCAATTGATAAAGCAAAGAAGTGTATTGTCGATTTTAAAACGACTGCAAGTAGTCATGAAAGAGTTTTTGTAGTCGAAGTCATGGGTAGAAAAACAGGTCATATTGCTTATAAAGCTGGAATTGCTGCTGGGGCAGACGTTATACTAATACCAGAAATTCCTTATGACATCAACGTAGTATTCGAAGCTGTGAAAAGTGTTTATGAAAAACGTAAAAAAAATGACTCCAACCCATATGCTATGATTGTTGTCGCAGAAGGAGCTATGCCAATAGGAAAACAAAAAGAAACCTATATTTCAGAAGAAACAGATGAGTTTGGTCATAAAAAATTAGGAGGGGTAAGTGACAGGATTGCCAGCCAAATTAAAGAAAAACTTGGTTACGATACAAGACCCTTACCACTCACGTATATTCCTAGAAGTGGCGAGACAGGATGTTATGATTGTTTTATGGGTGAAACACTCGGTAGAGGGGTTATTCATGTTATCAAAGAAGAAAGACATGGTGTAGCTATAGTTGATATAAATGGTAATTTAATAAAAATAATGCCTTTAGAAGAGATAATTAAACCAAAAACTGTAGATTTGAAGCAGATATCATTATACGAAAAGGAAGTTAATTTCGGGCGCCCCTCACAGAACTATAAACCAAAAATAAAGATGATAAACTGAATTAGAAAGATTTAAAATCATCTCTACCAAAAGGTTGGTTAAACTTTTTTTTATAAAAAACTCTAACCAAAATTAATTGTCTAGAATACTATTCAAAAACTAATTACCTAGGATTAGAATCTCTTCGGTCTATGTTTTTGATAACATTCTCTACAGTAGACTGGTCTACCTTCTTGCGGTTTGAAAGGAACTTCAGTTTCTTGACCACAATCAGCACAAGTTGCCTTGTGCATTTCTCTCTTGAAACCAAAGCCACCTTTTCTTTCAAAGGGCATTTATTATTCCTCCTAATTGAATTTAGAATTATGGTAGATATAAGGTTATAAAGATATCTTTTTTGGTGGGTTAAACGATATTTAGAATGTCCTGTGGTAATATGTATGATTTAATCTTCACAACATAAATTCTATTTCAAGATACCTAATCGATAGCTGAAACGACGCAACGAATCTGTTATTTTTGGTGCTGAGATTACTAATTCCCAACTTCCAATTATTCCTCCTGTTATCGTGAAACCCAAAGCTAAATCCATGATCCAATTTGTGCTGATAAGAAATAACTCACCGTTCCAGAGATGATCTATTACCCCGAAGACTACGGCTCCGAGGAACATCAGGTTGAGCCAATAACTGTGTTTATCTTTCTTGTTCCTTCCTCTGATGAATTGTATCATAGTTGCTATCGTAGGCACTATATAACAAACCATAGTATCTTTTTTTCATTTGTAATTTAAAAAGTATAGTTGTTTTTGAATGAGTATTTTGCTTTACTCACTCTTCTCTCTAATCAACCTATTCAATTCCTTAGAAGACTCCAACTCGGGCAATTCTGACTCAAGAACAATCGGCACTCCATAAATAGCCTGCTCATGACTCCTCTTCGCAACAAACATCCCCTGAGAGAAAAATATGTAAGAAAGTCCTTTCACCTGAGAAACAACTTTTTTTATCTTAATAGTGTTATTAGAAAGTCCAGTGATCAAGGAAGTCTTCTCCTTACCGATTATCTCGAAACTTGCAGAAGTAACAGCAGAATTGTCAACCCCAAGACGAGAAAATTCTGAAGAAACTTTTTTCTGGAATTCATTCTTCGGTTCGATGTAAGTCTTCTCAACTCTCTCTAGTTTGTAAGGAACCTTTAAGTCTATTCCAAGTAATTCCTCCAACCTTCGAACAGTATCGACAGTAGGATTAACTCTCTGATTTTCTATTTCATACAGAGCTTTCTTGGAAATACCAACCTCCCTGGATAATTTCTCTAGGCTCAGGTTCAGTTCTTCTCTTTTCTTCCTCAAATAAACTGTGTTTATGACGACTGTATGCTTTCCTTTTACGGCTTTAACCTCAGGAATTATCTCTTCTTCTATCATGTTATCAAACAATTCTGGAGTCACAACAGGCACTTGGAATCTGGAATATATGACATCATCGTTCAACTCTCCATGATTGGTCCTCTCTGATACAACCAACGGATAGCCAGAGATGAAGTATGATATTGCTCGCAGGCTCTGAGCCTGTACTTGAACGAAACCATCCACATTTGTCAAAGCCTTAATTAACATAACAAATTCTTTTCTAGCAGCAATGTCAAAACAGCCCTGAGTAATGAAAAGTTGAAATTCATTTTTCATCAAAGTATCGGTTAATCTTTTGACAAGAAGGTATTTGTTAAACATTCTTATCTTAATTATATGAAAGGGAATAAGTTTATAAATAGTGTGTTTGTGGGTATACTTGTTGAGAACAAAAATTAATTTTTTAACTATATCAACTTCAAATATATTGTTAGTTAACATTTTTAGATGGACCGGTAGCTCAGCCTGGTAGATGCTTTCGCAATAGAAAGCGCTGGTCTTATAAGGCCCCTGAGCGTAGAAACCAGTGGTCGCGTGTTCGAATCGCGCCCGGTCCATTCATGGTGATAGAATGAAACTAAACATCACACTTTGGCTTATAATAATAAACATAATAGTATTCTTTGCTCAATACATTGCTTATGCGACTCAATTTGATTTTATAAAGACCGTAATAGAAACCGAGGATTTCAGTGGTAATAAGGAAACAATCGATTGTGTACCAGGAGATAGAAGTTGGGATACTGGGTGTGATGCAGTTTCTGACATACTTGGTCTAAACATGAGAACACTAGTCACAAGAGGTTATGTTTGGCAAATATTTACATACATGTTTACTCATGGGAGTTTCTACCATATCTTCTTCAACATGTTCGGTTTAATGATATTTGGCCCAAAGATTGAATTCACGATGGGAAGTAATAGATACCTAAAATATTATCTCATATGCGGTATTTGTTCATCTTTGTTCTATATGTTGATTACCGGTCTCGCAACTGGCATAAGTAGTGTTCCGATGGTTGGGGCATCTGGAGCTATATTTGGAGTATTAACTGCATATGGCCTGATGTATCCTAGAGATACAGTATACGTTCAGTTTTTCTTACCAATGCCTGCGATAGTCTTCGTTTTCTTCTATGGTATTATTCAGTTAATTGGAGGGGTTGCTAGTTTGTTTGCTCCCAGTTCAGGGGGGATAGCTTACTTTGGCCATGTAGGAGGAATGATAGCTGGATTTATACTGATTAAATATTTTGATTATGGTAGACGTAGGATAAGATATTTCTGGGAATAATATCCTTCTCAATGCTTTTAATTATTAATTTAGAATTATATTTTGAGTGGAACTATGCAAAAAGAAAAAAAGTACGAATTCTGGACAGATAAATTAGCCAAAAAAATAGTCGAAAGGAAGAAATTTCACTTTACTGATGACACTATACCAAGGTTTAAGAATTTTGTAGTGAAAACTTCAGCCTCATTATCAGGCGTTTTGCATATAGGAAGGTTGAGTGACACTATCAGGAGCGAAGCTGTTCACAGAAGTTTGAAGGACAGAGGAATTAAAACAGATTTGATTTGGGTTGCAGAAGACATGGATCCTTTGAGAAAGGTTCCGGAAGGCGTACCAAAAAATTATGTGAATTATATCGGTATGCCCGTAACTGATATCCCAGATCCCAACGGTTGTCATAAATCTTATGCAGAACATCATATGTCAGAATACTTCAAAGTTTTAGATGAATTCATCTCGAGCAAAATGAAAAAATTCTCGATGCGACAAGAATACAAGAAAGGCAATTTCAAGGAGTATATTAAAATCCTTTTGAAGAATGTTGAAGCAATAATAGAAATCCAGAACAAGTATAGAAAAACTAAAATTTCTAAGGGATGGAGTCCTTGGACACCGATTTGCGATAACTGTGGTAAGATAATAACTCCAAGAGTCACGAAATTCGAAGATGGTAAAGTCTTCTACAAGTGTGAAGATTACGCATTCGAAAAATATGTAGCAAAAGGTTGCGGTTATGAAGGCGAGAACGATCCACTTAAGGGAAACGGCAAATTAATGTGGAAGAGCGAATGGGCTACGCAATGGGCTAGATGGAAAGTATGTAGTGAGGGGGCAGGAAAAGAATATCAAGTACCTGGGAGTGCATTCTGGATTAACGGTGAAATTGTAGAAAAAGTGTTGAAATTTCCGATGCCTGAACCAATCTTCTATGAACATCTGATTATTAACGGCAGAAAAATGTCTGCATCTTTGGGTAATATAGTTTATCCGCATGAATGGTTGAGAATCGCTACACCGGAATTACTAAGGTTGTTGTTCCTAAAAGACCCGATGAGAGTCAGGGATTTCAAATGG